>Ga0224528_1001916_pt1 | contig 12693 bp, 13 predicted proteins | sample CBST25metaG_2_FD_179888 | JGI IMG/M metagenome (GOLD analysis project Ga0224528, IMG submission 179888) | Peat soil microbial communities from Stordalen Mire, Sweden - C.B.S.T25 | ecosystem: Environmental > Terrestrial > Soil > Wetlands > Peat | place: Sweden: Norrbotten County, Stordalen Mire...
GGCCTAAAGGCCGCGTTGATTCTAGGCGGTTTACGGCACGACTAAAGTCGTGCCCTTTCAAAAAAACGCGCGATTCAGAGTTTTTCCGCAGTCTGTAAAGCCCTTCCTTTATTCTCAGCAGTTTGCGGCCCGGCTGAAGCCGTACCCTTGTTACAAAGCCTGTCGTACCCTTGCCACAAAGCCCGTTTCGACCGAATTTTTCCGCAGCCTGGGCAGCCGGACCTGCTTTCAGGCTAGCACGATGCCGGGAATAAACTGCACGAGCTGAAGAGATGGACTCATTTCGCGGTGCCCCTACGGGGCTGAAGATTGATTTTTGGCCTCTTTCCCAGGACTGCGCTGCGCTTGTCCTGGGCTATTTTCCGCCGCCCCTCCGGGGCGAATTCTGGGGAAAAGAGCTAGACCTCGGCGACGAGTTCGATTTCGACGAGCGCGTCCTTGGGCAGGCGCGCGATTTCGACCGTGGTGCGCGCGGGGGGCGTGACGCCCTGAGGGCCAAGATAAGCGGCATAGACGGCGTTCATGGCCGCAAAATCCTTGAGATCCTTGAGAAAGACAGTGGTTTTGACGACCTTGGCAAGGCTGGAACCGGCTGCCTCGACAATGGCTTTGAGATTTTCAAGAACGCGGGTGGTCTGCTCGGCGATGCCGCCAGGAACGATTTCGCCGGTGGCGGGGTCGAGCGGAATCTGCCCGGCGGTAAAGAGCAGGCTGCCCACACGCACACCTTGCGAATAGGGACTGATGGCCGCGGGAGCCGAGGAGGTAGCGATCACATTTTTGCTCATGCCTCAATTGTAACCACCTGCGGTGGGGCCAATCGCTCGCTATTCGCTCGCACCAGATTCGTGCTTTCCCAGGTCCCCAAAAGCGAGGAACCTGGGGCAAACGCATCCTCTCCAGTTTTGAAAGGGCACGGATTTATCCGTGCCGCAAAAGAGAGAAATACTCCGGGCTTCACAGGCTGCGGAAAAACTCAAAATTTTAGGCCAATAAGGAAAAAACATCCCTCAGGGCCTAAAGGCCGCGTTGATTCTAGGCGGTTTACGGCACGACTAAAGTCGTGCCCTTTCAAAAAAACGCGCGATTCAGAGTTTTTCCGCAGTCTGTTCAGCCCCTGAAGGAAGGTTTGGAACAGAAAATGCATCCCTCAGGGCCTAAAGGCCGCAAATTGAGGAGGCATTGGACGGCACGGATAAATCCGTGCCCTTTCAAAACCTGATTTCTTGTCTTTTTATTTGCAGGATGCGTTTGCCCTGGGGCACCCGGCCTTTCGCTCGCAGTGGCTACAATCGAAGGGTATGATTCACTATCTCTATCTCGGGCGCGTGGGGTATGACGAGGGGCTGCGGATACAGGAGGAGATTGCCGGTCTGCTTGGCGAGGGGCGGGTGGGCAACGTGCTGCTGTTGCTGGAGCATCCGGCGGTGCTTACCTTGGGACGCAACGCGCACCGCGCGAACATTTTGGCCTCGGATGAGCAACTGGCCAGCCGGGGCGTCGCGGTACACGAGATCAACCGCGGCGGCGACGTGACCTATCACGGTCCAGGGCAGTTGGTGGGCTATCCGATCTTCGACCTGCGCAGCCTGCACAACTCGAGCGGCGGGCGCATGGGGCCGGTGGATTTTGTGCGGCGGATGGAAGAGGTGCTGATCCGGCTGTGCGGCGAATTTGGCGTTCGCGCCGGACGCATCGCGGGGCTTACTGGCGTTTGGTGTGCTGCGCACGGCGGCGCTTTGGACGAAAGTTGTGGCGATGAAGTAGAAGCCAAAATCGCGGCGATCGGGATTCATGTTGCGCGGGGAATTACCTCGCACGGCTTTGCCTTCAACGTAACCACGAACCTGAACGACTTCAAGCTGATTATTCCCTGCGGGATTGCCGATCACCCGGTGACCAGCTTGCAGCGGCAGGTGGCGCACCCCGCGAACTTGCCCGCGCTGGAGAAGATAGCTGAGCAGGCGGCGCGGCAGTTTGGCATGGTCTTTGAGGAGCAGGTGCTGGCGGTCGCCACGCTTGAGGATTTGCGCGCCCAGGCGGCGGCGCGGCCTGGGCAGCCGGCAGAAGACACGCCCGCGCAGGCACCCGCTGCGGTCGAGCGGCTGCTGGGCCGCGACGAGCGGCCGGTTCGCTGCTGAGGCAGTGCGCTTTCAAAACCAGCCTTTCGCCACATGTGGCTTAAAGCTTTTTCACAGTTTCTGATAAGAAACAAGCGTGGACCAGGAGGTCCACACTACAGCCGGCCGGGAGGCCGGCGCTACAGTTTCATTCGTGGCGGGTCGGTAACGCTGGTGGGGGACTGTAAGGTTGATTTCGTGGTTTCCCACCCATTTCACAAAAAACGTGAAATGGATGGGGCACGAGGCTTCCTTGCACTCTCAGTGAAAATACACTAGCGGATGGGGAAGGCGTAGGAGACGCCGAGGGAGAAGATGGGGTAGGCCTTCAAGGGGTCCAGGTCGTTCTTCCACTTGTTGACCTGCTGGTTCTTGTTATATTGCACGGACTGGGCAAGCGAGGTGGTTCCAGACAGGTCGGCGCAGGTAGTGATGTCGTTGGGGTCGGTGCAGGCCCATCCGCTCAGATTCACAGCGATGGCTGGCTTGCCGACAAAGGCCGCGCCAATCTCGAAGGGGACCGACCAGTGGCCGCCCTTGCGGGGAATCATGTTGCCCCAGCCTGTGGTCAGGGTGAAGGCCTGCTTGTTGGTGTTCAGGCCGAGCGAACCGCTGAGGCTGACGGGGGTTGCTCCGGTCGCGTTGTTGGCGTAGGCGGAGTAGTAGGTCTGGTTGTTGAAGGTGAAGCTGCTGCCGCCGCTCATGGGGGCGTTGGCTGTGACCCGGTTCTGGTTATAGAAGAGCCCGCCGGGGCTGAGGCGGAAGCCGTGCGACGCAAAGGGATAATAATCCACCGAAGCACCCGCGGTGGCCATGTTGAGCTTGGCGTCGATATTGAAGCCGTTGGTCGAGATATTGTTGTTGGAGTAATTGAGGTAGTTGCCCACACCGCGCAGGTTGAAGTGCTTGTTGAGGTTGGTGGCTACCTGCATGTTGGCGCCCATCAGCGAGATGCCGCCGCTGACCGCGACGCGCGAAAGGGGCTTGATGAGGGGCTTGGCCTTGTGCTTGTGGAGCGGGCCGGAAAGAGCCGGAGTGCTGCCAGAGCGCGCTGGCTGGTTGCTGGGCGGGGCGTAAGGAATCGTGGTTGTTTGGGCCGCGAGCGCCAAGGGCGCTGCCAGCAGAGCGAACGAGAGGAAAAGCGCGGTCGATTTCACAGGTAAAGCCTCCAAGGGAAAAACCCGGCCGGATGAAAATCTGCTCGTAAGGTGGCAATCCGATAGCCGGAATCTCTTCGCGTCCGATTGCAAGACGCTGAAGAAATACAGTTTGCTGTAAAGGTATCACGAGAAGATGTTCAAAAGATGACAGGCCGAAGCTGATACCGCGCATTTGTTCTCGATTTAACAATGCTTGTACGAAGGTTTGCACGAAGCCCAAAAGGATACAAAGACTGGGAAAATGCCTTAAGCTGGGCGCATGGGCAAAGAAGGCAAGGAGCCGGAAAAGATCGTCCGGCTGCGGCGACAGTTGCTGGCGTGGTATGAGGAGAACCGGCGGGATTTACCCTGGCGGCGCGACCCGGACCCCTATGCGATTTGGGTTTCTGAGGTGATGTTGCAGCAGACCCGGGTGGCTGTGGTGATCGAGCGCTATCAAGCATTCATGGGGCGCTTTCCGACGCTGGTGGCGCTGGCGCTGGCTACGGAGCAGGATGTATTGGCCGCGTGGAGCGGGCTGGGCTACTATCGCCGGGCGCGCATGCTGCACAAGACAGCGCAGTTTGTAGCCAATCATTGCCAGGGCAATCTGCCCAACCGGGCCGCGGAGCTGCGCCAGTTGCCGGGCATAGGGGACTATACGGCAGCGGCAGTGGCCAGCATTGCTCATGGCGAGCGGGTGGCCGTGGTGGATGGGAACGTGGAGCGGGTGCTGTGCCGGCTGCAAGGCTGGGATGCGGGCAGTCGCAAGGGCGGCGGCGCCGCGCTGCGCAAGAAGATTGCCTCGCTGGCCGCGGAACTGGTTGACCCGCATCGCGCCGGCGACTCGAATCAGGCGCTGATGGAGCTGGGGGCAACGCTTTGCTCGCCGCGCAATCCGCAGTGCGTGGCTTGTCCCATCCGAGTGGATTGCACGACCCAGGGCGAGCACAAGATGCCGGAGCGGCCAGCCATGATGAGCCGCGAAATTGCTCACGCGCTGGTGGTGCGTGGCGGCGAAGAGGTTAGCAAGCGAGAAGTGCTGCTGGAGCAGCGGCCGGCCTCGCTCACGGTGATGCCTGGCATGTGGGAGCTGCCCGCGCTGAAAAAGAGCGCCGTTCCCGAGGATGAACTGCAAATGACGGTGCGCCACGCCATCATGCAGGTGAACTATTACGTACGCATTCGCACGGTTTTTGAAGACGACGTGGAGGCGCTGACGGTGGTTGGCGGCGAGCGGCGGTGGGTGGCGCTGGGCGAGGCTGCGGGGATGGCGTTGACCGGGCTGGCGCGCAAGGTGCTCGCTCGCGCCCACCTGCTGCCCACCGTGACGCTCGACGTGATTGCGTCGCTGGATGGCGGAGACATACTCTGAAAAGAAACAAGCGTGGACCAGGAGGTCCACGCTACAGCCGGCCGGGAGGCCGGCGCTACAGATTCGAGCGCAGTGGGTTGTAAGCCGGTGGAAGACCATCGGGCCGATCACCGCTCTCTGCCGCAAGAATCATCGGCCTGGATGAAGGAGAATTTCATGCTTCGCAAACACGTTCTTGCCCTTGTGGCCGCTGGTCTCGCGGCTAGCACTCTGGTTCACGCGCAGCAGCCGGCTTTGGTTGCTGACGTTGCGGGGCTTCCGCAGGCTGCGCGGCAGGCTGCCGCTTCCATCGATGCGGAAAAGATTCGCGCCCATGTGCGTTTTCTTTCGCTGGACCTGCTGGAGGGGCGCGGGCCCGGCAAGCGCGGCGCGGAGCTGGCCGCCGAGTACATTGCCACCCAGTTTGCCCTGGCCGGTGCGCAGCCGGCGGGCGACAACGGCAGCTATTTTCAGCGTGTGCCGCTGATGGCCGTTCACACCGTCGAGGAGCAGACGAAGTTTTCTTTTGTCCCGGCGGCGGGGCAGCCGATGGATCTGGCCTATGGCTCGGAGATCGTCTCGAAAGACCAGACCGGCCAGCCGAGCGCCGAGATCGACGCGCCCATTGTCTTTGTGGGCTATGGCATCAACGCGCCTGAGTACCACTGGAACGACTACGCCCGGGCTGACGGCAAAGAGATCGACCTGAAGGGCAAAATCGCGCTGATCATCGTCAACGAGCCGCCCTCGACGGACGAAAAGTTTTTCAAGGGCAAGGCGCTCACCTATTACGGTCGCTGGACTTACAAATACGAGGAAGCGGCGCGGCGCGGGGCGGTGGGCGTGTTGCTGATTCACCGCACGGACCTGGCCAGCTACGGCTGGGAGGTGGTGCGCAACTCGCAGGCCATCGAGAAGAGCTACCTGGAGGGCGACCCCGATGGGCGACTGCGCGCGGCGGCCTGGATTCAGCACGATGTGGCGCAGCGGCTGTTCACTCTCTCAGGGCTCGGCGACCTGAACAAGGCCATCGACACGGCGGGCAAGCCTGGGGCATTCCATGCTGTTGAACTCCCCGTCCGGTTGCGTGGCCATGAAGAGAGCCGCGTTCGCCGCTACGTATCGACGAATGTGGTTGGCGTCGTTCCTGGCGCAAGCGCGGCCAATCAGGCCGTTTTCTATACCGCTCACTATGATCATTTGGGCATTGATCCCGACGCCAAGGGGGACGGCATCTATAACGGCGCGGCCGACAACGGCACCGGCTGCGGCATTCTGCTGGAGCTGGCGCGGACCTTTGCGCAGTCTTCGGTGCGTCCGCCCCACGCGGTGTACTTTGCGGCTGTGACGGCCGAGGAGCAGGGGCTGCTGGGCTCGCAATTCCTGGGCATGCACCCGCCGGTTCCGGCCGGGCAGATTGCGCTGGACCTGAACTTTGACATGATTTTGCCCATCGGCGTTCCCCGTTCGGTGAGCCTGGGCGGAGCCGAGCGCATCGACTTTTGGCCGACGGTCGAGCGGGTCGCCAAGAGCTTTGATCTGGCCCTGCTGCCTGATCCCAACCCCGGCGCCGGCAGCTACTACCGCTCTGACCACTTTTCGCTGGCGCGCGCGGGGATTCCCGCCTTCTCGGTCGATCAGGGCGACCTCTTCGAGGGGCATGATGAAACCTGGGGGCTGAAGCAGGACGAGGATTACACGGCGCACCACTACCATCAGCCCTCGGACGAGTACCGCGCCGACTGGGACTTCCGCGGCAACGCCAAGTTGGCACGCTTCGGCTTTGTGCTGGGCTGGCTGGCCAGCGAGCAGCCCAAGAGCGTGGAGTGGCTCTCTGGCGACGAGTTTGAAGCGGCCCGCAAGGCGAGCCGGGCTACTCCGGCCAAATAAGAGATGTATGTTTTGGCCTCCGCAGCCGTAAAGCACGCCCAAAATTAGCGGGGATTGTGGCGCAATTGAGAACGGCGATGAAGAGGCGAGAGTCTGCTCTTGGTTTCCCGTGTGCCCAAAAGCGAGACAGAGAGGCGCCTGGTTTCCCCGCAAAGCTTTGCATCCTGACTATGCTTGCCGCATCCAAACGGGCATGGAATATCGACTGTTGGGAGGCTCTGGCCTCAAGGTTCCCGCTCTGAGTTTTGGCACCGGGACGTTTGCCGGCGCTACCGATTTCTTCAATGCCTGGGGTTCAACCGACGTTGCCGAGGCCAGCCGCCTCATCGACATCTGCCTCGAAGCTGGCGTCAACCTCTTTGACACGGCGGACATCTACTCCGACGGTGGCTCGGAAGAGGTGTTGGGCAAGGCGATCACGGGCAAGCGCGACCAGGTTCTCATCTCTACCAAGACCACCTTCCGTCTGGGCACTGGGCCAAACGACGTGGGCTCCTCGCGCTACCACCTGCGCCGCGCGCTCGAAGCCAGCCTGCGCCGCCTCGGCACGGACTATGTGGACATCTACCACTTGCACGGCTTTGACGCTCTGACGCCGGTCGAAGAGGTGCAGGACACGCTGAACACCTTTGTCCGCGAGGGCAAGGTGCGTTACATTGCTGCTTCCAACTTCTCCGGCTGGCACCTTATGAAGTCCCTCGCCGTCGCCGACCGTTACGGCTGGACGCGCTTTGTCGCCCACCAGGTTTGCTACTCGCTCATCAGCCGCGAATACGAGTGGGAACTCATGCCCCTCGGCCTCGACCAAAAAGTCGGAGCGCTGATTTGGAGTCCGCTGGGCTGGGGGCGGCTGACGGGGAAGATTCGCCGCGGACAGCCGCTGCCCAAAACCAGCCGCCTCCACAAAACCGCCGATCAGGGACCGCAGGTGAGCGACGAGCACCTCTACGCCATTGTCGATGTGCTCGACGCCGTGGCGGCTGAAACCGGCAAAACGGTTCCCCAAGTAGCCCTCAACTGGCTGCTGCAACGGCCCACCGTTTCGTCGGTGATTATTGGCGCGCGCAACGAAGAGCAGTTGCGGCAGAATCTGGCCGCGGCTGGCTGGAACCTGACCGCCGAGCAGGTGGCCAAGCTCGACAAAGCCAGCGCCACCAGCCCCGTCTATCCCTACTGGCACCAGCGGCAGTTTACCGAGCGCAACCCGCTACCGGTGTAGGAAAACCGGTGATATGTTGGTCGGGCGTGGCCAGCAGTTGGTGGATGGTGATTTGGCGGGCTTCGAGAGCCAGGGCCAGCACTTCGCCGGCCACGCGGGCGTCTTCGAGGGCGTCATGTGCGCGGTAGTTGATGCGGAAGTTGCGCGCCAGCGTCGGCAGTTTGTGGTTCATCATCCCTGGCCATGCCCGCCGAGCCAGCCAGCAGGTGTCAATCCATTTGCGATAAGCCACCGCTGGAATCCCGGCCCGCGCGCTGGCGCCGGTGAGGGCGGCACGGTCGAAGTCCGTGTGGCTGGCGACAGCGGCGCCGTTTAACAAGGCGCTGACGTGGGGAAATATCTCGCTCCACGAGGGTGCGCCGCTGACCTGCTCGGGGCCAATACCATGCAGTTGCACGTTGAAGGCAGCGAAATAGTCGCGCGGATCAACCAGACTCTCCCAACCATCCACCATTTGGCCGTCGCGGAAGGCCGCGATGCCGATTTGGCAGATGCTGTGGCGAGCCTGGTTGGCGGTTTCCACGTCCACTACGTAGTAGTCCGCAGGCATCCTACAGCAGGCCTTTGGCGAGTTGCTCTTCGTTGAGGAAGTTCTTGCTGTATTCAAGGTAATGCTCCGCGTTCAGGCGGATTTTGGCGCTGTCGGCGTCGGTGAGCTCGCGGCGCTGCCTGGCCGGAACGCCAGCCCACATCGTGCGCGGAGGAACAATGGTGCGCTCGGGGACCAAGGCGCCAGCCGCAATAATTGCCCCTTCGCCGATCCGCGCGCCGTTCAACACGGCCGCCCCGATGCCGATCAGGGCTCCGTCCTCGACCACACAGCCATGCACGGTGACGTTGTGGCCGATGGTGACCCAGTCGCCGACGATGACCGGATACTGGTTGAGTTGGCCGTGCAAGACCGAGCAATCCTGCACGTTGGAGTTGGCGCCAACGTGAATCGCGTTCACGTCGCCGCGCAGGACTGCGTTCATCCAGATGGAGGCGTTCTCGCCGAGGGTGACGTCGCCGATCAGTTGGGCCGAAATATCGACGTAGCAACCGGCTGCAATCTGGGGCATCCGCCCCTGGTAACTGCGAATCATCTTTTAAAAACCTCTACCTTCAAGTTTATGGCATTGGGGGCTGCAAGGTAAGCCGTGCGCAACGGCGGCGGCTTGCCCTTTGCGGGCCGTTTTGCAAAAAAATGAGGACAAATGCGCAGGCCAACCTCGATCGGTTGACTACTGCGCCCATTTCTCCGGTATCATAAGAGTGGCCACATTGGCGGGTTTGGAGGTGGGATTTTTTGGCAGAGGTTCGTGTTCAAGAAGGCGAACCGCTCGAAAACGCGTTGCGCCGGTTTAAGCGGAAGGTACAGCAGGAAGACATCATCAAGGAAGTCAAGCGTCACTCCTACTATCTGAAGCCCGGTGAGAAGAAGCGCGTGAAGGCCGCATTGGCCCGCAAGCGGAATCGCAAGAAGGCTCGCAAAGAGCAGGACTAGTTTCACTTGAAGTTTAAAAACGCCGCAGCGGCAGTTCTCGCCAATCAAGGCTGGGAACTGCCGCTGCGGTTCGTTAAGTGCCGCGCATTGAACCTGATGCGCGACTAAAGTTCATTCCGCCCTATTTTTTCTTCAGCGCCCGGTGGCCGATGTCGCGCCGGAAATAAATTCCATCAAAATGGATCAGATCCATCGCCTCGTAGGCGCGTCCCAGCGCCTCTTCCAGCGATGCCGCGGCGGCGGTAACGCCCAGCACACGGCCTCCGGCGGTGAGCAGTTGTTCGCCAGCATGGGACGAGCCGGAGTGGAAGACGACGACGCCAGGAACCCGCGCGGCGTCTTCAAGGCCGCTGATGGGCAAGCCGGTTTTGTAGCTGCCGGGATAGCCCGAGGAGCTGGCTACCACGCAAGCCGACGCGCCGGGGCTCCAGCGCAGCTCGGTTTCGGACAATTTGCCGTCGATCGAGGCCTCCAGCGCATCGACCAAGTCGCTTTCCAGCCGCAGCAGAATGGCCTGGGTTTCAGGGTCGCCGAAGCGGGTGTTGAACTCCAGCACCTGGGGGCCGCGCGGGGTCATCATCAGGCCGCAGTACAAAACGCCGCTGAAGGGCGTGTCTTCGCTGGCCATGCCGTAGACGGTGGGCTGGGCAATGTGGCGCAGAATCCACTCGGTCATGGCGGGGTCGAGCATCTGGTCGGTCGAGTAAACGCCCATGCCGCCGGTGTTGGGGCCAGTGTCACCTTCGCCGATACGCTTGTGGTCCTGGGCGGGGAGCAGCGGAAGAACGGATTTGCCGTCAGCCAGACAGAGAAAGCTGATCTCGTCGCCTTCCAGGAACTCCTCGAGGATGACTTGCTGCTCGGTTTCGCCCAGCAGCGAGCCGCTGAAGAGGCCTTGAGCCGCCTCGATGGCAGTGTGGCGCGAGGGACAGATGATGACGCCCTTGCCTGCGTGGAGGCCGTCGGCCTTGACCACGATGGGCGCATGAAAGAACTCAATCTCCTTTTCCACCTCGGACAGACTGGTGCAAACCGTGTATTTGGCAGTGGGAATCTGGTGGCGTTGAAGGAAGCGCTTGGCAAAGCTCTTGCTGATCTCAAGCATCGCCGCCGCGCGGGTAGGGCCAAAGACGCGCAGGCCGTGCTCTTGAAGAGCGTCCACAATGCCCAGCGAAAGAGGCAGTTCCGGCCCGACGATGGTCAGATCGGGCTTTTCGCGCTCGGCCAAAGCGACCATCGAATCGAGGCTCTTCAGATCAACCGGCTCGCAGCGCGCAACTTGGCCAATGCCGCCGTTGCCGGGGGCGCAAACCACTTCGGTAACCCGTTTGCTGCGCTTGACCGCCCAGGCCAGGGCGTGTTCCCGGCCTCCCGAACCCAAAATCAGAACCTTCATGATTACGTGCCTGCTCTTTCTCAACTTGCCAAACCCTAACAGCTTATTCGAGCAAACCGGAGGTGGGAAGTCAAACGGGAGAAAGGGCAGCAGGCAATTCGACGTATAATTTTGCCATGCTGAAACGCCTTTATATCGACAACTTTCGCTGTTTCGTCAAATTCGAGTACAAGCCGGAGAGGAAGCAACTGCTGCTCGGCTCGAACGGCAGCGGGAAGTCGTCGCTGCTGGACGTGATTGAGACAATCAGAAAGTTCGTCCGCATGGATATTTCCGCGCTGGACACTTTCCGAAACAGCAGAACGCGGTGGCTGGATCTCCCCTTCCAGATATTTGAGATCGAAGCGGAACTTGGCGGCCAGCAGTATATTTACCGCCTGGAGATCCAGTTTAAAGGCGACCATGAACCAAAAATTCTGGGCGAAAGTCTGAAACTTGGTAGCGATTTAATAATCGAGTATTCCTATGGCCTGCCTCTGCCAATTAAGTACTCATCCGGACCGGGCAAACCTCTGGAATTCCTGAATCCCGCGCAAGCAGCATATGATTTTACGACCCAATCGACGGTTGCATTCCTTAGCAACAGTTCAGATGCATCCCGGACGTTCTGCAAGTGGTTACAAGAGAGCCTCCATTGCTACAGGATAAACCCGTCAGCAATGGAGACCGTTGGGCAATACAACTCCCCATATCCGCTTGCCTTCGATACGTCTAATCTTCCATCGTTCTATCGGCGGAAGGATGAAAATGACAAGGTGGGCGCAGATCAATTTCTATCCTCATTAAAAAAAAGCATTGAGGGATTGGCCAACTTGAGTTTCAGTTTATTGCCCGGAGAAAACGGGCTTTTGATCGTTACCTTTGATAAACAAGGCTCAAATTGGAAGTTCGAGTTGAACGAACTTTCTGATGGTCAAAAATGCTTGATTGCGTTGTACATGATTCTTCACTTTCTTATAGCCAAGGGACACACGGTCATACTCGATGAGCCGGATAATTATGTATCTTTACGCGAGATTCAGCCGTGGCTATTGGCCGTTGAAGAAGCAGTAGATAACAGTAAAGGACAGCTTATCCTCATTTCGCATCACCCGGAGATTTTGAACCAGTGGTCTCAGGAGTACGGGGTACAATTTGTTCGTGAAGAGAATGGCCAAGTACGGCCGCCGGCTAAGTTCAAAACAGATTACGAAGGAGTGCTCAAGCCATCAGAAGTGATTGCGCGAGGATGGGAGGATGAATAATCCCGCGCCGGTTGTCATTTTGGCGGAAGACACACGACAGGCACGTCTTGTGAGAGCGTACTTGCGGGCAAGGCACCCTAACCTGCACCATAAGCAAATCTATGACGCACCCATGGCGAACGGTAAGTGCAGTGGGTCGCAATGGGTGGCTGAGCATTATGCAAACGAACTGCTTGCACACCTCATCCGCCGCTCAAAATTGCCTGATGCGCGCAGATCGGAAAAATGGCTAATTGTTGTGATTGACGCCGATAACAGAACCGTTCAGGATCGACTGAATGAATTTCGAGACCGCATCACGCACTCGCAGGATGAGCGGGTACGCAATTGCCGCGCTGAAAGCATAAACATAGCTCACTTGATTCCCAAATGGTCCATTGAGACTTGGATTCTGAATCTGAATGGCGAGACTATTGATGAAGATATTCGCTACAAGATGCAGAATCGTCCTTGGGATAGGCTGATTCCCTCGGCTGCCAAAGAGCTGCATGAGTGGGGCAGGAACACCGGAAATTTGCCTGATAGCTGCGCACACTCGCTCCGGCAGGGCATAACTGAATTGCGTCAATTGACAACATAATTAACGGGAATTTCTTCATGGTTGACAGGCGCATCAAGCCATATAACGAGCAGGTGGCCGAGCGCGAGGGGCGCGAGCGGCAGACGCGCGTCTATCGGCGCAATCAGGTTTTTGGTCTGCTGCTGGTGGCGGCGGCGATTGTGGTTTGGGCTCTGCTGCGCACCAACCCCGCCTGGATCTTCCCTGTTGGCTGGTGGCGTCCATGAGCGCTGCGCGCGGCGGCGTTTTCGTGCAGTCGCGGGAGCCGTTGGCGGTAATTCTGCTC
>Ga0224528_1001922_pt1 | contig 12656 bp, 10 predicted proteins | sample CBST25metaG_2_FD_179888 | JGI IMG/M metagenome (GOLD analysis project Ga0224528, IMG submission 179888) | Peat soil microbial communities from Stordalen Mire, Sweden - C.B.S.T25 | ecosystem: Environmental > Terrestrial > Soil > Wetlands > Peat | place: Sweden: Norrbotten County, Stordalen Mire...
TCGCCAACCGCTCCATCCAATCCCTCGCCGAGTTAACCCCAACCGCCTACGCCGCCAGGATGCCAAACTAACTTCTCCGCTCACCGCCCAGACCGTCAACCGTGTAGTTGCCCGGATGGATACGATCGTCGCGCTGGAGAACCTCAGTATTCATTGGCGAAGGCACTTGCACGATTGCACCCCACCTCCAGGATTGGCACAAATCTACACTTGAGTGGTGTGGGTGTCTGCCGGATAGGCACGATTGCATCTTTACTTGCTTTTAGCTACTATCTAGAAAATAAGAAAGTATGTTTTTCGTGCCGTCCCGACACAGGAGAGAGTTCATGAATATCAGATCTACTCGCGTATCGTTTGCACAACTTCGTGAAATGATTCGCACCCATGGAAAATACCTCTCTGAAAGTTCTACGGAGTGCTTTCACGACGAAAGCTTCATTTTATCTTATGATGATAAGCTCGTATGCGCTGTTCCTGCCTTTGTCTCTAACGGGTCGGCTTGTTTTCATGACGGCACTTCCATTGTACCGATTATTCTTTCTGAGGATTACTTTGCAGAGATAGGTGAGCAAGTTTCGGATTGGGCGAGACATATTCTCTCATCGTCCACGGTCACGTCAATCAAGATTCTTTTGGATGCTCCTTTCAAAGATATTTTTAGTGATGGCTATTTTTCAGTCGAAGACAATACTAGAATTTACGGTTTCTACGACCTGTGCCGAGAGCGCTCTGATGCTTGGCCATTAATTAGAAAAAGCTACCACTCTTTGATTCACAAGGGGGAACGTTCCTTCATCACAAAACGTTACATAAACACGACCTCAATCGATAGGGAAATTGAAAAATTCCTCTGCAATTCAAGTAAAACAACATATCAATATGACTCAGAGAGAGTAAATGATTTTTTCAAAAAGGTCGCTCATGGACAAGGGGTACTAGCAGCATACTACTATGAAGAAGCGCTAGTTTCAGTTATTGGAGTGTGCTTATGGAAGAAATTCCGAGAGCAAGGGGATTTCTTTTACGAGCTAGGGGCAAATGATCATAGTTGTGCAATACCTACACATTCTTGTTTATATGACACATTTCAGTTCCTTAAAAGCGAACACCTAGGTGAACGTGTATTTCTTCTGCATGGTGTTCCCCAAAAGCGCCCTGAGTGCGAAGTTAAGCTTGCAAACATTGACAAGTTTAAGATGGGATTTTGTACGGACATGTTCAGCAGACCATACAAGGTAATACATAGGGGCCGCGTCTAAACAGCGAGCGAGTAAGCTTTTGCGCATGGACATGAGGGCCTTTGCCGGCACCCTTTATCTGGCGGTATCTTTGGAATGGCTTTCTTGACATGTGAGCGTCGCGCTGGAGAACCTCGGTATTCATTGGAAGAGAAGGCGCCCGCACGATTCACGTGACTTCCAGCATTGGCACAGATTACTTTGGGGCGCGAATGTCATCCGGACAAGCATGGATGCAGCTTTAGCGGCTGTTCGAAAGGTATCGACTGAGCCCGGCGGGTGTGAAAACTTGAAAGAACTTCTCGTTTGATTCCGTTGGCTGAAGAGGCTTGAACAAAGCGGTTTGCAATTCCTCCGCGCCTCCAAACACGTGGACGTTCGGATTCGCAAATAGGTCTTTGTGTGACCGGTAGCCGTCGCGGGCAAATACGTGAACCGGCACGGTCCTGTCGAGTGCCTCATAGGAGGCAGTCGACTGGATGATGATCGCATCTGAGGCAGTGCACAGGAGCTCCGCCATGTTCTTCTCCGGCCCGACGACTTCCACGTTTGCAAGGCCGGCGAAATCCTCGGCGATCTCTGGCTGGTGGGGGAATTGCGCGGGGTGGATCTTCAGGACGAACCTCCGCTCGGGCAGCGCAGAGGCGACATCTCGCGCGAGCGGACCCAGGTATCCGTGAAGCGGGTCGGCATCGATGAAGATGGCCGGGCCTTCTCTAGAAGATGGCGGCCCCGCATAGTGGAAGTGTGAGTTGCCGACCACAACCTTTTCAGTGCCGGGCAGGCAACATTGCCGTTCCCAGTACTTTGAGAAGAGCAGGATGACGTCGGGAAGCAAAAGATGATCACCGGTTAGTAACTGCGCAGGATAAGAGTAGGCCGGGTGCATCAAGTTGATGACACCATGCTGACACTCGACTACCGGGATGGACAAGGCGCGTGCCGCATGCAGCAGGCCTTTCTGGATTCCGTTCTGAGTCATGAAGGCCAGCCGGGGCCGAGCTCTTTTCAGGATTGCGTACCAGAGCCTGCTCTCTACTTTGAATTTGTGGTACTCGGCAAAGAGCAGACGCCGGATTGCGGGATCGGAAGTGCCGAAGAAACCAAGTTGAGCGTTCTCGACTCGAGATGCAAAGGCTTCTAGCTGCTTGCGTTCATAGGAAGACAGACGCCAAATGCGTGAGGCAATGCTGAACAGGCTGGTGAAGTTGAGGGTCTGGTCACGGATGAGCTTCGATTCGACTCGGGTGACGGAACCTTGAGATCGGAGGAATCTTTCCGTATCCGCACTAGAGAAATCGACGGGGGTCCCGGCTTCGTCTAGGAAGCGCCGGTGTGAAAAGAGCAGGAAATCTCCTCGACCTAGAGTGGCAAGCCGCACAAAGTTGACGATGGAGCCCCTGATCTTGTCTGCGAATTTTAGAAGTTTTTGACTTAGACTACTGGGTGCTGCTGCGTGCGAGGATAATGGAACTGCCTGCGGCTGGATCAGATGATCGAACAAGGAGAGGAAGAGATCGAACCGAGCGATGTCCCAGAGCGAACGCTGACGCAGAGAGCAGCAGAAAAACAGATCGGCTTCCATCTCCATCTCGAAGAAGCGATCTTTGAAAACATCGATCTCCATCACTTGTTCTTCTGCCATTGCAGTGCCCACCCTTCGGCACGGTTCTTCAAGACCATCTCCAGTTCCTGAAAGTCAGCTTCGGTATCGATATCGAGAGAGCGCTCTCTCGACATCTCGAACCCGATTGTTTCCTCAGTAAGGAATGTTTGCGACTGCTGCAGCCATTTCGTGGATGCGACATAGACGGCGCCGTTCATGAGGAAAACGTCGGGATAGTCCTGCCGCCGACTCACATTCGACGACTCGGGGATCAGTGGCCGAATGCGTGTCCCCTCTTCTCTGAGGAACATCAGGTACGGATGCTCAGAACATTTGACGATAGAGACGCAACAATTTGCTTGGTGATGCATGCAATGCTCGATGCAGGCGTCGATGTCGTCCGCAGTTCTCAATGGAGACGTAGGCTGTAGTAGGACGACGAAGTCGTACTTGGGGAGTTCCAGAAGAGCGTGAAGGACGGGCTCAATGCCGGGCGTGCTGTCTGCAGAGAGCTCCGCAGGACGCTGGAAAGGGACTTCGCATCCGAGCGAAGCTGCAACGCTCATGATTTCTGGATCTTCGCTGGACAGAACCACCCGGTCGAGATACCGGGAGCGCAGCGATTCACCGATGGTCCAGGCGATCAGCGGCTTCCCACCCGCAAGCTTCAGGTTTTTGCGCGGAACTCCCTTGGAACCGCCGCGTGCTGGGATTAATCCTAGTACTGAACGGTCGCCGATCATCCGAATGTCGTCTCAAACTCGTTCTTCGCGGTGGCCAGATCCGCAAGCTGACCCACATCAATCCAATACTCACGGATTGGAAATACTGCGTGTGGCCTCGACAGCTCCAACGCCTTCTTGAAGAGATCTGGCATGTCCATTCGCTCACCGGCTGGCAGAAGTTCGAGAATGGCAGGATTCAATACGTAGATGCCGGCGTTGACGAAAAACGTCTGAGTTGGTTTTTCGAGGATTTCCATAATGTGATAGTCATCCACTCTTACGACGCCATACGGCACCTGGTGCTGATATTCGCGAACGCACATCGTTGCTTCAGAGCTCTGACTTAGATGGAAGTCCATCAGATGTTTGAAGTTTACCTTGGTGAGGATGTCTCCATTCGTGAGGATGACGGGCAGATCGCTGATTTTTCCCAGAAGCGAGAGGGCACCGGCCGTGCCCAGTGGCTTGGTCTCGCGAAGATAGTTGATCCGTACGCCCCACTTGGAACCATCACCGAAGTGGTCCGTGATCACCTCTGCCTTGTAATTGACCGATATGGAAAAATTCTGGAATCCGTATTCGATCAGGTTGGCGAGAACCGTCTCCAGGATGGGCCGGCCGCCGACGGTGAGCATCGGCTTGGGGCAGTCGTTTGTGAGCGGCGCGAGGCGTGTGCCCAGACCGCCAGCCATGATAACAACCTCGTTCTGAAGCTTGGCTGGCAAGAGGATGTCGTCCAGAGTTTCCAGCTCTATCAGTGCCCCATCCTTGTCCACGATGGGCAAGTGTCGAATCGAGAGCTGGCGCATCCGGGCCAAAACAGCTTCACGGGTTTCCCCAACGGAGGCCGTTTTTGGCGTGCTGTTCATGGCCAGGGTAACGGGGTCTGCGAGAGTGAGACCGCGAAGCAGTGCTCTGCGAACATCACCATCCGTCAGCGTGCCGCAGAGGCGAGTCTGCTCAACTATCAAAGCAATCTGAACCGATCCCTCATCGATTTTTTTGACTGCGTCGCCGATCGTAGCTGATAAGGGAACGCAAGTACTGCGAACCCGCTTGGAGGGTGTACTCATAAAGTTACAACCAGTATACCCTCAATCTGGCAGACTGCGCCTCAGGCTCTCAGCATGAGGAAGCGTTTTTCAGCGCACACCCAACAGATTTGCGCCAGTTGGGCAGCGAAAGGATCCGCCACGGGTTCCAAATTGGCTACGTGCGCGAGCTGGATTCTGCATCTGAAGAGAACGGCATGGGGCGGAGTGTGTGAGGATTAAAGGGGGTTGTGTACGGATGGGTTGGATAGCCATTTCGGGGCCACTGTGTTTTGCTTCATCAAGAGTGACGTTGGGGTGTTCGGACGACATTCGGTATCGCTGAGGGTTGCGGCGACCCGTTCGAGAGCGTTGACGCTCAGGCTCGGACGCTGGAACTGCGTCGGCTTATCCAGCGCCAACAGCGTCTCCAACGGGTCCGAAAGCGCTTATAACGAACCTGTTTACGTCCCTTCTCGTTGATCTTCACATCGGCCTGCGTTTGGGTAATGATAGTTCAGATAAGATTCAAATAATCACAGTAGAAATCGTTGGTGGTTTCGGCGTGCTGGACTTCGAAATATCCGTAGCAGATGTGTTTGCGGTTGATGGCGCCCCTTTTTGTTCACTAACATGCTGCGCACCACCTTACCTTGCTGGGCATACTCCTGCTCGATCAGCACCTGCTTCACCCAGCCATAGAGTTGCAACCGGTCCTTGGCCTCGAACCGGATCTCCCCGCTGCCCGCGACAAACCGGTCTATCGCTTCAAAGCTCAACGCGTCTTCCGCTACCGTGCGCACGTTCACTACCCAACATGACCTCCCGAACAGGCTCATCTTGTGTTGGAAAGGGCCCGAATAGTGCAATTTGACATTGAATAGAAGGAGAGCTAACCTTCAGTTTAAGATCACTGCAGAAGATTGAGGGGTTAAATTAGGCGTTTAAGTTGCTCTGCGTGGGGAAGTTTGTCTTTTCACACGACAACCACTCGGGATGAGGTCGAAAGTGAGCCTCTCCTTATCCGCGTATCAGAACTCACCCTTGATTCCCCAGGATGCGCCCCGAACCCACCTAAGAGAGTGTGATGAGCCGAACTCACCAAAGAATCTTCGTCACCGGTGCCGATGGCTTTATCGGTTCGCACCTGGTTGAGACGCTGGTGCGCCGGAACTACAACGTGCGCGCATTCGTGCTGTACAACTCGTTTAATTCGTGGGGTTGGCTCGATCGGTCTCCCAAGGAAGTGCGCGACAACATAGAAGTGGTCGCGGGAGACATCAGGGACCCGAATGGCGTTCGGACGGCGATGAAAGGCTGCGACTATGTACTTCATCTCGCCGCCCTCATCGCCATACCGTACTCGTATCACTCCCCGGACACGTATATCGACACCAATGTCAAGGGCACTTTGAATGTTGTTCAGGCCGCGCGCGATCTCGGCGTTCAGAAGGTGATCCACACATCCACGAGCGAGGTCTATGGCACGGCTCGATTTGTGCCCATCTCCGAAGAACATCCGCTAACGCCTCAATCGCCATATTCGGCTAGCAAGATCGCTGCTGACCAAGTCGCGCTTTCGTTCTGGCACTCCTTCTCTACGCCAGTGTTGGTCCTCCGCCCGTTCAATACGTACGGTCCACGGCAATCAGCGCGCGCTGTCATTCCAACCGTGATCACCCAACTCGCTGCGGGTCAGAAGAAGTTGATGATGGGGGCCCTTGAACCCACACGAGACTTCTCGTTTGTGCAGGACACGGCGGATGGATTCCTTGCAGCCCTCGAATCAGATGCGGGCATTGGGGAGGTGGTGAACCTGGGTAGCGGGTTCGAGATCTCGATTGGTGACACAGTAAAGACCATCTCCGAATTGATGAACGTGAGCGTCCCGGTGGATGAAGACTCTCAGCGCGTTCGTCCGCAGAGCAGCGAGGTGTATCGCCTCTTTTCCGACAATTCCAAAGCGAGGCGTCTCTTCGGGTGGAGGCCGTCTTACGGCGGAATTGAAGGGTTCAAGCGCGGCTTGGCGCAAACCATCGAATGGTTTATTAAGGCGGAGAATCTGAATGAGTACAAAACAGGTATCTACAACATCTAGTACGCCGTTCTCGGTTTCGCGAATTTCCGACGTGCTGAAGACCGTGCTGCAGGACTGCAGCGTGCCTCCGACTCTCCATCAGCCGCTGTTCGACGGGAATGAGCTCAAGTACGTGACGGAGTGTATCGAAACCGGCTGGGTCTCCTCCGTGGGGGCCTTTGTCGATCGCTTCGAAGCCATGCTGTCCGAATTCACGGGAGCCCGGCGCGCGGTCGCTGTTGTCAATGGGACAGCGGCTCTCCACCTAGCGTTGAAGATTGCAGGCGTCCAGCACAACGATGAAGTGCTGGTACCCGCCTTGACGTTCGTCGCTACTGCAAACGCGGTGAGCTATTGCGGTGCTATTCCCCATTTTGTAGACAGCTCATATAGTACCCTCGGCCTCGATCCCGAAAAGCTGGAGCGTTACCTCAATGAGACGGTCACTCTGACGAGCGAAGGCAGCATCAACAGGCATACAGGACGACGTATCCGCGCAGTGGTACCCATGCATACTTTCGGCCATCCCGTTGACCTTGACCCTTTGCTCGAAGTGTGTGCTCGTTATCAGCTCGAGATGGTAGAGGATGCTGCAGAATCGCTTGGCTCTTATTACAAGGGGCGACACACCGGCAGATTTGGTCGCGTAGGCGTGCTGAGTTTCAACGGCAACAAGGTTGTGACCACCGGCGGAGGCGGTTGCCTCTTGTTCGAAGATGAAGAGCTCGGGCGGCTGGCGAAACATCTCAGCACGACTGCCCGCGTTTCCCATCGATGGGAATTCTTCCATGACATGATTGGCTTCAATTACCGCATGCCGAATCTGAACGCTGCGCTTGGCTGCGCACAGCTCGAAAATCTGCCGAGATTCCTGGAAAGGAAGCGCGCACTGGCCGATCGCTATCGCATGGCGTTCCAGGAAGTAACCGGAGTAAGCTTTGTTGATCAGGCAGACTTTGGCACATCAAACTGGTGGCTTAACGCGATCATTCTTGATTCCAAATATGCCGGCCGCCGGAATGAATTGCTGGATGCGATGAATCGCGATGGCATTGTAACGCGTCCCGTCTGGACTTTGATGCATCGTCTCCCCATGTACTCTGGATGTCCCCGGATGGACCTTTCGGTTGCAGAGGATCTGGAGACACGTCTCATCAATATCCCCAGCAGCGTCTCCAGGAAACTTGCATGAGCAAGCGCACCTTCTGCGTGGTGACAGGCAGTCGAGCTGAGTATGGGCTGCTCTACTGGATCCTGAAGGAGATCCAGTCCGACCCTGATCTGACCCTCAAGCTCGTAGCTACCGGATCCCACCTGTCTGAAGTCTATGGATCGACATATCGATTCATTGAGCAGGACGGTTTCCGGATCGATGCGAAGGTTGACCTGGAACAGGAATCCGACTCTCCACAAGCTATTACTCAGGCAATCGGGCGCGGCTTGATCAGGTTCGCTGACTACTTCGCCAAGGCACGTCCCGACGTGGTGATCGTCTTGGGTGATCGGTTCGAATTGATGTCGATTGCCACTGCAGCTATGATGGCCAGAATCCCAATCGCCCACATCTCAGGCGGAGAGGTAACCGAGGGCGCGATCGACGATTCGATCCGACATGCTGTGACGAAGATGGCAAGCTACCATTTCGTTGCCGCTGATCCGTATCGGGAACGTGTCATTCGAATGGGCGAGAGTCCGGATCGAGTGCTGAACCTCGGCGATCCCGGATTGGACAACGTCGCGAGGCTTAAGCTTCTGACACGCGATGAACTGGAACAGCAGATCGGACTGAAGTTGTCCTATCCCACCTTTCTCATTACCTACCACCCAGTCACATTGAGCGATGAAGCTCCCGATGCCGGTGTTCGCGCCCTGCTGGCGGCGCTTGAGCAATTCTCTGACGCGACCATGATCTTCACGCGGCCCAATGCAGACGCGGGAGGCCGCGTCATAGCCGAAGCCATCGATGAATTCACCGCGCGCCAAGCATCGAATTGCATGGTCTCAAGCTCTCTCGGGCAGGTGAGATACCTCAGTGCGATGAAGCATTGTGACGCGATTATCGGCAACTCGTCGAGCGGCATCGTAGAAGCTCCCGCACTCGAGAAGGCCACGGTCAACATCGGCGAACGCCAGACCGGACGGCTGTTCGCATCGTCCATCGTGTCCTGCCCCGAACAGACCGATGCCATCGTCGCCGCCATCCAGAAAGTCCTATCCCCTGCTTTCCGCGACCAGTTGCCTTCGACGCGATCGCTCTACGGCGCAGCGAACAGTTCAAAGCTTATCGTAGAGTTTCTGAAGACCGCAGACCTGAAGACCGCCAAGAAATTCTTCGATCTGCCGGTGCAGATGCCCTTGCCCAGCCGGATCGGTGGGGAATTCGAAATATCAAGGCAGATACTACTGTCGGACCGTTTGTTTCCGTTGCTGACCACTCCCCTGGCCCACAGTCTCTGGGTGGACAGCGGCAGGTCTGCCATTCGCGTCTGCTTACAGAACATCCTGCGGCTTGGAGGGAAGCGGATCGCTTATGTCCCGGCGTTCTGCTGCTCTTCGGTGCTTCAACCCTTTCGCGAGCTTAACTTCACCATCCGGCATTACACGATGGGCGACGACCTGAGAAGCCCGCAGGAGTTGGAAGGGGATCTGGCGGGCTGCACCGTTCTGTTCATTCATTACTTCGGAACTTTGAATCGCATGATGTTGGAGCAACTCCGGCGCCGGCGGAAGACCTCGGATTTCTTCATCATCGAAGATTGCGTGCAGGCTGCACTCACCGCCGGGATCGGTACAATCGGCGATTACCTCGTAACAAGCTACAGGAAGTTCGCTCCGCAAACGGATGGCGCTCTTCTCGGTTCCAGGCTTCCGATCGAATCCGAATTGGAAGCAGCGAGCGAAGAGATGACGTCACAACGTTTCGTCGGCAAGATCATCAAGTCAGAAGGCGCAACCGACTCTGCATACCTCGCTCTTTTCGAAGAAGCGGAGCGAGGACTCGATCACTCGCACGTGTCGCGCAGGATATCCTGGGCATCCGAGTACATCATGCAACGGACAGACTTTCCAGGAGTTTCCAGCCGAAGAGTAGAAAACTGGAAGCTTCTGTCCGACAGGCTCTCTGATAAGGCTTTTGAGAATATCCTGTATTCACTTATGAAGCTTTCGGAGGGAGAAGTCCCACTAGGTTTCCCGATCGTAGTGAAAAAGGGCCTCCGGAACGCGATGCGCAGTTATCTGGCCGAGGATCGAATCTACTGTCCCGTGCATTGGCCGATGGACACGAAGGACCTTACGCCTGCGTGCGATGCAGACCTTGAGTTGAGCCGGAATATCCTGACAATCCCGATCGATCAGCGCCTGGATGAGAACGCAGTCTCGCGGGTAGCAGATCGCATTGCCCAGTTCGCAAACAGGAGCAGAGAAGCATGAGCGTATACATCATCGCTGAAGCAGGGGTGAACCACAACGGCTCACTTGAACGCGCATTGAAGATGATCGACGTGGCCGCGGAGGCCGGCGCCGATGCGGTAAAATTCCAGACGTTTAAATCAGAGTCGGTTATCAGCCGTTACGCAGCCAAAGCGCAGTACCAGGTTCGGAACACCGGCGTCGAAGAATCCCAGTTGGAAATGGTGAAGAAGCTCGAGCTGAGCTTTGATGCGCATCGGGACCTCGTGCGCCATTGCAAGTCGCGCGGCATTGAATTCCTTTCCACGCCTTTTGATGTCGATAGTCTGAACTTTCTCGCACACGATTTGGGCATCCGCAGTTTGAAGATTGCCTCCGGCGAAATCACCAACTATCAACTGCTGGTCCAAGCGGGCCGTACCGGCCTTCCGGCGATCCTCTCCACTGGCATGAGTACATTGGGCGAGGTGGAAGCTGCATTGGGCGTTCTCGCGTTTGCATACCTTGACTCCGAGTCTCAGCCCACGCGGGAGCGCTTCCTGCAGAGCTTCGCATCTTCGGATGGGCAAGCAGTATTGGGCGAAAAAGTCACGCTCCTCCATTGCACAACCGAGTATCCTGCTCCATTTGACTCAGTGAACCTGAGAGCGATGGATACGCTCGCGTTGGCGTTCGGTCTCGATGTGGGTCTCTCGGATCACACGGTCGGAATCAGTGTCGCCACCGCAGCCGCGGCACGCTTTGCCAAGGTGATCGAAAAGCACTTCACCCTCGACCGTTTGCTTCCTGGTCCAGATCACAAGGCCTCACTTGAGCCTGACGAACTCAAAGCCCTGGTTGCGTCGGTGCGCCAGGTGGAAGCAGCGCTGGGATCGCCCATGAAAATTCCTTGTGGAGCTGAGTACGCGAATATCGCCATCGCTCGAAAGAGCTTAGTAGCCAATCAGAAGATTCACGCAGGTGAACCATTCACTTCGGCGAATCTCGGACTGAAGCGCCCGGGCACCGGCATTTCTGCCAGCGAATACTGGAACTTCCTGGGACGCAATGCCTCCCGTGATTACGAACTGGACGAAATGATTGAGGTAAAGGATGCTGGCTGTTAGCGAACTCGCTCAATCTGCCTTCGAACAATTCGACACCGACTTTCGCATTGCGACCCTTTCGCCTGAGTTTGCGGTCAAGGATGCGGTCCGCGTTCCGCGCGCCTTTCCCGAAACATGGCTCTATGTGGAAGCCGACCAGCGGTTCCTGATCTCTTTTCATCGCGAGCTGATACCGGAAACCGACTTCTACGACCTGCAATCTCCCTACCCCTATGGCGGCCCTGTATCCAACTCCACCAATCCTGCGTTCCTCGAACGAGCCAACCACGCGTTCAGTACCTGGTGTCGCGAGAACTCTGTCGTCGTGGAGTTTGCAAGGTTGCACCCGATGTTGGCGAACTGGCGGTTCTTCGATGGCCGCGTCTTCGACGACCGCTTGACAGTTTGGATCGACCTAGCCACCGACGACCTGCTCTCAACCTACCAAACGCGAGTTCGGACCGCAATTCGGAAAGCGGAGAAGAACGGGTTAGAGATCGCGTGGGTTCCCAATGACGCTGGCGCCGAACAGTTTTACGAGCTTTACACTGAAGCCATGACAGCCATTCAGGCTGATCCGTTCTACCTATTCCCGAAGGCCTATTTCGAGGCGCTCCTCAGTTGGCGCGATGCCGAGTTGGCAATCTGCAAAGCAGGCGATCAAGTTCTTGGCGGAGCAATATTCCTCCGCGGTGGCAGCTTGATGGAGTACCATCTCTCGGCCACCAATCTCCACGGGAAACGCCTCGGAGCGAACAACCTGCTATTGCATAGTGCGGCCGAACGGGGCCGATCAGCAGGTTTGACGAAGCTCTATCTGGGCGGGGGAACAGACGCGAGTCAGGAGAATCCGTTGTTCTTCTTCAAGGCCGGATTCTCCAGCCAACGGGCGATTTTCAAGTTTGGCGGGCGCATCCATAACACGGAAGCATACGAGTCACTGAAGCAGAAGTTCGCTGCAAAATATGAAGCGAATCCCAGGCGGATCCTCTTCTACCGCTAGGCGTGTCATTTGCATCGAAACTAGAAGTCGACGGTGCGCAACAGCTCATCAGTAGTCACGAGACCTCTCTTCCCGGATGGTATATTGGGGCAAGGAATAGAGAGTATGTATCCGAGCCAGGCCGTTCATCCGCTGGCCTTTGAGCCGTATTGAAGTTGAGGCATGAAGGCAAACGGAGTGAGTGCAGGGATGCATTGGTGGAGCCGACTGGAGGTAGTGCGTCCGGTTTCGGGTCGTGTTTGCCGATGGTCTTCGCATCGAGCTCGAGCCGGGCTTGGACGCTGCAACGCGCACTTTCGTGGCCACGGGCGTAACGGATATGAGGCACGGTCTCGCGACGTCAGGGCAGGATGCTAGAGCGTTTCTATTTTAAGTATTTACATTTGTGCGATAATATTCCTGCCAGGAGAGAGAGGAGGCAGGATGCAATCGTATTCTCAGGATTTGCGCGAGCGCGTGTTGTGGGCACTGGATCGCGGT
>Ga0224528_1001926_pt1 | contig 12631 bp, 6 predicted proteins | sample CBST25metaG_2_FD_179888 | JGI IMG/M metagenome (GOLD analysis project Ga0224528, IMG submission 179888) | Peat soil microbial communities from Stordalen Mire, Sweden - C.B.S.T25 | ecosystem: Environmental > Terrestrial > Soil > Wetlands > Peat | place: Sweden: Norrbotten County, Stordalen Mire...
GCCAAAAGGCGTCCGTAACAATCGATCTGGGCACTAGCACCTACGATCAGGCCAGCCGCATTTGCTGCTACGAGCGCGATCGCGCGTTGGGACCGGATACCGCAGGCGCCGATGGCACGATCAGCTCGAACTACGTCACGCCGCCGCAGATCAGTTTCTCTACCAGCATGTTCGCCAAAGATGACGCCGGCAACCTCGTCATGGAAATCGTGTGCGGCGACCATGTGGCGATCGACGACACTTTGAGCGTGCCTTACGCCGGCGACTATGAAGTGGAAGTGAAGAAAGTCTCTGTACCCACCGTGGAGACCAGTGGACAAAATGGTTCAATTGCTCTTTCCCCCGCGCAAAACAGTGGCGAGGTCCATCTCACCCTGCGTCCTTATCGCACGGACATTTTTTACGATTCGAGCGATAGCACCGGCTGTGGATGGGACATTGTGCCGGGCAGCGAGCCTGGCGGCGATGAGAGCTATACGCAGATCGATCTCGATGATGGCGGCATTTTCGTCTTCTTCGCCAGTCAAGCCGATGCGGGCACTCAATTCGATCTGCCATCGAGCGGGTTCCCTTCGGCGAATATGCTCGCATGGGCGTCCGCAGCGGGTACAAATGTCAACTATCATTCAGCGCGCCGGATTCAGCTTTGCTCCGCATCCTCGGCTCGTCTGCTTACGCTGACTTATAACGACGACGAAGGACATACGTGGTCCGGAACTGTAAATTACGCCGGTTTGGCTTGGCTCGATACCGAAACCACAACCACAACCGGCAATATGACCTACGTCGAGCTGACATTAAAGGGGGGCGAGCAAATCGCCTTTGGCCAGGGTATCCTCGCCGATGGGGATACGATTCCTGTCCCCTCGGGCTATACGCTCGATCCTGATTTTGCCGTTGCTTTCATCCACGATCAAAGTTCCACGGGCTATAGCTGGGTAATGCACCTAGTCGGCGCTTACGTCGACTCGAACAGCATCGTGCACGTCAACACCGAAGATGGCGAAGGGCATATCTGGCACGGCAACGCTTCGGTTCTTGTCTTCCTTTACAAAAACAACGACTCCGGCTTCACCAAAGAGACCGTCAGCAACACAGTTTGGGCGCACTGCACACTGAGCAACGGGAAGAAATTCGGCGTCGGCGTGGCGAAGAATCTGGCCAACGGAAGCGCATTCAGCCTGCCTACGGTCGCCGGCGATGGCACCACGCTGCAGACGATTACCGGATCAAGTTACGGATACAATGTCAGCGGCTCTGTCCACGCACAGGGCGTTGGCGCTTGCTATCTGGACAACGATCTCAATGCGGTGATCTATTTCCAGAATGGTTCCAGCACAAAATGGTATGGCAAACTCGATGCTTTCGGCGTGTATTACGAATCGGGCGACAGCACTCCGGTGTTAGTCGACATCTCGCCCTCTTCAGTCTCCCTTTCTGCGGGCTCGACACAACAATTCGCCGCCACGGTGAGTGGCAGCAGCAAGACTGACGTGATCTGGGCCGTGGATGGAGTGACGGGCGGCAATGTGACCGTCGGCACGATTGATGGAAATGGTCTGTATGCCGCTCCAAACGCTGCCGGGACACATACCATCACCGCGACCAGCGAGGCCGATTCCACGGTCAGCGGAAGCGCTACGGTGACCGTCTATGGTGCGGTGCTGACCGGCAACTATCTGACCGACGACGATGGCGACATCATCTACACCGATTCGGGCGAAACGATTACGGACTAGGAGAAGTCATGTCTTTACTGCTCTCAACTTGCATTGCCGATGGTACGCTGGCCGCACGGCCAACAGCAAGCATTGACGGACGCCTCTATTTCACCACCGATACGCACCAGCTCTATCGCGACAACGGTTCAAGTTGGGATGAGATGAAGCCCAGTGCGCCAGCAGCGACGCTGAGCGCAACCTCTACAGCGCCAGGCAACTTCAAAATTGCGCATGGCCTGAGCGCTGCGCCGTCGAGGATCTCGATTTTGATGACTTCCGCTGGTGCGATTTGGGCGCAGTCAACGGCTTTCGATGCAACTTACATTTATCTGTCCGCTTCTGACACCAGCGTGACCGCAACCATCTACGTCTTTGCTTGAGGAGCTGAAGTTATGAAGAAAATCCTTGCATTTTTCCTTGCTCTCGCAACCGTCGCTTTTGCCCAGCAGCCGCAGACTTCGAGCGCGCCGATTTATTCGGTCAATGCGAAGTATGTTCAGGGCTTTGGGCCAGGCTATTGGCCCACGGCTGGATCTGGCCTGGTGCTTAACGTCGCGGCCGGCACGGCAAACTGCGCAGGCCCCATCGTGACTTATGCAGGCGGAACGCTGACTATGACAGCCTCGACGACGAATTACGTCTACCTGGACGAGTCGAACTTCTGCGTTCCTGCCGTGAGCACAACGGTTTTTACATCGAGCGTTATTCCGATTGCTACCGTCGTCGCAGGGGCGAGCGCTATCACTTCGATTACAGACGACCGCACGATGTTCCAGGAGGGCGGAGGATCGAGCAGCGGTATTTCATCTGTCTCGGGTACCAATCCCATCGTTGTTAGCACGTCGAACGGAGTGGCGGCGGTAAGCTGCCCGACTTGCGGTACATCGTCGGGAGGAACGGTGGTGAGCGTAAATGGCGGATCGGCGGTAAGCACGTTGAACGCCACCGGATCGATCCCGGTAACCTGTTCCGACACCTCCGGCAGCAGCACCGCGCAGAGCTGCACTACCACGCCCAGCTTTACGCCCACGGCGGGCAACTGCATCACCTATCTGACCACGACGGCGAACACCGGCACAGCGCTCACGATCAACGTCAATTCTTCGGCGGCGGGCTCAGTGGCAAAATGGGCGGGATCGACGACCACGCTTGTGGCTGGAGACATCCCTGCGAACAAGCCGATTCCGATGTGCTTTGACGCGGCGGGACAGTGGGATGTGATGACAATCGGCAATGCGCCGAGCGGCGGTGGCTTGTCACCTCTATTCGATACGACAAATCCGACTGGTGTAAATACACCGGCAGAAGTGCAATCTATAAGCGCAGCTTCAACTACAGCAACTTTTTCTAGCAATATAAAAGCTGGTGACCTGTTACTTGTTTTTAGCCGTGATTATGAAGGAAGCTCAATAACGGTTTCCGATTCTTTAAGCACCAGTTTCACTTTAGCCACGGCTGTGGGCGCAAGGGTCTATATGGGTACCGCCTCTTCGTCCGGGGTAGATACGATTACTCTTACAGGGGCAGTTGACGCGCCTATAATCGTTGCTTATGAATTTTCCGGCGTTACAGAGACAATAGACAATGCTGCCAGCAGCAGCACAGGAACGTCCATAACCCTTAGCGCAACAACAAGTTATATCAACGATCTTTTAGTATCGTATTTAAACCAAGATTGCTGTAACGAGATGACTTTATCTGTTAGCTCTGGCTGGAGCACTCCCGTTACTGCCGCTAATAGCGTTTATACCCATTTCGCATCATCTTACGAGATTGGCTCATCGGCGGGTGCCAATTCGATCACATGGACATCAACTAACCGGGCGACGGCATATCTGTTTTCGCTTAGAGCTGCATCTACCCCTGTGTCTGGAAGTGAAGGGCAAGTATATTATCAGACTGCTACGACCCCCTATATTCCATGGGTCTACCACAGCGGCGTATGGAGACAGGTTCAATAGCCATAATTATCGAGGCAAAAATTCGGCGGCCGCCTTGGCTGCTAGATTTCTGCGCATCGAAAGTATCTCGCGAAAAAGCCAATTAGCCTAGGTGTGCACCACGCCACGCAGAGCGCGTAAGGGAATGCACAGATCAGGTCAACCAAATAGTGTTCGCCTGCGCCCAATGTTGAGAATACTGTCAGGGCCAGAAAAATCGATCCGAATATGCGCCCGCTCGGCCAGCGTCGGAGAAACCACAGCACAAGCAGCGCTGTCGATGTATGCACCGATGGCACTCCGTTGGGCGGAAAAGCTAGCGCTATCGGCTGCAGGGCGAAGTGAGCTGATGGTAAGGCTGGAAAATTGGGAAAGGCATAAATGGGGCCGCAGACCGGGAATAAAAGGTAGATGGGAATTGCGCCAAAAAGGTTGATGATGAATGCCGTAGCGACGGCAAGTGCTTCACGGTCTGGTCGCTGCCACAAGTAGACAGCTACGGTGGCAAGCATGGCCGAGCCCAGCAGGCCGTAGCTGATGGAAGATAATATTCTGGCCCAGAAATGAGCGTAAACGAACTGACCTACGCGAAATCCTGGGTAGCCGAAAAAGGAATCGATCCAGCAAACATAGAGGTCGATCTTACCGGGCCGCAGCTTGGAAAGCGATGTAACGATGGTGGCGGCTATTCCCTCTCCGGGTAGAACGGCGAGAGCCGCTAGAAGCAGCCATTCTTTCGCGCGGCGATGCGGAGGATTTTTTTGAAGTAACGATATGGCGAGGGTGAGAAAGAGGGCACCGATAACGACAAAATCAGCATGACCGATCAGGAGTATTGCCCATGGCTTCATTGTTCTTATCTTCCTTATTTTGTGGCCCAACCAATACTACTTGTTTTTGGGGCAGAGGCTTTACTACTTTTGTGGGTCTAGATAATGGCTTATTTCGGGATCGCGCGGTGATCTATGAAAAGCTGTATTTGTACCAAGATGTGGCACGCCTAACTGCTTTGCCCATATTTATTTGTCACAGGTGTGACACGTAATTCCTGCAACCTGTGACATGTAATTCCGGCAGCCACAACTGCGACGAGATGAATATCTATTCCCCCGCCGCGCTACACTAACAATCGCACTGGTACAAAACGTCGGGCAGGCCAGTGGCAGGGTGCGTCTGGCCGGAAGAACTCCACTTGGCAAGTTTTTCGGCTAAGAATTGCGCTTCACCTGATTTATTGATGTCTTCGACCACGAGCATCAGCGGATGGTCGCTTGAGCAAAAGGCTAGCGCATCCAAAGCTGCCCCCGCGGTGAGCGCTGGGTGGAGTTGGCGGAGTGTCGATTCAATTGCCTGCTCGATCATGAGGGATGAAGAGATGACTTGGTGAGTCAGGATCAGTCCGAAACCACCGGCTTCGATGTGTTGATCCAGCCGCTTGTAGCAAGCGACGCTCTTTCCTAATCCAGATTCCGCGACAACGAAAGCAACGTTCTGTTCTCGAACTGCTTCGGCAATTCCTAAGTCAAGGTTCGTTGATATCCAGGCGGCTTTATCATTCGAAGGGAGATGAATCTTCAAACTTTCTCGCGAAAGCTCCTGCAATAGCTCCAGAGATAGGCGCTCCTGTTCAATCCCTAAGTGTTTACGTCGCAGCCATTGTCCCGTTGCCGTATTGTCGAGGAAATGCGCCAATCGTGAGGCCGACCAAATATCGACATCGAACCCTCGGGATTGTCCTGCGGCGTGCGTATCGCGAACGAGATCTTCCGGTGGCTCCTGATTGGTCGTAAGCACAAGCGTGGCGCGGATCTCCGGATCGCGGCCCTTTTCAGCCGCGACAATCTCTGCGGTCTTGATTAAGTCGCCCGCCGGCATCGTGGGATTCTTGCCTTTTCGCGGCTTGACTGCGGCCGGATCATGGAGCCACTTCTTTCGCAGTTGATCGCGATTAAATGTCGTGTGGTGCACCGCGATCATATGCGGCGGATTCGCGCCGGCTACAAAGCCTATTCCATCCACGGGCGCCTTCACTGTTTTCCCTTCGGAATTGACGCCCGGATGAACCAAGGCAGCGTATTCAGCCTGTGCTTCGCGAAGGATGGCAGTCGCGAGCAGTTCAAAGGCGGCACCGGACATTTTGGACAGTTCCTGTATCGTACTCACTATCTTCTGTCCTCGTACTTTCAGTTTAATGTTCCGCCCATCTCGCTGATTTCGGTTGGAGGTGCTTCAAATAGCTGGTTGATGATTTCGCCTACTACCTCAATAAGACTTGAGGCGCCGTTGAATAAATTCTGGCTTCCATGTGCGTACTCATTGCGAAGCGCCGGCAACGTCTCGATGAGCACTCTGACATAATCCCAATTCAAATCTTCTTCCGTAACCTCTATCTCCGATGCGTCCCACGAGACACTGTCAAGGCCGAGCTCTGATGCTTCCCGAATCTTCTGCATTTCCACCCTATGCCTACTGTTGATCTGGCCACGGTTCCTCCACCTGGAAAATCCTTCGTTCCTGATGAAGTGATGGTCGGCCGCATAGCTCAGCAGGCGGCGCATCCCGGGCCTCTTAGAGCCTAGCTCCCCGAAGGCAATTTCATTCGTCAATCTCTCTCGCAACGCCAACTCGAGACAGGAATAGGCATGATGCTCAGCAACGGTGAAGAAACGATAGACAAACCACGCATATAAATAGATATTCTTGACCGTCTCGAACTGAATTGCGATTCCCTCTGGAACTCCGTCATGCAAGATGTATGCGCTTATCGCTTCGTGATGATCGGCAAGACCCATTGGGGAGACAGCTCCGCCCGTCAGGTCGACCTTCACGAACAGAGTGTTTCGCGGATTTGGCGCGAACACGTGCACGAACGGTTTCAGGCGGTCTGGATCAAACTCATGTTCCATCATCAAGCAGTCCTCTGAGTGGCTGTTCATGGATGTAACTCGCTGAAAGCACTCTTACTGGAAAGAATACCTCGTTCCAGTAAGAGGCCGGTAGCAGTCATTCCAGTCGCAACGACTGTCAATAAAATCCAGCCACAAACTTCCCATGGGTTCAGTTGCTTGGGTTTTCGAACAATTCCAACGACGGCCATTTCAAGCCAGAGTCGAGATAAGGGTGTCGGGGTTCTTCTGGAGGTTTCCCGTGCTCCAGGCGCCAGACATCGATGCGTCCTAAGAGGGAAAAGGCGTTCCAGGACCCCAGTCCTCCTGCAGTGACGATCTCCATCAGCTTCTGGCGCAATTCCATCGCTGACTTTGGCTCCAGAGTGTACGAATTGCTATCTGGATGAGTCAGTCGCTTGATGAGGCACAGATCCTGAAATGCCTCCTCAAGAACAAAATAAGGCCACCGGTGGGAACGGTCCACTATCGCAAGGTTCATGGTGGAGAGCAGCGCGTCGAGGGAGTTCATCGCAACGATGGACTTGATCAACATGAAATCCCGCTCCGGAGTGCCCGAGACATTCACAAGCCCTAGAATACGGGACTTGAGCATGTCGTCCCCTTGTACCAATGTCGCGATCCGGGTCGCCGCCAACTCGAAGAGGTAGTGCTCATGAGGCGGCAGTGTATTGGGCCCGTTCTGTGCGGATTCAATAAAGGCAATGAGCGCTTCCGCCGCATCTCTGCCCCCGACATTGCTGATTGCCTCGATCCACTCGCTGCCGACAGTGCTGAAATTCGGGTTGCCGAAACCGGAGATCTCGGTCAGGAGCGTAAGAGCACCGGGAGCTCTACTGTAGCCCAGGGCGGTGATCACACCTCTCAGAACATGCCCATAGAGCCGTCCTCCAGTAAGCACTTCCCGTATAGTGGTTACGCCCTGGCCAGGATCGTCCGTGAAGGGCATCAGGCAAAGCATCGATGTGACACGGGACATGCTGTTGTCATCATGGTAGAAGCCGTGCGGTGCTGCTTGGGCAATTACCTCGCAAAGGATGGCATTCGCTGTTGCGAAGGGCACAGACCCGCCGGAAAAAAGAACTTGGCGAAGGGCCTCGACACGATTCCAGCTATTCCATCTCGCTGGAACCGCGGCCAAGGCGCAGATCAGACCTGTCGACTGCGCGCCATCGAGTTGAGCCAACATTCCGGCCAGTTCATGAAGTGGCTGGGAATGGTCTTCCGGGTGTTGTATTGTCCGGACCACCTCGAGTTGTCGCTCGACGCAGGAGCGGATCGCCATGGAATAGCGTTGCCGCTTTGACTCATCAAAGTGCACCTCGGACTTTCCTTCGCGAACCAGCCAGATCTGATTGAAGTCTGGCTCCTTGAAAGGCCATGATGTGATCTGTCTGATTCGAGCCAGTTCCAGAAGTCCCCTTGCTGCGTCGACGCAATAGTGAGGGTCATCCAGAAGCGGAATCAGAATCTCGTCCGCGTTTTCAGCCCCGAGCGATAGGATGGCCCGGACATGCCACATTGCCCAACCCATCGCTTGTACCCGCCGCCCAGCGGCTTGAGCTTCACGTACAGCTTTCCATCGCGCGATGTCTGCCTTCACCAGTTCGGCGAGGTCGGTCAGATCTTCGGGATCGCCAATCCGTGACAGCGTCGACGACAGGTTCGCGAGTAACCTCCCCTCCAAATCCTGATGCGCGCAGGCGAAGGGCACAGCCTTCTTCAAGTATGCACGGAAGTGTTGCCGCAGATCCTCTGACAATTCGGACCGCAAATCCAACGGTTGGCCGCCATCACCGCTCCATCTTCCCACGCCATTCATCAAATCTGTGACGCAACGGAGGGTATGCTCCTCGATAGGCCGATCAAATGAGCCACAAACAGCGGCAACGGTGACGGAGGCGGCGGTGCCGCGGAAAAGCTCCTCAAGCTGGCGAACAATCGCGAAGCGAGTATCACCGAACGGCGGATTCAATTCCTGAATCTGCGACTTCAAGTCGCAGTACGTTCCGAACGCGTCGGCCATCCGTTCCACACCGACGACTGCAGCCAATACAGAAATAGATTCGCTCCGATCATGGCCGAGATCAGTGCTCGAAATGGAGGTCATCAAACCCTGCTGGACGTCGTCGGGAAGCTCTGCTACCAGTTCACCCCATATCCGAAAGGAGAGCGCGTTTGCCGCGACTTGCGACGCCACCCAGGAACTGACCCAGGCTTTATCCGACTCTTCTAGGAAAACGAGTGCTTCTCTCAGTATCCGGTTATTAAGATGGGTGACCCCTTGCACTCCACCTGTTTCCAACTCGTCCTTGAGAGCGATTGCGGCGTTTGGTATGCCAAGTTCCCGTCCTTGCAATATCAACTGAACTCGGCGGATGTGGTCCGTCTCGGCCACCAGGCGCCGGCCGTGCGCAGCGCGCGCCTCGGGCAGCAATTCCTCTGGAACTTCTTCTGCGCTGAGTTGCAGAAGCGCGCCATCCCGCTCGGCCTCCGGAAGCGCCTTTATGGTTCGGGCTATTCTTGCCTCATCCCGTTCCCATGTTAGTAATTGGATCGCGGACTTGCGGAGGTCCATGCTTGGATCTTCCAGAGCGAAATACTCCGCGATGTCGGCGCGCCCTCCATATACCGTCAGTTCGCTCACGAACTCATGGCGAGCATCTTCCTCCCAGGCTGGAACAATTGCCTGCCAGTTCCCGCCAAGAATGGAAGTGTGAAACTTCTTCGCATTGCGATAGGTTTCTAATCGTGTCTGCTGACTCTGACTCGTCAGCAGCGGCACAATCATCTCGGCAAATTCGGGAAATCCAGTTTCAAAGATTGCAGCCAGCGCCATCTCCCGGTGTGCCTCGTCGCGAATGGCGTACCACCGCCTGAGCCTATCCGTCAGAGTGGTTCTGGCATCCGCCGGAAGCGCGCGCCCGCATAGACGCGCCAGCGTGGCCGCGAAGAATAGATCGACCTCGGCGGCCATACCAACCAGCAACCTGGCTTTTCCTGCCGCCAACTCCTGAGTATCCTCGAAGTCGCTACCGACCTTCTCCGCCAGCATTTTGAGTGGCTGCTCCCATGCTGGCGAATCGATGTACTCCCGGCGGTAGCCTGCTGCTTGCTCTGCTCCCGTTTGCGCGATGTCCAGAGCGTCTTCGAGTGCGCGCGCCGAGTAAAACTCCTGGAATTGCTGATGTTCAAATTGCAGGTGTTCCGCGGTCTGAAGGGTCCGCTCCAAGACATGGCGATCACTGAGTGCCCCAAGAATCTCCGACGGATTGGCGGCGTGCTTGATCTGCCCCTGGTCTGTGAGACACTGGCTAACCGACGAACAGATGCCTCTCGCGACCTGCTCACTCACGACCGTGTCGCCGCGCCCTGTCATCTCTTGAGCAAGTGCGGACAGATAGGAGGAAGCCATTCCGTTGAGCGGCTCACGGAGGAGAGCATTCCGATGTTCCGGGTTCTGCTCGAACAGTCCTGTGACTTCGGCAAGGATCCCCATTTTGGTGGACGGCAGGTTCCGTCCGGCCTGTTTGAGCTTCACCACCTCGTGCAGAATGAATGGCGTGCGAGTCAAGTCATCCAGGGCACGATTGCCTTCCACTTCATTCGCCAGGGCATCGCCTTCTGCACCCAAGGCTGCGACTAGGTATCCCCTGCGCTGCGTTCGATCAAGCTTGAGGATCGTAATTCTGGACAGTCCTTGAAGGGGCGGCCTCAATCTGTGCCCTCTCGTGGCGATCATGAACCCTGTCTCCGGCAACTGCCGGTCTTCGGCTTGAATGCGTTGTTCGATCAGATCGAGAGCCGCCGCAGAGAGTTCATTCCAGCCGTTCAGTAGAACGACAGCAGGACGCTGCTGAATAACCTGCAGGAGTTGAGCCGCTTGTATGGACCGCGCCAGGAACGGGCCGGAACCCACAACAAAGTCGCAAAGGCCTTCGTGCGCCGAGTTCCCCCATTCGGGCAGGTGCACGAGGATGGGAATAATCCCATGATCCGCAAAGAACCGCGCGATCTGGACATGAGTAGTGGTCTTGCCGGCTCCCGGCGGGGCTTCCAGGAGGAGGCGTCTTCCCTGGGACAGGAGTTGTGTGATCTGGTGAAAGTCAACACGTTCACCTGTCTTGCCGTCTTCTTCAACCGTGGCGAAGTGAAGGTTCAGTGACGGTTGCTCGGCGAGACGCCGGTGCGCGAACCACAGATCCACGTTTTCACTTGCCGCGATGACGACCTCTGAACAAAGCCTCTCAAACTCCGGAGGTGTTATTCCCGCAGGGCCAAGCAGCAACTGAAGCGCCGGCGCGTTTGCTGGTTCCAGGAGCCGCGATATCAGATCTTCCCGGGAGATGACAATCAGCTCGAGTCCGAACTCTTCCTTTATCTGTTCTATCCAGCCCGCCGCAAGTTGATTTGTCACACCTGCCGATGTGGCAAAAATCAGCACTCGAACGCTCGGAAAGTGAGTGACCACCTTTCGGGCATCGCTGCGGATCTTGGCATACGTCGGAGTAATGGAGCAGGCCAAAACTTTGCCCACTCCGTCGGACGCGAGGCTCTGCGGCACTCGCGCATCTGCACCGAGGTCTTTCCCTGGCTCGCTGGCGATAATATCGGGCCAGTCGCGGCGCACCAGTTGAACCGCCACTCGCTGGAAGCGAATGCCGCCCTGATTCTCCTTCATATCATCGAAGGCTCGTGCAATATCGGTCCTTTCGACGGTCATAGATCCTCGATGTTTCTGAACGGATATTTCACGTAATTATAGGCTTCCGGAACCGATAAGGTGGAAGCCCGATGGGCGCAGGGCGCGCTATAGCAGATGAGGGCGTGACGAGCCTGTCAGGTCCCACGCATAGACAGGTAGTATCCCGTCATGAGGACTGCAGCAGGATTCCTATATACGATAAAAGCAGTCTTTAGAGGGATGCGCAGGTACGAGTGAATGGGCATCGGGTTCAACAGCAGCTATTGGGTAGTGACGGCTCTCAGAGAGTGCATAATTGCCATGTCGTAGCTGATGCTGTCGGCGGGCCCTATCCATAGCTGCGTACTTCGCGCATTATCACCGATGCTTTTCAGATGTCCATTCCATTGAGGTATCTCAAACCTCCGAGAGAGTTTTCTGGAGCAAGCTACGCCCTTGCATACCAAGCACCTCGGCCACTGCCGTGCAAAACGAGATGCTGTTTTTCAACCAACTGACGGAAGTGCTGTTTGAGCGTGTTCCGGCTTGTGCCGGTGAGCTTGACCATATCGCCAATGGTGACGCGGCCATGTTCGCGCGCATATTCGACGATTTGCACTTGCAGTTCCGGCATTGCTGACAGAACTATCTTTTCCCGTTCAACCTTCTTGGCAAGCCGTTTCATCTGTTGCTGCAATGCGTGCAAGAAAAATAGCAGCCAGGGTTGCCAATTCGGTGCATCGGTTCTAATCGTTCCTTGAGTCTGCCGTAAGGCGAGGTAATAGCTTTCCTTGCTCTGCTCAATCACGCTCTCCAGCGAACTGTACGGCACATAGGCATAGCCAGCGCGCAGCAGCAGAAGCGTGGTCAGGATGCGACTCAGTCGGCCATTGCCATCCTGAAAGGGATGGATTTCAAGAAAGACAACGACAAAGATGGCCGTTACCAGCAGCGGGTGCAACTGCCGGGTTTCCAACTGCGCCCTTCCCCAGCCAACATCTTCGGCCATCAGACGAGGCGTATCGAATGGAGTGGCTGTTTCAAATACGATGCCAATCTGTTTTCCACTGTCGTTAAAAGCGGCGACGCTGTTGGGCGAAGTCTTGTATTGGCCGCGATGATACTCGTCTTTCTCGCTGTGCTTGAGCAGATCGCGATGCAACTGCTTGATGTGGTTTTCCGTCAGAGTGATTTCTTCCCATGACTGGAAGACCAACTCCATGGTTTCGGCGTAGCCGGCCACTTCCTGCGCATCCCGAGTCTCGAAGGATTTGATTTCGAGATTGGACAGCAGCTTTTCGACTTCACGGTCGGAAAGCTTGCTACCTTCGATGCGAGTCGATGATCCAATGCTTTCAATCGTGGCCACCCGACGAAGGG
>Ga0224528_1001931_pt1 | contig 12623 bp, 8 predicted proteins | sample CBST25metaG_2_FD_179888 | JGI IMG/M metagenome (GOLD analysis project Ga0224528, IMG submission 179888) | Peat soil microbial communities from Stordalen Mire, Sweden - C.B.S.T25 | ecosystem: Environmental > Terrestrial > Soil > Wetlands > Peat | place: Sweden: Norrbotten County, Stordalen Mire...
GTGGATGGTGCATAAAGGTTCGGTGGCGGTCGAGGGCATCAGCCTGACGATTGCCGACGTGGCGGGCGACGAAATTTCGATTGCGATTCTGCCGCTGACCTATTGGCGGACCAATCTGCACACGCTTAAGCCGGGCGCGCCGATTAATCTTGAGGCTGACGTGCTGGTCAAGCTCGCCTACCAGCAGATGCAGGAAAAGAATCTGTTCGAGCGCGAACTGACGGAGAACTGGCTGGTGGCGGCGGGCTTTTAAAGTCGTTTTCCGATACTACCTATGCACTGTATAGAGGCGTGCGACAAAGCGCCTCGACGGTTGCGCGCAACAAGCGCGGAGTCGTCGGGGCGCTTTGTTATTTGCTCGCGAGCTTGGGCGGTGCGGTTAGATACTCGTCGCCGGTGCGGCTGAGAATCAGACTCCGCCGGTCGGCGAGCAGTTTGAGTTGTGCGGTCAGTTCTACATATTTTTTCTTTTTATCGGCCGAGAGTGCGGCGTCGTCGGCCTTTTCGGCATCGAGCGCATCGAGTTCCTTTTGTAACCGGGGAATCTCGCGGTCGATCAGCACCGGGTGGATGATGGCGATCTTCGCGTGGCCGGCGGCGATTTCGTTGCGGTTGTTTTCGCCCCAGACGGGCAGAATGCCGACGTGGCCCAGTTCGACCCGGATGCCGACTGGGCCGTAGTCGCGGCGCACGGCGGAAAACTGCGCAATGAGCGCGTCGCGTGGGTCGCCGGTGGCGTCCGGCATCAGGCCGTCGATGTAGCTGCGCGACTGGTTCGAGAGAAAGTTTCCAAGCGAGTAGAAGATGACGGTGTTGCGGCCGTCCTGGGTGCGATAGGTTTCGACCGGCTGAAGCACGTGCGGATGATGGCCGACGATGACCGAGGCGCCGGCGTCAAGCATCTTGTGGGCGAGGGCGACGTCTTCGGCGCGCGGCGCGGTGGTGTATTCGACGCCCCAGTGAATGGAGACGACCAGCAGATCGCACTGCGTGCGGGCGGCCTTGACGGCGGCGAGCGCCTGCTCTTCGGTGGCGCCGGTCGATGCGCCTGGCTCGGTGGGATAGGGAAAGAAGTTGACGTGAGGCGCGGCGGGGTCGTCGGGATTACGGCCGCCGTTGAGCCAGCGCGTCATGCCGAGCCAGCCGACCCGGATGCCGTGAGCTTCGGTGAAGACGGGTTGAAAGGCGTCGGTGGCGCCGTCGCTGGTGCCGACGAAAGGCAGCCCCAGTTCGCGCAGATGCTGGCGAGTCTCAGCGAAGCCGGCCCAACCCTGGTCCATGGCGTGATTGTTGGCGAAGGAGACGAGCTTGACGCCGCTGGCCTTGAGCGCCTCGGGCAGGGCGATGGGCGCGTCGAAGAGAAAGGCGCGGGTGCCGTGGTCGTGCTGAGGGGCGACGGGGGTTTCGAGATTGACGAAGCCGAAGTCGGCTGCGCGAAAGACATCGGCGACTTCGGAGAGGAGCGCGGTCCAGCCTTGCGGTCCCTCACCGGCTGCGGCGGCGGCATTGCGGACGGCTTCGTGCGGAATCACGTCGCCGGCGACGGCAAAGCTGACCTGCGCCAGATCGTGCGGATAGGGGGTGACGGCGGCGGCTGGAGCGTCCGCGGTGTGCGTGGCACGCAGAACCAGCGCGACAGCAGCGACGGCCAGCAGAACGGCGGCGGTGAGCCAATGACGGCGGCGGAAAAGGGCGGATTGAAGGATTGGTTTCACGCGTAATCAGAATACATCGGCGCGTGGGTGGCGTTGCTTACCTTACATTGACGCGCAACTGGAGACCGTGCGAGAGGCGCAGCGAGGCCGTCGAGGTCAGATTGATGGTTTGTAGCGATGGCCAGGGCGACTCGCCGGGAATATTTTTGAACTGTGTCTGCGGCCAGGTGATAGCGTGCGGGCGTGTCGTGGTTGCGAGGAACTGTATCTTGGGTGCCGGGCAGCCCTGATCGGATGGAGGTTGTGTCTGCGCCGGATGCGTGCTGGGGGGCGCGAGGACGAAGGCCTTGTCGAAGGAATTCGAAAGCAGGGGGCGATGCACGATGGGGTCGCAGGCCGGGCTGGTGCGCGCGCCAGGCGATGGATTCCCGTACTGAAGTTCGAATTTGGGCGCGAAGAACGCAAGTGCCTGCGCGGCGGCGGGCGTTGTGAAGAGCAGCGACGGTTCCGCCCCGGTGGGTGGAAGTGTGCGGATCGCCTGCGCGAGGCAGGATAGAGAGATCTCCAGCAAGGCAGCGAGAAACAGCATGCGCATACAGGTTCCTCCCATGGGTTGTTGCCCACAGGATACGACGAAAACAGCGGGGAAGTGTGTATAGAACAAAAAAAGCGGCGACCGAGGCCGCCGCTTTTTTTGTAACTGAGGTGCAGTTAAAAATTGAAGCGCGCCGAGATTTCCACCTGACGTGGGGTGTAGAGGAAGGCGCTGCTGTTGGAGTTGTTGGGCACCATGAAGGTGTTCTTGCCATCGGCGCCGGTGTAGGTCGCCGTGGTTCCCGACAACGAGTAGAGGTAGGTGGCCGTGTAACCGGTGATGTTCTGGTGGTTGGCCACGTTGAAGACGTTAAGCATCAGCTGTAGGTTGCGGCCCTCGGCGAAGCTGACCTGCTTTTGCAGGCGGGCGTCGTCGACGATCCGGCGCGGATAGCGGAAGGTGTCATAGCCGATCTGCGGGATGATGTATGGACCGGTTGAGCCATTTCCACCCGATCCGTTCCATCCGCTGCCGGCAGCACCGCTTGGTTTGCCGCTGACGCCGGCCGTGAAGGGCAGGCCATTCTGCATCTGGAAGCTGTCGTTCAGGCTCCAGTCGTTGACCAGCCACTTGATGGGATTGCCGGTCTTCAGGTTCGGGAAATTATAGAGCGCGTAGGCGACGAAGCGTTGCGGCACGTTGAAGGTCGAGTTTCCGTAGTTGACCCGGGAGCTGCCATAAGGATCATACCAAGCCTCCGTGGCGCCTTGAGTGTTGACGTTCTGGGCATAGTCCAGTGCATGTGACCAGGTGTAGTTCACGTCGAAGGTGATGTTCTTGTAGGCGTGATTGAGCAGGTCGACGGCCAGAGCGTTGTAGCTGGAGTTGACGTTGGAGAGAAACTCGGTGACCGTGCTGAACTTGGTGGCGTTGGCACCGAGCAGCGCGGTGTTGCCGTAGCCGGTATAGACCGGAACGCTGATCGTCGAGCCGGTCTTGCCGAGCGGTCCGAGACTCTGAGCATCGCTGGCGATGGTGATGGTCTTGGTGGTCGTGGTCGGGTTCAGGTTGACGTCGAGGAAGTTGGGCAGACGACGACCGAGGCCGCCGAGGTAGCTGACCGACAGCACGTAGCCGTGGCTGAGGTCCTGCTGCAGTTGCAGGTCGAACTCCTGCACCTCGGGCAACTTCAGATTCGAAGACATGAAATAGGAGCTAGGGCAGCTCGAACCCGAGCAGGTGGAGGCCGTCGGCTGTGTGGTGGCGATGGTCGGGAAGGTCGGCGCGCCGCTGGTGTTCGGATACCAGGTGCTGGTCGACTGTCCGTTGGGGCTGCCGGTTCCGAGGCGGACTCCTTCGATGTTGCCGTTGGTGATGCGGCCATAGTAGATACCGTAGCCGCCGCGTAACACGATCTTGCCGCCGCCGTAGACGTCATAGGAGAAGCCGACGCGGGGACCGAAGTCGGTGTTGTCGGAGGGGTTGTTGCTCATGCCGTTGTAGGGAACGAAGCTGCCGGTGGCCGTGGTCAGATTGGCGTCGGGGCCGGGTATGTTCTCGTGATCCCAGCGCAGGCCGAGTTCGAGCGTCAGCCGTGGCGTGATCTTCCAGTTGTCCTGGGCGAAGGCACCGAAGTCCAGGGTCGCGATCTGGTAGATCGGCGCGCCGAAGCCCTGATAGAAGCCGTAGTAGCAGGCGTACTGGCCTACGCCGGTCTCGTCACCCGAGGCATCGCAGCCTGCCTTGCTGGTGATCGACGGCGCAACGCCCCGGCGCTGGTTCAACAGGTCGTTGTAGAGGTTGCCGACCCAGTAATAGTTGAAGTAGCCGTTGCTCTCGTAGGTGTTGTTCATCAGGTCGTAGTTGTGGACCATGTCCACGCCGACCTTGATCGAGTGCGTGCCCTTGGCGATGTAGAGCACGTCGCCGACCTGCCACTTGGTCTCGTACGGATAGGCGGTGCGGTGCGAGTAGTAGGGCGAGCCGGCATTGAAGCCATATTGAGAGCCCGCGGCGACGTAAGGCACATTACCGGTCGCGCTGGTGAAGTTGGCCGTCGTGTAGCTGGTGTAAGGCTGCTGGGTTTCGTAATCGAGCTCGCGACTGTACTGGAAGAGTGCTTCGTTGCTGAGGCTGTTTGAGATCAGGCTGGTCAGCTTGGCTACGCCGTAGTCGATCTTGACGAAGTCGTTGCCCTGCGCGTCGCGCGCGTAGTTGTCGGAGGCCGCGGTCTGCACGCCGCCCGGCGAATCCCAGCGCAGACGATGCTCAAGCACGCTGAGGTGGTGCTTGGGCGTGATCTGCCAGTCGATCTTCGGCGTGTTGATCTCCTGATAACCGAAGCGGCTGACGGTGCCGATGTCACTGTTCAGGCCGAGATCGCTGATGGCTGTTGTGCCCGCATAGTTGCTCGTGCTCACGCTTGAGTTGCCATAGGTCATCGCCGCCCAGTCATAGGAAGCCTGCACGAAGCTGATGCCCTGGCGAGCGGCCAGGACGCAGACGTCGGCATCATTGATGGTGGCTGCGGTACCGCTCAAAACACCGGTCGAACTGCAGGTTTGTCCTGCCGACAGCGAGGTCGATGGCAGCGTATAGAAGTACTTGGCGCTGTAAGGTACGCCGACGACCGGGAAGACGTGGGTGTGCTGGTCGTAGGTGTAGATCCAGAACAGCTTGTCCTTGATGAGCGCGCCGCCGGCCGTGAAGCCGTAGATCTTGCGCAGGTCCTCGGGCTTGATGTGCGAGGAGGAGGTCGCTCCATTGGAGAAGCTGGTCAGCATCGTGTAGTCGTTGTAGGCGTTCCAGTTGCTCTCGCGGTCGAAGAAGTAAGCCGCGCCGTGCAACTGGTTGGTGCCGCTCTTGGTCACCGAGGTGATGACGCCACCGGCGGCGCGTCCGTATTCGGCCGAGTAGACGCCGGTATTGACGGCGAACTCGCGGACGGCATTGCCCGAGGTCGAATAGGCCTCGCGGGTGCGGCCGCGTTCTTCGGCGAAGAATGCCTGGTTGTCGTCGGCGCCGTCAATCTCAACGTTGTTCAGAAGGGTGCTGATGCCGCGAACGCTGATCAGGCCGTAGCCGTCGCCGTTGGAGACCACGCCTGGCGTCAGCATGGCCAGGCTTGACCAGCGGCGGTTGTTCATCGGAATATTCTGCATTGCCTGGGGTGTCAGCGCGGCGGCGAAGTCCGGCGATTCGGTATTGATGGCTGGCGTTGCGTCGACGACTTCGACGTTGGTCAAACTACCGGCCAGCGCCAGATGCGGCAGCAGGCTGGTGACCTGACCGACGGCAACCGTGACAGTGCCGATCTTGTAGTTGGCAAAGCCCTGGGCCGCGATGGTGACGGTGTAGGTGCCCGGCTCAAGCAGCGGCGCCTTAAAGAAGCCACTGCTGTCGGTGGTTGAGCTTATCTTGAAACCGGTTGCCGTGTTTTGAATTAGGACGGAAGCCCCGTTCACGACCGCGCCGGAGGGATCCTCGATGGTTCCGGCAATGGAACCTTGCGTCGTGGATTGTGCTTTGCTGGCGGTTGGGGTCAGGCACAGTGCGAGGCCAAGAATCGCTGTACTGAGCGCACCGAAACGATGTCGGGATTGGGTCATGGTAGCTCTCCTCAACGAAATACAAAATAAAAACAATTTTTGTGATTTTGTGAGCGCTCTGCGAGTAGGAACCGAACGAGTCGCTCCGGGGAATGTACGACTCCCGGAGATTCATTCTACGGACGCTTCTTGAATGCCCGATGAATTGCACAGGATCAACTTGTGTGCTGCGACTGAGAGTGTATGGGATAGTGGCGCTGACTGTTTTTTGTCTGTGCACTTTTCTGGAGTTTTTTATAATGTGGGGCTATCTGGAGCGGTTCTCCAATTCCATGTACAGTTGCGTGCAAGGGGTCTTTTACTTTCACTCTGGCGACGAAGACCTGTCGCCAGAGACCAGGTTTTCTTGAGGAAAAAGACCCTCGACATCCTGCTTTCGTTCTACAGCACGGGGAGAAATGCTCCAAGCCTCAAATGTTCCAAGCCTCTTGGATATGGAGCGACACTTCACTTTGTCGAACATTCCTCACCCGTGCTCACAGCTATCGCGCGTGGCGTAACTGGAACTGTCCGACCAGCCGGTCCAGATTCCCGGCCAGCTCTGCAAGTTGCTTGCAGGCATTCGCGGTCTGGTCCGAGGCCTGCGCGGATTCGCTGGCGATGCCCGACATCGCCGCAATCGTCTGACTCACCTCGTTGCTCGCCGCGCTCTGCTCCTGTGCCGCGGTGGCAATCGCCGTCACCATCTGTTCCGTGTTCTGCGCCAACTGCACGACCGCATCGATGGCCGTGCGGGCCTCGTCCATCCGCTCAATGCCGTGTTCCACAGCGCCGCGTCCGCCTTCGACTACCTTGACCACATCGCCAGTTTCCTGTTGAATGCTCTGGATCATGCGCCCGATCTCGCCTGCCGAAGTCGTCGTACGTTCGGCGAGTCGTCGCACCTCTCCTGCGACTACCGCGAAGCCGCGCCCGTGTTCGCCGGCGCGCGCCGCTTCAATCGCCGCATTCAGAGCCAGAAGATTCGTCTGCTCGCTGATCTCCTGAATCACAGTGATCACCTTGTCGATCTCGCGCGTTCGTTCGCCCAGCACTGTGATGCGTTCGCTTACCGCGCGCGTCGAGTCGGCAATGCTATTCATTGTCTGCGCGGTTTCTTCCATCACCTGGCCGCCCCTTTCAGCGCCCTTGCGCGAACTCTGGCTGGCCTCGGACGCGCGCTCGGCATTCTGCGAGATCTCGTTGATCGTCGCGCTGATCTCCTGGCTGGTCGCCGCCACCTGCTGCACCTGCCGCGAAAGCGTCTGCGCGTTGTTCGACGAGGACTCGGCATTGTTGTCCAGTTTGTTGGTGGCTTCGGCTAACGAATCGGCGCTCTCAGTCACCGCCAGCAGCACGCCGTTTATTGCTTGAATCGTCGTGTTCACCGAACTGGCCATCTCTCCCAATTCGTCCTTGGTATTTAGCTCCACACTGTGCGTCAGATCCTTTTCCGCCACGCGGGCCAGCACCTCCGACGCCATGCGCAGCGGCACTGAAATCGACGACGCGAGGAGTTTTCCGATCAGTGCACAGGCGCAGATAATGCACAGAATCAGCACAACGCAGAAGGCCTTCACGCGTTCATAAAGTTGTGCGGCGTCTTCTGTGGCCGTTGTGGCTCCCTTTTGATGAAGCTGAATGTTTGCCTCGGCCACGGCCACCAGCTTGTCGAAGGCCGGCCCGCTGACGTTGCGCATCTGCAGAACCGCTTCGTCGTGTCTGGACTGCCCGACCAGTTGCATGACCTGCTCGCTGCGCGGCATATAATCGGCCAGCCGCTGATCGAACTCGGCGTCGAGTGCGCGGCTTTCATCGGTTCCGAACGAGTTCTCAATGGCCTGATATTTCGCTTGCTCGGCGCGCAACAGATCCAATTCGCTTTGGCGCGAACCGATGAAGCGCTGCAGACAGGCGTTGTCACTGCAGAGAATCGCATTGAATTCCTGTCGTCGCGCGTCGCCGAGCAAAATACGCATGCGCGACAACTCGGCCACCGATGGCAGCCAGTTGGAATCGATTACGGCCGTTGTCCGGTTGATCCGCGAAAGGCTCTCCAGTGAGACGACGCCAAGCAAAGCGCTCAGCACACATGCCGTACCAAAAGTCAGCACCATCTTTCGGGCCATACTGAAGCGATAGAGAACATTCATTGTCATTGCACCTATATAAGAACCAACGAGCTTATCTATTTATCGGCGGATACGCCAATAACGACAGAAGACATATGGCCTGCACCGCAAACAAATGAATCAATATCGCTCACTCTTTCCATAAAGCGGGACGCGCGTGCCTCACTTCCATCGTGCTGCGGCTTCCTCATAGACCCTGACATACTCCTGCGCCGAGGCCGACCAGTCGTAGTCCTTCGCCATGCCGTTGCGCATCAACTTTGTCCAGCTTTTTTTGTCGCGGAACGCTTCAAGTGCGCGGTCAACGGCTGCCAGTAGATCGCGTGGATTGTAGCCGTGAAATTTAAAGCCGGTGCCGGTTTTTTGTTCGGGGTTCCACTCCTCGATGGTGTCGTCGAGTCCGCCAGTGGCCCTGACCACAGGCACGGTTCCATATTTGAGCGAATAAATCTGGTTCAGTCCGCAGGGTTCGTAGCGTGAGGGCATCAGAAAAAGGTCGGCGCCGGCCTCGATGGTGTGCGCCAGTGGCTCGTTATAGCGCACTTCGACGCGCACGTTGCCAGGGTTGCGCGCGGCCCAGTTGCGGAAGAAGCGCTCGTAGATTGGTTCGCCCGACCCAAGCACGACCACGGCCAGATTGCGCTCCATCAGCTCGTCGGCAATCTCGGCCACCAGGTCGAAGCCCTTCTGCGTGGCAAAGCGCGAGACAATGCCGATCACCGGCGCGTCCTTTTCGACCTGCTCCAGAGCAAAATGGTTGAGCAGCGCAGCGCGGCAGGCCTTTTTGCCCGCGAGCACCTTCGGCGAATATTGTGCGGCGATTAGCTTGTCGGTCGCCGGATTCCACAGTTCGTAATCGACGCCGTTCAGAATGCCGCGCAGATCGCTCGAGCGCCGACGCAGCACGCCTTCAAGTTGTTCGCCGAACTCCGGCGTCTGAATCTCCCGGGAATATTTGCAGCTGACGGTGGTCAGAATGTCGGAATAGACCAGACCGCCCTTGAGAAAGTTGAAGCAGTCATACTGTTCGAGCCGGTCCATGCGGAAGACCTCCCAGGGAAAGAGCAGTTGCTCGGTGGTGCGTGGCGGAAATTTCCCCTGGTAAGCGGCATTGTGAATGGTGAGCACGACGGCGGCGCGGCACAGTTGCGGGTCGTCGGCATAGAGCGTGCGCAGGTAGACGGGAATCAGCGCCGTCTGCCAGTCGTGGACGTGAAAGACCTCGGGCACGCCGAGCAGCTTGGTGGCCTCAAGCACGGCGCGGCTGAAGAAGGCGAAACGTTCGGCGCTGTCCTTGTATTCACCTTGCTTGGTTCCGTAAAGCTCGGCGCGATCAAAATACCGGGCGCATTCGACAAAGTAATATTGCACGCCCTCGCGCAGGCCGCCGTCGACGATGGCGGCAAAGCGGTTGTAGCTTGCGAAAGGAACGGTGATGGAACGGACGGCATAGCGAGGTTCGCCCTTGATGAACTTGCGCACGCGCTTGTACAGTGGCAGATAAACCGTGACGCGGTGGCCGAGCTTGGCCATCTCCGGCCCCAATGCCCCGACCACGTCGGCCAGTCCTCCGGTTTTGGCGAACGGCACGCACTCTGTGGCAGCAAATACGATGTGCATTCAACCCTCTCCCTACACAGCGACTGATGCCCCCAAGGCAGAGACCGGGCAGCGTTTAAGGCACAGTCTACTACGCTGGAAGGCTGCTTGCATGCGTGCGCAAACACAAGGAGCTTGCAGAGTCCCGGGTCGATTGTTTACGTTTTCCTCACATCCTGTTTCAGGATGGCGCATCGCGAAAGGAGCCGGCCCTTGCGGGCAGCCCTGCATCCATGAAAAAAATTCGTTTCCTTCTTCCTACTCTCGCTTTCCTTGCCTTGATTGCATCCTTCACCCCCTTGCATGCCGAAGACACGCATACCTTCCGTGTTGCCGACGGGCAGTTCCAACTCGATGGCAAGCCCTTCCGCATTCTCTCCGGTGAGATGCACTACCCACGTATTCCGCGCGCCTATTGGCGTGACCGGTTGCGCATGGCCAAGGCCATGGGGCTGAACACAGTTACCGTCTACGCTTTCTGGAACGACCACGAACAGCAACCCGGCATGTACGATTTTTCTGGCCAGCATGACGTGGCCGAGTTCGTTCGCGAGGCACAGCAGGAAGGCCTCTACGTGATCCTTCGTCCCGGTCCCTACGTCTGTGCCGAGTGGGAGTTTGGCGGTTATCCGGCCTGGCTGCTCAAGGACCCGACAACGGTTGTCCGCAGCTCCGATCCGAAGTTCATGGACCCGGCCAAACGCTGGCTGAAGCATCTGGGCAAGGAGCTTGCGCCGTTGCAGTACGGCTCGGGCGGTCCCATCCTCGCCGTACAGGTGGAAAATGAATACGGCTCCTTCGGCGAGGACCACGCCTACATGCAGCAGATCCGTCAGGCGCTTCTTGACGCCGGCTTCACCAAGGCCCAACTCTATACCGCCGATGGCGCCGATGTGCTGGCCAAGGGCACGCTGCCCGATCTGCCGGCCGTCATCAACTTCGGACCCGGCAGCGCCAAGGGAGATTTTGAAAAGCTGAAAAAGTTCCGCCCGGAAGGCCCGTACATGAACGGCGAGTATTGGGCTGGCTGGTTCGATCACTGGGGCGACACGCACCATGCTACCGATGCCAAACAGCAGGCCGATGAGTTGGCCTGGATTCTTGCCCAGGGTTATTCGATTTCGATTTACATGTTTCATGGCGGCACCAACTTTGGATGGATGAATGGCGCCAACTGGGACAAGAACAGCTATCAGCCCGACGTGACCAGCTACGACTACGATGCGCCGCTCGATGAAAGCGGCCGGCCGACGGAAAAGTACAAGCTCTTCCGCGAGGCGATTGCCAAGGCCACGGGCGCGGAGTTGCCGCCGGTGCCTGCCACCGCGCCGACCATTGCCATCGCCCCGACCACGCTGCCTCTATCGACCTCGCTCTGGCAGAATCTTCCGCAGCCGGTGGCTTCACCAAAGCCGCTCACCATGGAAGACGTCAACCAGGCTTACGGCTACATTCTCTATCGCACCACGATTGCCGCTGCGGCCAGGGGCGATCTGGTGCTCGACCAGTTGCATGACTACGCTGTCGTCTATGCCAACAGACAGCCCATCGGCACGCTCGATCGTAGGCTCGGGCAGGACACGCTGGCCGTCAATCTGGCGGCCGGCACCAAACTCGAAATTCTGGTGGAGAACTCAGGGCGCATCAACTATTCGCTCGAACTGCGCGGCGAACGCAAGGGCATCACCCGCAAGGTGACGCTCGCCGGAAAAAACCTGACCGGCTGGCAGGTCTTTCCCCTGCCAATGAACAAGGTGGAGCACTACAACTACACCTCGGCCTCCTGTGCCGGTGCCTGCTTCTATCGCGGCACGCTGGAGGTGGCCGAGCCGGGCGACACTTTCCTCGATACCAGCGCCTTCTCGAAGGGCTTTGTCTGGATCAACGGTCACCCGCTTGGCCGCATCTGGTCGATCGGCCCGCAAAAGGCGCTCTATCTGCCAGGGCCGTGGCTGCACAAGGGCACCAATGACGTGATCGTCTTTGATCTCGACGGCGCATCGGGTCGCGCCCTAGCCGGACGCACCACGCCTATGCTCGATGGCAAGGTGCACTAAGAGGCTCTGAAGCAGTCGCGTTTTGAAAAGGCACGGTTTTATAGGCTGCGGAAAAATTCGGCTGCAAACAGGCTTTGTAAAAGGGCACGGCTTCAGTCGTGCCACAAAAGCCCGGTAAAATCGAGGGCTTTAGCCTCTGAGGTGTGCTTCCTTCTTTGTTGACCGCGAGGGCTTTCCCGGTGAGTCATGGGGCCGTTCTCCTGTCTGTTTGGGCGGGAAAACGGCTCTTGTCTTTTATGGAAGCTGGCCGCGCGAATGGTTTAAAAGACCTCGGTCAGGTGAGCGAAGGCGTCGAGTTCGAGCAGCGTGCGGCCGACGGGGGCTTGGGACAGCTCGGCGTGCTCCAGAATCCAGGTGTCCTTGTGGAAGAGGAAGACGGCGTTGAGACCGGCGGCGAGGGCGGGGTTGATGTCGCTCTTGGGACTGTTGCCGATCATCCATCCTTGGTGCGGGGCCACCTTGTGGCGCTCGATGACGGCGAGATAGGTCGCCGGATCTTTTTCGGCGACGATCTCCACGGCGGCGAAGTGACGGCCGAGCCCGGAGCGGGTGAGCTTGTCGGCCTGCTCGTCGGGCGCGCCCTTGGTCATGAGGATGAGGCGGTGGCGTGCGGTGAGGGCGGCAACGGTTTCGGCAACGCCGGGGAGAAGTTCGACCTCTTGTTCGGCGATGTTCCGGGCAAAGCTGCGGATCTTTTTCGCTTTGTCGTCGGTGAGGGGCGAATTGCTGAGGCGTTCGTAGCAGGTGAGCAGCGAGTGGGTGAAGCTCTTGAGGCCATAGCCGTGGGCACGGATCGACTCGTGCTCGATGGTGTTGAGGGTGCTGCGCACGGCCTCGGGCGTGTACGCGTGGTGGTTCAAGAAGCCGATGAAGGCGGCGATGGCGCGCTCAAAGTAGATGTTGTTTTCCCAGAGCGTGTCGTCGGCATCGATCAAGAGCGTCTGGCCGGGGGCGTGTTTCTGCATTTTTTTATTGTATCGAAGGGGTAAGAACTCTACAGCGGTTCTTCCGTGAAGCCAGGGCACCTTTCCGTGACCTGATCTTTTCCTTTCGGGAGG
>Ga0224528_1001934_pt1 | contig 12612 bp, 20 predicted proteins | sample CBST25metaG_2_FD_179888 | JGI IMG/M metagenome (GOLD analysis project Ga0224528, IMG submission 179888) | Peat soil microbial communities from Stordalen Mire, Sweden - C.B.S.T25 | ecosystem: Environmental > Terrestrial > Soil > Wetlands > Peat | place: Sweden: Norrbotten County, Stordalen Mire...
CGGCCACGTCTGATCCCCCGGACGATACCCCGTTCTGAAACACCCAAGCCCCGGACCGCCGGGGCTTCCTCATGCCACCCTCACCGAGCGTGAGCAGGACGCTCTCATTTTGCGTGATTCATAACACTCAATGGTCCTGTCTATCCACCAGCACAGACTATGAAGATGATGTTGAAGGGCCGTGGCATTCAAGTCTATGAACCTAAGAGTATGTCCGAATATGCTGCTATCCCTTCTGGTAGTGTCTACAAAAGTGTTAGTGGTTCATTTGGAATTAAACAATAAGAAAGAGTAAGAGATAATGCTACAACCCTACATGCACGTTCCACAATCTCATCAGTTAGCCTTTAAATCTGCCTTTGGAGAGCCTAATGCGTCACAACTCATTCCATCTGCTGAAAGTGGAGTTGTGAATGGTCCTCTAATTCCAAGTGCCGTCCTCTCTCCAGCTATTCATGAGAAGGTAAAGCCAAAGATGATGCACTCCCTCATTCACTCTGCCGTCAAATCGGCCAATCCCGATGCAGGGCAGGGAGGTGGACAGCCTTCTCTTGGTGGTTTGGCCCAACTTGGAAATATAGTCAAATCTTAGAAATAAATGTATGTAGATTGGGACAAGACATGATTGATGTAGTAAGTTCGTTAATGATTATTGGAACTGTAGGTGGTTTCTTTACTGCCGGTTATAAGGTGTTGGATAGTAAGGTTGAACCAATAAACAAGATGCTTTTGGATATACAACTACATCAAGCAAACATTGAAAATACATATCTAAAGAAAGATGTATACAACGCCGAAAGTAAGCAGGTAGATAGTAAGATTGTTGATATTGCTAATGAGACAAGAGAAGAGTTAAGAGAAGAAATTAAAGATACTGAAGAGAGACTAACCAAAAGAGTTGAAAAGATTGAGCAGGTAGTTTTTAAGTAGTAGTCCAATGATAGAAGATAGTAGAAGACCCACCAGTTACATTAGTGGGTCTAATTTTGTCTGAATGGTGTTTCTTGGGCTCTGGATGGGTTCAGGAGATGCTGGATGAGGCTGGAGGTGTCACTGTCTCTCTGTGCTCCTGAGATGCCGTCTCAAAAGGGCACTCTGCCAGGTATCCAACTCCCAAGCGAATAGTTCATATCGACCCAGGAAGGATTAGGGAATATCCTGAGAAGCATAAAAGCACTGGAGAAGATATGAGGTTCCCAACGTTCGTTGTCGTGTCCGGCGTCCTTGTGATGCTGACCCTTGGTTGTGATATGTTCAAGAGTAACGAGACTCTTATCACAGAAAAGGCATGGGCTGAGTTCCGAGAAAAGCTCAAAAGCCCATCAACGGCAAAATTAGTATCCGGTCAAGTATATGAGTCAAAAGATAAAGCCGATAACCTGAAAACTTATATAAAGTCTAATTTTCTTATAGAGTCATTGGCGAGAAACATTGATCTTTTGAGGATTGCCAACAGATCACCAATCATCAATGATAAAAACATTGATGAAGTAAAAACTAATATTGTTAATGATACAAAATGGTTTGACACTAAACATCTATATGTTGACTTGGGTAAAGAGCTAATTGGTAAGAAGACCTGTAAGGAAGTGTCTAAGGTTTTATTGGCAGACATGAATAGAGTAACCAAACAGGAAACTGAAGATTTTGCTAAAAATACCACAACCAAGTTCTATCATGTATACATAGATTATGATGCAGAGAATAGCTATGGTGCCGTCTTGCGTGGGAAGGCATTTGGTCGTGTAGTGGAAGAAGAAAATGGATTCATTAGGGTTGTTGATATCATTGGTCAGTGATTGTAGTTGGTCTCATAAATAAGGGAAGACAGATGATGCTCCTTGAGGATGCTCCAAACTTCTGGACTGCCATAGGTGCATTGGGTTCTATCGCTGCGGCGGGTGGTGCTTGCTATGCTGCGTTCCAGGCCAGGGCCACAGTTGGAGAGATGAAGAGTGAGAGGCTGGAACGGAGAAGACTTGAGGAGCCGGAACTGTCAATAGATGGTGCTTCCGTTGGAACTCCACAATATATAGATATTGATGCTCCATCTTTTGTATATCACATTAACATTAACAACATAAAAGAAAGTAAGATATTAGATATGAAATATGTAATAGCAGTATTCTATAATGATAAAAATGGTAATAATTTATTAGATGTTTCTTTGGTGGTTTGCGAAAGATGTTATGGGCAATATCCGAGGACACTACATGGAAGTTCTACCATTTTTAATGCAGAGTTCTCACAGGGAACAATTAGTAAATCAGTTGGTATTTTTGTAGTTAAAGATGTATACTTAAATGAGAAAAGGTTAATTGGTCAGTTAAACCATATGGGTGAGTGGGATGATGCATTTGAAAGTAGATTCGCACATTCAAGACCAGTTGAGTTAGTCACAATGGGTAGTGATGGTAGAAAGGATTCTACGGCCGGTATCACTGTCTTGGAAGAGAATGTAAAAGAAGATATTATGAGTTCCATTGTGAGTGAAATTAAAGATGAAGAGACATTGGCTTTTGTTAATTCATTTGTGAAGATAAATAAAGAGCCACCATGGTTTATAAAAATCTTTCAGTAGTTGGATTAACGATTTGTAACATTCATAGTTCTGTAGACAAAGGAAAGCCCTTCGATTGCTCAAAGGGCGGTTTCTTGGGCTCTGGATGGGCCTACAAGCTGTAAAATGGTGTTTATCGACTATTGGCCCATTCCGTCTTTTTGCTTTAATCTTGAAGGCCGTTATAGTATTTTGTTAAATATCTTCTTGGTAGATACGTCCAAATAGTAGTGCTTGCCTAATATCTTCCTTTTCTTGTTCCAGGTCTTTGATTTGCTGGAGTGCTATTGCTAATGCTTCTTCAACCATTAGACTCTTACACTTCAGAGATGCTATCAATAATTTCCGATCTGTCATTTATGCCACCTTCTTTCTTGAATACTTTGGAACGTAATTTTTACCATATCTATTGAACTGAATGTTTTTCTTGAAAGATATCCATTCCAGATTTTCAAATCGATTGTCTAACTTGTTCTCGTTGATGTGGTTCAGACACATTCTTGTTCCATCGGTATCAAACTTGTCATAACTTCCATTGAAGGTAAGCCAAACAATCTGATGAAGTGGCAGACTCTTCTGAACCTTATTTCCAAGATAAAAGCAGATGTAGAGATACCCATTCGGTGCCAGGGTCTTGGTCATCTTGTGAGGTTCTGAAGCCTTGAACGAGTAGACTTCATAAGTTTTTGTATCAAAGTAGTAGTTTGTTAAAGTAGGAATCTGAATTAGACGTTCCATTGAAATCTCCTTATTGCTTATCTACTGTTTAATTCATAAATAGTGGACAAGGTTTGGAGCATAAAAATAGCCCAGATAGTGAAAAACTGGGCTAAGGTGTTGAACGTGTATGAGAAGAATTATTTCAGTATATTTGAGTAGTCATGAGAAGTTAGCCAGCCATGTTTTCCATCATCTCCAGGTCTTCAGTGTCGGTCTGGTCGTCAGTATCGATGTCTTCCAGAACCTCCAGCAAGTCTCCAGAAACAATCCACCAGCTTGAACCATCTGCTTTCAGCCAACCCTTGCCGAACATCTCTGAACAGGTCTGGTTTATCACTGAGGTAGCTGGAGCATTGGGAACGAGTCTGAAATCTACCTTGACCCTCATACCTCGCTTGTCCTGGGTTTGTGTCCAGTTCTGGAGGATGTAGGCCAGTGGTTCTCTGAATCTTGGCTTGAACTGACTCATCAGCTTGTCCAGTTGGCTCTGAGAGATGGCGGATAGGGCAGGGCTGGTGATCGTGGCTGGTGGAAGTGGTGAGACTGTCTGAGGCACAGAGACGGGTTCAGGAGTGGCAGAGCGTAGTATTCGGTTCTCTTCAATCTCGGCCTGTTCTCTACAGGAATGACTACCAAAAATGTAGCTGTCCAATCTCTCCATTAGCTGCTGTCTCTCTTGTTTTAGCTCTGCTACCTGTTCTTCAAGTTTCATGATTTTACTATCTTTAGACCAGTTATAATTTTTAAGCTGGTTTAACTCTGCTACTTCAATGCTGGTAGTGGTGATAGTTGGAGCAAGCCAAAGATAGTATAGGGAGTTATTACCTGCTCTTTTCCTTGTGTTGCTTCTTTCCCAGTTCATAGTTAAAAGAATCTTTGAAGTAAGATTATTTGTTTCTTTGGATGGACGATGGCCAAGAGCAATCACAAGGTCAGAAATCTTGATGCCTTTGCTGGTATCCATCTGTTTTAGTGCTATTTTTACTTGCTCCTGGTCTATCATGGTTAATCTCTACTATTGAAGTATGATTCTAAAATCTTACTAATGGTTCTGCTGACGCTTTCGTTATTTTCTTTGGCTAATGCCTTAATGTTTAATAATGTTTCTGGCATAATTGTAGATGCTATTTCTGGGTTTGGTTCTGTTAGTGTTTTGGGTCGGCCTACTTTGTTTGCCATGGTTATTTCCTTTTCTGCTATTTAATTACAATAATATATCGTATGAAATGCTGTAAAACTAAAGAAAACTTGAAAATATATTTACTGGATAATATCCACTGACTGGATACAGGCTAACTGTGCTGGTAATGCTTAAGATGCCGAGATTGAATCGCTGTAAATATAATAACGAGAGTATACCTGGGCTGTATCCAGTGGACTGGATATTGTTGTATCCAGTGGGTAAACATGTAAATTGTTGAAAACATTAGAGTAAAAAATGTTAAACTAATTTGACTGGATATTGATGAAAATCGTTAGAAGTGCTGGCAATCTTAGAGAAAGGAAATATACGCTCAACCTGAATTAAAAGATGTAGAGCGAAGCGATACATCTAATATATACATAATAGATATCCAAGGGATAGTATCTTAACTCATATATACCTTATAGTGGCTTATGGTGAGTATCCTGGAGAAATATATTTTCTATGGCACTTTAGTATTGAGTCATTTCATCCGATAGGAGTATGCGACTCGTTCAAAAAACAAAGGAAATAACCTGATAGAAAAGATAGATTGACTGGTTTGAAGCTACTCGCAACTAAAATACTCCGGATTTTACATATAGATATAGAATATAAGCTGGTGAATAGCACCAGCTATTTTTATGTCAAGTTGAATATATTACTCCAGATGAACTAAGTATTGGAGTAGATACTATGTTCAGCTATCTAAAGTCAGTAATTTCTAAGGATGATAACGCCAGTGCTAAGAATTACTGCGCTGTTCTACTAACTACATTTATTGCTATATTTATCATTCTAATTGCTATTTCAACGGTCCTATTTCACCAGCCACATGATACGGCACTTGGTCTATTGCTTGGAACTGGATTAATACACTCTATCTTTGGCAGGACTGAATAACTATGACGCTCAATACTAAGGTAATCACAATCTCCGGCATTCTGCTATTGGTTTCCGCATGTTTCTTATCATTCCATATCTATGATAAGCACAAATCCAAGGTAAAGATAACTCAAGATAATGCCATTGTTGCCATGACTTCTACTATCACAACCGATAAGCAGGCTATAGCACCTCTTCAGGTCAAGTTGACGGCCCAAGTTGCCTCTATCCATCCTCTCAAGACCCAGGCTCAAACGTCCAAGGTCCAGGCTATCTCAAACGTTGCCCAGGCTGAGACAGACCATCCGGCAGAGAAGGCAGACATAGACCTGGTTGCCCAACCTCTTGAGCAGGCAATCACAGACCAAGAGCAGGTATCCCAGGCCACACAGACAGCCCTGACTGACTCAGAAACCCTTACCAGTGCCGAAGCTAAGACGGTCACTGATGAAGCAACTCAAATCACCAATCTAAACACTGATTTAGACACAACTAACAAAGAACTACGGACAGAACAACATCGTAAAAAGCTATGGCGTGATAGTGCTATTGTATCCACCTCTATTGTCGTATTGCGGGTATTAATACTGCACTTCTAATCTTAAAGAAAAGCTATAATGACTCAACTATCAGAACATCTTACCTTGCAGGAATTTATACATAGTGATACAGCAACCAAGAACGGTATCAATAACGAACTGCCTCCAGAACTGCTATCAACTGCAATCAATCTGGCTGTATCTCTTTTTGAACCAGTTCGTGAACTTCTTAATGCTGGAATATCGGTTGACAGTGGCTATCGATGCCCGGCACTCAATCAGCTTGTTCGTGGCGTCCCAAGTAGCCAGCATTGCCTCTCACTCGCTCTTGATCTGGTTCCAGTGGGTCTTTCAATCAGAGATGCTATTAAGCTAATCATCTCATCTGGTATCTCTTACGACCAGCTAATCGAAGAAGGAACCTGGCTCCATATCTCCAGTATTGTCAATGCTCCAGAGAAGAACAGACATGAGATTTTGCTAACGACAGACCATAAGACATACCAGCACCTTACAAAAGAACAGGCATTGGCAAGTCTATAATGTTCACATTTAAGATTATCTCTGAACCATGCTCTGCAAATATGCTATATATGACCATTGGACGTTCACGCATACTATCTAAAGCGGGAAGAACGTATAAAGTGAATGCCTGTGCTGAGATTGTAGCACAGATTCAACATGAAATAGACCTTGATCCCGCCTTCATTGACCAGTTAAAAGCACTGAAAGGTAAGAGGTTGACACTCCGGCTATCATTCCACTCTCTATCATGGCTCCTGAAGAACAGACGAAGTATTAGAAAGAAGGATATTTCCAGCTATGAGAAGGCAACAGTTGATAGTATGACAGATGCTATTAAGCAATATGTTCCAGGTTTTGACGATAGTCAAATCTTTGGAATGCAGTTGCTGAAGATAGATGATGAAAGTGAATATATATCATTGGAATTAGACACAATCTAAGAACTACTCCGGCCAGTAGCCAGTTTTATTGATATCAATATGCTCATTGTGCCATTTATGAATGGCTACATCAATTTTTGCCGACGTTTCATCATTAGTAAGTGGCCAAGGTATAATTTCTTCTATTCCTCCTTCGCTTTTGACTGTGTTGATTGTGTAGTATAGTTTTTGATTAGGTTCTGCTCTGTCTCTAATATCTGTTGCCATGCAGTATATCGCAATTCTAAACATAGTGTCATGAAATCCTCTTTCTGTGGCTATGGTTGTTGCGATTCTAACGGGATTTCCAATTGTGGTAGTTCCGCGCTTTGGTTTTGAAAGTGGATTGATATTTACAATTTGATTCATTAGATCTACAACAAAGAACGAATATTTTAGTTCCTTTAGTGGTTCATCTATTGGGTTAAACATATCTAATGCGATGCTTGAAATATGTGGGAATGGCTTTGGATCGTTTGGATCATCCGTTCTTAATACAAGGCATCTGTTTACCTGTATTATTGGTGTCTTTAAAGCCTCTTCTTTATTTTTGTCAGCGATTTGTTGTATGTATTGTTTGTATATTAAAACTACAGTTGCACACGCCCCAACAGCCGCAATAAGAGTTCCAATCGCTCCTACGGCTGTCCAGAGGTTCCCATCCTTCCACCATGGCACATCTGGAGCATGGGACAGAACTACCAGCGTTTGAGGACAGCCGCTAACCGTCTTGAGCAGTTCAGAGAACATTACCTATCCTCGCTTCCAGAAGCGGAACTTGAAACGCTTGGTCTTTTTTGCTTGGTTTGAGGTGCTGTCTTTGATTGGGAACTTGCCTTCTGTGAACTCAAGCCATGTTTTGAAGTGTTGGTCAAATTGTAAAACGTTAAGAATCCTATCACGTTTGTCTTTTTCTAATACATTTGTAATATATGTGTATATGCTATCATTGATACTATACAGATCTTTTGAATCTGGTGTGTGGTCTGGCTGAAGAAGAGTTGTAACATCAGAGAAACAACTTTCTGTAATGTGCCTTCCGTAAACAGTGAAACTTGTTGAGTATGCCGTATCACATACGTTTAGGAATAGGAATACGTAGAAATTATCTCCATTAAAATCATGCTTACCCTTAGTAGTCACGCTTAATCTGTATTTGTTAATGCGTGAATATGATAGATTGATGAAGTCTTGATTTATTGCTATCATCTTGTCTTTAGTCAAAATGACATAAACATAATCAATAGATAGAAAGTCTTCTCCGCGTTTATTCGTTATGTCTATATCAAATCCTTTAAGATAGTATATGCGAATGTCTCTGTTGATGTTTTGAGGGTCTGAATCATTCATGATTAGAAATCTACTAAACGTTAGAGCTGGCTTTTCCTTGTTGATTTGCTGTTGATATTGCTTTTCTAAAAGTTCTGCTGATCGCCTGGAAATCTCAACTGATTCCTTGCTCTCATCAGCAGATTTCTTTGAAACCCGGGCGGCCATATACGCGAAGAATGCCGCTCCAACAGTTCCTACCGCTCCTACGGCTGTCCAGAGGTTCCCATCCTTCCACCACTTCACGGCTACTGCTGGAGCCTGCACAATCTCAGGCATCTTCTGAACTACTACTTGAATAGGATGGTCAGTTATCATAGACAACTCTCATAATGTGTGGATAGGTTCAGTCTGGTCATTCGGATTCTCTCTTGCCAATATCTTTCCTGTTTTTGAACCATGAAAATTGTTTCTTAACATCTTCAAACGAGTATATGAAGTCCTGGACTACAGATGGGAACTTTCGACCTTCGTTTATAATGTTTCTAATTATTTGCACCGGAATGTCTTCAGCGGCATATCCTCTATAGTTATATTCTTTATATGTTGGGTTTGTTGAGTCTGCAAATTGACTTTCTTCCCACATTATACGGTTTTCTATTAATAATCTCTCATGCACTTTATGCAGAATCTGTTTTGTTATATCTCTGGTATTTCCATATACATCGATACTACGAATAAAGCAATAGACTATGGAAAGTTTTGCTGGAGTAATACCTGATTTGTCAACATGTGTAGATAGGCCGATTTCTTGTCTGTCGTCTCCATATAGTGGAAGTTCTTCAACATCAGATTGATAAAGTCTGCCATTACAGAACGGAATTAAGACATAATGTATCGATGATAGTTTGCTCTTCAACTCATTTGCAATAACTATTGTATAGTCAAATACTTGTTTTTGCGTCTTTACATCTTGAAACTCAATACGTTGTATATTGTTGCAACTACTTCCCTTAATGCTAATTTTTGGACGCGCTCTTTCTCTCGCTTCTTCTCTTTCCTTATTGGCTGCAATAACTGTTTGCTTGGCAATGCTCGCTGAACGGATATTGGCATATGCTGCGATGGCTGTAGCGAGACAGCCCACAAGAGCGATGGAGTTTTCTTTTAACCTTCCCCAGAACCATGCCCATCCATGGAGTTGGACTGCTTCAGGCACTCTCTGAATGAGCACGTGCAGGACTTGGCCAGTTTGCATGATGTCTCACCGATTATTTGGTAGCAGTTGGAGTGAGTAGGGCATCTGGAACTATGAAGAACTTAGATACGCCAGACAGATTTAGAACCTTACCTTTCTCACTTCCAACAAAACACTGTAGATAGACTCTCTGGTATAAATATTCATTTCCAAATAGCATGGAAAGTCTCATTGAATCAGGTGGACCATTGGTAACAAACTTTTCAGGTTCAACTTGTTTCATGGGAACCTTTAAGTTCCACCACGTAACACAACCGTATCTATCATTCTGTTCCTGCATTGGAATGTTCGGATAGTCTTTCATGAACTCGTTCTTTAGTGCTGTATAGTATAACATTGTCTTATTATCTGGAACTTGCCAACATACATAGTATTGCCATGGTTTACCTTTTCTAAGCGTAACGTTTGCTGCTAAAGGTGATAGGCCAAATAGGTTATCACTTTCAAATGTGTAACGTGGCCAACCACCATACAATTCATACAGTTTTTTGTTTGTGATTCCCTTGGGCCATTCCTCAGCTTTGATGTTGGTATAGCCTTGAACCTTCAAATCATTTACAACATCCAGCACGGACGATTGATTGTTGCACTCGGTGAAGTGAGGTGGAACCTTGGGAATTTGTCCTATGAGGCAGATGGACAGACCTGGAGTCAGAGCCAGAGTCAGAGCCTTTCCCAACATTTCCAGTCTCCTTCGTGTCGGATTGGGCAGAGGGTAGCACTCGGGACAGCCATACACCAGCAGAAAATATGTAGAGATTATTTCAAAAGACAGGGTCTAACCGAATAGTTACTATCGAATTAAGTGTAGTTAAGAAGGATAAGAATAGATATGATTGAATGGGTTAAGAGCCTTACAGAGATAAATACAATAAGAACTATCCCAAGAGATGCCTATCATGCTATCTCTCATCACCTATACTATGGAGTTGATAGAGATACGATTGATGCTCTAATTCCTGGTATCACAGAACGAGTTATGGCACTTGGATATACATACGAAAAAGCAAGCAAGTATATTGAACTGTGCTTTGGTTTAGATGAAGAAGAGAGTGAGTAGATAATAATGATTAGTATGTCTAAGAGTGATATAAAAGAACAGATAGCAGAAATTCAACTACTAAAGCTCAGTCTAAACATTGAAATACAAAGGCTCAAGCTGGATTTGATGGAACTTCGACATTCACAGAGACTTAGCAAAATCCACACTCAAATTAGTGAAGAAATCGCCTATGAGAGTCTGGATGAAATTAAAGAGATGAAGATGGATGACTTGGAAGATTAAGACCATTGGAAACATTAGACTTAGTAAGAATAGATTAAAATAAATGCACAATCGCGCCTATAAGGTGTGTGGAGAAATAGAGAAATGAATAGTATCAAGGAACTGTATTCAGATAGTAATGGACTCTTTGGAATCTCATATGAAGGAAAGGTATTCCAGTATGTAGAAGGTTCAAATGGTCCAGTATGGGTTGAAGTTAGATTTGAAAAGAGAGAAGAGAAATAATATGTTATACACATTAACATTTGTAGTTGGTCTAATCATTGGTAGTTTCATCCCAAGCATCTTCAGTAAGGTAGAAGAGAAGAGTAAGGATGAATTGGGTATCATTGAAGATAAGGTCAAGACAGAAGACACCAAGGTTAAGGAAGATGTGAAGAAGCTATAAGAAGAAAGACTGAGGTAGGGAAGGGAGCTTGAGACTAAAAATCAAGCTCCTCTTTTTATGCATTCTTATCCATTTGGTAAGAAATGAGAGAGTCGGGAAAGAGAGTAGCGATGGACTGGGGTTCACCTTGGAAATGGACTGGAGAGAGCTACCTTAAAATTGTCTTGGGACAAGCGCACTTAGAGCTTGACACAATTTCAGGATTGTGATTGGACGTGCTTTCAGGGTTGCGAGTAGTGTTTCAGGAGTTTGTGAAATACCGGCAAGATGTTCCAACACACTTTGTCACTTTCTTTCACCGCTCCAAAACTCCTTCACCTATTTTCAACACTTACGGAGAGTGGCACTTCGAATGTTCCACGCTTCACGGTTTGGCTGAAACATAAGCAGGATGTAGGTCTAACTCGCTGTTCCACAGTGAAAATGCAGGGAATACGTACACTCCATGACAAACTGCCGGTAGATCTGGAGCACGCAGGTTCGGCATCGGTTCAGCACGCGCGACCGGTCTCCGGGCCCGGTGGTCCCATGGTAGCGGATCGCGCCGGGGTGGGGGAGTCCGGGGCCCGAGGAGAGGCAGCGCCGTTCCCGCTCAGTAGTGGTAGCGCAGCTGGGCGATCTGCAGGTCCCCGGAGGCGACCCGGTAGACCATGCGGTGCGCTTCGTTGATGCGTCGGGACCAGAGGCCGGAAAGGGCCCCCTTCAGGGGTTCCGGCTTGCCCAGGCCCCGGAAGGGGTCGCGCCGGCAGTCCCTAGCGGCCGCCCGCCAGCCCCGCCAGGAGCGCCGCGTGGAAGGCCTCCGGATCCTGGAGCTGGGGGGCATGGCCCAGGTCCGGGAACTCCACCAGGCGGGCGCCGGGGATCCGCTGCGCGGCCAACCGGCCCAGCTCCGGGTAGTGGCCGAGCCGGGCCGCCGCGTCCGGCGCGGCCAGGTCCTTGCCGATGGCGGTGGTGTCCTTCTGACCGATGAGCAACAGGGTCGGCACCGCCAGCTGGTCCAGCTCGTAGACCACCGGCTGGGTGTAGATCATGTCGTAGAGCAGGGCCGAATTCCAGGCCACCCGCGTCCGGCCCGGGCCGTGGAACAGTCCGGCCAGCATCCGCACCGGCTCGTCCCATTCCGGGCGCCACTGGCCGGCATAGTAGGTGGCCTGCTCGTAGGCGCGCAGGCCCCGGGCGTCCACCCGCAGCTCCCGCTGGTACCACTGGTCCACGCTGATCGATGGCACCCCCTTGGCCTTCCAGTCCTCCAGGCCGATGGGGTTCACCAGCACCAACTGGTCCACCTGGCTCGGGAACATCAGGGCGTAGCGCACGGCCAGCATGCCGCCGGTGGAGTGCCCCACCAGGCTGGCCCGCGGCACCCCGATGGCGGCCAGCAGGGCCCGGGTGTTGCGCGCCAGCTGCTGGAAGCTGTACTGGTAATGTTCGGGCTTGGAGGACTTGCCGAAGCCGATCTGGTCCGGGGCCACCACCCGGTAGCCGGCCTGGGCCAGGATCCGCACCGTGGGCGCCCAGGTGGCGGCGGTGAAGTTCTTGCCGTGCAGCAGCACCACGGTGCGGCCGGTGGCGGCCGCACCG
>Ga0224528_1001938_pt1 | contig 12593 bp, 8 predicted proteins | sample CBST25metaG_2_FD_179888 | JGI IMG/M metagenome (GOLD analysis project Ga0224528, IMG submission 179888) | Peat soil microbial communities from Stordalen Mire, Sweden - C.B.S.T25 | ecosystem: Environmental > Terrestrial > Soil > Wetlands > Peat | place: Sweden: Norrbotten County, Stordalen Mire...
CCGCTGGATACTTGCTCCGATACAACATCCCGCCAGCGCGACAAGTCTTCTTCTCTGTAACGTCCCATGACTTCAGAATCATGCCCCAACCAGACATCCACAAGATGGCGTTTGCATACCGCTCACGGAAGTTCGATATTTGCTTTTTTCGGGAAGTTCGAAAAATTGCCTAATAAAGGAAATATCGAACGAATATACCCATTTCGTTTTCAATCAATTACGGGCTTTTGGCCTGGAAATGTATGTATGGTGGACGCGGTAGGAATCGAACCTACAACCTGTCGGTTAAGAGAACATTAACCAACGAAATATCAACGACTTACGCGGAACGGCTGGCAGCCTATAGTATTGACAAGAAACGATGAGGAACGGTGAGGAACTTGTACTGTGGGGTTGATGTGGGGTTGATCCAGGGTTAAAAATCCGCCACGTGGCACCAGTTGTTCCACCGATCATTCACCGACTGCTGGCTTCACAAGTGCAATGGGCACGCCGCTGGTGAATCAAATGCCCTCCACGATCATGCACGTGCCGTTCTGACTAATGCTCGTATACGGGGAGCGCTCGCGTGCCAAAACTCCATCTTGATGGAGTCGCCTTTGGCTCCGCACCGCGATTTCTCTCGTTTGCGGATTTCTTTCTGTAAGGCCCGCAAATAGCTGCTCCTCGATGCCCGTGAAAACCTTGACTCGATTCCTTCCCAGTTCTGGAAATGAGCTATTTCGCATACCCACAAAGACTCCGAATTCCGTCTCTTGTCTTTCCGGTTCGACGCTCTCGGGGATTTCCCCTCTTCGTTCGGCGTGAGGCTCCAACTCCGCATCCCGTTCGGCTGCTTGTCGGAATTGTCCCGCCCATTTCAGTAATGCGGATTCTTGAGCGAGCCATGCGCGCCCCGCGAATCGCTCAGAATTCGGGATTCGCCAGCTTCGTTTTCCGATACGCTCTGATACCTTCTCAGAATTCAAGTCGTCGCCATCTTCGAAGTCTGGCGGGTCCGGAGGTGGGTCGATAACAAACACTGATGTACTCGTCTCCCCCAAATAGGTAGCGACAACTAGGCTTGTGACCTGTCGGGTACCGGCGCCGAAGACAATCGACGGAACCTGTTCCAATCCTCTGTGCAACTGATCGAGAGAATATCCCTTGCTACTTTGGCTCCCTTTACACTCGACGACGTAAAAAGGCGAACCTGGTGCTTCGTCCCATATCAGATAGTCAGGCTGAGCCCGACCTTCCTGCTGAATTTCCTGGAAACTCTGGGGATCTTGAAGTGCCTTTGAAATATCAACAAAATGCCCAGCTCCAAATCTGTCTTCGAGCAACAGGCCAGCGAAGCCAATTCCAAATTCATCAGACAAGAGTGCCTTCTGGTGGAAGTCTAACCCTCTGGCGTCTCTGCTTAGTCGGAAGTTGTTCCAAATCCCGTGTGGCTCCGCAATCGACCAAAAATAGCGACGGGTGGCCCAACTTGCGCTCAGTGCTGCCAGATTTGCGTCCACAGGCGTCGTCAAACTGCCTATTTTGTGCAGAAGATCGATGGGGCGAACTAACCAGTCGCGGGCACCGCGAATATCAACTTCGACGGCCTGCTTGGTGGGTATGGGCACGCCGCCTCTATTGGTGATTGCTTGATTTTGTCTCTGCGTTCTTCGATTCAGACCTGCCGCGAGCGCAGGCGTACTTTCCACGCTAACCCGATAAGTCGATTGAAGGACCGCCCGCAGTCTAGTTAAAGACATTTCTCAGCTCCTTTACGCCGTGGCCCAAGCCGCCGACAATTCCTGAGCCTGCTCCAGCACCGTCTCTGTCGCCTTTTCTTGTCCATCGGGTGGGTACTTGTATTTCTTCAGGATCGTCTTAACCATCAGCCGCAGCTTGGCGCGAACCGACTCCCGCACATACCAGTCCACGGAATTGCTGGCCCGCAGTTTCTTCGTTAGCTCCCGTGCGATCTTGCGCAGAATGTCGTCGCCGAACGTCCGCACCGATGCCTCGTTTGCCGCCAGCGCATCATAGAAGGCCATCTCGTCGCGGGACAACCCAAGCTCTTCGCCACGGGTTGCCGCCGCCTGGAACTGCTTGGCCATGGCGATCAGCTCTTCAATCACCTGTGCCGTCTCAATGGCGCGGTTACGGTAGCGGGTCAGCGAGTCTTGCAGCAATTCTGAGAACTTCCGGCCCTGCACCACGTTCGTTCCAAACCGACTCTTGATCTGCCCCTTCAGTAGGCGCTCCAAAACCTCCACCGCCAGATTCTTCTCCTTCAACTTGCGCACGTCCTCCAAGAACTCATCGGAGAGGATGCCGACGTTGGGCCGGTCCAGTCCCGCCGCGGCGAAGATGTCCATCACCTCCGCCGAGACCACCGCACGCGAAAGAATTTGCCGCAGCGCGTGTTCTTTAGCGTCATCGCTCAGAGACGTGGTCGGGTCGCGTTTGGTCAGGATAGTGCGCACCGCTTGCATGAACGCAATCTCGTCCCGGTAGTCAAACGCAGCGGGCAGAGTGCAGCACAGCGCGAAAGCCGCCGTCATGCGCAGCACGCAGTCGGCAAACCGGCGCTTCCCATCCTCCATGCCGAGAATATGGTCCGCCGCCAGCCGCATCGGTCTCAGAGCGTTCACGCGGAAGCCGCTATAGTCCAGCCCGTGCAACATCCCCCGCGCCACTTCCATCTCTTCGCGCACCTTCAGCAGCATCTCCGCCGCCGGAATGGTGGGCCGCCCGTTGCCTTTGCTCTCTGTGTACTCCTGCAACGCCTTCTTCAGGTCATTGGCAATGCCGATGTAGTCCACCACCAGCCCGCCCGGCTTGTCCTTGAACACCCGGTTCACCCGCGCAATGGCCTGCATCAGGTTATGGTCCTTCATCGGCTTGTCCACATACATTGTGGTCAGGCAGGGAACGTCGAAGCCGGTCAGCCACATATCCCGCACAATCACCATCTTCAGCGGGTCCGCCGCATCCTTGAACCGCTTCTCCAGCCGCTTCTTTACCTTGTCTGTGTAGACATGGCGGCGCAGCGCCTCACGGTCCGAGGCGGAGCCGGTCATGATCACCTTGATTGCGCCCTTCTCCGGGTCCGGATCGTGCCACTCTGGCCGGAGCGCGATGATCTCTTCGTAGAGCTGCGCGCAAACCTCGCGGCTCATGCAAACCATCATGGCCTTGCCCAACATTGCTTCCTGCCGGGTCTCGAAGTGCTGCACAAGATCGGCGGCAACAGTCTTGATGCGTGGTTCCGCGCCCACCAGCTTCTCCAGCGCCGCCCACCGGCTCTTGGTCCGCGCCCTCGCTGCCTCTTCCTGGTCTTCGGTCAGCTCATCCACTTCTTCATCGGTCTGTGCCACAATGCCGGAGTCCAGTTCCAGCTTCACCAGGCGCGACTCGTAGTAGATGGGCACCGTCGCCTTGTCCTTGACGGCCTGCTCAATGTCGTAGATGTCCACATACTCGCCAAAGACGGCGCGGGTGTCCTTTTCCTTGGCAGAAACCGGCGTTCCGGTGAACGCCACAAACGTGGCATTGGGCAAAGCATCGCGCAGATACTTGGCAAAGCCGTAAATCATCTCTCCGGCTTCATTGATCCGCGCCTTCAGTCCGTACTGGCTGCGGTGCGCTTCGTCGCACAGCACCACCACGTTGTCCCGCTCGGTAAGCGTTGGAAAGGTGTCCTCGTCCTCGCCCGGAGCAAACTTCTGGATGAGCGTAAAGATGATGCCGCCCGATGGCCGCTGATTCAACCCCTCGCGCAGCTTGGTCCGCGTATCGGCCTGCACCGGCTTCTCGCCCAACACCTCTGCGGCCATGTCGAACATTCCGTGAAGCTGACCGTCCAGGTCGTTCCGGTCCGTCACCACCACCAGCGTTGGATTCTTCATCTGCGGATGCGTCATCAACTTGCCCGCAAGGCAAATCATCTCCAGGCTCTTGCCCGCGCCCTGCGTATGCCACACCACGCCCCCCTTGCCGCTGCCGCCAGGCGCTGAGGCCACCAGAACCCGCTCCACGACTGCGCGCACCGCATGGAACTGGTGATAGGCGGCGATCTTCTTCACCAGCCCGCCGTCATCCTCAAACACGATGAAGTGGCGCAGGTAGTCCAGCAGATGCTCTTTTTTGAAGACACCGCGCACCAGCGTTTCCAGTTCGCCAAACTGGCCCAGCGGGTCACGTTCCTTGCCGTCGATGGTCCGCCAAGCCATGAACCGCTCTTCATCGGCAGAGAGCGAACCCATCCGCGCATAGATGCCGTCGGAAGCCACCAGCACGCCGTTGGTGCGGAACAACTCCGGGATTTCGTCCTTGTAAGTTTGAAGCTGGTGATAGGCCGCCGACACGTCCGCCGTCTCGCTGGCGGCATTCTTCAGCTCGAAGACGGCCACTGGCAGGCCGTTCAAAAAGACCACCACGTCGGGTCGGCGTTCGCGGCTGCCGCTGGCGGTTGTTCCGGTCACGGTGAACTGATTCACCACCAGCCAGTCGTTCTGCTCAGGGTGGGCAAAGTCGGCAATCTGGACGCGATCGCTCTGGGTTTCGTTCTTCTCCTGCCAGAAGACCTGCACGCCGCGTGTCAGCCAGCGTTGAAACTCGCGATTGGCGGCCAGCAGTCCCGGCGTAGCGGCATTAGCCAAAACGTCCACGGCATCGGCGATAGCGGCGGCAGGCAGGCCGGGATTCAGGCGGTGAAGAGCATCCCGGAGTCGCCCTTCCAACAGGACATGCTTGTAACTCTTCCGTTCGGGGCTGGCTCCATCCGGCGAAAGTTCCGGCCCAAAGACAACTTCGTAACCCAGGTCTTCAAACCAGCCAAGCAGTTCCTGCTCCACATCACTTTCATGGATGCTCATACCACCGCCTCGATCAGTTTTTCCGCGTCCGGCAAACGCAGCTTGCCCGAAATCAGGCGGGGCAGGAGTGTGTCACGAATTGACGCCAAGAGGCGGACCGTTAGTTGATTGGAAGCAATCCTGTCGAGAAGCGGACTCGCGACTTCGTCAAATCGTTGCGCCACCTCTGCCGATGGTTTGCAGACCATCAGACGCTTCATGTCGGCGATTGTGACATGCCCAAGGCCAGTCGTTTGCTTATCTCGCGCTATCTCGGCGAACGCGGATCGCAACTCCTTCAGCTGCACGTAGGCCCATGTCAGCGACGCCGTCCCGTTCTCGCGTACGCGGAATATGTGCTGATTCAGCCACGCTGGTCCACCGCTCCAGATGAACGTATCAATCGATGTGTCAGGGTTTCCTGACCACGAAAATAGAACCTCGTCTTGCTCAATTCGGTATCTCTCTCCAAGATCAACGACAGTGAACTTCGTGCTTTCCGTGACGCCGGCCTTTAGTTCCGCGATCTTGATGATTGGCAGCCCTTCGCTTCGCGGAGAAAAATGGATGTCTTTATACGCAGCACCATTCGAGAATTCCGCAATCCCATACAAAGGCATTGGAGTCCAGTCCTTGGGTAAGGCCCCAGTCTTGGAGTCTACAAATTTGCAGGGGAATAGCGCGGCAGTGTCAGCGTCCATGCCCTCCGGCACGCGGCCTTCCGCCTTTGCCCGCACCGGATCAAAATCAACAAACCACGACTTGAAGATCGCCCGCGTTACTTCCTCCAACGTGATGTTCTGTTTCTGATGGGTTCGGATTCGCTCGTCAATGCAAAGCATGGTCTGAGCGATAGACTTCTGCTCAGGAATTGGAGGAAGGAAGACCTTCGCTTGATGAACATCATTCCTGTTGATTCCGGGAACGGCTGCCTTATCCAAGTAGTCGCTGTAGCGAATCGTCTTCAATAGGTAGTAAACAAAACGAGGGTAGTTTCCTTTGAAGTCTTGCACGTAGAGCGTCGTATTCAGCGGCCAGAATGGAGTTTCTACGTAATGGACAAGGCCGATTGTGCCGTAACGCCCAGTTACGACTCCTGGGCCATCAACCATGGCCTTCGAGTGCGTTCCCGTCTCTCCTGAAGAAGAAATGATAGGCACCTTACCCTGCTCGCGCTCTCTGGCTGCGAGATCATATCCACGCTTCAGGTTAATTGCCTCTCCCAGCGAAATCTCAGGCCACTCAGGCGCCATATCCAAGCGCCCCCAGCTTCTTGCCTAATCGCGCCGCCCGCAGCGTGTTGCACGCATGGTTCACTTTGGCTCTCCTTTGCGAACGCGCTTGGGGCTGCCTGCGCCAAGCTTCTTCACTTCTTCTATGGTCTGATCGAAGTCGCTGATGGGAGTTGATTCCTCCAGTTCGCGCTGTTGCTCTTCATACGCGGCAAACTGGGCGTGGGCGTATTCCTCCGCCAAGGTGTGGGAGACTTTGCCTGCCCCGGTGAGAATGTCGCGATCACTGAGGCGGAGAAAATCATCGAGTTTGGCGGCCCAATCGCGCATATGCATGGGCCGGTGGCCACGCGCCTGTAACTCGGCAAAGTCCAGGTAGGCGGAGACGATCAGGTTCAGCTCCTCCAGTTCCTCGCGGTTCAGATAGTTCTTGGCGACCGCCACATCGGCTTTGCGCACGGCTCCATGCGGCGCGTTCTTCCAGGTAGTGAGCCCCATGTGCGGCTGCGACGCGTCGGCACGCTGCCGAACCACCTCTGCTGCCGTATGCCCGTGAGCCGCCCAGTGCATCTTGTTCTGCACCGCCTTGAAAAACTTCTCCGTCAACTCCGCGCTGCGGTCATAGTCGATGCTGGTGGCGTAGATGTCGGTGATCTTCTGATAGAACAGCCGCTCGCTGGAGCGAATATCCCGAATGCGCGCCAGCAATTCGTCGAAATAGTCCTGTCCCAGCGTCCGGCCGGCCTTGATGCGTTCATCGTCCAGTGTGAAGCCTTTGACCAGCAGTTCACTCAGCCGCGCCGTGGCCCACTGCCGGAACTGGGTTCCGCGCAAAGAGCGGACACGGTAACCAACGGCCAGAATCATTTCCAGGTTGTAGTGCTTGAGGCTGCGCTGAACCTGTCGCTCCCCCTCCTGTTGAACTAGTAAGTAATCCTTACCAGTTGCCTCCGGGGCCAGCTCATTCTCGGCGTAAATGCTTTGAATGTGCATGGTTATATTTTGTGGGCTGGTCTGGAACAGCTCTGCCATCTGGACGCGGGAAAGCCAGACAGTCTGCCCATCGAGCCGAACCTGAAGGTTGAGTCCGGCATCCTGATAAATGAGAACCTGTCCCAGTACGGAGTCGGAAGGCCCGGTTGATTTGCCTCTCTTGCTAGATGCCATAACCCAATGCCCCCAGTTTCTCGCGAATCACAGCATCCAGCTCCGCGCCCTTGGTCATCTGCTCGGCGAGTTGCGTGGTGAGCCGGTCCATCTTTTCCGCAAAGGCTTCGTCGTCGTCCTCGACGGCCTCTGCACCCACGTAGCGGCCAGGGGTGAGCACGTAACCGTGCTCCTGTAGCTCTTCCAACTTCACCGACCGGCAGAAACCGGGCACATCCTCGTAAGCTCCCTCGGCCTCGCCATCCTGCCGCCAGCGATGCGCGGTGTCGGCAATCGTGGCAACGTCGGCTTCGGAGAAGATGCGATGAACACGCGTCTCCATCTGTCCAAGCTTGCGGGCGTCAATAAACAGAAACTCCTTGCGGCGGTCTCGGCCGTGCGCCGTCTTGTCGCGGGTGAGGAACCACAGGCAGGCTGGAATCTGGGTATTGAGGAAGAGCTGCGGCGGCAGCGCCACCATGCACTCCACCACGTCGCCCACCACCATGCTGCGGCGAATGTCGCCTTCGCTGTTCTGGCTCGAACTCATGGACCCGTTGGCCAGCACCACTCCGGCCTGGCCCGTGGGCTTGAGGTGCCAGAGAATGTGTTGGAGCCACGCATAGTTTGCATTGCCCGCTGGCGGCGTACCGAAGGCCCAGCGTTTATCGGCTTCCAGCTTCTTGCTCCACCAGTCCGAGATGTTGAACGGCGGATTGGCCAGCACGTAATCGGCCTTGAGGTCGGGGTGCTGATCGAGCGTGAAGGTGTCGGCGGGCTCCTTGCCCAGGTTGAAGCCATAGCCGCGAATGGCCAGGTTCATGGCCACCAGCCGCCAGGTGGTGGGGTTCGACTCCTGCCCGTAGATGGAGACATCATCGGACTTGCCGCCGTGCGACTCGATGAACTTTTCAGACTGCACGAACATGCCACCCGACCCGCAGCAGGGATCGTAGATGCGCCCCTTGTGCGGCGACAGCATGGCCACCAGTACCCGCACCACCGACCCCGGCGTATAGAACTGCCCGCCCTTCTTGCCCTCGGCGGTGGCGAACTGGCCCAGGAAATACTCGTAGACCTCGCCCAGCACATCCTTGGCCTTGTCCTCGGACGTGAAGCCGATCTTGGAGATGAGGTCGATCAACTGGCCCAGCCGCGTGGGCTCAATCTGCGTGCGGGCAAACCGCTTGTCCAGAATGTTCTTGAGGGACGGGTTCACGTCCTCGATGCCCACCAGTGCCTCGTCGAGGAGCTTGCCAATCGTCGGCTGTTTGGCCTGATTGCGCAGGGCCTCCCACCGCGCCTCCTGTGGCACCCAGAACACGTTGGCGGAGGAGTAGTAGTCCCGATCCTCCAGCGCCGTGGCCTGTTCCGCCGGGTCGTCGGAAAAGAACAGCTCAGAGGCCGGATCGGCCAGCAGTTTGGCAACCTTGCGCCGCCGCTCATCAAAAGAGTCGGATACGTACTTGAGGAAGATCAATCCCAGCACCAGATGCTTGTATTCCGCCGCGTCCATCTGAGCCCGCAGCTTGTCCGCCGCCTCCCAGAGTGTCTTCTTCATTTCCTGACTTGTCATTCCGTGGTTTGCCTATACGCTTTCACTGTTTGCCTAATTGAACGATGGTTTAACTCTACCGCCCGATGCGATCAGAAGCCACGATAAAGTGGACCTTCCAACTGCGGCCGAACACGTCACTCTCCTCGGGTGAGAAGACTAATCGCGTCCGCCATCGTCGGTTTATCCTCCGGGATCGAGCCTCGACTTGCACACAGCCTGTCTATAGTTCGCCTGCTGCAACCGAACTTTTGACTAGCGCGGAGTTTGGCCCCATCCATCGTCGCTCCTTTACGGGACAATTCCCAAACGTAGTCCACCACTTCTGTGGATTGCTGAGCAGTGAGGGCAGGCTGGCGGCCTCCCGGAGGCGCAGGAAGGTCAATGGCGGCACTCTTCGCAGCCATCTTGAGGCAGACCCTCACTACCGACGGAAGGTTTTGCAGCGTAAAGAGCATCAGTTTTTCATCTTTCCAGGAAACCTGTTCACACGTATCAAGCACAGATCGAAATTCATCGGGTGTCTGGATGGATCGAACTCGATCGGTGACAAACTCCAGCAGTTTGACGGCCTTCTTCATTCCCTCTTCGTAGGTCGGTTCCCCAAGACTCAATATTGCCTGTTCAACTGCCGCAACCATCTCCTCACGCGTCTTTTCGTTCAATCCATCCCCCGCCAAAACCCTACACCCTATTTTGGCACCTCCCAGCCAATACCCTCGTGTCTGATCTGGCATTGCCTGCGCCAAAATCCCATCGGTCGTAGTGACGCCAAAACGCCACAATAGAGCGTTGTTGTTGATGCAGTTGGACCGTAGCAACTTGTATGCATGGACATCAGGTTTGCAGGATGCGACGAACAACAGAGCGGGCAACGGTTCCTAGACAGCTCCGACCCGCGACTTATACGGCACGCTCCGGCATCCTGCGAAACGGCAGGCGGGGATGACGCTCCTTTAGTGTGGGACACCTATCCCCTGCCTGCCGGTAAGGAACAAAAGATGTCTCGGGAGTTTGAGGGCAGAGCCCTCATCGGGAGCGAAGCGACCGTGCCTTCTTCACTTGACTCATTAACGAATAATCGACACAACCGCGAGGTACCGGACTATTACGTCCGCCCGGTAGGGCGCGGAAAGTTCTGCGGGCGCTGGTCGATTCAAGGGACGGACCCAAAATGCGGGCGCAAACTCTTCAGGCGGGTAAACTGCGGCTCGTGGACGTGCTCGTATTGTGGACCGCGTAAGGCGAGAACGGCACGCCACGCGATCCGAACGGTCGCGGAAGGGCTGGGGCTCCGCTATTTCCTCACGCTCACCGTCGACCCATCCAAGCTCAGTAACCATAAATTGGCGGTGGCGTATCTGCGGCAGTGCTGGAACAAGTTTCGGGAATACCTGAAGCGAAAGTTCGGCGTGTCTCCGTCCTTCATCTGCGTGCTCGAATTCACGCAGAAGAATATTCCCCACTTGCACATCTTGCTTGACCGCTACATCGATCAGCGCTGGGTTTCCGGCACTTGGGCGCGCCTGGGCGGAGGGCGGATTGTGTTTATCAAGCGGGTGACGGTGCAAAACGTGGCGCGCTATCTCTCGAAGTATCTGACTAAAGAATTGTTGCTCTCGGCTCCCAAGGGCACGCGCAGGATTACAACGGCGCGGGCAATCAAGCTCTTCCCAAAATTCGCTTCGGAGATTTCCTAGGATTTAATTAAATCGTCGATCTGGCAATCGCTCGAAAATGAGCGGGCAGCGTGCGGTGATTTAGCGCGGCAAACCGACATTTTCCGGCGTGTCTCGATGGAGTTTGACGAAGAAAAATACCTTAAGGCATTTCAAATCGTGGTGGACGCATGATCGGAACCCACATCTCTTTAATGCCATTGCGCCGTCGATGGGCGAGGCAACCGTGCTCGGCGTGGGGGGGCACGTGTGCGAAGAAATGCCGGGATTTTCTGAACATGTGTTATTTGACAATAATCCGGGGGTACGTACCAGGGACGTGCTTCGCATTATTCGACTCACGGCACCCTTTGGGAGAAGGCGAAGTCCTGGTGCCGTGCAGAGGAATTGGCCGCAGCTCATCGAGTATTTCAGACAGCACGCGGGGTACGTATGGCATTAATTGAATTGAATTCGGGTTTACTGGCGGTTGTAGAGACAGTACGTGTGCCGCACGTCCCTCGAAAATATGCGGTACGTCCACCCGAGCGGGTATTTAATTCGACGATTAGCGAATTTTTCAGAGGACCATGGGGCCGGTATGGGCATGAATAAATCGAATGGCGGTTTAATGAAAAATACGCTCCCCGACTTCGAGCCGATCTTGACAGCGGAAGAAGCGGCAATTCATTTGCGAATCCACCCAAAGACTCTTCAGAAATTGGCCCGTGCAGGCGCAGTCCCCGGAATGCGGATGGGCAAATATTGGCGATTCCATTTGTCTGCGCTTGACGCTTGGGTGCGGTCACTTGAGAATGATTGCAGCCAGCCGTTCCGCGTGAAGTGATCAGGAGACCATCTTGAAATTCACGCGTGTTCGGTATCAACAAGGAAGTCTGCGAAAAGTGCGACGCAAATCTGGAGCCGAGGTTTGGGAATACAGGTTCCGCGACCATGCGGAACCCGGTAGCCCGATGCGCCAGATAACGCTCAGCGCACTTGAATATCCAACCGAAACCAAAGCCCTCGTCCGTCTGCAAGCCGAGGTGCTAAGAATCAACGACCCGAAGGCCTTCCGGGAGAACAACAAGCCGACGTTTGGATTGGTCATTGACCGATTTACAACTGAGGAGCGCCTGGAGGAAATCGTCAAACAACCCCCTGGGGAGGCCACCATCGTGGACGGGTTTTCCTGGAGCACTGCGCACGGTTATCGCAGCTACCTAAAGAAGCACGTTCGGCCTAAATGGGAGGCCATGCCAATCGCAAATGTCAAGGCACTCGAAATCTCCGATTGGCTGAAGTCCCTGCCGTTGTCACCGAAAACGCGGGGGCATGTGGGTGCGCTTATGCACCTCTTGTTCGAACGGGCAATGCTTTGGGAGTTGATGGACGTACAGCGCAACCCGATGGAGCTTGTGAAGTTGAAGGGAACCAGCAAGCGCCTAAAGAAGCCTCAGATACTCACACCTGAGGAATTTCAGGAGTTGGTTTCCAAGATTCGGGAGCCATATAGGGCAATGGTTATTGTCGCGATGTGCACCGGGATGCGAGTATCCGAGGTTCTGGCACTCCGTTGGGAGCATATCGACTTCGAGGCCGGAGCGATGCTGATTCAACAGGGTGTCGTCAATGGGAGGATCGGCAAAGTCAAGACCGAGGCATCCAACGATTACATCCCCCTTGATCCGGAATTCGCTCAAGTCCTCTTGGATTTGAAGGAGACAAAGACCAGCGGGCTTGTCTTCCCTTCGCACGTCACGGGCGGTTGCTACTACGCGGGGATGATCCAACAGCAAATCCTGAAGCCTGCCGGTGAGAAGATCGGCCAGCACTGTATCGGCTGGCATGTTTTCCGGCACACGTACCGTTCACTTTTGGACGAAACGGGTGCACCTATTGGCGTCCAGCAAAAACTCATGCGGCACAGCAACGTAGCCACAACTATGAACGTCTACGGCAACGCGACTTTGAAAGCCAAGCAGAAGGCCAATTCAAAAGTCGTTCAAATGGTGATTCCGCAACCGAGGCCGCAGCCTGGGCACCACGCTGTAGCCGTCTAAGGAACTGTGGGGTTGTGTGGGGTTCGTTCGTCTGTCTATATTCTGTAAGTTATTGATTCTTTGGTGGACGCGGTAGGAATCGAACCTACAACCTGTCGGTTAAGAGC
>Ga0224528_1001942_pt1 | contig 12569 bp, 17 predicted proteins | sample CBST25metaG_2_FD_179888 | JGI IMG/M metagenome (GOLD analysis project Ga0224528, IMG submission 179888) | Peat soil microbial communities from Stordalen Mire, Sweden - C.B.S.T25 | ecosystem: Environmental > Terrestrial > Soil > Wetlands > Peat | place: Sweden: Norrbotten County, Stordalen Mire...
CCATAGAAGATGCTGAAAGCGCTAGTCCCGAACAAAGCAGGTCGCGGCGAGAGATGCCAGCCATGAAAATCCCCTTTTATGTGAAGTCTCTCCGTAGACGGCGGCAAAACTCCGTACGGTGAGCAAGGCGAAACTATAAACCAGCCAGTGCAGGAAAGTAAACGGTTTCAGCCGTTTGGAAAGAGACCGACCCGGCCCCCTCCAATCCTCTTCGATCCGGTATGAAGCCAGGCACGCAAGTATGGTAAATTCAAGTAGTGAACCCACTCCCCGGAGAGATGGCCGAGTGGTTTAAGGCGCACGCTTGGAAAGCGTGTGTACTTTAACGAGTACCCAGGGTTCGAATCCCTGTCTCTCCGCCAAGACACCTTCCAAGAACATTCCAAGACATCCGATAAGAAGACGTAAAGCCTAGCAAATGCTATGCTTTACGTCTTTCTGCGTCCAAATGCATCCGAGTGCAGCCGTGTTTGACAGGGGGCACTTATGGGGGTATTTCTATTTTTAGATGGGGGTATTTTCCTAAAACGGAGGTTCTGGACGAAATGGCGCTGACCGACACTGAAATCAAAAAAGCCAAGACGAAGGAAAAGGCCTATAGCTTGAACGACAGCGGAGGGTTTTACCTCTGGATTACGCCAGCAGGCGGAAAGCTGTGGCGTTGGGCATACCGGTTTGACCGCAAGGAAAAGCTGATGTCCCTGGGCAAATATCCAGATGTGCCTCTAGCGCTGGCCCGAGAACGCCACGCTGAGGCCCGCAAGTTGCTGGCGACCGGCGTTGACCCAATGGCACAGAGAAAAGCGGCGAAGACCGCCGAAAAGACCGCCGTCGAGAATTCTTTTCAGAGCATTACCACCCGTTGGCTGGAGCATTGGCAGGAGGGGAAAAGTCCGCGCCATGTGGACTATGTGAAGCGACGTATGGAGACCGACATCCTGCCCTGTCTAGGAGCGCGTCCCATTGAGGAGATCGAGGCACCGGAACTGGTCGCGATGGCTAACGCGATTCAAGAGCGTGGCGCGCGCGACATTGCCAAACGAGCGCTAGAGACGGTAGGGCAGGTTTTCCGTTACGGCATTGCCCACGGATACTCGAAGCGCAACCCGGCCGCTGAGATTCGCCCAAGCGACATCCTCAAGTCCACTCGCAAGGTGAACTATGCCCGCGTGGATGCCAGGGAGCTTCCAGCGCTTCTGCGGAACATCGAGGTCTACCAGGGTACTCACGTAACCCGGTTGGCCATGAAGCTGATGGCTCTTACCTTCGTGCGCACCAGCGAGCTGATTGGAGCCAAGTGGACAGAATTTGATCTGGAAGCAGGACGTTGGAACATCCCTGCCGAGCGCATGAAAATGCGCACCCCGCATATTGTTCCTCTGCCCAGGCAAGCCGTGGAAGTCTTGGGCACACTGGGTACTCTGACCGGGGCGAGTGAATGGCTCTTCCCCGGTGACCGCAACGCCAGCAAGCCAATGAGCAACAACACCATTCTGAAGGCGCTGGAGCGGATGGGCTACAAAGGCCGGATGACCGGGCACGGCTTCCGTGGGCTGGCTTCAACCATTTTGCACGAGCAGGGATACAACCACGACCATATTGAGTTGCAGCTTGCTCACGCTCCGCGAAATGCCGTCAGCGCCGCCTACAATCACGCCCTCTATTTGGAGCCACGGGCCAAGATGATGCAGGAATGGGCGGACTTCCTGGAGCAGACACAGCGCGGCGGCAAGGTATTGCCTTTCCGTGGAACTGCGGCGTAGTCAGTCAGTCAACTCGGCCGGCAGAGAATCAGGCCATACCGTGCAATCCAATCTCAGATGGGTGCCAATCCCAAATCCCGCGCCGGATGTCATCTCGCCGACGAACGATTCACTCCAGCTCTCTGGACGCAGAGAGCCCGGCTTGCCTCTATCTGGCAGGCAATCCACTCCTCGACCTCGGTCTCGATCCAGCCGACAGCCTTGGCCCCCAGTGACACCGGCCTTGGGAACTTTCCTTCGGTGATGCGCTGATAGACGGTGCTGCGTGATAGGCCGGTGCGGTCCAATACGACTGGCAGTCTCAGAATCTTTCTCGGCATCCCTTTACCTCATCGGTTGAGTTGCATTTGAATTACGCGCGGATTTACCAAGCCCACGGAGAAAAGTGCCGTAGAATTTGTCTGCAAGCCAGCGCAGACAACTTTAATTCCCTCGCGCCCTTAGTCTGACTTTTCTCCAGGATGCACCGCACGGTTATGTTCTTTTGTATGAACCAACATCACAGCAATTCGCCAAAAAATGTTTGCAGGTCGTTGCACGGTACGATCATCGTTGCGCCCTTTCCTTTAGAGGTACATCCGCCTTTATTGCCAAAGGTCCACGCGCTTCCGAAGCAGGGGACAAAGGTTGTGATCCCCCTTTATGAACTCGATTCCTGCCCCCTTCAGCCTCTTCATTGAGTTTCTTCATGTAGCCAGATAATGCTGTAGCGGTGACTCTCAGGCCATATTCCTCAAAAAGACCGACCAGCATCTTGAGCGAGTATCCCCGTTTCCGAAGCTCTGACAGTTGAGGGAATACCGCCCGTACAATCCCGCCCATCCAGTACGAAGCAGGTTGCGGCACGGGTTCATTTGCTTTTTCCTTGAGAAGCGCACGAAACTCCTCGATATTGTGCAACGAGAGTACCTGCGCTCTATGACGATCCTCATTCTCCATAAAACGAAATTAAACCATAATTACAAACATGATGTCAAATATATATTATAATGTTGGAGGGAGTGAAAAAGCGGGTAATCGTGAAGGCAACGTAGGCGCTGGATATACCGAAACTCCCTGCGATCGTTTTGGCATATCCACCGGCCCAACCCAATCCGCTTCTCTACTCGTGCTTAGGCCTGCGCACCTTGCTCAGGGCTTCGCCCCGAGACCCCATAGGAGCACGAAATGGCAACGCCAAAGCAGACAGAACATCGCCGGGGGTTGCTCATCAAACTCTTGTCCCAAGAGAAGGAAATCATTCGCCAACAGGCTCATCTCGCCGGCCTAACGGTCAGCGAATACATTCGTAAATGCGCTCTCAACCGGCCAATACGTTCCCTTGTAAGCCGGGAGGTAGCCGCCGAACTCAGCAAGCTCTTCGGATTACAAAAGCATCTCCTGATGCAGATAAAAGGCCTGCCCAACGAAGAAGAACTTCGCCGTGAACTCAATTCTGTGCTATCGGAACTGCACACGGCACTTGCCACCTTCAACAAGAAAACCGCGGAGTAAGCATGATCGCCAAAGTTCAACCCACACGGCAACACGCGAGCAGTTTCAAACGGCTATGCAAGTACCTGACTACGGAACGCGACGCCGACACCGGCGAACCTCTTTTGCGAGGAGACGTGGTATTGTCGGACAACCTTGCTGGTTTGGACACGGTGGCAGTTCAAATGGAGGGGATTGCATTCTTGAACCCACGCTGCAAGGGTGCGCTCTGCCATTATGAATTGTCCTGGCCACCAGGAGAACGTCCGACTCGTCCACAATGGATTGACTGTGCGTCGCACACGTTGAAAGCTCTTGGATACCGGGACCATCAATTCATGATTGTCGCGCACGACGACAGGAAGCACTTTCACATTCACATCATGGTAAACAAGGTCCATCCGGTGACCTTCAAAGCGCATACACCTTATCGCAACTGGTTCACACTCGACGCCGCAATGCGCGTCCTCGAAGCGAAATATGGCTGGACACATACGGCGGGTCCGACACGTTGGGATGAGGAAACGAAACAGGTAGTACGCTCATCACGTTCCGAACGTAACGCGCTTCGTACTGCTCGACAACAGCCGACAGGTGCGGCAGCAAAGTATGAGCATTATCATGATGAAGAATCGCTGCAAACCTACGTGCGTCGTAAAGTTGCTCCGCGTGTACGAACTCTGCTAACTCGCCAGAATGCCTCATGGGAAGCCCTTCATACACTTCTTGCAAAATATCATCTTCGCATTGAGAAGGCGGAATCGGGCGGATACACGGTCCTTGCAATTGACCACAACCTTCGGGTGAAAGCCTCCGACGCATTCCGCAGCAACTTCGCTGGTAAGAGTAACCGTCAGGCGGCGGAAACCGCTCTTGGGCCGTGGACACCAGCCTCAACATCCATTCAAGCCTCCGCGCCACATCCGGTACAGCGAAGCGAACGTAATACCGCACAGAGGGATGAACGCAAGGCGCAACGACGCGAGGACCGCGACGCTTTGATTGCCGAATATAACCAGTATCGCAATCGGCAACGGGAGTTGTGCAGAGGCATCACCGCCGATGGGCGTAAGGACCGTAAAAACCTGCTTGAGGTATTGCGGCAACAGAAGAAAGAGATTCGCGCGTCCGCTCTGTCATGGCCGGACAAGAAGGTTCTGCTCTCCCATGCTGCGGTCCAATCAGTCCTCGAAGTTCGCGCACTGAAGCACTCTATTCAACGGCGGCGGCAAGAAGCATTTCCAAAGAATCTCCGCGCATGGGTCGCGGACAGGGCCGATGAGGGAGATCTGCGGGCGGCCGCACAACTTCGAGGATGGCGATATGCCGACCAACGCAATCAGCGGCGGCTCGATGCAAGGTTGGAAGTAAACGGGCTGCACATCGGCCCAACGCTCGATCCTGACGGCAGCATAGATTGGGCCGACCTCGCACAACAGCGGCTTGCTACCCAACAGAGGGAGCAGGCGCTTGCCAACGAGATCGCCGCGACGCGCATCTGGACAATCAACCGCAAGACTGGCGATGTCTCGTACACGCTGAATGGGCGAGTCTCTGTCATCGATCGCGGACGCGTTGTCACTGTGCTAAACCAGGATGAAGCCGCTGTCCTCTTCGGACTGGAGATGGCCATCCAAAAATACGGATCGCGCATCGCACGTACCGGCACCGTCGAGTGGAAGCGGATGGTCACAAAAACTGCGGCGCAACACGGCATAGCCGTCCAATTCACGGACGAGGAGATGCAACACGCCCTGCGCCTTCTACAACGTCTCGCGAATCCGCGCCAACGCCAGCAGGAAAGAGGCGGCAGGTAGCTCATTGCGGAGTAAGCCCCCGCCAATGCTGACGAAGGGCATGAGCGATGTTCCAGCGCCCGTTGGCAACGGACAATCCGCGATCATCGCGTCGATGCGGTCGCCGTCAGCAAGATGTCCTGGCGAAACTATGCGAATGTGGATTGGACTGGGGTCTTGAGCTTATAGAAGGCCGCAAAGCAGGCCACCATCACGCGAAACGTCTTGGACTTATTTACGCCACCGAGAATTTCTCCGCCGACTCTTTCCAGCTCATCGGCAATTTCATGCGTCAGAGGGAACACGAACGAGGTATCAATGCTCTGAAACGGAATGTTCAGCCACGGGCCGTTATAAAACGCCAGAATCTGCGCCTGTGCCGCCTTGGTTTTGAAGTTCATGATGATGTGTTCGGCCAAAGCGTTCTTGTTGCGGATTTTCAGCACAGCAAAGAGTTGGTTGAAATGCGTCTTGGTGAATTTGGAATCGACAGTGAGCCGGACCTGAGTCCGCTTCTCTGCGGGCGTCACGATTCTTCGTTTTGTGCGGGCTGCCGTCTTCTTCGGTGGGGCCATGTTCTTTTCCTCTAGTAATGCAGTTTACATCAGAAGTGTATGAGAATGGAGGAAGGTGGCTAACTTATAGTAATTAAATTGGTTAACGCGAGGAGGCCGCTGACGCAGTAGTGGATTCATTGCATGAATAAGCGGGGGGGATTCAAACCGAAAATCGAACCGTGAAGGGGATGGAGAAAAGAGAGTCGGCCAGAGACAGCGTTGCGCGTCAAAGCTGTAATCCAGGCGTGGTACTGACTGACATTCTTCCAAACCTCGATATGGAGATTGCGAGACTCAAGGAAGGAAGCCTATGCACTCCTGGGTCTCTGACAGCATGAATTTGTTTCTTTGAGATTTGTGGTTTTCCACACTTTCGCCAGTAACCACCCCACGGACGAAGACCTGTCCGTGGGGACCCCAGCCGACGAAAGGATGGGGCACGGAACTGGTTTTAGACCATCCGGCCAGAGAACCAGTATTTGTTTCTATGAAAGTGTTACTCCGCGAGGAGCGTTTTGCAGTTCATTGAGCCAACATCAAGCGAACTTTTGACGCTTCGGTGATTTCCGAACGGACGACGTCGCTTGTGTAGTGTTTGCGGCTGCCATTATCCTTTTGTTCAGTTCTATGCCCCATTCTGATCAATCCCGGAGTTTGGAAGCGCGGGTAGCGCGGGCCGCTGAAGCGGCTCTGGCTCGCCAGCACTATGTCAGCGTCGTCGATGTGTTGTGCGGCATGGGTCTGTTGATGCCCACGCACCTGGAGGATTGGCGCAAGGGAAGAGTCGATTTCATGGAGCGGGTGATTCAGGGCAATCTCAACAAGATCAACTGCACGGTGGAACTCTTCCGCCGCTGGGCGCGGGAGAAGGGGCTGAAGCCGAGCGAGACCGTTTATTTGCGCAGGACACGGGGCGGGACCATGACTTTGCGCTTCAGCAAGAGCGGCGATCCGGCCATCGAGAAAAGCTATCGGACGCACTATGTCTCGCCCGCGCTCACTGAGCGCAAGCAGCAGCAGCTTCAGGCGAAGCTCGAACAGCCGCCGCAACTCGTCGTCTATCAGATATTGCGTGAAGCTGTGTGCTCGGAGTGCGGCGCGGAACTGGAGCCAGGCTCGCTGCTCTTCAAGGAGGCGGAACAGCCGCTGTGCCTCGATTGCAGCGGCTTGGGCGGTATGGAGTTTCTTGCCGCCGGAGACGTGGCGCTGACGCGCAGAGCCACGAAGTATAGCCAGCGCGTGGCCGTGGTTGTGCGCTTCAGCCGCTCGCGCAAGCGCTACGAGCGGCAGGGCATTCTAGCGGAAACAGAGGCTCTCGGCAGGGCCGAGCGGGAGTGCCTGGACGATGCGGCGGCGCGGGCGCGCGATGCCGAGCGGCGGCGGAAGGAGGATCGCAAGCTGGCGCTGCGCATGACAGACGAGATCGGCCAATTTTTTCCGGGCTGCCCAACCCAGGAACGCGCAGCGATTGCCGAACACACCGCCGTAAGGGGCAGCGGGCGCGTGGGCCGCAGCGAGGCAGGCCGCAATCTGGAAGAGCGCGCGCTGACCGCGGCGGTGATTGCGGCGATACGCCATCGGCACACGAGCTATGACGATCTGCTCGCGTCGGGAGTCGAGCGCGCGAGTGTGCGTCAGATGGTGGCAGGCAAGATAGAGCAGCTTCTCGATGCCTGGCGCGCGCCGAACAAATAACTCATTCCATGGGGCTGTTGCCGTTTGTGGCCCAGCGTGTTGTAGGCTCCAAATGAGGGAAGAACTCCATGCTCATCGAACAGCAGATTGCCGAGCGCCAGGAGCGTGCCGCGGCGTTGCCTCTCAAGATCGTGAAGCGTCCGGCTTCCGGCCCTTACGGCGATTACACCGTCAAGCCGGCCAGCGGCAAGACGTACAAAGTGGCGATCCGTGGCCTGGGATTGTTCGAGAACTATTGCTCCTGTCCCGATTTTGCCATCAATACGCTGGGCACCTGCAAGCACATCGAGGCGCTGCTGCTCAAGCTGCGCCATCGTTGTCTACTCTGCCAATAACGGCACCGATCCACGCTCCCTGTGGATCAACTTCTACTCCCGGCTTGCTTTGTGGAAGTCCTTATGGTGGTTCATTTCGGCTTTTCAAATGCGATTACCCTCGGCCGTAACGAGAGCAGGTTGAAAACCAGCTAGAATACCTATATCATCCATAATAGTGAATATGGAGGTAGCCATGGTGACCGTTACGTCCGTAGAAGCACAGAACCGTTTCGGCCAGTTGATCGACAGATCGCAGCGGGAGATCATCACCGTCACTCGGCATGGCCGTACGGCAGCTTTCATCGTCTCTCCGCGCGATATGGAAGAGCTGATGGACTCCCGGCGCAGGCGCAGCCATGCCGTGGCCGAGATGGAGGCGTGGAGCGCCGAAGCCAAGAGAAGCCAATCCCCCGCGCAGGCCGCCGCCGCAGCAAAGTTGACGGACGAGGACGTCAATCGCATAGTGCATGAGCTGAGATGACCGTTTACCGCGTGGTATTCGATACGAGTACGCTGATTTCGGCTGCCTTGCGACTGGACTCGATCCCTCATCAGGCACTGCTCCGGGCGATGCGTTCTTGCGACCTGTGCGCCAGTGAAGCGACCTTGAACGAGTTGAAGGAAGTTTTGACCAGGGCGAAGTTTCGCCGTTACCTGACGGACGCCGCTCGTGAGAAGTTCCTGCAAAGAATCGAGAACAACGTGCGCCGGTTCGTGGTGCGCGAGGAGGATTGTCTTTCTCTCGATCCCGCCTGCCGCGACCCCAAGGACAACAAGTTTCTGGCCCTGGCCGCCGAATCTGAAGCAGAGGTTCTGGTCAGCAGCGATGAGGACTTGCTGGTGCTTGATCCGTGGCAGGATGTGCGCGTGGTGCGGCCTGCGGATTTTCTGAATCTGCTCGGGATAGGCGCGTGAGCAGGTGTGGCCTGCTCCAGTTAGGCCGCCTTGGCGTAGCGCCGCGTTGATTTCGACCTTGTGGCTGAACTGCTTCTCCTTGCGGAGCCGGGTTACGGCCTGCAGGCTGAATCCCGGCCGCGTGCGTTGTGCGCGGCCAGGAGGCGCCGGCTCTGGATCGGAGGCGTCTGCGGATGCCCCGGGACCGGTTCGGAAAGACAGACTGGTCAAACTGGAAGCAGAGTCGCCAGTGCGCTGTGCTGCGGGCCAGCCGGAGTTCAGCGATTGCGGGCTCTGCTGACGACTACCAGTGCGTTGCGCTTGCTACGGCTCCGACGGTGTGGGCCGCGGCGCCGCTCGCGGGCGAGATCCACCACATGCGGGTGTTGTGCTTCTTCATCCGGTAACTCATGAAGGAGCTATAACTGACGAATGCGAGGTCGATGCCGATCTGGCCTCCGAGAGACGAAGGCATGATGGGGTTCCCCTCGCGGCATTGGTGATTGGCGATGCAGTGATGGGTCATCTCCACGTCCAAGGCCGCCATTCCTAAGTGCAGACCGTTGAGGAGATAGAAACTCGAGCCGATGGTCCGGTGGACCATTACGGGCGGGACTCGCGTGAAACCGTACCCCTGCACACGTGGCCAATCGACGCACTTCGTTGATTGTAGGAGCGTTTTTGTTGCTTCTGCTGGTCTTTTGCACAGTCACGGTCTTCGTAAAGGATGCCTGGGCGCTACAGTCGTTTCAGATTGGCATCTTCGCCCTGGTTGCCGGATACCTTGTGTTCGGCATCCGCGACGGGAAGGAATACCTGGCCCACGGGGTGACGCCGTGGTTGGTTTGCCTGATACCACTCTGGGGTGTGGTGCAGATTCTTGCGCACAGCACCGCGTCCAGCTTCGAGACACGCCAGGCGGTGTTGCGTTGGGGCGCGCTGGCCGGGGTGTTCTTCTTGAGCCAGGTTGCCGGACGCACCCGGGCAGACCGCCATGTCCGTCTGAGTCCACTTCTTGGCTGTTCTCAGAGCGCGAATCCGCTTTCCGACCGCCACCAATAATGCGTGCTTTTCACTGGACACCTTCCCATACTGGCCCTACAATGGACGTGTTTGTGTCTGGCATACCAGACAAGCCGTAATGTCGGCCTTGAATCTACCCGCAACATTTTTAAAGCGCGGAAGGGGCTTCATGCAATTTACGGGAAAGAAGGGTATCGCACTGTTCGTAGTGCTGATCTCAGGGGCTTGCATTGTCGGATTCGGTTCGGGCTTACTTGTTGGACGGCAATTTCCCGCCCACCACTATGAGCGGTTCGGCAATTCCTCGTATTTGCTAGACCCCGCCACAGGAAAGGTCTGCGACCCGTTCAAGACTCAGAATGATCCCCAGCCTGCAAGCAAATCGACTCCAGACTTGAGCGATCTTTTCTCTCCGAAGCCTAGTGGTCCACCATCTTGCGAAAATGAGAGGCGTTGATTTATGTTCGGCGGAAGCTACATTGCCCAGATCGGCGAAGAAACCTACAAAGCCGCAACACAAGGGCTTTACGCTCTCGTTTGTCGGAATCTTCTAGACACGGAGTCTGAAGTATTTGCCGGAGAACTGGCCGCAGCGGTGGCGTTGTTTATCTGGGGCGACCCTCCGACAGACAAAAGGCATATTGCTTTTCGGCAAGAGCACCAGAAGCGAATCGAAGGCGAAATTTGGAAGCCCTACCTTCGGACTCCAGCCATGCAAGAATTGCTCAGTGGGGCAGCATACAACATTGGGTATGGCAGGTACGTTGCCGCAGGCGGGGGGCTCGTGCTAAATAGATACCTCGGCTATTTGCGCTCCTGTAATCTTCCCTCGAAAAACGCTTCTGATTGGAAAGCAAACACCGCGCTTTACGCGAAACTTTCCGACTTGTCTACGGGTATTCTGCGCCCGATTGAGTCACTAAAAAGCTGGTCACTCTGGAGACCGAGGCCTAACAATCCGAACGAGCAGCAATACTATCAAGCGATATGCGCTTATGCGCAGCAAGCTATGAGTGCCACAAGTAACAAAGGACTGTCCGAATAATGGATTTCCGACTTACACTTTGCCCCTGATAGAATCTCCCCTCAAAATGAAGGTTCAAGGCGCAGGGAGGAGAAAGCGGTGATACCTGCCAAGTGGTATATCGTGATTATGCTGTTTGCCGGAGCGGCCACGTTTGTTTATGGAATCGCGAATGGTGAAGTGAAGACAATTCTGGGAAGTTTCTTGTTTTTTGGAATGGGTGGATTTGTTTACTTCAGGTCCCGTCGATGAAAGTGTGAAATGTCATATGGATGCCAGATGTACACTGAACGCGCGCTTCCGGCATTCCACCTTCGCAGGAAAAGGAACGATATGAAGCCAGTCTCGCTTGTGTCTACTTTACTACTCTTCACGCTACTGATGCCCGCCGCCTATGCGAGTTCATCACATCGGGCATACACACCGCGATCTAGTAGCGGCTACAAAAGCTCGACAAGATCATCACCAGCGCCCCGTTCGACAGCTAGCCGACCGTACTATGGCGGAGGGCATCACACAACCGCCCACGGAGGCAGCTATCCCGGCGAAACCAACGCACACCACAAGGATGGACACTACCGGAATTGGAAGTCCGCAAACCGTTACGGTGTTCACCAATGACAACATCCGAAGGTCTCAATTCACAAACTGCTGCTGAGAGACGATGCAGACGGTTTGTTCATTCACTGGAAACTCTTAGCAACAGGAGAGCACAATATGAGCGGCCATAGGCTTCGTATAGCAACGTTGTTGACACTGGCAGTGCTGCTTATGTCAGGAAACTTGGTTGCACAAAGCGCCTCGCTGACGATATTTGACTCGAATGGGAACACAGCGTTTGGAACCGTCAACGATGGAAACGTGTTCTTTCACGACTCGAATGGGCATACAACTTCTGGAACGATTCGCGGCGGAAATGTGTTTTTGTCGTCCGACAAAGGTGAAATCACTTTCGGAACCGTCCGAGATGGGAACGTTTTTCTCAGCGATTCGAAAGGAATCACAACTGGCACCATTCGCAATGGAAATGTTTTTCTTCTGAACAGCGACGGCAGCATCACGACAGGCAGTTACGATTCGTATGGCAATGCGAACACCCTGACCAGCGCTTCGCCAGCCGCTTGGAAATATCGCGGCACCTCGGCGTGTTACAGCGATGGCGGCACTGAACGATGTATTGAAAGAGATACTCTCCAGCGGTACGTCAGCGGCGGTCAACAACAATTCGAGGCTTCTTTCGCTGCCGGACAAGTAGCCGGAGAAGTCATCGGTGGACTAATTCGAATGTGGCTGGAACACTACCGGCAAGTGAACCTGGAGCGCAAAGACCTACGTGGGCAAATCCGTGATTACTACGAAGCAGCCTTCGAAGCAGCCGACAGCGATATTCGGCAACAGTACGCCCTTATAGATGTTTATGAACGACTCGCGAAACTCGACCCACCGAGAGCAGCCTTGTATGAGCAAGCAGCCGACGGGTGCAGGACGCATTCTTCATTGTTGAAGAAGTTTCGGCCTATGACCGAGCAGAACTTGCCGGGGATTCTTGCAGCGAAGGATTTGAAATATCTGCGAAACGCGTCTGGGGTGGCACAGAAGTTCGATAACATGATTACCGAAGGTGCGAAACACAACTTTGTTTTCTGCCAGTTAATGGAGGGATGGGCCGGTTTCTTTGAGTCCCAGCAAAGTGCGCCTAAAGTTGTTTCTGCCGGAAATCACGGTTTGTGAGCTTCGACCAGAATTCTAAGGCGGTCTCTCGGGGCGCACCATTTCCCCTCTCCATCCCCTCTTCGAACCTCGTTTTTACAGGCTGACATATCTCAGTTCTTTACGGTCATTGTGGCTGAATCCACAGCTTTCTTGCCCGTGATGCCTTCCAAACCTGCCAACAAGCCCCGGTAATCGTTCTTGTCTGCCTGGAAAGCAAATCCGCCCTTTTTGCCGCCGTCATCCCAAGTGAGACCGATAAAGTGCTTCTTGGATTTGCTCAATGCCATCAGCGCTCCAATCCCCAGTGTGAAAAC
>Ga0224528_1001943_pt1 | contig 12566 bp, 15 predicted proteins | sample CBST25metaG_2_FD_179888 | JGI IMG/M metagenome (GOLD analysis project Ga0224528, IMG submission 179888) | Peat soil microbial communities from Stordalen Mire, Sweden - C.B.S.T25 | ecosystem: Environmental > Terrestrial > Soil > Wetlands > Peat | place: Sweden: Norrbotten County, Stordalen Mire...
TTCTGTCGGTGTCGATCTTCGAGAAAACCGAGATTTCATGCGCCCTTCAGCCATATCTCCACAGAACTGACCAGCCGGCATTCGCTAACCAACTGAATCTATTCGACATCTAACCGGACACCAGTGATGGAGGTTATACCTTCACATCGTATCCAAGCACTTGCATGTCTTCTATCCCTATTCCTTTAAGCACCGTGACCTGGCATTGGTCTGGGTGCGCAATAAATACGCTCGCGAATCAGACTGAGCCAGACGGATCAACATCAACATGGTTACGAAGCACGTCGAATGGATGTCCAGTAGAAATACTTGCAAAGCCAGTGCCGGGACAATTCCCGACCTGGACAACTCTAGGAAGTTGAAGGAGCAACTGTGAAAATACGGAACATAGCCTTTGCCGCGCTGCCATTGCTTTTTGTATTGCCCTGTTTTGGGCAACCAACACCAAGACCGGCAAGAAGTGCGATCGAGTTGCAAAAGCCAAACTACACGATCACCATAACCCCTCCTAGTGCCCCATTGTCGCTTAACTCTCCCTTACTGGTTGAGGTGTTTTTTACTAACACAACCACTTCCGACATTTACATGGAGGAAGAATACTGTAAAACATGTTCTCCTCTACAGATAATGTTCACGAAAGATGGTAAAGAAGTTGATACAACGCCATTGCAAAGAGTCCGTACGGGACGAGCGTCATCTGTGGACATGAAGATGTATTCTCGTACGAATGCGAATTCTCTTGCTAGACGCCATCGCCCGGGAGTCTTTTGGAAGTTTAACCTAGACCTGCGTACTTTATACAACATCACCGAATCCGGGCAATATGTGCTAACTGCAAGTCGAACTGAAAAAACAAAAGATGGGGAGGTTGTTGTCAGCTCTAATGCGGTTACGCTAAACATCGTTCCATAGCCATTCGATGTCGGGTAGCCAAAACTCCATCCGGGCGAAAAGGGGCGATGATTTTAAGCTCGGAAGCCGTTTTGGAGTCTATTTTCGATAGAAGGAGGGAGATTCGGTGGTGTGGCTAGACAAAACTCCATCCGGGTGCAATGAGGCGCTGATTTTAAGCTCGGATGCCGTTTTGAAGTCGTTTATCGGCAGGAAGGAGGGGGATTCGATGGTCACGAAACGTCATGAAATTGTAGCGAGGCGAGCCGTGAACGGTCAGCGGGTGCAACTCTCCCGCAGTTCTTCTTCGACTTCAAGACGATATTTTCAATGACAGCCCTGGCATTCAGCTGACTGCGAACGGAGTATTGACGATGGGAGAAGCCGCAGCGCAATTCAAGGCTACTATGTATTTGATGTGGAACCCGTCGTTGAATGCTAATGGTACTTCTGCGCCTGGCTGCGCAGCCTCATCAATCCAAGCTGGCAAGAATATTACATCGACAGCGAGCAAATGCACAGGCTCTGTGCCCATCCCCTTGGGTTATGTTTCGTGGGGGTTCAATGGATGTGCAATAGATACTCTCAGCAATACAGACACACAATGGGTGCTACAGTGCCCGGTCCCTGTTTCTGTTGCTCCCACACCAACTGTAGAACCAACCAGTTCTTATCCTCAGTGGTCGACAACATTCCACAATACGAATCTCAATTAGGAGGCACGATATGCACCGGACGAGAGTATTGATGTTCACGACAGCGTGTTTTTTCTTATCATCAATCAATGTTGTTGTGGCCCAAACATCTCCCACATTCATGCTTCAGGTGAGCGTTGTCCACACAGAGACGCAGAGTGGAGATGACGAGGAGGTGACTGTTACGATGAAGAATATTTCAGACCACGATATCAGGTATGGGGTAGGCGGACCAGGACCACTATTCCGATTGCATGTACAAGACGAGCATGGTAATGCAGTGAAAGAAACCGTGCGTGGAATGAAGGCTCATGATACCGATCCGAATAGACCACGGTTTGCTGGAAGTGTTTTCTCCGCTCGACTGAAGAGCGGGGAAACGCTAACAGACAAGATAGAACTTGGAAAGGAATACGATTTGTCTGTCCCTGGGGTGTATAGGGTGTCGGCGTATCGCACTGATCCATGGACGCATACCGTTGTCACCTCAAACGAAATCCAGATTACAGTACTGCCGAATTAGCACTCTCTGAAGCCGAAGTCACCCTTCTTGATCCGGCATGAAACGAATGTTTTGTAGTACCCGCCAATTCCAAAAATGCTTAGCTGCCGGCCCCATGGTTGAACACGGGAATCGGCAAAAAGTTACTCACTTGCTTCTCTTATCGACGCGCGCCCCAAAATCTTTCCTGATCGGTGGATGACTTTGGTGCACCGCGCATTCCTTCGGTAACTGGTGTAGAATTTCGCTGATGAGCGATGATTTTGAACTCGTTCCTTCCCCTGAAAAGGAAGACCGCAACTGGCTGCCGCTGATCGTGGCCGTCGTGATTGTGCTGGTGGTTACCGCTGGCACCGTTCTGAGCTTGCAGCATGGCCAGAGCCGGAGCGGGGTTGCGCCTGTCGGCGCGCCGCTGGACCCCTACGCGGGCAACCTGGTGCTAGACCACCTAGTGATGAGCGAGTCAGGCAACCTGGCCGGCGGCAAGATGACCTATGTGGACGGGCACATTGTCAACCAAGGCAACCGCACCATCACCAGCATCACCGTGCAGGTGCTCTTCCGCAACTTTGCCAAGGAAGTGACACAGAACGAAACTCAGCCGCTCCGGCTGATCCGGGTGCGCGAGCCCTACGTTGACGTGGAGCCGATTTCGGCCGTGCCCCTGGCCCCCGGCGACGAGAAGGATTTCCGGCTGATCTTTGACCGGGTCTCGCCAGACTGGAATGGCGCCTTGCCAGAGATCAGGATTTTGCGCGTCGAGGCCAAGTAGGTGGAAGAATTTGCCGGGTAGAAAATACACGGGGTGGAAAAATTTACCTACTCCGTGCGAAGCCAGGCTGCTGGTTGCGGATTCCCCGATGCGATTATTTCTTGCAAGTCATACAATTAAAACAAGATAAAAAATACCACACCCAGCGCCAGCTTTGGCGCGCCTCGTGCTATTTAAGGAGCCGAGCGGAGATTCCGCTCAGCCCGCAGATCGTGTGCGGAGATTGGTTCGGCGAGGATACAACTGCCATGATGATCAAGACAAAATCCTTCCCTGCATTTTCTCGCCAAGTGGCATTGTTTGCACTGGCCTCAATAATCGGCTTCCCCGCCCTGTCGCAGCAGGCGTCCACTGCCACGGATGCGACGCCTGCCGCGCAACAGCAGACGGCGGTTACGACGGCCAAGGAAGGCTTTTGGGGGCGGGTCAATCCCTTTGCCCGCAAGAAGTGGGTACGCCGTCAGACGGACCCGATCAACGACCGTCTGACGGAGTTGGATGGGCTGAGCGCCAAGAACGCGAGTGACATCAAGGACGTGGATCAGCGGGCGCAGGCCGGCATTCGCGGCGCGCAATCGACCGCTGACGCGGCCAGTCAGGCAGCCTTGGCGGCCAATAACCAGGCGCAGCAGGCAAACGGCCTTGCCCAGGGCGCTTCAGGCCGTGTGGACCGCTTGAACTCGACGGTCAACGGCTTGGACCAGTACCGGCAGGTGAGCGAGATCGAGTTGAGCTTCCGCGCCGGTCAGGCAACACTGAACGCCGCGGCGCGCCAGCAGTTGGACGAGTTGGCCGCCAAGCTGAACGGCCAACAGGGCTACATTCTGGAGATTGAAGGCCACGCGCCGGGAACCGGCAGCGTCGGCATCCAGGCCTCGGCGCGGATCAGCGAAACGGTGAAGCGCTATCTGGTTACCCATCACGAAATTTCCGTCTACCGTTTGCACTCGGTGGCCCTGGGCAATGCCCCGGCAGAGGCCGAAACCCGGCCCGTAAAAGCGGCCAGCGTGCACGTCCGGCTGATGGAAAACACTTTGGCAGCTCAGGAGGTCGCGGCTCCCCAGAGCGCGGCTTCCTCGACCGGCGCGGAGCGGCCATAACCGCCACCTCTCCCCCGAGGCTTTTTTCCACGCCGGCCAGGGCCATCTGCCGCCCAGCCGCCAAACCAGCTCTCGCCTAACGAGAGAACCAAAGCAACTTGGCCCCCGTCCATGATGGGGGCCGATTTTTTTGTGGGCACGGCATGAGCCCGTTAAAATCAGCTTCATATGGAACTGTCGAACGAGAACGCAGCCAACCTGGGCGGCAGCCGTTTTATCCGCGCCTGCCTGCGCCAGCCGGTAGACCGCACACCGGTGTGGTTTTTGCGCCAGGCGGGGCGCTATATGGCCGAATACCGAGCGGTGCGCCAGCATCACACGCTGGTGGAGATCTGCAAGCAGCCGGAGCTGGCCGCCGAGGTGACCATCACCGCCGCCGAAAAGCTGGGCGTGGACGCGGCCATCATCTTTGCCGACCTGCTGCTGCCGCTGGAGCCGATGGGGCTGGACTTCGATTTCACCGCCGGCGAGGGGCCGGTGGTGCACAAGCCGGTGCGTACCGCCGACGACGTACGCGCTCTCCACACGGACCGCGCCGCCGAGTTGGGCTATGTGGCGCGCGCCATTGAGAAGGTGGCCGCACACTTCAACGCGAAGACAGGCAGCGACCGCCTGGGCATCATCGGCTTTTGTGGCGCGCCGTATACGCTGGCCAGCTACATGATCGAGGGCGGCGGATCGAGGAATTATCTGCACACCAAGCGGCTGATGTATGCGGACCCCGCTGCGTGGCGCAGCCTTTTGGACAAGATCGTAGCAGTGCTGACCGAGTATTGCCGGATGCAGGTCGAGGCCGGGGCCGACGTCATTCAGATTTTTGACAGTTGGGTGGGTTCGCTCGGGTTGACGGACTATCGCGAATACGCCTTTGAGGCCTCGCAGCGGCTGGTGCGCACCGTGCAGGCCATGGGTGTGCCGGTGATCTACTTTGGCGTGGAGACGGCTGGTCTGCTCAGCCAAATGGCCGCGACCGGCGCGGACGTGATCGGCCTGGACTGGCGGCAGCCGCTTGATGAGGGCTGGCAGGCGGTAGGCGCGGGCTGCGCGGTGCAGGGCAATCTGGACCCCATCACGCTGTTTGCACCGCTCGACGTGCTGGAGCGGCGCGTGCACGAAATTTTGCGCGCGGCCAACGGCAGGCCGGGGCACATCTTCAACCTGGGCCACGGCATCATCCCCGGAACGCCGGTAGAAAACGTGCAGGCCGTAGTGCGCATGGTGAAGGAATTCCGGCTGGAGGCAGTGCATGGCTAAGCAGGCGGTTCTACTTTTGGCGCATGGAACGCCCGAAACCATCGAGCAGATTCCCGAGTACCTGCGCAATGTGACCGGCGGGCGGGAGTTGCCGACGGAGGTGGTCGCGGAGATTCAGCGGCGCTACAGGCTGATCGGGCACAGTCCGCTGACCGAGATCACTCAGACGCAGGCGTGGATGGTCGAAGCCAAACTGGCCGAAGCCGGTGAGCCAGTGCGCGTTTACGTGGGGATGCGCAACTGGCAGCCGACGATTGCCGAAGCAGTGAAGAAGATGCGCGCCGAGGGCATGGAGGAGGTTGCGGCTGTTTGCCTGGCGCCGCAGAACTCGCGCACCAGCGTGGGGCTCTATCGCCGCGCGCTGGATGCCGCAATAGCCGCCGAGGCCGCCGGGCTGCGCGTGGACTTTACCGCCGGCTGGGCGAACCATCCGCTGCTGATCGAGGCCTTTGCCGAGCGCCTGCTGACGGCCTGGGGCTTGTTGAGCGCGGAGACGGGCGCGTCGGCGACGGTGCTGTTCACGGCGCACAGCGTTCCCCTGCGCACCCTGTCCGCAGCCGAAGGCCAGCCCGCCGACAGCTACGCCAGCGAGGCCCGGCAAACGGCGGCGCTGGTGGCCGCGCGGCTGCCGCGGATTGGGCAATGGAGCTTCGCCTTTCAGAGCCAGGGAGCCAGCGGAGGCGGCTGGATTGGCCCGACGGTCGAGGAGACGCTGGCCTCGATTGCCGCCACGGGAGCCAAGGCCGTGCTGCTGCAACCCATCGGCTTTGTCGCCGATCACGTCGAGATTCTCTATGACGTGGACATTCACTTCCGCGCGGTTGCCGCTGGGCTGGGAATGCGGCTGGAGCGGCCACGGTCGCTGAACGGCTCGCCGATTCTGGCCCAGGCCGTGGCCCAACTGGCGCGGCTGGGGCTGGCAAGGCTGCGAAGTTGATTCGCGCCAGAGCGCATGATCGGCTTGGCCTTTGACGAATGCGTCCAGGTTCCCCATCCATTCCACAACAAACGCGGATTGGATGGAAACACGGTCCAGTTTTGCTTCTGGGCCGGATCAAGCAATTCATATTCTTCGGTTATCGCCGCCCGATTACTTTTTGAGATTATTTCATCCAGAAGCACAGCTAGAAACGAGCTCGCGATTTATCATTAATTAACTCATGTGCTTCAATTTATGCGCTTCATTTTGCTTTCTCGCTGGCGGCCATCGGCTCGATTTCAGCAAGAGAGCCTGAAGGAGCGCGCAATCGAAGAGTGTGGAAATTGGTGTGCTTAATCCCGTGGGGAGGTATCTGATGCCGTTTGGTTATACACTGCATTCCGATCACAATGATGCAGTGAAGCAGTGTCCTGATTGTGGAACCGCGTATATGCGCAGGCTTTATCGCAGAGGATTCATGCAGACCGTCGTGCTGGCTCTTTTGGGCTTTTATCCATGGGAGTGCCCGGTCTGCCGCAAGCCGCATTACTATAAGGAACGTCACCAGAAGCGGCAAAACCGGATCTAGAAGTCTACCCAGGACTGCGCTACGCTTGTCCTGGGCTATTTTCCGCCGCCCCCTCCGGGGCGAATGTTGACGCAGCCCGTTCATTCAATCCGTAACGCGCAATGCGCGTCAAGCTGCTGAGGATGACAGCGAATTTGTTGTGCGAAAAGTAGTTGGGTGCCCCATCCATCCGATGCTCTATGCGGGATGGGTGGGAAAGCACAAATCTTCTTACGCCTGCCCCACCACAGGTGGCTCCGTCTTGGCCTGCAAGAATCGCATCACAGAGGCCTCGGCCCAGTGAATCTCGTTGCCCGGGTCGCGGCCCAGATAGGCGCAGTGGCCGCCGTGGCGGGTCTCGATGAAGCTGATGGAAGGATTGGCCACCAACTTGGCGCGGGTCTTGGCTGAGAGTCGAATGAAAGGATCGTCCTGCGCCTGCAAGATCATGGTTGGCACACGGATGCAGTCAACGACGCGCGCGCTGGCGGCGTGAGCGTAGTAGTCGTCGGCATCCTTGAAATCCCAGTAGCGGGCAACGATTTTGTTGTCAAATTCGCGAATCGAGCGGATCGGCCCGATCTCGTCGGCAGGCGCATAGATCTCAGGGAAAAGCCGGGCCTTGCGCTGATAGCGAGCCTTGAGCCCCAGCAGGAACCTCCACTCATAGAGGCGATTGACCCCTTCGTGCAGGGCGTCAGAGCCGAAAGCCAGATCGATGGCCGGGCAAACCGCGGCCACGGCGCACAAGGGCCGCCGATTGCCCCACTCCCCAGCCAGCTTCAACACCATGTTGCCGCCCATCGAGTAACCCACCAGCGCCACCCGCTCCAGGCCAAACTTTTCAGCATAGTGGCGCACCACCGCTCCCAAATCGGCCGAGAGCCCGGAGTGATAGAGGGTGGGGGTGAGCGTTTCGGTGCCGCCGCAGGTACGCATATTCATGCGCACCACGTTGCAGCCCGCACTCCAGGCGCGAGCGGTGAGGCCAAGAATGTATTGGGAGTCGGAGGAACCCTCAAGGCCATGCACCAGCACCACGGTGAGCCGCTCGGCGCGCACCTCCAGCGGCTGCCAATGGCAGAGGCAAAGAACGCGGCTGCCGTCGGCGGGGTCTACCTCGACGGTCTCCGACTCCGCCCGCAACTGGAGGGGCGGGCGAGGAAGAAAATTGCCCACAATGGTTTGCAGGTGGCCATTGGTCAGGCCGCGCAGGGGCTCGAACGGAGCCAGCCCAAGGGCCAGCTCATCGAAATCTGATTTTTTATGGGATTCTTCGTTCACGGAAATTGAATGACTCAGCAAGGCAACTCCCTGCAATCCGTGGAATATGGGGCGGCTAGGGGGGATCGAACCCACGACATCCTGTGCCACAGACAGGCGTTCTGCCACTGAACTATAGCCGCCGTATAAAGAGATTGTAGCATTGATTTTCCTTCCACTGGCAATCAGAATTATTGAAACCCGGATTCTGCCTGCTGGCAGCCTGCTTGTAAAATGATCAGAGCACAAGGCCAGACAATTCCATGAGCTATTTCGATCAGGTTTCAGAAGCGGCCGCCTTTTTGCGGGGCAAACTCGGTTCGACCAAGCCACGCATCGCCATCGTGCTGGGCTCGGGCCTGGGCGCTGTGGCCGAGGCCATTGCCGAGCCGGTGGTGGTTGCTTACGGCGCGATTCCGCATTTTCCGCAATCGACGGTCGAGGGCCACTCGGGCCGGATGGTGGCGGGAAGTTTGAACGGCGTTCCCGTCGCCGTGATGCAGGGGCGCGTGCATTTTTACGAGGGTTATACGCCGCTCGAGGTCACCTTTCCGCTGCGTGTGCTGGGCGCCTTGGGGATACAGGCCGTGGTGCTGACCAACGCCGCCGGGGGCATTGCCGAGGGCTACAGCATCGGCCAACTGGTCGCGCTGAGCGATCACATCAACCTGATGGGATGGAATCCGCTGGTGGGGCCAAACGAGCCACGCTTCGCCGTGCGCGCGGGCGCGGGATTACGCTTTTTCGACATGACCGAGGCCTACTCGAAGGCGCTCCGCGCTCTCGCAAAAGAAGCGGCAGAGGCCGAGGGAGAAACGCTCGACGAAGGCGTTTATCTGGCGGTGAGCGGGCCCAGCTTCGAGACGCCCGCCGAGATTCGCGCCTTCCGCTCGATGGGAGCAACGCTGGTTGGCATGTCAACCGTGCCGGAGACGATCGTGGCGCGACACATGGGCATCGAGGTGCTGGGGCTGAGCTGCGTGACCAATCTGGCCGCGGGATTGAGCCAGACGCAATTGAGCCACGAAGAGGTCTTCGCCAGCGGAAAGCTGGTGGAAGAGCGGCTGGCACGGCTGCTGAAGCGGCTAACGCCCTCTATCGCCGCCCATCTGGAGCCGGAGGCGTGAGTTTGCCAGATTTTTCTTTCACACGCTGTTTCGAAAGTCCGTCACAGAATGCGGCAGCCGGAACCGCAGATCCTTCGACTCACCACCCCCAAGCTGAAGAACGCTTGGGGATCCGTTCACTCAGGATGACAGATTTTTCGAGTCAGAACGTTCAAAATGGGTCAAGCGATGCAGCATCGGTCAAAGAGCCGAAGGCCGCTTCCGCACCGCAGGCGCCGCTGCCCTTTCCGCCCATCGTGCTTGGCATTGCCGGCTGCTCGGGCTCGGGAAAAACCACCTTGGCCAGGGAGTTGGCCCGAGGCCTGGGCGGCGTTCATTTCCCTTTGGATAACTACTACCGCGACCTTTCGCACCTGCCGCCAGCCGAGCGCGCGCGGCAAAATCTGGACGACCCGGAGATCATCGATGCTCCGCTATTTGCCGCGCACGTGGCCTTGCTGGCCAGGGGCGAGGCCGTCGAGCAGCCGCTCTATGACTTTGCCACCCACAGCCGCATTCCCGGCCAAACCAAAACCGTCCATCCCCATGGATTCCTGCTTGTCGAGGGGCTCTTTGCCCTCTACTACCCGGAGCTGCTGCCGCTTTACCATTTGCGAATTTAAGTGGACACCCCCGATGCTCTCTGTCTGGAGCGGAGGATGAAGCGCGACACTGAAGAGCGGGGACGCACACCAGAATCGGTGATGAGGCAATATGAGGCCACGGTGCGTCCGGCCAGTCTGGCCTGCGTGCGGCCCTCGGCGGCGAATGCGGAAGTGACGGTCAACGGCTCCGAGGCGCTGGACTGGAAAGTCGAGCAGGTGTGGACGGCGCTGCGGGAGCGGGGGCTGCTACGTTTTCCGGGTTAGAATTTTCTCATCATCCGCTGCTTATTTTGGTTCATTTACCAAAATTTCATGAGGTAACTATCAGAAATGAATTTCGTACCGATAACGTTGAAGTGACGATGATTCCCCAGATCCTTCCCCAGGAGATCAAATTGGTTCCGTTCAAGTTGGAGTCCATCAAGCAGAAGATAACGGTTTGGCTGCGGCAGGGCATCTCGCCGGGGCGGCTGGCGCTGACCCTGGCTCTGGGCTTTGCCATCGGGTGCATTCCGGTGATGGGGGTGACGACCGCGCTGTGCGTGGTGGCGGCGCTGACCCTGCGTTTGAATCTGCCCATCATCCAGGCTGCGAACTGGTCAGCGATGCCGTTGCAACTGATTCTGCTGGTGCCGTTTGTGCGCCTGGGCAGACACATTCTTCCCCTTGCCTCGGGACGCGCACTTGACGCGACCGTCTTGCTGCACTCCTCGCCCTTGGCGTTTCTGACCCAGGTGGGCGGCTTGGCGGGCCAAGCGCTGCTGGCCTGGGTGCTGATTGCGACTCCATCCGTGGCTCTGCTGACCCTGATGCTGACTGCGGTGTTGCGCCGGGTTCCGGCCGTGGCTGCGGTTGAAGCGGGAGAGTGAGCGGCAGAGAACAGAGATCAGAGATCAGAGATCAGAGATCAGAGATCAGAAAGAATTTTCGTGCCCCATCCATTTCACGCTCTTTGTGAAATGGGCGGGAAAGCACATATCTCTTAGCGCCAGCCCCACCGCAGGTGGTTACGCGGCTTCGGGGACAGGCTTTCCGCTTTCGATCCAGGCCTCATAAATCATGTCGCGCAACATGCTGGCCCCGGCGGCCAGGCGCTGAGCGGTAAACTGGCGTGATTCGGCTGTTCCCTTCCCCGTGAATCCGCCCGCCTTTTGCAACTGATAGACCTTTTCCACGTACGTGTGCGTATGGCGCAAATAGGCCACGTAAGTGTTGAAGATGTCTCCGCGAATCGGTTCGAGCGGCGTCATCTGGGCGCGCGCCTCGGGCTCGTGCAGGTTGGCGGCAACGAAGGGGCCCTCGAACTGCCAGTGAATCTGATGGCCGGTGGTGTAGCCGTGGGGATTGGGGCCGGTCCATCCGTTGTAGTGGATGGTGGTGTGCAGGGGCTGGGAGCCGTCGCCGACGTAATGGCCCAGCCAGCCGGCGTAAAAGAGAGCCGCCTGCTCCACGGAACGGGTCTCTTGATGGGCGGTCGAGAGGCGACGATATTCGCGCAGCGCGGACTTCAGCCGCTCCCAGACCTCGGTGGCCTCCCAAGGCTGAAGTCCGATCTTCTCGGGCCGCTGACCGGCGGCAAAGACGCGGGCCTCGAAGTCAAAGCGGCGGTGAGGCAAGGGACCAAGGGCGTCAGCCAGCTCCAGATTGATGAAATGCTCGGGGGCCTGCGCGGCGGCCAGCTCCGGCTCGGCGGGCGAGCGCCAGCGGTCGGGCTCGGGGCCGAGGTATTCGATCTCGCTGACGGCTTCAGGCGAGCGCAAGAAAGCGGGCGCGTCAGCGGGCAGCGAGCTGGCGGCCAGGCGGTTGATCATGCGGTGGCCCTCGTTGCCCCAAGCGCGGGCAGCGGGCGGCAGAGCCAGCAGGCAAAAGAGGCCAGCGGCAAGAACGGGAATCGAGCGGCGAAGGAGCGGCATGAGGCCAGTATAGGCCGCGAAACAGGGTGTGCTGGCCACGGCTGGTCCGGCAGGAAACAAGTGCATCGTGGCATCCCACTCATTCCGCACAAAGCGCGGAATGGGTGGGTCACGGAGTGTTCGTGCCTAAGTTCCGGTCACTCGATTGTTACGTCATCCCGGCCAGCGCAACAGGGCAAACGCATCATCTCGAGTTTTGAAAGGGCACGGATTTATCCGTGCCGCAAAAGAGAGGAATATGCCGGGCTTCACAGGCTGCGGAAAAAGGCCACGTTTTGGGGCAACCCCTCCGAAAACATCCTTCCGCGGCTAAAGCCGACGTTGATTTAATTGGCTTTATGCGGGGGATAAATCCCCCGCCTCCCTCCGTTACGAGTTTTTCCGCAGCCTGTTCAGCCCCTGAGGAAAGGTTTGGGACAGAAAATACATCCCTCAGGGCCTAAAGGCCGCCAATTGAGGAGGCATTGGACGGCACGGATAAATCCGTGCCCTTTCAAAGCCTGATTTCTTGCCGTTTCATTTGCAGGATGCGTTTGCCCGGCCAGCGCAACGATTTACCAAGAGACATTGAGATCAAACGCTTATACTATTTGCAAACTGTGGAGTAGATTTTTTCAATCGTTTCAAGAAGTCCAGGCGCTTTTCGAGCTTTGGGGGCATCATGGAAAACCGGTCCGCGGGAAATCTCAGAGCCGGCAAGGAGTCGCCAGCGGGGGCGGCCAGCGCGAGTTTATCCCTGCTTGAAGCGCTTCCTGAGGGCATTTGCGGCCTGGGCCAGCAGGGACTGGTGCATTATGTCAACCCCACCGCCGCGCGGCTGCTGGGTTTGCCCGCCGCCAGCCTGATGGGCAAGTCGGCGCATGAGCTGCTGCACGGCGCGGCCGGACCCAGCCGACCATGCGACGCTGATTGCCCGCTGCGGCGCGCTGGGAACCGGCAAACGGCCTCGGGCGGCGAAGAAACCGTATTCCGCGCCGT
>Ga0224528_1001946_pt1 | contig 12547 bp, 11 predicted proteins | sample CBST25metaG_2_FD_179888 | JGI IMG/M metagenome (GOLD analysis project Ga0224528, IMG submission 179888) | Peat soil microbial communities from Stordalen Mire, Sweden - C.B.S.T25 | ecosystem: Environmental > Terrestrial > Soil > Wetlands > Peat | place: Sweden: Norrbotten County, Stordalen Mire...
CGACCCACAGGTGAGCCCTTCCAGTTATGCTGCCGCAGATACTCCAGAAGCGGCAACCGCTGCTTGAGTGCTTCGACGTCTTCGCCCACAGCGCTTTTTCGCCTCCAGAGCCTAGCGTAAGCGGGTGGCGCTGGCAATCCCAGGCAAGGATGGTGGGTGAAAGGATTTTTCTCAAAGACGCAAAGGCAAGAGGCTTTCGAGAGCCGGAGTTATCCAGCGCAATGGCCCAGCTTCGCTATCGGCCTGATGACCACGCGCCAGCCAATGAGCCACACGGGTGACGGTCTGACTGAGGAAGGAAAGAGCCAGTTGGGTCGAGTCCAGGCCACTCGACCAGCGGCGAACAGTGGAGGAATCGGGCAACCGATCGGGTCCTTCAGCTTAGGCAATGCCTTCTCCCATGGACAGTGCTCCACAAAGTGCTGCCACAGTGCCTGACAGCGCGCCAACAGACTGTAATGCGTGTAAGGGAGAGAGAACACCAAAAGGAATGTAAAGGTCATTCCGCAATCAACGCAGCGGCCGCGATGGATCCAAATCCAGTCGTGATGTTCGTCGTGTGCCTGCTTGCGGCGCCATCCGTAACCAACGATCGAATCCCGATCACAGACCGGGCATCGGCGTAAGATGATCTCGTCGCAGTCTTCTGCCCAGTCACTCGCAAGCTGGTCCTGTTCGGCTGACACTGAGACAAAGAGGATCGTATCTCACAGAGGTTCCGCCTCTGGCTTCGACCGACCAAGATCATCGTCAGAAGCGGAATCCCGCCTCCTGAAGAAAAACCAACTGAAAGAAAATATACCTTCTTAACTACAGGCCGTAGGGCAGGAATCAAATTATTGGCCTGTTATCCGGCTGTTACCGTCAATTGAGATCTTAGCCTCCGGCCACATTCCTGAACACTGGCCGACTCGCTACCAACCCAACGATCTGCAAAAATTGGCGGAATCTGTCAAGTTTTATAAGCGACTTCGAATGAGTATCTGTCGGGATCGAATACACCGGCTGCGTAATATCCTGGATAGTATTCGACTCGCGCCCGCGTGGGATATTGTCCTTCGCTCCGGTCGCCATCGCAGCTAAGTTCGCTCAATCTGTTTTGACCTTCATCATCTCGCGCCTGTAATGCTGTTTCAAGTTGTCGTGTGTGATCAGTTGATGCTTGATAAAGACAGCATTCTGAATCGGAGCCCGCTTCGTAAGCATGTCCGACGCAAGTGCAATGAGCTGCTCTCCATATCGCTCGGGAAAGTAGGCTACTGAGCCGATCAATCGAGAATTTGGCTTGCGCATCTCAAGACGAGCCTCGATGGATCCATTCTGCCCAACAATCGCGCAATCCTGAAGACGATCTGCATCCGTGAATGCCTGAAGAGCACCCAGGGCGCTTTGATCAAAGATCGCACTCACGAGGATTCTTGTTGCTTTTGATTTTTTGAGGTAGCGCTTAACAGCTTCAAGGCTTCTATCGAACCGCCAGTCTCCATTCAAGGTTGAGATCTTCGCCCGCGCAGAATTGGGAAGAACCTCGTTAATTCCCAGGAGGCTTCCAGTGAGTCGAGCTTCCGGCAATGCCCCAGTGAGAGGGGAACCAATTAGCAATATCTCGTCGACTTGGCCTTGCCAGTGCTGCTCAGCCCAGTGCGCCAAGTAGCGACCAGCAGTCAACCCCGCGTGACAATTATCGACGCCAAAATAGACCGCGTTGGCGTAAGGCATCTCAATTGCAATGAGCGGCATCTTTCGGTTGCCAGCGCGCGTGGAGATGACCGCCGCAACCTGAGGGTAGGCTTGAAACATCATGACAATATCGACATTTTCAGCTAGTAGCTTTTCTGCATTCGCCAGCGCAATGTCAAGTCTGTCCCGGCTGTTCAGAACCACGAGGTCCAGTCCAGCGCGCTCTGCACTCTCGATAAGCCCGCGGGTCACTGCGCGGTAAAAGGAGGTCTCGCCAGTCTCGGCCAGATACCCGATCTTGTGTCGCCGTCCAGGTGAAACCCCGCCCGTCAGTCGATACTTCCGGCTACTGTCCCTGACAACCATTCCATTGGCCTGAAGAGTGGCAATCAACCGGAAGACAGTTGGCCTGCTCAAGTGCGCAATTTCGGCAAGTTCGAACAGTGCCAAAGCGCCTTCGGTCTGAAGGAGCCTCATCAGGCGACACGCTCGTTCCACCGATTCAATCTGGTAGGGAGCCGATCGTTTCGAGCCGCCCTCTGGATCTAGGTTTGCTCTCATGTATTTATGATTTCACTGTATGAAATCCAGTGTCAAGCCTATGTTCTGCTTTAAACGAGTGCTGTTCTAAAAGTGCGTACTATGCGCGCATTCCACGATATTTTTGAGTTTATGCGGACATTTTATCAATTCGTACAGTGAATTCTAGTGATTAACTTATTCATGCGCGCAATTTTTGCTTGACAACGGTCTTCTCGAGTCTAAGTATGTGTAACGTTTCCCGACTGCAATTGTTTCATACGGGAAATTGTCAACTTGCGGACTATGGAGGATTGATGATGCATCAGAACTTCTTTGCAAAAGTTTGCAGAAAAATGCGCAAAAGGCATTGGATAATTTTGTTGTTTTTTGTGCTTGTAAATATTGTAGACATTCAATATTTGCTGGCGCAGACTGACCTTGGCTCAATTACCGGTACAGTCCGAGACGCGTCCAGTGCCGTCATTTCCAACTGCAATGTAGAAGTAAAAAATGGAAAAACTGCTGCAATTCGTACGGCGGTTACAGACCAGAATGGCTTCTATGTCGTTCCATCCCTTGCAGTTGGTGACTATACTGTTACTGTTACGGCCGCGGGATTTCAACGCACACAGGCTACTGTTACGCTGACGGCAAGTGGCGCTGCGGCAAACTTTCAGTTGAACGTAGGCAATGTTGAGCAGCAAATCGTTGTTTCGGCCGAGATGGGCGCAGTTGCTCTACAGACCGATACACATGATCTCGCCAATTCAATTACTCCTGTGCAGATGGAAAATTTGCCGAACAGCACCGGCAGCATTCTAGATATCGCGGTATTAGGGCCAGCTTCACAGCCAGGCACAGATGTTGGCGTTGATGGCGGAGATGAAAGTTTTTACGGGCAGACTTCATCTTCTGTGATTATTTCCGGCTTGGGTAACGCGCACGCGAGTTTCCTTCAAGATGGCGTTGCCAATACAAACTTGATGACAGAAACAGCCAATATCTTGGCTTCTGTAGAAGCCACGCAGGAAGTAACCACTATGATGAATAGTGCGCCTGCGCGTTTCAGCCAGCCATCAGTTATCGATGTTATTACAAAAAGTGGTTCAAATAAATTTCACGGAACCGCCTACGATAACCTGCAAAATGATGTCTTCGACGCGACAGACTGGTTTGCAACGAGCAAGCCTGCAAAGCGCTACAACCTTTTTGGTGGCAATGCCAGTGGCCCTATCCTCAAAAATAAGCTATTTGCATTTTTTGATTATAGCGGCCTGAGAAGCAAAACTTCATCTGTAACTCGCACACGAGTTCCAACTGCCAAAGAACGAATTGGAAACTTTTCTGACGATGATACGATCATTTATGATCCATCAACTTACACAGCAACAGGAACCAGTACACCATTTGCCAACAATACATTGCCTAGCATTGACGCGTTTGCAACACTTTGGCTGGCAAATTATCCAGAACCAAACACAACGCTTGGAACTGACAATGTTAACTACGTGAAAAATCTTCCTTCTGTTAGCAACTATGACAAGATGCTTGCTCGTGGCGACTACAATTTGTCGGACAAGGACCTTATATTTGGTACCATGGCAAGGTATAACGGATATGCCGGCAGTGACAGCATCACACCGGGTCTCTTTGGCATTTATGATTCGCTCAAAGGAACCAACGTTTCAGCAAGTGAAACTCATGTTTTCAACGCAACAATTGTTAATGCATTTAAAGCAGGGTACAACCGGAGCAATCTGTATCGGGTGCAAGAAGGTCAGAGTGTGAAGGATTATGCCACGTACTACGGGCTTACTAATGTCAGCTCCCTTGCGGCTCAGTGGGCACCTCCACAAATTAACATTACCGACTACGCATCGCTTGGTGATCCATATTCACCGCAAGGCGCAATTCAGAACCGCTATCAATTTACAGATGAAGTAAGTTGGAAGCAAGGCAACCATACCATCACATTTGGCGGGGAATATATTCGCACACAATTTGATGGCAACTGGGTAATTGGCAACAATGGCATTTACAACTTCGACGGAAGCGCTACTTCGCTGTATACAAATGGATCACGTAGTGATACAGCTCAGGGAAATGCGTTTGCTGATCTTGAACTCGGATATCCACGTACAGCGAATAGCGCAACAGGGACTTCACTGGCAGACTTCAGGGGCACTGATGTATCCGGATATATTCAGGACGACTGGAAAATATTTCGGAAACTTACACTGAACTTGGGGATTCGCTACGACTTCGACAATCCTCCAAACGATAGGAATGGAAAGGGTGCGTTGTTTAATGTAGCCAAGAATGAAAACATCAAGGGTACGTGGAATACAAATTATAGAGATTGGGCACCACGAATAGGATTCTCCTATTCAGTTATTCCTAGTATAGTGGTTCGCGGTGGCTATGGAATCTACTATGCCCCTATTCTCTATAACAATCTTCAGTTTGAGCTGTGCTATTATCCAAACTTTGTTAATCAATCGTATGTTATGAGCATTGCGGCACCCGTTGATACGCAAAGTTTGTTTGTTTCCAACGCAACGTTAAGCCAGCAAAGCTACTCAATAACGGAAAAGCTCAAAGATACGTCGGTACAAGAGTGGAACCTGAACGTTCAGCGGTCACTGGGTTCAAACACTCTTCTGACAATTGGTTATGTCGGAAATGAAACAAGCCACCAGTCAGCACGTGCCGACTTGAATCAACCCTACGCACTATCGTCAAGCAATACGAATGGTATTCTTGACTTGCGGCACAATACAAGCGCAGGTACCACTGATGGCCAGTTAAATGCGCTTTCAGCGAACTACCACGGTCTTGTTGTCAAGGTTGATAGAACATTTACAAACGGCTTGCAGTTCACAGGAGGCTACACCTACTCAAAGGCAATGGATATCCTGGATGGAGACAACGCCGATGCTCAAGATCTCTACAACATGCATCTTACCTATGGCCTAGCAGGTTTTAACAGAACGCACAATGCGGTTATCAGTGCCGTTTATTCCCTGCCTTTTGGTTCTGGGAAACTGTTTCTTAATAAAAATTCGCTACTTAACAAAGAGGTTATCGGCGGATGGCAGCTTTCTGGAATTCAACAGTTTGCAACGGGCCAGCCAATCTCAATTACTGCAAATAACAATGCGGATACCAGTAGTGTGCATAGCGTATTTGCGAACAGAATATGCAGTGGTGAAGCGCCATCTGGTCATACACGGTTGCAATTCTTCAATCCTGCTTGTTATGCACAGCCGGCCAATGGAGAGTACGGAACGGCCAGAAGCGGACCTCTTCAACCTGGTCTCGACACTACACAGTTGAGTTTGCAGAAGATGGTTCCAATAATAGGAGGGCATCAAGTAGAATTCCGGGCCTCTGCATTCAGTGTATTCAACCACCCAAATCTTGGTGCTGGCAGCACCACTGTTACAAGTAGCGGTGCCGGATATCTTACTTACGAGACAGCTGGACTGCGCAATCTGCAACTGACTTTGCGCTATTCATTCTAACTGCGAAGCTGAAACCATCGTTTGTTTTGTTTAAACGTGACCGGATGTTTCTATTTACAGAAGCATCCGGTCACGTAATTCTTTACAACAAACAGGTTACTTGGGAGAAGAACCATGAGTGTAACACGTCGCAAATTTATTGTTAATACAACCTATGCCGGCGCAGGGCTTGCGGTGGCAAGCACGTTGAAGCCGCTGGCATCGTTGGCGATTGCTGAGCCTCAACTGGCACCTTATTTGACTGGGTTAAGAATGGCAGCTACGCCTGCTACGGCATACTGTGCCTATCACTCGAAGTCAGTTGCGAATCCCGGAATCACGACTTGGGTCCAAGTGGATCTGAGCAAAAGTGTTTTGATAGAAACCATTCAATTGTTTCCTGCCTCGGAGCGCATGTATCCAGGACGTGATCAGTATTATGGGGGTGAAGGTTTTCCTCTGCGGTTCCGGATCGAAACCTGCAATGATCTGGATTTTAACAGCCCAAAAGTGATCGGCGACTTCACGCAATCAGATTTTCCAGACCCCAAGGACAACATCACTCAGTATGCTGCGCACAGAGTTCGCGCACGTTATGTGAGGTTAACGGCCACGCGTCTTCGTGCTGTCAAAGTCGATTTAGGGGAAAACCTGCCACTGGGCACGGAGCCTAAAGATAGTCCCAACTACACATTGGCCTTGGCTAAGATGGGCGTGCTTTCTGCTGGTCAGGATATCGCAGTAGGGTGCAAGGTTTCTGTCGACGAGCAGTATGGGAATACTATTCTAGCTGCTCAACTAACGCGACCAGGACGGCAGGATGGCGAAGGAATTCATTATGACAATCCTCATACGGTGACCGATCCTGCGACCTGGAAGCCTGCAAAATACAAGGCACAAGCGCCGAAGACAGGCGTGAGCCTCAACGATGGTCTTTTCCTGACGGCGATGCAGAATAACATCAAATACCTTCTAGATTCCTATTCGACGGATGATCTTTTGCGGCAGTTTTACGAGCGGATCGGAAAGATCAAAAATTTCAAGCCAACTGGTTCGCAGATTTTTTGGGAAGAGGATCTTGCTGGCTCCAACGCTGGTCGCTTCCTGATGGGGGCCGCAAATACAATACGCTGGATCGATGACCCCGAACTGCGTCGCCGCGTGAACGCGGTTGTGGATGGGATCGAAGAATGCCGGCAGCATGACGGCTACATCATGGCCTATCCCGAAGAGACAATCTTCTACTCGGAGCGAGCAGCCTATACGCGCGCGTGGCTAACGCACGGCCTGCTTGAAGCGGCCTATGCGGGGAACCCGAAAGCATTGCCGATGCTGCGCGACTACTACGACTGGTTTAATCAACAGGCGTTCTTGCCAAACATGCTTCGCGGCGCAATCCAAGGTGGCCAGGGTATGGTTGCTAGCACGCGCATGGGTACAAGCCCACTGGGAAAACCCGCAGATGCCCAAGTGATTCAAAGGTACTACCAGGAGAGCGCCTGGCTAAAAGGTTTGGCGAAGCATGAGAAAGAGCAGGTCTGGCAGTATCCATATGATCGCCCCCACTGCTATCTGCTGACAAATCTTGAAGCCTATCTTGACATGTATCTCATCACGGGCGATCCGCTCTATTACGATGCTGTTCTCGGCGCCTGGGAACTTTACCGTGCACATTGGCAACAAGCAGGCGGAAGCATCTCAATCATCGAGTTTGAAAAAGATCCTCCCAACAGCAACTATCTGCGGCAAAAACTTGGAGAACTATGCGGGAGCAGTTTCTGGGTATTCCTCAGCCAGCGTTTCCAGCTTCTCCATCCGGACGATGAGCGCTTCGCGACGGAGATTGAGAAGTCGATCTACAATATCGGCATTGCCAATCAGGATGGCGGAAAGGGTCTTCGGTATCACACGATCCTGGAAGGCAAAAAAGAGAAAGCGACGCATGAGAACACGTGCTGCGAAGGACAAGGAACGCGCCTGCTCGGTAGTCTTCCTGAACATATCTTCTCCATTGCGTCGGATGGATTGTATCTTCATCTCTATGAGCCATCGACAATCCGTTGGCAGCAAGACGGACAGCCGATGGAACTGGCAGTCAAGACGCGCTTTCCCTATGACACGACAGTTAGCTGTACCGTGAAGGCGGGAGCGCCGACGGAAGCAAATCTAAGGGTTCGCATTCCTTCCTGGGCCGCAGTGGGTATGAAAGTCTCAGTCAACGGCAAACCCGCGGGCGTCGGCGAACCGGGGACCTATTTGTCCCTCAGACGCAAGTGGTCCACGGGCGACACCATTGAATTCACGCTGCCGACGGCAATCCGCGTCAAACCCTATATGGGGGAAGATCAGTTGCCGGGAAAGAGCAGATACTCGGTTGAGTACGGTCCGATTCTTCTTGCGGCAGTCGGGTCTTCGCAAATAGAGCTTTTCGTCGATAAGGGACAGGGCGCAGAACAATTGGCCAATTACATGGAGCAGATAGAAGGTTCGCCGTTGCATTTCGCTGTTCGCGGCAACACAGGCCAGAAATTCATCCCATACTGGCAGGTGTCGGACGAGGAATTCACTTGTTATCCGGTAGTAAGTTCCCTCGCGTAGGAGGAACTGGTGGAATCAAATACATCTTTCTAGTTTTTCTACACATGAAAGTGGCCTGCTCCATAGTTTATGGCAATGGATTGTTTGTGTGGAGCCGCGGTAAACTAAAACATCTATTTGCGAAAGGATAAGCAATTGAGACGATGCACCAAGGCTGCCACCTGTTTTCTCCGTGAACCATGCTAACAATGATCCTCGGAATTGCCCACAATTTGATCTTCTGCGCTCAGAGCGCTTTTGCCGCGAATTACAGGATCCGACAGTGGCAGGCCATCGAAATTACACTCATGAGCTCTGTAACGTATGCAGACTCGTTTCAAGATGTCGATGTTACCGCAACATTCACAAAGCCGGGTCGTAAAGCGATAACACGCCCAGCCTTCTGGGATGGAGGGCTCACTTGGAAAGTAAGGTTTGCGCCACCCCAAGCGGGTTTGTGGACCATGACCACCATCGCCACAGACGCCAAGAACAATGGGCTGCATCATGTAACAAGGTCCGTGCAATGCGACCCGTATTTTCGGCAATCTCGATATTTATAAGCACGGATTCCTAAAGGTCAGCGGTAATGGCCGGTATTTGACTTATGCCGACGGAACTCCATTTTTCTATTTGGGAGATACGCACTGGATTCTCTCTCATGAGAGATTTAGTATGTCTAATGCTCCAGGTGTAGCCTCACAGTTTAAATATACAGTCGACAAGCGCGTCAACCAGGGATTTACAGTTTTCCAATCGGAGGCTGGATGGCAGGCACGCAGCGCGCAAATCCGGACTAATGAAGAAGCAAACGCTGATGAAGAAGCTGACGCGGACTTTAAACACGGCTTTACAAGCGCAGATCTGGCCGGGTTCGCAAATTTAGATCGGAAGTTCAAGTACATTGCAGACCGGGGCTTGGTTCATGCCAATGCTGAGATTGATTGGGTCGGAAATCCTGCTGCATTTTCGATTTTCACTGAGGCGTTTATGACACGGCTGGCCAAATATTGGGTAGCTCGTTGACGATTGCCCAGGAAATAGATAAGAACTACTATGGGGAGTACGACACCACAACAATCAACAAATGGTTTGCTGCCGCTCAGAGCATCGCGGACAGTGATGCTTATCATCACCCAGTTATGCCTCACATGGAGAACACCGATCATACGACGGCCTCGAATTCGTCGTGGTCCGGCAAGCCGTATCATGGCGGCTGGGCCGTGCAGTGGCAGGGCGAATTAACCGAAGTGGACATTGCCAAAGGGTTCTGGAATGCGTCTCCAACGAAGCCTTCGGTGCTTTACGAAAGTGCGTATGACCATTTCTGGACGGATTCGAGGGAAGCGCTCGGGGCGGCTTACAAAGCGTTCCAATAGGCATGTACGGTTATGGTTACGGCGCGAACGGCATATGGAACGATATCTATTCCAAGCCTGGCGGGCCCGGTGATTTCGGGACCGCATATGAAATGCCGGCTCATTACTTCTGGTGGCGCGACGGGGCAGACCTGCAGACTGGAGATCAGCTTACATACTTCAAGCATTTCTATACCAGTCTAGAATGGTGGAAGCTAGTTCCGCGATTCATTGATGATGTGTGGAGCTCCTTCGCTGATACGTCCAGGTCGCTTCTCTCTTCCGACGGACACGACACGTTTGTCGTCTTTTTCTTCGGCAGTGGGACTTCGACAGGGACATTGAAACAGATGGAGAACGGCTCCATCTATGTGCCCCGATGGTTTAATCCGCGGAACGGGCAATATGAAAATATCGGCACATTTACGCAGATGGGAAGTCAATGGGTAATTCCGAACAGGCCCACCGCCGAGGATTGGGTTTTGCTCGTAAGACGATCGACCGTCAGCAACTCGATAATCCATCGCGCGACAGTACAGTAGATTTTATCGTTTTCATGGCCGGTCGACCGCGCCGGGACAGATCGGGGTCTCTCGTCGGCGGGCGAAGAAGTTAGGTTACCTATTCTCAGGGAGCAAGTATGCGGAAAGCAAAACGACGATGCGTTTATATTATTCTTTTGGCACTTACCACTCTGACAGCACAAGCGCGTATCGTTCGTATCGCAGTTACTACTGATCTTCATGGCGCCACAGCCGGCGTTCCGGAGACCTATCACGTCATAAAAAGGCTCGCGTATGGCGAGATCAACCCTACTGAATCTCGCATAATATAGAGACAATCTTAGTCGTGTTGCAATAAGCTGTATGGCATGAAACGATCCAGTGCGCCACGTCGTGACTTCGCCGCCATGCAAGCTCGCCGCTTCCGCGCCGCGCGGCTGTTTTCCGCCGGCAAGCGTTCCCAGGCAGAGATCGCCCGTGAACTCCACATCAGCCGTCAAAGCGTGAGCCGATGGTTCGAGGCATGGGGGCAGGACAAGCCAAATTGGATTCGCGGGTCGGGTCGGGCAGGGCGTCGGTCGAAACTGGACGGGGCGCAGCTCAAACAGGTGGATAAGGCTTTGCGTCAAGGCGCGCAGGCCCACGGTTTCGGAACCGATCTGTGGACATTGCCCCGCGTGGCGGCGGTCATCGAGCGGACCACGGGCGTTCACTATCATCCCGGCCATGTGTGGAAGATTCTGGAGGCCATGGAGTGAAGTCTGCAACGGCCTGCCAAACAGGCTCGGGAACGCAATGAGGAAGGGCGTCGGCCTTGGATGGCGAAGCAGTGCCAGCAATAAAAAAACGCCCTGCGGCGAAGAGCCTGGATTCTCTTCCAAGACGAAAGCGGAGTCTCGGAACGGCCGCCGGTAAGACGGACTTGGGCGCCGAAGGGGGAGACTTCGGTGTTGGTTTATGCCTTCAATTGGAAGAAGCTGTCGATCAACGCTGCGCTTGGCTATCGCTGGGACGGCAAGCGCTGCCGGATGTGGTTTCAGACCCGGCCAAGCAGCTACAACGACGAACGGCTGATCGGCTTTTTGCGTGATCTGAAGAAGCACTTGCACAAGCAGGCAACGATTCTGATCTGGGATAGATTGCCTGCACACAAGAGCCGGAAAATGAAGCTGTATTTGGAGAGCCAGCGCAGTTGGCTGCAAGTAGAAACGCTACCGGGTTATTCTCCTGGCCTGAATCCGATAGAGGACTTATGGAGCAACATCAAAGGTCAGGAATTGGCCAACCGCTGTGTAGCCGTACTTGGCGAGGCCGAAGACGGCATGTGCAGCGGCATGGCTCGAGTGCGCCATTCCAAGTTGCCATTTTCTTTCCTGCACCACGCGGGTCTCTTTCTTTGACCCATCTGTCACCATATTATGCGAGGTTCAGTAATCTGGCTTCCAACCGTAACCTGAAGCCACCGCCTGCTAGGCTAACAATTGCCCACAACTCCGGCCAACGGTGGTCTTAAATACAGACTCAAGGGCGGTACCTTGCCGAGGGGCATGATGTGGCATGAACTACGGTCATGGAAACGGCGAAGCAGGAAATTGCGTCGAAAATCTGTGCCGGTCAAGAGTGGATCGGGAAGGAATTGGCAGCTGTAAAGTTACGGATGTGCAGCTAGAGAAACGGCTGCGTTCTCTGGTGGAACAGATGTCTAAGGGGGTGGGACGGAGCATTCCCTGGGCCTGCCAGGATCGGGCGGCAACGAAAGCGGCCTATCGGTTTTTCTCCAACGGCCGAGTTCGGGAAGAGCAAATTCTGGCGGGTCCTTTTCAGGCCACGCGGGAGCGGGCGGATTGCGATCAGGAATCAATTTTGGTCGTGCATGACACGACGGAATTCAGCTACCGGCGCAAGGACGTGGCGGCGATGGGAGTGGTTAGCAAACGCCTCGTGGGCAAGGACAACCACGGACAATCGGTATACTTCACTACCCGGGGAATCAACCTGCATTCCAGTTTGGCGATCACGCTGGAAGGGCTGCCGCTGGGATTAACCGCCGTCAAGTTCTGGAGCCGCAAGGCCTTCAAGAAGCGGAAGGCGAATGGGTACGGAATTTGTGGGTAATTGAAAGGCGTTTGGCCGGTGCCTTGCCGGGACGAAGACGTAAGATACTTGCAGGAGAGGGCTGGCAGACCCTTCTCCTGTGGCTTGGGTGAGACCTTCGACGTCTGTGCCGCATCTGATGGTAAGAGGAGAATCGTCGATGAAAAAACGGAAGTTGGGATCTGCCGGACCTGAAGTGCCGGCAATTTGCCTGGGCGGAAACGTCTATGGGTGGACGCTGCCCGAGGCTGAGACATTTCGGCAATTGGATGCGGCGCTCGATGCCGGACTAAACTTCGTGGATACGGCG
>Ga0224528_1001948_pt1 | contig 12529 bp, 9 predicted proteins | sample CBST25metaG_2_FD_179888 | JGI IMG/M metagenome (GOLD analysis project Ga0224528, IMG submission 179888) | Peat soil microbial communities from Stordalen Mire, Sweden - C.B.S.T25 | ecosystem: Environmental > Terrestrial > Soil > Wetlands > Peat | place: Sweden: Norrbotten County, Stordalen Mire...
CTTATGGAAGATGCATAAACCATCCCCATCATGCCAAAGCAATTTAATGACGTCTCCTCTGCGGCCGCGAAACACAAAGACGTGACCGCTCAACGGACTCTGCTGAAGCGTTGTCTGCACCATGGCACTGAGCCCGGTGAAGCCGCACCGCATGTCCGTCACTCCTGCCGCAATCCAGATCTGCGTGTTGGCCGGAATCATCCTCGCAGGCTCTCCAACACGGCACGGATCACCGCTGGATCGGCACTGCCAACTACGCTGACATATGCATGGCCGGGAAGCTCAATGTGCACTGCTGCTGAGGACGCTGCCGGTGCCGCTGCCTCTTCTTCACGTGCAGGCTCGTCCTGGACCACCACAGGCAACAAGCGCACTTCGTTGCTCGCAGCCGCGCTGGGCGCTTGATCCAGAAGTCCGGCATGATAGAGCTTGCGCCAGTGAAATACCAGATTCGCGTTTACCCCATGCGCACGCGCCACCGTAGCAACCGATTCCCCAGATGACAGCGTCTCCTCGACAATCCGGCGCCGCTCTTCCCGTGTGCGAAACCGCCGCTTAACCTTCTCAACTGCAACAGCCGATGCGCTTGTACCCATGCACTCCCTCTCGCCTGGACAGCCCCTGCCGCCCTGCAATCAAGAATGCCCATCCACGCTCAGCCGCGTCCAGACGGCCATCCGTAGACGCTTACGCGTTTTCGCGGGGGCCGATATTTGGGGTTATCTGGGGTTGGCCTTCGGCCTAAGTGGTTGCGGGGGCCTGCAACGCTCCGAATTTGCTAGTTATCCCGTTCAGGCGCTCGATGGCCGCATAGTCCTAGAATGATTGATGCCGACCTCAGTCGTGACAGCTAATCCGTAACGCGTAACTTGTTGATACTAGGCGTAGCGGATGGCTCCCTGAGCGGCCTGAAACCGCCTCGGCACCCGTTACTGGACCCTTGTTGGGCCCGCGACCTTTGCCCTCGACCTCTGCCCTATCGTGCCCCCGATCCCTGGCGCTGACCTGCCTAATGTCTTTACCCTGCGCGACGTCCCCGACATGGATCGCATCCTGGCGTTCCTCGATTCGCGAAAGCCGGGAACTGCGGCGATTATCGGCGGTGGGTTCATTGGCCTCGAAATGGCCGAGGCCTTTCACCGCCGCGGCATCAGGGTTACTGTGATCGAGAAGCTCCCGCAGATACTTCCGCTGCTCGATCGCGATATGGCATTGCATCTTGAGAGCTGTGTTCGCGGAGATAAGTTCGCAGTCATGACCGGAGCAGAAGCCAAATCGTTCAGCGCCGAGGGCGTTGAACTGACCAACGGCGCATTCGTGCCCGCGGAGTTGATCCTGCTCAGTGTGGGTGTTCGCGCCGAGGTTGAGTTGGCCCGGCGAGCCGGGCTCGAGATCGGCGCGACTGGTGGCGTCAAGGTCAGTGCCCGCATGGAGTCTTCCGATCCGGACATTTACGCAGTCGGCGATGCCGATGAAACCACCCACATGCTCACGGGCGCGCGCACAAGGATTCCACTAGCCGGCCCTGCCAACCGCCAAGGTCGCATCGCTGGAGCGCATGCAGCAGGCGGCCACTTCCTCTATGCCGGCGCACTGGGGACCTCTATTGTCCGTGTTCTGCACATGACGGCAGGATTCACCGGCCTGAACAGCGCACAGGCTGCGAAAGCCGGATTCAGCTTCTTCACCAGCGTCACCGTCGACCCGAACCACGCAAGCTATTATCCCGGCTCACGTCCAATGAGAATCAAGATCGTCGCAGAAGAAGGAACCGGACGCGTGCTGGGCGCGCAGATCGTGGGCGAAGATGGCGTCGATAAGCGAACCGATGTTCTCGCCACTGCGATCGCCGGCAAATTAACCGTCTTCGATCTCGAAAGCCTCGACCTGGCCTATGCGCCGCCCTTCGGCTCGGCAAATGACCCGGTCAACACAGCGGGCTTTGTTGCCGATCACATTGTGCGCGGCGATGTGGCGACCATCTCCCCAGAGGACTGGAAGCCGAACGGCGAATTTCTGCTCGATGTGCGCGAACCCGGCGAGGTGGCGGAATTCGGCATGCTTCGCAATGCCGTGCACATTCCGATGGGCGAACTCCGCGACCGGCTTGGCGAGTTGCCGCGCAATCGCGAGATCCTCATCTACTGCCAGAAGGGGCAGCGGGGCTACCTCGCAGCGTGCGCCTTGCTGGGCAGGGGCTTTAAAGATGTTGTGAATCTCCGCGGCGGCTTCGTGCAAGCAAGGCTGAACGGCTTCTGATTTCTGTCCAGCGATGGAGCAGGCTAATCGAGGGCTCACTTCATCCAAAACAGCTGGCCTTCGTTTTCGGGAGTGATCAATCGCCAATTACTCGTTGGGAAACGGATCGGTGCCTGTCAGCTTTGGTCTACTGATCCGTTGGACTGCCGCAGTTGGTCCGTCTCTGCACCATGTTTGGCGCCCTCCGACACGATGAAGGAAGGATTTCCGTGCGAGATCTCTGCCGCCCAGTTGCAGACGACTCTGGCACCCAGGTTGGGAACAGGATCGTGGGCGATGGTTGCGGGGATGGATTGATTGCAAGCGCCTTATGGTTGTGAAGGCCTGCAACGCTCCGAACTTGCGAATTTGCTAACGATCCTCTTCACGCGTTCGCTGGCGGCATAGCCTTAAATGGTAGACTCTGACCTCCTGCCGCACCAGTACGAGTAAGTGATCGATAACAAGAGAGTCATAAGCGTAGATGGCTAAGTTCAAACCCTTGAAGATTCAAGAACACTGGGAGGTAGGCAGACTCCTTTCTTTCAGCGCCCTCGCCAGCATCTCGCAACTTGAGTATCGCTGAGCGCGTTAACCCCTGCCCGTGTTCGTATTAGCTTCGGCGACAGCCACAAAGGAAGCCGCATCTGCCGCATGTCCTCGTACCCGTTGCAAGAAGACCTCGGCAGGGATTCGTAGCAGAATGTTCGGGGAGGCATCGCGAAAACGAGGTAGTCCGGCCCACAATTCGGCGTTATGAGCGCCAGAACAAATAGGCCACAGAACGCCGCGGAAGCGGTGTCTTGCGGCGGAACAAAATTAGGCCACCGCCGGATCTAGATTCCACGAACTATTGCTTTTGAGGCAGGTGTTCGTGGAACATCTGAGGGATGTCACTCCAAGTTGGATCACGGTAAATCGTCTGTCCTCGATAGCCTATGCTCTCCTAATTCGAGGAGAAACTACAAGTTCGCGATGGAACAGTTCATCACATGGTTCTGCTCCGAGCCGCGCTTGGTTGGGACGCGTAAGCAGAAATGCAGCCCGGCCCATGCACCAGTGTGCCTACTACCAATCCTGTCCTGACTGGCCGTACGTGCGTTCGGGCAGCGCATGGATAAGCGTGCTCTCGGGCGGGCCAAAGTAGGAGGAAGGCAGATCGGTGTCGTGGATAATGATCTTCTCCACTACGACGATAGGGTCTACCATCGTTATCTTCAATGTGTGCTTGCCGGGAACATCAACGTTCTGCTGGAAATGCATGATCCGGGCGTTGTTGCTTGTGTTCTCATAGTATTGCCGGCCAAGAAAGGTCTCGCTCTCTTTCGTAGACGGGGCAAACACCTTCACGACTTGCGGTTCTTGTCCGTCGATGGAGACGGCGATGGCCAACGCACGACCTGGAAGCGCGTCGAGCGTAGTTCCAGTGACGAGATCGATTTTGAACTCTCCCGCTCGCGCGAAGTACACAGGATATTCAAGACGTGGCGCCGGGTTAGGAAGCAATACAGTCGCCGCCGTCACGGGGAAGACTTCCATTGCCGAGCGACCACGCCCGTAGTCGGGAATACTCTCCCAGCGCACGTTACCGACAGGAAGGTTTTCGATCGCATCCTCGGCAGCAATGGCGATTGGGCCGACAAGCCCACCGAATGCGCCCTTCGCATCCCGGGCCTGTTCCTCAGTGGCCTTGATAGTCGTTACGGTCACCTTCTGGGTTGTGCTCAGTGTGCTTTCACAAGGGCCATAAGATCCACATCCATGGGCGCCTATAACGGGTTGTCCTCCTTTGATGGTGACAGTGCCGCTGACATTGCCCACCGGGGCTTTGTCCCATTCGATGTCAACCCAGATGCGGCGGTCGTATTTGCCGGCCGAGAAAGCCCTGCCCTCTTTCAGAACGATCCAGGGTTGGTCGGCGCTGAAAGAGAAATCAATTGGGCCAGTGCCCGTCGGGAAGACTTCGATATACGAGCGTTGCCGATTGAGTGAATCGAGCACAGGAAGTGCCGCGTCGGGAAATGCAGCTTCGACCGCTCCCTCTATCGCCACTCCCACCTCGGATGCATTGGACAGAATGAGCTCCGAGACGGGCGGCATGATGTTCCGCACAGGAGAGTACCAATGAGTGTAACCAATGTGCGTCTGATCCATCATATGGTTCCACTTTCCACCGGCAAGTTCTTGGTTGTAGTAGTCGCTGAATTCCTGGTCTTTTCGGAACAGTTCACGTGTGTGTTCGGCTTCGGCGTTGGTACTTGCCCGCCCCTGCTCGGCGAAGATCTGGTTGCGTGCGGCTGAAATATACATTTCAGCCAGGTTTGCACAGGCTCTCACAGGATGGAGCACCAGTTCGTAGAATGCGTCACGCTGCTCTTGAGAGAGGGCCTCGTTGATCTTCTCGGCCCGCGTCAGCAGATCGTTCCATGCTGCCGAGACACGCTCTGCCTCGCGATAGTTGACGATGCTGAATGTTTGGGGCGTGACCAGTTCCGGCTTGCGCCATCCGTTGTACTTGGCGTATTTCGCAACGATATCGGCAATCTCCGCCGCGTGCTCCTTGCCGAACTCGCGCTCCGCCCAAAGGCGCTGGTAGTCAGCGATCTTATCTTTCGATACCGCGTCCGGGTTCCACGCCATGCGCAGGAAGAACTCGATCGGAATTTCAAGCGGCTTCAGATCGCCAACGTTGGCGATCCAGATTTGGTTGGCTCCATACTCATGCGCAAGTTCCATCTGCTCCCAAATCTTTGGAAGGGGATTGCTGTTGAGCCACTTGTAGGAGAATGGCCCTCCGTTCATATCCATGTGGTAATAGATGCCGGCACCGCCGCTTCTTTTGCGCTCTTCAGGAGTGGGCAGGCGTCGAAGATTTCCGACGTTGTCGTCGGTGAAGAGTAACGTGATGTCGTCCGGCACGCGAAGGCCGGCATCATAGTATTTCTGAACTTCGGTGTAGAGCGCCCAAAGCTGCGGCACCTTTGACGCGTCGGTCTCCATGTGTTCAGCAAGGATCTGCCGTTGATCGTGGATAATACGTTCGAGGAGTTTCTTGTTCGCTTCGAGCCCGCCCGCGTCAGGCATGGCTAGGTCGCCGTCGCCCCGCATGCCTACTGTGACGACGCTTTCATAGTTTTTGTTGCGCTCGATGCCCTCTGCCCAGAACTTCTTCAGGCCTTTCTCATTCGTCGCGTAGTTCCATTCGCCATTGCCGTACTGCGCGTGATGCATCGTCCATTCCTGCTGGGCGCGAATCATCGGCTCGTGATGCGAAGTACCCATAACGATGCCGTATTCATCGGCCAGTCTTGGACTCTCCGGATCGTCTTCGTTGAACGCCTTGCCCCACATCGCGGGCCACAGATAGTTGCCGCGCATCCGCAAGAGAAGCTCGAACATATGCGCGTACATCTTCGAATTTACGCCGCCAAACTTCTCCCTCGACCACTTCCCAAGGCACGGCTCTTCATCGTTGATAAAGATGCCGCGATACTTCACAGCTGGCGGTCCTTGAACGTAAGTCCCGGCCTTGATGAACAACGCATCGTGATGCTGAGCGGGAACATCCGCCCACCAGTACCACGGCGAAACGCCGATCTGTTCAGAGATCTCGTAGAGACCGTAGATCGTTCCGCGTTTGTCGCTGCCGGCAATCACGAGTGCGCGATCGACACCCGGCAGTGGCCGGTCGACTGTCGCAATCACGAACGACTCCCACTTGCCGGAGATGCCATCAGCCTTGATCTTGCCCGATCTTACCAAAGTGTCGATTAGCGCACTCTTGCCCAGAGTCCCGGCAATCACGGCAAACGTTCCATCGGGACGCCGCCCGGTCGCAAGCTCCGGCTTCACTCCGCTCACCCGCTCAACGTCCGCCTGTAAATCGGATGCAGCACGCAATACTCCTGCCCAATCGTCTCTGTCGACGAATATCGCTGCGGCACGCCCATTGTGGAGGAGCGCAACGCTACCGGGCTCCGCGCTTTCTGAAACTATGCTGACTTGAAGTCCAAGGCTGGGAGCCGCATAAGCAGAAGCAAACGTGAGGAGGAGCACCAGGAAGAAGACCGAGATTGCGAAACGCGAATTGAAGGACATGTTCGCATACTAATTCCTCTGGTTCAGAAGAAGGTGGTGAATCTCCGACCAGGCTCGCCTGAAATGCCGGTGAGGTTTCGATGCTTGCTTGATCAAAGACCGTTTACCCGAGACCGATCGAAGCTGGGTGCATCAGTCGATACGGAACGTTTTAGAGTACCCCGTAGGGATCTTATCGAAGGCTGGAGGAAAGATACGAAAATCCTCGAATGTATCCAGGCTGTCCTTGGCGTGTTTGCCATCTGTTCCGGCGCACTTGTTCTCCTTGGGGTTCTGAAGAGTGCGCTTAGCCGTAACCGTATGGTTCGGTTTCTGATGTGCAGTCGCTTCTGCCGAGTCTTCTACCAATCAGTGGATTGGCGCTGCAACCAGGGATACTTCGTTCCGTCCGCAGGCTTTGGCATGATAGAGCGCATCGTCCGCACTCTGGAGAAACTGAGCGACTGTCATCCCAGGCACAATATCCGCAATTCCGAAGCTCGCCGTAACTGAAAAGTGTTCGTTCTCGATGGTAAATTCCTTCCGGCTGAATTCATGTCGTATTCGCTCGATCATGGTCTTCGCATCGCTGGCCGAAAGCCCTGGCAGCAGCGCGCAGAATTCATCGCCGCCCAATCGAGCTACGATGTCCTCACGGCGCACGTTTGTGCGCAATACTTGAGCAAAAGCCGATAATGCCTCATCACCTGCCGCGTGACCGTAGCTATCGTTTACAGATTTGAAGTGGTCGATATCGCAAAGACAAAGAGCGATAGGAGAGACACTTGTCGCAATTCTGGTTGACAGTTCCGCAACGAACCGCCGGCGGTTGAGAAGCCCGGTGAGAGAATCGTGACCAGCATCGTAACGGAGTTCCTCTTCCGCCAGTTTGGCATTCGTGATATCCGCGGAGACGCCGACAAGTGAGTTTGGATGACCAAAAGCGTCTCTTTTAAAAACCGTTGCCACGCCGGCAAACCAACGCCATGTTCCATCGGCATGTCGCAGCCGGAATTCAAAGTTTGTTCTGGCACCCGCTTCACTGCGCCTCAGAACCTGTTCCACCAGGTAGATCGACTCACGGTCGTCAGGATGGATCAGGGCTTCGATCTCGTCCACTTGTGCCGCAGGCGCATGATTGTAACCCAGTTCCTCTGACAGAGCGCGGTTCGAATAGATCAGATCCCGGCTAACGAGACAGAGGACGAAGATGCTCACGGGCAGCGAGGCCAACAAGCGCCTGGCAAAATCATCCTGAAGAATGGCATCCGCCTGCGCAGCAGGAGTGTCCGGCCCACAAATCTCCAAAGTATTCCTCCCGCTATCTGCATTCGACTTATCGGCAGTCTTATCCTTCTTCTTCAGGACCACGAGACAACTAATCCGCTTCACTTCCTTGTTTTGATCATCATCTATGCAAACATCAAGGCACCTTCCAACTAGTGCTTTCTGCGCCTTTGCCTGTGTCATTCTTCCATTCCGGTGGGCGGTGTTGCCATCGCGCATCCCGTGGTGGAACGCGCGACGCGAAGTGCGTGTCTACTTGATTTGCAAAACTTTCACGCCGTCATGGGGTGTCGCCTTGCCGATGTAGCCGATGGCTCCCGCATTCCCGGCGACGAATGCGACGACCGCCGCGTCACCGTCCAAGCTCTTGGGCATTGAGGCCTGGCCGGAAAAGACCAGGCTCCGCCAACCCGCCCGATAGGCGGTATCATTCTTGCCGATGTAGGCCTGGAGAAACTCCTCGTGAACCGTTCCGGCCTTGAGCAGAATGGGCACAACGTTTCCTCCGCCCGGCAACGCCGTTGCAGCACCGGTAAAGACATCCTTGAGATCGTTCTTTGACACGGCAGAAGCCTTTACGCTGGGGTTGGCGATCACGATCACCTGTGCCTTGGCTTGGATGACGAAGATCGACGCGGATGCTACGAGCAACAATGCATACAGTAACTTTTTCATTTCGATTTCTCCTTTTGTCCGCGTTAAAAGCTGACGCCCATTTTCAAGATGGTGAGCTTGCTGTTGGGCTTGAGGCCGCCGAGATTGAGGTTGGTGTCGTAGCTGAGCGCGGTGCCATTGATGAAATGCTGTTCGGCTTTGGCGTAAAGGAACTGGTTGAAGTCGTACCGTCCGGCGACAGTGTAGTCTTTCTGGAAATTTGTGCCGACATTCTGCTCGTGCTGGTTGAAGTAATAGCTGAAGTAGGAGCCGGCGGATAACTTATCGGTTACCTTATAGCTCGCCATCGCATACTGCTGGCGTTCGTCGAAGCGGAAGGGTACGGTGAACTGTGGAACAACGATCATTCCGTTGAGCTGGTTGCGAGCATACTCATAAGCAAGCAGAATCTTGCCCTTTTCATACTTAGCGAAATAGTCGGGAGTGTTATAGGGGTGGACTGTCTCAGGTCCGGTGAATGCTCCGAAGTTCAGGGTGCTGGGGTTGATCTGAGTATTGGACCTGATGTCAGACGCGCCGACCATGAGGCCTGGAAGCGGAGTCTTCCAGTGGATCGCACCCCCTATCGCGACTCCTTTTATCCCATCTGGTTGATTGGTTCCACTCTCCCTCAAATTGAGCAAGGCTCCGTCATCCGCATTCAGGGCGTGCTCGCCGCCCCAGCCCCGGTACTCCAGCTTGCCGAGTTTTTTGGGAAGGGCTAATGTGCCATAGACCACTCCTCCGTATTGGGCGAGAAAGGAGTTACGGCTGGTGAGCGGATAAACGCTTTGCGGGAGCAGAGCCCAAAGATACGAAGGGTCGATATCCTGAATCTCATTGAAGAGTCCGGAAGGGATCTTGACCTTGCCGAAACGCACGCCGAACTTATCATTGACTTTGTAATCGGCGTTGGCCCAGTCCAGCGTGATTGAGTTGCCGAAATTGCCGAGCAGGAAATACCGCGCCTGCACGCCAACGCGCAGCTTTGACTGCGGCTGCGCGGTCAGGTTGACCACCGCCTCGGTCCAGGCCGGGCTGCCGTCACTCGAACTGGTGGTAAAAATGTTGTTGTTGGTGGTGTAGAGAAATCCCTGCGTAGCGTAGCCGTGGATCTGAATGTTCAAATCCTCCAGGCTTTGCGCGGATGCAGGTATTGCCCCCAAGATCAGTGCAATGGCGCCGACTAAAATTCGATTCATTGTGTTTCTCCTTCGCTGAGTTACCGAGTGCTTTACACCCAGTGCGTGCCAAAGTCACCAGTTCCTTGACAAGGCGCACGACTTCTCGCAACTCTAGCGACCGTGATTACTGGCCGCTCTAGCTGTCGTGACAGCAGATTGTTCAGGGACTCTCGGTATTAACCTGACTTGTATATCGGCAGATATCTGCTGGGGCGCTACTAGGGTTATTACTAGGTGGAGAGCGGGTGTTGGGAGAGTTGTCCGTTGGTGCTTTCTTAAGAAATGGCAGGATCTCCTCTGGACACAGGGAGATGGCAAAAACCCAACGCACGTTCATGCCGCCGAAAACAGAACCGAAAAGATTTTTGAGATGTGACGGCCGTCATGGCAGTTTGGCAGGGAGGTAAAAGCGCGCAATTTCGTATAAAGCAACAAAACAGAACCTCTCCAAAGGAGACTTGTGGAGTAAGTTATACAAAAAACAAATGAGCCATGATGTCCACTTCATTTCGATTGAGAAGGCGAAACCGGCGGAAGAGGATCTCAGTTGGTACGTCGAGTGACCGCTGACGGACGGTTTGGAGCACGAGGTGGATGCTCCGCCGTTGAACAAGCCCCGATTCACTGGTTTGGCTGGCCAGCGAGCGTACCACAGTCCGCTCATCCGTTCCAAATCGGGGGTAAGCCTTCAGGGCCGACGCATATAAATGAACCAGTCTTGCTATATGCAAAACGGGGTGATGCTGTGAGAAGGGGACATGAACAATCCCTTGAAGTATTTTTCTGAGTTGACGGACCCTCGGGTGGAGCGGAATCGGGAACATCTGCTGGAAGAGATTCTTTTGATCGCCATTGCGGCGGTGTTGAGCGGAGCCGAGAGCTGGAACGAGATCGCTCAGTATGGCGAGGACAAGCTGGAGTGGCTGGAGACGTTTTTGACCCTTCCTGGCGGCATCCCGTCGCACGACACCTTCAACCGCGTCTTTGCGGCGCTGGACCCGGAAGAGATGGGAAAGGGCTTCGTGGCGTGGGTTTCGTCGATCGCCAAGCTGACGGCGGGCGAGGTGGTGGCCATCGATGGAAAGACCTTGTGCGGCACGCGCGAAAGCGGCAAGAAGACGCTGGTGCACATGGTTTCGGCCTGGGCCGAGACCAATGGTCTGGTGCTTGGTCAACGCAAGGTCAACGACAAGTCCAATGAGATTACGGCTATTCCCAAGCTGCTCGACGCCTTGGAGTTGGCCGGAACTGTGGTGACCATTGACGCCATGGGCTGCCAGCGCGAGATTGCCCGCCGGATCGTCGAAAAGAAGGCCGACTACGTGCTGGCCGTGAAGGAAAACCAGCCCTTGCTGCTGGCCGACATCCAGGACTCGTTTCAGATGCTGGCCGCCGACGCCGTCGATGAAGAAATCGACTGCGGCCACGGACGCGTCGAGCGGCGCACCTGTTCCGTATTGGCCGACCTGAGCTTGCTGGAAAAGCCTTTCGAATGGGCGTCGCTCAAGGGTCTGGTGCGTATCGAGAGTGAGCGCTATCACAAGGTTTCAGGCAAAATCGAGCGCGAAATCCGTTACTACATCACCAGTCTCAAGCCCGATGCCCGGCGGCTGAACTCGGTGATCCGCCAGCACTGGGGCATCGAAAACAAACTGCATTGGGTGCTGGACGTGGATTTTGATGAAGACCTCTGCCGCAAACGAGCAGGCCACGCTGCCGAGAACTTCTCCGTCCTCCAACGCATCGCACTCAACATCCTCAAACAGGACAAATCTTCCAAGCGAAGCATCAAGGGAAAACGACTCCATGCAGCTTGGAACTGCTCTTACCTGCTGAAATTACTGGGGGTTTGATATGCGTCGGCCCTGGGTAAGCCTTAACCAGTGGGATTGACAAGCACCAAAATCAATGGGTTATTCCATCCTCTCCTCCCAAGTCACTAAAACGATTCCGCTTCCCCGAGCGTGGAGCCAAGAGGATCCAGCAGCCTTGACAAAAATAAACGTTTGTTTTAAATTTGAGTTTAGATGATTACGAAATCACTAACGACCAAATTGAAGGGCGATGAGGTGCGGCGAAGACTTATTGAAATCGCCGGCCAGATCTTCGCCGAAACAGGCTATGAGGCGGCCACTGTTCGCCAGATCACCGACAAGGCGCAGGTGAACATTGCGGCGGTGAACTACTACTTTGGCGACAAGTTCCAACTCTACCGTGCTGTCTTAGAATCTGTCACGCAGAGTACGTTCGAATTGCTGAAACAGAATTGCCGTGAAGGTCCAGCCGAGGAACGGCTACGCAACCTGGTCCGCTGCGTTCTGATGATATCCAGCAGTGAAGCCCCCGGTTGGGTGCATCTGCTCATGGCGCGAGAGCTTGTCGAACTGCATGAAGATAAGACCGAACTGTTTGTCGAAGCGATCCGGCCGATACATGAGATTGTGGCCTCGATCGTGTCGGATCTGCTGGGAGAGCAGGCCGATCCGGTCGCGGTCCGAACCGCCGCGGGTTTGGTGATTCCCATCTGCGTGAACCGAATACCACAGCAGCGGATTGAGCAGAAACTCTATCCGGGAACCGACTTCAGCCAAGTAGGCATGGACGAGATGGTCGAATCGCTTTATCGGTTCCTCTTGGGTGGAATTCGGGGACTATCGGAGAGTCGTTTTACCTAAAAAGTACGTCGCAAGCTGATATCCGCGTCCTGCACGACTTTCAACGAACTGCCGATGGACTGTTTAAGCACAGCCAGGAGAGGGATTCATGCGCTTTTTTGCTTTTAGTTTTCACCCGAGTGTATATGCTGTCCAGCGAGCGACCTCGCTCTTCCTGGCGAGCGGCCTGCTATTTGCGGCAGGCTGCAAGAAATCGTCCGTAGCCGGTGTCCCGCCACCTCTGGAAGTCGGTGTTGCAACAGCCGAACAGCGGGATGTGCCCATCGATGGAGAATGGGTAGGCAATCTCGACGGCTTCGTCAATGCGCAGATTCAGCCGCAGGTTTCCGGATATCTGATCCGGCAGGATTATCGTGAAGGCCAGCAGGTTCACAAAGGGCAGGTTCTGTTCGAGATCGACGAGCGGTCATTTCA
>Ga0224528_1001949_pt1 | contig 12529 bp, 13 predicted proteins | sample CBST25metaG_2_FD_179888 | JGI IMG/M metagenome (GOLD analysis project Ga0224528, IMG submission 179888) | Peat soil microbial communities from Stordalen Mire, Sweden - C.B.S.T25 | ecosystem: Environmental > Terrestrial > Soil > Wetlands > Peat | place: Sweden: Norrbotten County, Stordalen Mire...
CGGTAATCGCATTGGCTGAGTTCCACCAGCCCGTGGGGGTTTGATAGAGCCCAGAACTCTGTACGTACGAATCTTGCAGCGTTTGGACACCGTACGCCGCTTGTTGGGAATAGCTGGGAGTTGAAGTACCCGTCTGTGGAGTGGTCGCTGAGGAGGCGCTGCCGCAGCCGCCCAGGGCCGTCACTGCCAAAACGCAGACTCCGCTCAATCGCCACTTCCCGTTCCAAACTCGCTGTTGCATGTTTCCCCCTGTTTTTATTGATTCTGCCCCAAACGAGTGTCTCACAGCAACACCGTCCTCCTGAATGGAGTTCGGCGCCTTGCTTGCGTCAAATGGAGACGAAGGACCTGAGCTTGCTTTCTCCTCGCAGTTCTCTGCTGCAACTCGGGAGACCGGATTAGTAATCGAAAAGTTTCGTGGTAAGGCATTGACAGGGCATGCCTGCGCAACTGAGGCCACCAATTGCAGTTTGCCTGCCGTGTTGAGTGGTTGCGGTATCTATAACTCGAGTTTCAAAGACATCTGGAACTGCTTCGGGAAATCTATGTGAAGGACAGGTGCCAGGAAGGCCGATGTGCCGTCCGAAGCAGTTTCCACTTGTCCGGGAGCCAGTTGGACAGTTCGCTTTTGCGAGCCTGGGGTAGGACTGACGGATCATCGGTTTGGAATTCCAGAAATTTCCTTCGCAGGCGGTTACCACTACCATATCGACTACAGTGCTGTAGCGCGAAAGAGCAGATGCGTGGCTGGAAATAGCAAATATCGCTTGCAGTATCAATAATTTTCGATGGTCGGGGCGGAGGGATTCGAACCCCCGGCCCTCTGCTCCCAAAACAGATCAAACGATTTATTGAAGCCTATTGAAATCTGGAGAAAATAACTGCTTTTGATTGAAAAGTTTACTTGTGCTGCCCCGGTCCTTGTTGGTCCTTGTGGCTTTCGGATGCTCTGACCGCTACAATTTCGACTACACTCGTATTCATCCACGGCAAAATCCCGCGAGGATCAAAAATGGCTCTTGCATCCGGAAATACGAAGCAACAAGCGCACGAGCTGATCGACCGCATGGCTCCAGGCCAAGTCTCCGCCGTCGTCGACCTCTTGAAGATCATGCTCGATCCGCTCACCCGCACCCTCGCGAACGCGCCATTTGACGACGAGCCTGTCAGCGCGGAAGAGGCCCGCGAGATCGCCGCCGCCCGCGCCTTGCTTGCCCGTGGAGAAGGCGTCTCGAACGAAGAGGTTCTGGCTGAGTTTGGCCTCACCTCCGAAGATTTCGAGCACATGGGCCGCACTCCGCTCGAACCCCATGCGTCGGACCAGTAGCTATGCCCAAGAAGATTATCTGGACAGATCAGGCCAAGGCCCAGCTCCGCGCCATCGACCAGCCCACTGCCCTGCGTATCCTCCATGCCATGGCCAAGCTCATCGACACCGGCAAGGGGGACGTGAAGCGACTTCAAGACATCGAACCGCCCGAGTTCCGCCTCCGCGTCGGCGACTACCGCGCCCGCTTTCACGACTTCGGTGACGCCCTCGAAGTCACCGGCATTAAACACCGTCGTGAAGCCTACCGCTGACCTTCCTTGCAGGCGACACAATTCTGCTACAACTGGTTCATGCTGCGCACGCTGAAGTTGCTGCTCGTCCTGTTCGTTCACTCTGTCCGCTCTCGCAGCGATTTGCTCCTTGAAAATCTGGCTCTTCGGCAGCAAATCGCTGTATTGAAACAGAGGCACCCGCAACCGCGCTTTGCCGCACCCGACAAACTGTTTTGGGTGATCTTGCGGCGGCTCTGGCCTGGATGGAAGAAGGCATTGATCCTCGTCCAACCGGAGACTGTTGTTCGTTGGCACGGGGCGGGGTTCCAGTTGTATTGGGCGTGGCTCTCGCGGCATCGGGTTCGTGTGGGAAGAAAATGCGTGAGCAGGGAATTGCGTGAACTCATCTTTCGCATGGTGGCGGAAAATCCCACATGGGGCGCGCCGCGTATTCATGGCGAACTGAAGATGCTCGGCTTCGATATTTCCGAGCGAACAGTGTTGCGCTGGATGAGGAAAGCGCCGGGGGGCCCTGATCCGGCAAAACGATGGGCGGCATTTCTGAGCAACCATCGTGAGGCCATCGCGGCAATGGATTTCTTCACCGTGCCGACGCTCACCTTCGGCGTGCTCTATTGCTTCTTCGTCATCGCCCATGATCGGCGGCGAATCCTCCACTGCAATGTGACCAAACACCCGACCAGTGCCTGGGTCATTCAGCAGTTGCGTGAGGCGTTCCCTTACGACACGGCACCCGGCTACCTGATCTTTGATCGCGGCTCCAGCTTCAATGCGGAGACGATTGAGGCCGTGAAGAGCTTCGGCATCCAGCCCACGCGGACTAACTTTCGCAGTCCATGGCAGAACGGGGTTGCCGAGCGTTGGGTAGGCAACTGCCGCAGGGATCTGCTCGACCATGTGATCGTCCTCAATGAACACCATCTGAAACGCCTCATGAGAGATTACGTCCGTTATTACAATGAAGACAGGACGCATCTTGCGCTGGCAAAGAACACGCCTGCCGGCCGTGAAGGAGCGAAGAACTCCGAGGCAGGCAGTAAGGTCGTATCCATGCCAAGGCTGGGCGGTCTCCATCATCGCTACGACCTAGCAGCCTGATCCCACTCTTTGAATAGCGCTCAACGGAATTCAAGGGAGTGAACGGTAGACGTGCGTCTGCCATCCCCGCTTTTGTGGAATCGCCACGTTTTTCTTGCGCTCCGTGATACCCGAATGACCGCTTCCCAACAGAATGCTACCGCCAGAACGACCACCAAGTTCGAGAGTTATGTCCATTTTGCACCCCGGCTGGAGTTTTGGCGAGGCACAGCGTTCGCTTTTCAGTGGTCTTCTGTTCCCCCATGAATTTCCCGACAACCGAAACGACCCAAAGCATCGCATACAAATCCGCGATGCCGATGGGCGCAATCACGAAGGCGGGAATCCATTTGGTGGTCCAGGGAACAAACAAAATCAACGGAAGATGAAGCGCCGCGAGGAAGGTCATGGTGATCCAGAACCACACATGTCTCCTCAGCTTCCATCTCATTACGATGGCAAGGACAACCATCGCAGTTGCTATAAGTGACGGACGTGCAAGATCAAATCTCCCGGAATATACGAACAAGAGTGCCAGAAGAATGGTGCCGACAATGACACAGAGCACTCCCCACCACGGTAAACGCATTTGCTTGTCTTCTGCTGTTATCACTCTGTCTAGTGGCAATTTGCAATCTCCATTCCAGTGCCGACAATATCCAAGCCGACGGACACACCAGCAATAACTTGCCCAGCAACTGGTATAGCAGCACCAAGAGCCTTCGCAATTCCCACCACACCAACGCCTGCTTGGAGCCCCGCAAACACATTGGAACCGCTTGCCGAGTTGGCAGTGCCGATAAGTCCCGCTCCCATTTGGACTCGCTGAAGGATATTTGTCCCATTCGAAACTCCTGCGGCTCCATGAAAACCGCTAAGAGCTGCGGAAACAACTCCACCCTCAGGCAGCAGTCCTATCGCATCAATCCCAGCGCTCGCAGCACCTTTGGCAAGAGCACTTGTGACGCAGGAGTTCTTGTACCAGGGCGTCCCGTTATTTGGGGCTCCGCCGCCACCACCACCTCCATCAAAGCTAATGGGGCTACCGGAGAAGTTCACGCCGGAATAACTTGGCAAGGTATTCAGTTGCTGGCCGATATAGCTAGCGCTGATAGAATTGAGATCTGTGGGATACGGTGCCCATCCGTACATTCGAATTAGCGCCCCTGAGTCCGGACACCCGTCAAATGAGACAGAGTCTGGAATCCCTAGGTCAAAGCCATAGTTGTCACCTGAAGTGCAATCCAGTCCGCTCGGATCGAGGTTGCTCAATGGGTTATTCAAAGCATACACATAGCGGTTAAAGCTCTGCGGATTGGAAATATCGTAGCTCCCACTATATGGGTCGGGCGACAGCCAGTTGCCCTGGCGGTTAGAATACTGCCGGAACTGGGCATGGTCGGTATCGCTCTCACTGTCGTGATCAAGCATGGCGAAGTGGTACGCGTCGCTGTCCGCGCCGGTGCTGGACTGGCCGTCGCCCCAGGGTAGGGATGTGAATGTGCCTTCCACGCTCCCATTGTAGGATGTGCGCATCCGTTCCGTCCCCAACCAATCCTGATGCTCGAAGTGTGTCGCCCCGCCCGAGTAGTATGCAACAGGCGTTGTCCCCAGATAGTACTTGCCCTTCAGTTGGGCAAGGGTCGTTCCATTCCATTCTGAGGCACGCTCGCCCGCCGCGTTGAAGACGTACTCCGTGATCGTGCCTCCAACAACAGCCCGCACCCGCTGATTCAGCGCGTTGTAAACATAGGTTGCAGTTCCGCCGGCGTCCACCGCCGTAATGTTTCCTTCCGCATCGTGGGTGTACGAGTGGAACCCGTCCTGAGTCATGTTTCCCACTGCATCGTAGCTGTAGCCGTTGACGCTGATCCGGTTGCTCGCTATGTTGAAGCTCAACGAGGAGGGCCATCCAGTGCCGCTCAAAACGTTCTGCTGCCAGCGATTGCCCCATCGGTCATAGTCCCAGGAGTAGTTCGACCCTGAGCCCGAATTGACGGTGAGGGAGGTCAAGCGGTTGAACCCGTCGTAGCCGTAGCTCGACCCCTGATTCAATGCCGTATCGGAAGAGCAACTCAACTGTTGCTGCTTCCATGTGTTGGTGAACCCATAGAGCTGCGTGCCTGAAGAGCAGGAAGCTCCGGTGCTGCCGCTGCATACCCATCCGCCGTTCAAGCGTCCCAGCGTATCGTAGTGGAATACGCCGGCGAGTCCGTTGCCGAGGCCGTAGTTGACCGGACCGTTTGGTCCATTTTGTACATTTGAGACGATGTTGGCCGGATTTGTGGAGTTGCCGAGTGAACTGGTCAGCGAGAGCGGTTCGCTTGCCGGAGAGACTGTGAATGTGCTCTTCGTCCCGCTTCCGTCGGTCGAGGTGAGCATATTTCCGGCCAGGTCGTAGGTGTAGAGAAGCTGGTGATTGTTGCCGGTTGCGCCACAGGGGCCGGAGGGAAGACACTCGTCCAAGGCACTTGTCCTTCCCATGGGATCGTAGCTGAAGGCGGTTCCAGCGTTCGCGACTGAGACGACGGACAGGCGGCTTTTCAGATTGACCTGAGATAGATCGGTGAAGTCTGCGCCTGCAGCCGCATCGTATGCAAAGGTCTTGGTGGGCGTGATGCCATCGTCGTAACTGATGGTGAGCACACGGCCCAGAGCATCGAACTGCGTGGTAGTCGTCGTCAAAACTGTAGCACTTGTTTGGTTGGCCTTCGGACGTGTTCGCGTCACCACCAAGCCCGTCGAATTGTATTGGTAGTTATAGTTCGTCGTCCCTCGCTCCGGCTCTGTATTTGAGGTTGTGCGGCCAAGCCAGTCGGAGACGAACGTGCGTGTCTGCGCGCCCTGGGTGATTGTCGTGGTGCCAGTCGCCAGAGTGTAATTGTAGGTGGTGGTAAACCCCGTTCCGGTAATATCCGTTCCGCAAGAGGCGGCTGTCGTGCCCGAGGGTAGCAAATTGGCGCCGGAGGAGACTTCACAAACGATGGCTGTTCGCCCCAGGCCGTCGACCTGAGAAATCCGCGTCACGCCGTTGGCATCTACGGATTCGGTTGAACGTCCCAGATATGTGTAGCCTTGAGTTTCTCCGTCGGCGCGAACCGCGCTTGTGAGGCGGCCGAGGACATCGTAGATGTACGTGTCGCCCGATCCGGAACATACCTTGCTGGCGTTAAAACCATCTCCCTGATAGAGATATGAGTTAAAGGTTGCATTACCATTTGCATCGTAGCAGGTATCCACCTGGTACCACGCGCTGCCGCTTTGGCCATTAGCCACCTCCACGCGGCTCTGCCGACCATAGCCGTCATACTGAACTTCTGTGTCTCCAGAGATCGAATTCTGTTGCCCCAGTTGGGTCGGCGAGTAGGATAACGTTATTTTACCTCCATCGGGATAATCTACCTCCTTTGGCCGCAGCATCGAGTCGTATGTCGGGATCTTTGTGATCTGCGTGTTTGAATCGGTGGAGCTGAGCGGTAGTCCGGTATTAGCGGTATCGTAAGATTCGCCAGTTCCAAGCGCCACGCCACTGGACGGAGTTGGCAACGTGGTTCCAGTGTTGTAGACAAAGGCTGGATCGTACGTTAGCGTTGTCGTCCCGGTTGGTGTTGTGCTTGTCAGCAGAGTGCCGGTGTCCTCATAGGCTGCACTCAGCGCGTACGATGTTCCGGAGCTTGCATACAACGTTGCGCTGGTCAAATTGCCGCGTGCTCCGCTGACGGCAACATGCTTTGGGACCCCCGAGCTGACTGTTAGCGCACCGCCGTCGTACCCGTAGAGCGTCTTTCCAGCCCAGTTTCCGCTGCCGTCGTAGACATCGTCTTCGGAGACGAGACTGGAGATGCTGGAGCCGTATATCCACACTTCCTTGCGAAGGAGCGCACCGCGAGAGGTAGACCCGCCAAAATCGTACACATCGGCCTCGGTTTGCATTCCGGAAGTGCTGTACTTCGCGGTTGCGCCATGCGTCTGTATGCCGTTGAGCGTTTCATATGTATCGACCTGGCTGATGCGTAGCGATGGCGTGGTCGTGGTGCAGGGAGATGCGGCCCCATTGTAGCAGGTATTGCGCGCAAGGACAGGCGTACCGGTCTTCGCGCCTTGGTAGACACTGCGGGCTGTCTCGTAAAACGTTAAGTAGCCGCTCGGCGCCACGAAATCGTAGGCCTTGTGATTTTTTGCGCCGTCTACAACCTCAGTGTGCGTCGTTCCCGTTCCGTTGGGAGTGGTTCGAGCGTAGGTCCAGGTGGATCCCGCCGATCCCGAGTCGCTCGCGAGAGTACGAGTTAACCCCGCAGCTCCACCGTCACTGCAGATAATCCCGTTGTTCCCACCTGTGTACGAATAATCGATCCATCCTCCCTGAGGCACCTCCACGCCGCTTATTCGTCCGGTGACGTTGGCTGGAGCCCCTGGAGTCGTCTCATAGGAAAAATGATAGGAACTGCCATCAGAAAAAGCGATCGTATCCACAAGAGAATTTGAGGTCGGGCCGTACTCATGAGTACTGCAACCGAAGTTGGTCTGCACCGTGTAGGTCTTGTAAGTGACCGAGACGGGGCGCCAGGTTCCGCCAGTGTCTTTGTACGAGATGGTCGTCGCACTTGGTGGATCGCCGAAGATAGTCAGTGCTTGTTGACCGAGGGTGTCGGTGAAGATCCCGCCGCTGAATGAGGTAACGTTCCCGTTCGCATCAGTTAAAGAATAGTTGCCTGTTTGACCAGTTGGATTGGCAATGGCAGACGCCGAAATCGTTGTTCCTTGAGGCGATATGAGGGAGACAGTGATGTATCCAGCGTAAATGGAGGTATTGGCAACAAACCCTGAACCGTCCTCTGCCGTTGCTGGAACAACTATAGGTGGATTCGCTCCGCTCGGTGGGCATGCCGTGCCCCCAGTGGAATTGATGTACGAGCCACCGGTGTTAAACGGGTGCACCAGACCCTGTTGATCCGAATAGAAGACGTTGCTGTACGTCCAGGACTGCCAGCTCCCCTGACCGTATTGGCCGCACGTACCTGAAGACGTGGACATTGTATAGCCGACATAAACATTGCCAGCGGGATTTAGCCCGTTCCATCCCCAGTTACTCGCCGGTTGCCACTGGGAGATTCCATTGACAGATACGGGAGTCCAGACGGCGCTATCGAAGCTCAGGCTATAGCTAAATGGCGCTCCTCGCCCCGTCTTATTCAAGATTGGGATGGTGAGGTGCGTATTCAAGTTGGCGACATTAATCGAGTCGAGCCCGTAATTGTCAAATGTGCCGTGGGCATACAGGCCAGTAGCAACCTGCGCCATCAATGAAGAAGCGGCAAACAGGAGAGCGCATGCATGGCCTGTCGTACGCAACATCTTGTGCATATGTCTTACCCTTTCTGCATGAACCGAGGCCTAGCCGACCTGTGCGGAGCTTACTGAAATCGCCAACTGGAGAGAGCCGTTGATGTATCGCTGGATGAGAAAAGGGACCTGTACTCCGTCGACGAGTCTGTAGTCGGAATAGTGAATCTCGATGGCAATGGCTGACGGAGAACCGCCGTCCGCTTGCACGGAGTATGCGAGAACGGCTGGAAGAAACGATGTGGGATTCAGACCGAGGTCCACGGTGCTTTGCTTTGCAGCATCAGCCCAGAGGTTACTCGGCAATTCGCCGAACACGAATTGGCTCTGCAAATGTCGAAAGGCGCCATCGCTGGAACCGACAGGACCGGTCCCAAGGTCAACGATCCCCAATGAATTTGGCAGCAAAGTCGGCTGCAGGGAGATGGCCGGAAGAAACCATACTCCAGGTTTCCAACAATTGCGGGCATCAATCTGATGGGCGACTCCATTAGAGCCAGTCCATTGGCAACTGGCGCTAATACCGGACCCTGTTTTGCTCTCGGCTCGCTGCCCCAGGGTGCCCAGCGTAAGCTGCATTTGCGACGAGCCGTCAGCAAACGCTGTCAGATTGGCGGTTCCCTGGTCTTCTAGATCACCGGTATACCATGTGGCGCTTCCTGACAACTGGACGCGGTGTACGATCTTGCCGCTGGAAAACGACAAAGAAAGCTGATTAAGCGCCGGACCGGCATTCACACCCTGAGCAAGAACTTCGGAAGTGTATACCGTTGATAATGCTAATTCCAGGACTAGAGGCAATACACGCGATATACAAGAGGTTTTCACTGAAACACTCCAACGTTGATGAGTCTGTCGGTGGATACAGTTTGTGGTTGCAAAAAACGCTATCCGTTATGACCAGTGTTTCCCGTTCGCTACCAACATGTGGTAAGAGACGATGTGACTGTTTGGGCGATTGAACTGGATGTGACTGAGCTGTAGGTTGCACTTCCGGGCCAACCTGCAGTAATTGTGTGGGAACCAACACCTAAAGTACTTGTTGTGAACGTCGCTGTTGTACCGCCGATTGTGCCCGTGCCGATGGCTGATCCCCCGTCGTAGAAGGTTATCGTGCCAGCAGGTCCGCTGGAGATGGTTGCCGTGAACGTCACCAATCCGCCGTACAAAGACGGCGTGCCAGAGGTCGCCACACTCAACGTCGGCGCGACTTGCCAAGCCGATGTCGCAAGGGAAAAGGATGTGGACGGATAGCTGAGGCTTGGCAATCTGAAGGTATTCGCACCTTTCAGATGGAAATAGATCACAGATCCAACAGCGTGTGCGCACAACAGGCCGGATGGAAAGTAATCATTTGAGAACTTTGCGCCGAACGCTGACGCGATAGAGGCCTGGGTTGAGAACTGCCCATAAGCGACGGTTTCACTATAGCTGTGACCGGCGCTGTCGCCAAAAGAAATCGTGATATTTCCTGAATCGCCCGGCGTCTCCTGTCCTGAGACGGTAATCGATGTGTCCGCAGCAAACGCACGGCCGCCCAAGCCCAGCATCACCAGCAGCAGCACAATCAGAGTGCGAAACGTTCGCGACATGCCATTCTCCCTCAAGGCTGTGGTGGTGCTACTGCAAGGTGACCAGAACTTCGATCACGCCCATTCCAGAATCGAGCGAGCCAAGCGCCTTGCCAACTACAGCTCCAAGCATCTTGCTGCGGTCCGTTCCCTTCATGGCGTATCCAAGGGTGGACGAGGTAACCAGCAGATCCCCGCGCTTGATTGAGCCGTTCTCTGCGCTCACCTTGGTCGGAACAATCCCTACCATGGCCATTGGCACTTCAGTGGTGCTGGTCTTGGCGTCGGTCGTCTGCCTTCTGCCGACGGTGCCCGGCTTGGTGGAATAGATTCCAGCAACAAGGGTAGAGTAGGGCTCGGCGGACTTGAGAACATCGGACCGGCTCTCCGAACCGATCACGAGCACGTCTCCGGGCTCGTAGTTCTTCCTGTCTCCGGCCACGTCCACCGATTCTGCGTAGTCTCCACCGCAGGTAATGCCGGTGTAGGCTACCGTCTGGATGCCGCCGTTCGGGAAGTTGACGCCGCCCGAAGCGTTGACCACGCCGGCAACGTCGAGTTTGTATCCAGCGCCAGGATTCGTCGTGCCGATGCCAACATTGCCAGTAACCTGCTGCAAGAATATGCCGTTTGGCACCAAGTAAGTAAAAACCGTCACCCCTTCTCCAGCCGTAGATTTAATACCGTGATTCGTATCTAAAAGATACAATGGTCCACCTCCGTCGAGAAGTGTTGAACCATTTACCTCCAATAGATTTGTAGGATTTGTCGTTCCAATCCCGACGTTACCATTCACTTCCCAGATGGCGGAACCTTGAAATGTTCCCGTCGAGGTGTACTTTGGAATGTTGTTTACCGTCTGCGCCGCCGCCCCCGCGGACGCCACGATGCAAAAAGCCACTGCCACCATCTTCTTGTTCATATTTCTCCTAGCCCTTTCTTCGTAGCCGATTGCCTCTGTGACGGGTGATTATCGTGTACCAGAACATGCAGTTCGAATGTTGGTCGCGCGCACCGTCGTCGGTTGCGTGCGCATTGTTCCGCTCGGTAGAACTGCATCCGATACGCTCAAGTGCCTTTATCATTGCCGCACCGTCCTGTAGCACGGCAGGGGTGTCCGTGCCTCCGGTGTTCTGCTCATCTCTGGTTGATAACCGAGTCTTTCGTGCAAAATGGCCATCGGATCACCTGGCGCCGTGCGCAACAGCACTTGTCCGAAAGGAAGATCGCATTGCGAATCTCGCTTCACTTTGAGGACAGTTCCAGACTGCGATGTCAAGACCTCGGCCGGGAGCGGCGGGGAGAGATTTGGATATTCGTCGATCAGGCGCACCAATTGAAGTTCGCCGTTTCGAGCGGGCCGCAATTCCGCAAGATACGTATCCTGGTTGTATCCCCAAGATCCGCGAACAACCGTGCTGGTCGCCAGGAATCGCACGTGTGCCTTCTGAACTCGAATGCGTGCTCGTGCGTCTGCTGAAGTAACAGCAGCAGCTATGCATGCCATCACGGTCAATGTTCGGATAAGACTCACTGAGGTCAAAGACTTCTCCAAAAGTTCAATGTGACTGAAGGCGTTAGGTTTTTCGAGAAGCGTATACTCTGCCCCCCGGTTCGGCTGGTCGGCCATGGAAACGTGTTCGTCTGCACCACCGCGCCCATCGCAAACGCCGCAGCTCAGATCGCCACTACCGCCATCTTCTTGTGCATTGTCTTCGTAATCCCTTCTTAACTGATCGGCATCTGCTGAAACTCTCTGCTGGAGTGCGGCAAACTCTCTGCGCACATTACGATTTCATGAATCCTGCACACGTGCTCTGCCCCAATCCGGCGATGGCCACTGTTGGCCAGATGGGACGCACATAGCAGACCGTGCCGTAGCTGCAGTTTCAGCGCAGGCCCATAGGATACAGAAACTCACGTCGGTTTTGATGTCCGCAGTATCGGCTTGTTTTTTTGCCTTGTCAATGAAGATATTCAGATGTAGTTACCTGTTTATTACTTTACAAATAACTCGCAAGCAGGAAAAGCTCCACACGATCTCCTTGGTTGGTCAATGGAACTTTAGTCACTCAGCGGATGCCAGATTGCATGGAGGGAAAGAAATGGCTGCCGTCGATTGCGGTCTAAAAGCGCCCGACTCAGGCCGTTGTCTGGAGCATTTTCATCCCTCCGGTAATGCCGGCATGGCAGTATGTGAGCCATGCTGAAGGTGCCGTTGCGCTCTTCCACCATACAAATGAGGAAGGGCTCCACGAGTTTTGCTCATGGAGTCCGAGGCGATTTGGTACGCTTCGCGTAGCTATTCATTGGGTAATCTGTGACCGTAGATCTGACGAAGCAGTCGGAATATTGTGTGGCTTTTGAGAACAGCACGGCTATCGCCTTTTCCGCGCCTACCGCAGCGCCCGAAGCAATAGTCCGATCATGATACCTAGGATGACGATGCCGAAATGCTGCCAATAGGACATGGACGACCATGCGGCTGCCATGATCGCCGGCAGCATGAGTAGCAGGATAACGATGCAGAGAATGGTCCCCAAGTGCCTTGCGACATCTGAAGCTTTCACGGCGCTCACGATAAGGCCGGTGGCAAGAATGGCAATGGCGACGAGCGCTACCGATCCCACGATCCCGGCCCAGCCACGCATGAAATTGGTTTCGAGCATCATATAGTTCCCTCCTTTTCTGGTTAGTTGGTGGCTGTATGAACTGGCTCATTGAAGCAGCCTTCGCTCCCGGTGAGTATCCCGGTGCCGTCGAAGTGCAACTCCGGCCAGTGGTCGTTTTCGCTGAGGTACACCGTCCAGAAAGTCCGTACCGCGTCCTTCCGTTGCGGAGGAAGCGGCGCAAAGTCGCTCGACTCCAGGCGTCCAAGGCAAATGGGAATGCCCGGCAGCGCGAAGCCCCGCTCGGATCGGAGAGTCAGTGCGAGCGCCTTCGCCCGCACTGGGTGTGCGAGTTGTGTCGCAGAG
>Ga0224528_1001950_pt1 | contig 12527 bp, 12 predicted proteins | sample CBST25metaG_2_FD_179888 | JGI IMG/M metagenome (GOLD analysis project Ga0224528, IMG submission 179888) | Peat soil microbial communities from Stordalen Mire, Sweden - C.B.S.T25 | ecosystem: Environmental > Terrestrial > Soil > Wetlands > Peat | place: Sweden: Norrbotten County, Stordalen Mire...
GACGTTGATGTAGTTGTACTGAATCTGGCAGAAGCTCCACAGATCGCTGCCGTCGAGAATCTCGTTGAAGGCCTCGTAGTCGTCGTGAAAGGAGAAGCCCAGATTGCGGATGCGACCATCGTCCAGCGCAGCTTTGGCCCGCTCCAGCAGATCGTACTCAAGCACAACATTGTGCCAGTATTTGCGGTTCAGCCCGTGAAAAAGATAGAAATCGATATGGTCGTCCTGCAGGCGTTGCAATTGCTCGGCAAGAATGCGATCGAAATCCTCCGCACACTGCACCTGCCAGACCGGCAACTTGGTGGCCACGCGCACCCGCTGGCGATACCCGTCCGCCAGCGCTTTGCCCACCAGCACCTCACTCTGCCCGGAGTGGTATGGGTAAGCCGTATCGAGATAATTCACCCCCTTGTCGATGGCGTGGCGCAGCATTCGGATCGCCTCATCTTCAGCAATCTGCGGACTGTTGCGCTTGTGGTCGAGCGTGGGCAGACGCATGCATCCAAAGCCCAACGCCGAAGCCTTCCATCCCGTTAAACCGAAATCTCTATATTGCATGGGGCTACCTTCATTTCGATTTCGCTGGAATTGTACCCCTGTTTTTCCTGTGCGTTGCGCCATGTACCACATATAGAAACTTCAAGCACATTTTTTACTTTGCTGAACCGGAACAAAGCCTTCTCTGTCTTCCTTTTTCTCCTTCCGGTGATCGAAGTCACGACAGAGGTAGTTAATCGGAGTTAATATCAAAGACAGGTTGCCGATGAACGAATATGAACGGTCCGTCCGCCGCGCGGGAGACGCGGGCGCATTCCAGCCGAATTCCTCCCAGAGGCCCACCATGAAAACGGAGCGCACGACGAACTTGGCTCCCTGCTGCAAGGAAGCAGCTCAAGCGTCCACGCCGAATTGCGACTATAATGGTCGTAATTCCAGCACTGCACGCTATGCACAGTGCCCCGGGGGCCAGTCCGTACAAATGTTAAGCGATTTAAAGATCGGCGAGAGCGGCCTTCTGGTTGATCTGGATCTGCCCGCCGCCGTGCAGAACCACCTGATGCACATGGGTTTTGTTCCCGAGGCTCGGGTCAAGGTGCTGCGCAAGGCCCCGGCCGGCGACCCGATTGTTTACGGCGTCGACGGCATGGAGATCGCCCTGCGCCGGGAAACCGCCTCGGCCATCCGCGTGCATTCCTGCGAGGATGAAACTGCCGCCGGCGAGGCCGCCCAATGAGCGATTGCTGCCAGCCCAAGCCCTTCGTCGCACCAACCTGCGTCACCGACAGCACACTGCGCACGGTCGTTCTTATCGGCCCGCCCAACGCCGGCAAATCGACGCTCTTCAATCGGCTCACCGGCCTGCGCCAGAAGGTTGCCAACTTTCCCGGCGTCACCGTCGAGCAGCGCCTGGGCCTGATGGCCGGCATCCACCGCGACGACCTGACACTGATCGATCTGCCGGGCATCTACAGCCTTTCGCCTTACTCCGAGGACGCCCGCGTCTCCATCGATGTGCTCTGCGGCAAGATGCCCGGCACGCCCAAGCCCGATGCCGTGCTGCTGGTGCTCGATTCGCTACACCTGACCCGCCAACTGATGCTGGCCGCTCCCGTGCTGGCCATGGGCCTGCCCACGCTGGTTCTGCTGAACATGAGCGACCTGATGGCCGAGCGCAACGGCAGGATCGACACCCTCAAGCTCGCCAGGGAACTTGGCACGCCGGTCGCCCAGATCAGCGCCATCCGCAATCTGGGTCTCGACGCCATTCCGCTCTTCCTCAATCAGCAGACCCGGCGCGAGGCCGCCAGTCCGCTCTCGCTGCCCGTGATTGGCAACGCCGCCAGCGCCCACCGCTGGGCCGCGCAGGTCAGCCGCCGCACCGACTACCACGCTCCGCTCTCGGTGGAAAGCTCGCGCAAGATCGACGACGTGCTGCTGCATCGCATCTGGGGACCGCTCCTGTTCCTGCTCGTCGTCCTGACTGTCTTCGAGAGCGTCTTCTCCATCGGCCAGCCGCTCTCCGAAGGTTTCGGCGACCTGCTGACGCGCTTCGGCGATCTCGTCCGCCCGCTGCTGCCCGCCGGTTGGATTCAATCGCTGGTGCTCGACGGCGTCTGGACCGGCATCTCCTCGGTGCTCGTCTTCCTGCCACAGATTCTGCTGCTGTTCCTGTTTATCGGCATTCTGGAAGACTCGGGATATCTGGCCCGCGCCGCGCTGATCGCCGACCGCGTCATGCGCGTGATCGGCCTCAACGGCAAGGCCTTCATTCCGCTGCTATCGGCCTACGCCTGCGCCGTGCCGGCCATCATGGCTACGCGCACCATCGAAAACAAGCGCGACCGGCTGGCGACCATTCTGGTCACGCCCTTCATGACCTGCTCGGCCCGTCTGCCCGTCTACATGATGCTGATCGCGGCCTTCATCCCCAACACCGTCTACCTGCACGGCGTCATCGGATTGCGCGCGATGGTCATGCTCGGACTCTATGTGGCCGGTTTTCTGGCCGCATTTGGCACCGCCTGGATCTTGAAGAGTTCCGTGCTCAAATCGAGCGAAACGCCGTTCATTCTCGAACTGCCGCAATACCGAATGCCCACGGTGCGTTCGCTGGCGCTGCGCCTGATTGACCGCGCCCGCGTCTTTTTGCGTCAGGCGGGAATCATCATCGTCTGCGTCACCATCGTGCTCTGGGTGCTCTCGCACCTGCCCGTGACGCACATTGCCGGTGTATGGCAAACGCCCGCGCTCACCGACAGCATCATCGGCCGCCTCGGTCATTTCATCGAGCCGCTGATCGCTCCGCTCGGCTTCGACTGGAAGATCGGCATCGGACTGCTGTCGAGCGTGCTGGCCCGCGAGGTTCTGGTCAGCACCATGGGCACGCTCTACGACACCGACCCGGCCACGCACGGACTCGCGCTTGAGCAGGCCATTCATCACGACATCGCCCTCGGCGGCGCACTGGCTCTGATGATCTTCTTCGCCTTCGCCCTGCAGTGCACCTCGACGCTCGCCATGGTCCGCCGCGAAACCAATAGCTGGAAGTGGCCCGCCGTGCAGTTCACCTACATGCTCGCCCTGGCCTGGATCGCGGCCTTTGCCGTCAACCACATCACCATGGCCCTGCTGCGGTAAAGGAAGACAGGGAACAGGGAACAGGGAACAGGGAACAGACTGTTCCCTGTTCCCTGTTCCCTGTTCCCTGTTCCCTGTTCCCTGTTCCCTGTTCCCTGTTCCCTCAAGCATTCTCCACCCCCGCTACAATAAGTCCATGCCCTCCCGCAGCCTGCTCAAGCTCACGATCGTCGACCACGGCACGGAACTGACCGTCGAGGCCACGCGCGAAAACAGTCTGTGGGAACAGTGCGCGGCCTTTGCCGCCGTGCTCATCGTTCTCTGCCTGCTCTGGGGGGGTGGCGGCAAACAGGCGCAGATCTTCGCCATCCTCGGCGCGTTTCTTCTGGTCGCCGGCTATCTGCACACACGCCGCGCACGCAACACCACCACGCTGCACGCCACCATGAGCGAATTGCGCACCGAGGGACGCACGTCCGAAACTCTCGTCTGCAGCGACGTGATGCTCATGCAATACGACCCCGGCGACGAGGACGATCCTTCTGGACTTTATGTTTTTGTGCCCGAGCGCTACGTGTGTTTGCTGCCACGCCTCAACGCCGAACAGACCGCTCGCGTGCTCGCCGCGCTTGAACGAAAATTCCCCGGCCTCACCCTGAACCGCACCCCCACCGGCGCGCTCGACGACGACTCCCGCGGCATGATGAACCTCTGGCTCAACCAGCCACCGAGCGACGAACACCCCGACGAATAAAACGCGATGACAAGCGCGCGGCGACTGGAACGGCTGCCGCGAGTGCCACCTCAAGCCCGACCTGTTGCTGATCGCTGATCTACGACAAGCCCGACGCAAAGACACTGCGCTTCGTCCGGCTCGGCCCGCACAGTGAGTGATTCGGGTAGGTATTTACATACGATTTATGCCGCCACAACCTGAATGCCGACGGCATCCACGCGACGGGCGGCGGTCTTGCTTTCAGGGCCGACAACAATCTTCACCGGCCGCCCCAGGCGCACCAGGCAATCCATCATTTTGATCTCGCTGATGCCACGAAACTGGCCACGCAGCATGTTGGAGAGCTTCGGCTGCGTAAGCCCGAGAACCTTGGCCGCCTCCTGCTGGCTCCAGCCGCGCTCGCGTAGAATCTCCGCGATTTTCGTAACCAACTGCGCTTTCACCAGCATCTGGTCGGAGTCGGGAAAACCCAACTGCGCATAGATGTTTTTCTCATTTTTCACTTTGCTCACGCCGACTCTCCCCTGGCCTGTCGCTCGGCCTCTTTCAGCCGTTCGCGAATCAAATCCATCTCCGCCTTGGGTGTCTCAATGCCACGCTTCGATTTTTTCTGGAAGCAGTGCAGCACGTACACCGCATGGGCTATCCGCACCGTGTAAACCGCTCGATACGCATTGCCGCGCCAACTCTCCACAACCTCCAGCACCCCGGCCGAACCAAACCCCTTCAGCGGCTTTGCGTCTGGATGCAGCGCGCCAGCCTGCGCTTGATACAAGGCAAAGCCGAAGCTCTGCTGCACCTCGTCCGGCATCGCCAGAAGATCCTTCTTCGCCGAGCCAATCCAGTGCAGAGATCGAAGATCTTGCGCCATGTCAATTATACCCACATTGGGATATTTATCCAGCGAAAACCAGCGGGGGTCAAGAATCTACGGAGGAATGATCCGAACAGGCTACTTACTCGCCTGAATCATCTGCTCAGCGTGTTGTAGGCTGGTTTCGGTCACCTTGGCGCCGCTCATCATGCGGGCCACCTCGCGGGTACGGGCAGCCGCGTCGAGGGTGCGGATCTGCGTCTTGGTGCGGCCTTCGGCCTCGCGCTTTTCCACCACCAGATGCTGATCGGCGAAGGCGGCGATCTGCGGCAGGTGCGTCACGCAGAGCACCTGCTGCGCGCCCCCAAGCGCCTTCAGTTTCTGTCCCACGGCCTCGGCCGCGCGACCGCCAATGCCGATGTCGATCTCGTCGAAGACCAGCGTGCGCGGCGCCACCTTCTTCTTGCCCTTGACGTTCTTGGCCGCGTGCTCTTCAACAGCCACCTTCAGCGCCAGCATCACGCGCGACATTTCGCCGCCCGAGGCAATTTCCACCAGCGGCTTCAGCGGCTCGCCCGCGTTGGTCGCGATCCGGTAGCTGACCGTGTCCCAGCCCGCGGTCGTCCACGCCGTTTCCTTCTCGTTCGCGGCGACGGCCACATCGAAGCGCACCTTCATCGCCAGCGAATTGATCTCCGCCTCGGCCAGCTTCGCCAACTTGCCCGCAGCCTCACTCCGAGCCACGTTCAACGCCGCAGCCACTCTCCGATATTCCTTCGCGGCAGCAGCAAGGGTCGCGCGCAGCGCCTCCAGCAACCCGTCGCGATCTTCCACCTCGGAAAGCTTGCGCGCCGCCTCTTCGCCGAAGCCGATCACGTCCTCAATGGTCTTGCCGTACTTGCGCTTGAGCCGGTCGATCAGCGCAAGGCGATCCTCAATCTCTTCGAGCCGCTCGGGCGAGGCGTTGATGCCCTCGGCGTAATCGCGCAGCGTCGTCGCCACGTCATCGACGGTGGCGCGTGCATCGGTCAACTGCTGCAATGCCTCGACAAAACGCGCGTCGTAGCGTGATAACTCTTCGACATTGCGCTGCGCGGCACGCAGTGCGGTCTCGGCCGAGGATGAGCCTTCATACAACTGCTCGAAGGCACCCTGCGCGGCCGCGTAAAGTTTTTCAGCGTTGGCCAGCACGCGCTTCTCGGTTTCGAGCGCCTCGTCCTCGCCCGGCTCCAGATGCGCCGAGGCAATCTCCTTGCTCTGATAGCTCCACAGATCGACCATGCGCAGACGGTCCTGTTCGCCATCGACAAGGTCTTCGAGTTTCTTCTTCGCCTCGGCCCATTGCGCGAAGGCCAGGGAGATTTCGTCGGGAAAGAGTCCGGCAAAGCGGTCGAGCAGGATGCGCTGCTGCGCCTGATCGAAGCTGACCAGCGTCTCGGTCTGCGCGTGGACCAGTGCCAGCTCCGGCGCAAGCTGCTTGAGCACCGCCACCGTGGCCGGCTGATTGTTGATGAAGACGCGGCCCTTGCCCGAGGCGTGCACCTCGCGCCGCAGAATAACCTCCGCGCCCTCAACGTCGATGCCGTTAGCTCCAAGCACGGCTTCGGCCCCGGGCGTGGCATCGAAGACGCAACTGACCACGGCCTTTTCCGCGCCGTGGCGCACCACATCGACCGACCCCTTGCCGCCCATCAACAGGGCCAGCGCATCCACCAGAATCGATTTACCGGCGCCGGTTTCGCCGGTGAGCAGATTCAATCCGGGACCGAAGGCCGCAACGGCATGATCGATCACGGCGTAATTTTCAGCGCGCAACTCGACGAGCATGGAAGATTGCACCTCTACTAAAGCTTGGAGCGCGAGGCGGCCCGAAACCCGCCCCATTCGCCCAAGACAATTTGAGCGCAGCATAGCACACACGCGGCCCTTGCGCAGAAGTCGAACATCTTTCCCGATCTTGCAGATGCGCGACAAGGTGCATGATCGGTCACTTGGGTTTCTGGCCCGCATTCTGTTACCGTGAAAGATGAGGGGAAATGCCGATTCTTACTGCTGCATTTGTCTATCTGTTGCAGGCCGACAGCGGCGCCGCCCCGGCCACAGCGCCGGCCGCGGCTTCGAGTGCGATCACCGATATGGCACATAACATCGGACCGATCGCCATTGGCGTACTGCTTTTGTTGCTGCTCGCGAGCCTCTACTCGTGGACTATCATCCTGAGCAAGCTCTCACAGTTTCGCCGCGTCACACGCGAAAGTCGCCGCTTCGTCCGTTCCTTCCGCAAGGCCACACGCCTGCAGGAGATTGCGACGATGGCCAGCGAGTGCGCCACCAGCCCGATGGCACAGGTCTTCGAGGACGTCTACGAGACCTACAAGCGCCAGACCGGCGGCTACGGCCCGCCACGCAACCTTCTTCCGCTTGAACGCAGCGCCCAGACGGCAGCCAGCGAAGCAATCACCGGCCTGGAACGTCGCATGACGTGGCTGGCGACCATCGGCTCGGCAGCGCCGTTCATCGGCCTGTTTGGCACGGTGATGGGCGTCGTCGATGCCTTCCACGGTCTCGGCTCCGCCGGTTCGGCTACGCTGCGCGCGGTTGCCCCCGGCATCTCGGAAGCGCTGATCACCACCGCCGCGGGCCTGTTTGTGGCTGTGCCTGCCGTGATTGCCTACAACCAGCTTTCCAGCCGTGTCCGGGTCTTTGCCTCGGCCATCGACGACTTCTGCCGCGAGTTGCTGAACTCGCTCGAGGAGATTCCCGTCCGGGCCCCACAGCAGCCGACGCGCGAGCCGGGATATCCCCGGGAGGCCGAACGTGGCGTTTACAAGTAGCACCGGCAAAACACAAAGCACGCTGGCGGAGATCAACATCACGCCGCTGGTCGATGTGGTGCTGGTGCTGCTGGTCATCTTCATGATCACCGCTCCGGTGCTGCAGTCGGGCATCGATGTGAACGTGCCCAAGACGCGTACCGTCAAGGAGATCACCGAGCAGCGCACGGTCGTCACCATCGATCACGACCAGCAGGTGTTTCTTGGCGACAAGCCGGTGAACATTCACGATCTGCCCACGAGGCTGGCCTCGGGCGGCGATCCGACGCATCAGGTGATTTATCTGCGCGCCGATCAGACCGTGCCCTTCGGTGCCTTCGCCTCGGTGATGGACGCCGTCAAGCAGGCCGGCATCACCAACGTGTCGATCGTGACTCAGCCGCTCGACGGCAAGTCGTCGGCCGCGGCAGACAGCGGCAACTAGGGCGGGCAAGCCCTGTGGCGGGCAAGCGCCCGTCTCTTGCCCTTGGCAGGTTAGATAGCAATGAACAAGGCGCAACACAACAGCGGAGACCCTGAGTTGGGACTGCATCCGGAGCCGATTGCGGCCTCGGCCACCGGCTCACTGGTTCTGCATGGCATTCTGCTCGCCGTCGTGCTTGGGTGGGGATGGGCCATGGGCCTGTTCCACCATAATGACTGGGGCAGCCAGGGCGAAGGCAGCACCATGCAGGTCAGCCTCGCCAGCGACGCGCTTCCCCTGCCGCCGACCGAAGTGAACAAGAACGTGCTGTCAACCGAAACACCGAGTCCGGCTCCCGCGCCGCCTACCCCCAAGCCCGTCGAGCACATCGACGACAAGGCGATTCCCATCGCCAGCAAGGTCAGGCAGCAGCCGCAGCCTCAACAGAAGCAGCAGCCCACCCAGCAGAAAACACAGAAGAACCAGCCGCAGCCACAGCGCGACAACCTGGCCCACTACGGAGAACAGTCCGGCAGCGCCATTCCGCACGGCGTGCCCAAGCACGGCAACTTCGGTCCGGCCCAGGTAGGCGACAGCGACTTCACCAGCATGTTCGGCTGGTACGTGAACCAGATCAACCAGAAGATGTCGCAGAGCTGGAACCGCTACGAGGTCGATCCGCGCACCCCGCACGGCACGCGCGCCTTCATCGCTTTCGTCATCCATCGCGACGGCAGCCCCACGAATATCCAGATGGACCGTTCGAGCGGCAGCCCCACGCTGGACCGATCCTGCCTGCGCGGCGCGCAACGCATCGATACCTTCGGCGGCCTACCCCCGGCTTATAATCAAAGCACTTTGAAAGTCTCCTACTACTGCGAGTACTAATATAGCTAGGCTCCGCTCCCTACCGATGGAGCCGGCTCGTCGCGCGCCGATGGCACGCTTCGACACACAGGAGGTTTCCCTTTCGCATGAAGGCTCACGTCAGACTTCTGCCGCTTTTTCTGCTTTCGTTCCTTGCTTTGGCCGCTTGCCCGCTTCGCGCACAGGACTGGGTGCATACTGGCACCAACCTCGGCAACCAGCGCATCCGCCTGGCCGTAGCCGACTTCAAACCCGTCGGCGCCGAAGCGCAAACGCCCTCGCTCAAGGCCACCTTCGATTCCACCCTGCAAAGCGATCTGGCGCACGCCGGCCTCTTCGATATGGTTTCGAAGAGCATGATGCCCGAATCGCGTCCCGGCTCGCCACAGGAGATCTCGATCAACCAGTGGTCCTCGATGCCCACCAACGCCTCCATGGTCACCTTCGGCGCGCTGGCGGCCAACAACGGCCGGCTCATCGTCTATGGCTGGCTCTTCGACACGCATAACGGCGCCAACCCGCAGATTCTCGCCAAGCAGTACAACGAAGCTGCCACCGAAGAGATGGCCCGCACCGTGGCTCACCGCTTCGCCGACGAGATCATCTACCGGCTGGGCGGCGGCATCAACGGCATCTCCGAGACCAAGATCTATTTCGTCAGTTCCCGCTCCGGCTCGAAGGAGATCTGGGCGATGGACTACGACGGCCAGAATCAGCATCAGGTGACACATCTGGGCTCGATTGCCCTGTCGCCCCGCATCTCGCCCGACGGCAGCCGGCTGGCCTTTGCCGCGCTCGATCGCGGCGGCTGGTCGATCCGCATGTACTCAGTCGAGCTGGGCCGTATGATCGGCTTCCCGGCCGGAGTCGGCGGCGGCAGCAACCTCTCGCCCGCCTGGAGTTCCAACGGCGCCAAGCTCGCCTTCTCCTCCTCGCGCTCGGGCGACTCCGAGATCTGGGTGGCGAGCGCCAGCGGCGGCGGCCTGCACCGCGTCACCACCTTCCGCGGCCCCGACGTCGCTCCCACCTGGAATCCCAAGACCAACGGGCAGATCGCCTGGGCCAGCGGACGCACCGGCCTGCCGCAGATCTACACCATGAGCGAGGACGGCTCGAGCGTGCAGCGGATCACCGACGGCGGCTATGCCGTCTCGCCCTCCTGGTCGCCCAGCGGACAGTTTTTGGCCTTCAGTTGGAACCGCAAGTACGGTCCGGGAGACCCGGGCGGCAATGACATCCACATCATCGACATCGCAAGCAAGCAATATCTGCAACTGACGCACGAGTCCGGCTCGAACGACTTTCCCAGTTGGGCACCCGACAACCGGCACATTGTCTTCGAACGCCGCGTCGGCCACCGTTCCGATATCTGGACCATGCTCTCCGACGGCACCGACCAGCATCAGCTCACCCGCTCCGGCAACAACTTCATGCCGAACTGGAGTTGGAAATAGGCAGATTCCCTGTTATTTTTCATGTAGGAAAAAGGCGCAGGTCCTTCTTAACCTGCGCTTTGTTCTCGAAAATGAACTATCATCATACTCGTTGCCGAAATCACGCAGCAGGCATGTGCGATTGTCCTTTGATCGTCTGCGGGCAGGCAGGAACGGTAACACATCGGGAAAGAGATCGCGACGCCAGGCGCTTTGGGGGCGCTTAGAGGAATATTGCGAATCTTTCAAAGTTTTTTTCATTTGCATTGCGGAAGGAGTATTCCATATGAATTTACGGAATCGCGTTCTTGCTGGTGTTGTTCTCCTCGTCGCCCTGGTTGCTGTTTCGGGTTGTAAGAAGAAGCGGCCTGTTCCCCCGGCGCCCACCGCGCCTCCGGTCGCCGCTCCGGCCCCGACCGCCGAGTTGACGGCTACCCCGTCGGCGATCACCACAGGTGATCAGGTGCAGTTAAGCTGGCGGACGAGTAATGCCGCCACGGTCTCGATCGACGGTATCGGTGATGTGCCCACTTCGGGCGTGAAGACGGTCAAGCCCGCAGTCTCGACCACCTACCATTTGGTGGCTCGCGGTGAAGGCGGCTCGGCCGATGCTTCGGCTAGCGTCACTGTCACAGCCCCCCCGCCGGTGCAGGTTCCGGTCAACACCCTGAGCGTGGAAGAAGAGTTCAAGGCGAATGTGCAGGATGCCTTCTTCGACTACGACACCTATGACGTTCGCGGCGATGCTCAGGCCATTCTCGCCAAGGATGCCGCTTATCTGGTAGCCCACACCGACATCAAGATCGTCCTCGGCGGCTACTGCGATGAGCGTGGCTCCAACGAGTACAACCTGGCGCTCGGACAGAATCGCGCCGATGCCGCCAAGAAGGCTTTGGTCGCTGCCGGTGTGGCCGAATCGCGCATCCGCGTCATCAGCTACGGCAAGGAAAAGCCCTTCTGCTCGGAATCGACCGAAGAGTGCTGGCAGCAGAACCGCCGCGCCGGCTTCTCTCTGGACCGCTAACCCGATAGCCTTTGCAGGCGCGCGCCCCCCAAAGGCGTGCGCCTGCAAAGAGGAATCTTGATTTGAAGCGGCTGTGGCATGCGCCGTCCGGCGGCAGAGAGCCCATCAAAGCCGCTCGCAAGGATGGTGGAATGCATCTACGACGCACAGTTCGCAATCGTATTGTTTGGGCGGTCGCCTTGGCCGTCGTTCTTTTTGTCGCCCCCCGGCCGGCGCACGCCGTTTCCAAGGAAATCATCGAGCTGCAAACTCAGGTCCAGCAGTTGCTCGACATGGTGCAGAGGCTGCAAACCACCCTCGACACCCGCTTCGGCGGTATGCAGAATCTGGTTCAGCAGACCTCCGATCAGACCGCGCAGATGAACGCGGCCATCAACACACTGCAACAGAAGCTCAACGCGCAGAACGAGGCCTCCGGCGGCAAGATCGACACCGTCAGCGGTCAAGTGCAGTCGCTCAACGATTCGGTCGATGAACTGAAGTCGCGCATTGCCAAGCTCGACAAGACTGTGCAGGAGCTGCAGACGCAGATGCAAAACAACGCTCAGCAGCCCCCGGCCAGCGGTCAGATGCCCGGCGTGGCTCCTGCCCTACCTGCCGCTTCCAGCGCCCCGGCCCCGACAAAGAAATCCTCGGCCAAGAGCGCTCCCGAAAAAAACGCATCCCCTCTCAAGGCCGCTCCCGTAATGACGCCGGACGGCGGCCAAGCTCCACCAGTCAAGGAAACCTACCAGGCCGGAGTGCGCGACTACAACGCCGCGCGGTACGCTCTAGCGACCGGTGAGTTCCAGGACGTTGTGCACTACTACCCCATGGACGATCTGGCCGGGTCGGCGCAGTACTACCTCGGCGAAATCGCCTATCAGAAGCAGAGCTACCAGGACGCCATCAGTGCCTATAACGCCGTGCTTGAGGGCTTCAGCGGCAACAAGATGGCCCCTGCTGCCCAGCTCCACAAGGGGCTGGCGCTGCTCGCGCTCAACAAGCACGACGCCGGCGTCCGCGAACTGCGCACGCTCATCCAGCGCTACCCGCAGGCTCCCGAGGCCACCCGCGCCCGCACCAAACTCAACGCTCTGGGTGTCAACGCCTCCGGCAAACCCAGCGCAGCGCGGTAGTAAAGACAGTTCGCAGTTCACAGCAAAAAATCCCCACCCTTTCGGTGGGGATTTTTCTTGGACTATTTGCTACGCACTACACGCTATGAACTGCGAACTGCTTTTATAACTGTGAACTCAAAAAAGCCCCGCCGACCGGCGGGGCTTTTGCTACTGCCCTAGTACGTGCGGATCCTTTTCCTCGGGGATGCGGCTCTTGTGGTGGCGCACATCGTCGCCC
>Ga0224528_1001952_pt1 | contig 12522 bp, 7 predicted proteins | sample CBST25metaG_2_FD_179888 | JGI IMG/M metagenome (GOLD analysis project Ga0224528, IMG submission 179888) | Peat soil microbial communities from Stordalen Mire, Sweden - C.B.S.T25 | ecosystem: Environmental > Terrestrial > Soil > Wetlands > Peat | place: Sweden: Norrbotten County, Stordalen Mire...
GGCGTGGGCAGCTCGCTGACATCGATCAGCTCGACGTCAAAGATCAGATCGGCCTTGGCGGGAATGCCGGGATTCTTGGGGTCGTTGGTGGGGCGTCCCTTGGCGCCGTAGGCCAACTGCCAGGGGATGAAGATGCGCCGCTTGCCACCAATCTTCATGCCGCCAAAGGCCTGGTCCCAGCCGGGAATGACGCGGCCATAGCCCTGGGGAAAGCTGATGGGCTGGGGTTCGCCTTCCTTGGGCTTGCCGTCCGCGCCCAGAACCGGCTTGCCGTCTTTGTCGAGAACGGGCTGGCGGGGATGGTCGTAGGAAGAGTCGAATTTGCGCCCGTCGGCGGCCAGCCAGCCAGTGTAGTGAACCTTGTAGAGCTTGTTGGGCTCGGCCACTGCGCCGCTGCCCACCAGGATGTCCTGGTAGATCAACGAAAAGGCCGTTTGCGGCACACCCTTGACGGCAGGCAGCCCCGCGGGCAGTTTGGGCAGGGTGGTGACCGCGCACCTGGCGGCTGCCGTGGTGTGCTTGACGGCGGGCTTGGCCGCGGAGGTAGTGGCCGGTTTGGCGGCGGTGCTCGTAGCCGGCTTGGCCGGCGTCTGGGCGCTAGCGGCCACGGTGCTGGCCGCCAAGAGGAGGATCAAGATAGAAGATTTCATGGCGTGGTCTAACTCCGAGAAATACTTGAGGCGAGTTTAACAGGCGATGCCGGTGCTTTGCACCACCCGCGGTGGGGCCACCTGCTCGCTATGCGCTCGCTTCCACCTGGCGAGGGCCCTCTCTTACCGCGGGCTGGCGAGCATTGCGGCTAGCAGGGCGGTGCGGGGAGCGAGGTGCTCAATGAGAATGGATTCGTGACGGGCGTGTGCGCCATCGCCCACCGCTCCCATGCCATCGAGGGTAGGAATGCCGAGGGCCGCGGTGAAGTTGCCATCGGATGCGCCGCCGCTAGAGGCTTCGTTGAGCACCAAGCCCAGCTCGGCTGCCAAAGAGCGGGCTTGACGATAAAGTTGCCCGGTTCCGCGGGTGCGCGGCATGGGCGGGCGATTGATTCCGCCTTCGACACTGAGTGTGCAGCGCCTGTCGGTTGGCTTGAGGGCAGCGAATTTGCGGGCGATGCGGGGGCCGTCGGTGGGGCGGACGATGCGCACATCCACCTGAGCCCAGGCTTCGGCAGGGACGACGTTAGACTTGGAGCCGCCGCCGATGACGCCCACGTTGACGGTGAGGCCGCGGGCGAGGTCGGTCCAACTGGAGACGGTTTCGACCAGCCGCGCCAGTTCGCGAATGGCGCTGGCTCCTTTTTCAAAGTCCACACCGGCATGGGCGGCGAGGCCGGTGACGGCAATGCGCCAGAGGCCGGTTCCCTTGCGAGCGGTTTTGTAGGCCAGCCCTTGCGCCGACTCCAAGACAAAAACCTGGGCACACTGGGCGGCGAGGCGCTCGGTGAGGGGGCGCGAAACGGGGCTGCCAACCTCCTCGTCGCTGACCAGCAGGAGAACGATTTCGCGCTTGAGCAGATCGGCCTCAATGAGCAGCTCGAGGCCGGTGAAGGCCATCGCCACGCCGGCTTTCATGTCGAGCGTTCCCGGGCCCCAGAGGCGGCCTTCACGGATGCGGCAGGGCATGGAGTGAAGTGTGCCCAGCGGCCAGACGGTGTCGAGATGGCCAAGCAGGAGGGTGCGGCCGGCTTTGGATTTAGGGCCGAAGCGAGCTTCGAGCAGGTCGCCAAAGCCTCGCTGGCGATGGAGCTTGACCCGGCCGCCGAGGGCTTTGGCGCGGGCCGCGGCCAGAGCCATGCAGGCATCGACGGCAGGCTTGTCGTCGGAAGGGGACTCGACGCGCACCAGTTGCTGAATGAAGTCGAGGAGCGCGGGCTGACCGCGGCGAGCGCCGGCCAGCAGGGCGCGCAGGGGAACGGGAGCTTCGGTGGGCATGGATTTGCCTTTCGTGTGTATTTTATGGGCTGGCGCTGGTGAGCATGGATGGGAAAGTGCTCGCTACGCATCGAAAAACTTGCGGGTAGTGGGATAAAAGCGAAGAAAAAGCGTCAACCATAGAGCAAAATTGACCACAACGAGGCACAGTGTGGCAAAAATGCCACAAGACAGGGATAGAGCTTCGCGTCTAATCTAACGGCTGTGATTGATTTTGCATCGATGAATATGAAATTTTTATCTAAACCGGCTCATCTGGAACAGACGCTCGCCGAGCCAGCGGAATTCAGTGGTTTTGGATTGCACTCTGGAGCGCCGGTGATCATGCGCCTGCTCCCTGCTCCGGCCGGCTCGGGCATCGTCTTTCGCCGCACGGATCTGGACAACTTTGAGATTCCCGCCAACGGACGCAACGTGGCCAAGGTGAGCTATGCCACCAGCCTGATGCGGCAAGGCGTACTGATTCAGACCACCGAGCATTTGCTCTCGGCACTGATCGGCATGGGCGTGGACAACGTGATTGTGGAAGTGGACAACCTGGAAGTGCCGATTCTGGATGGCAGCGCGCTGCCGTATGTGGAGGCATTTTTGCGGGTGGGCATTCGCACCCAGCGACGGCGGCGCGAGACGATCCGGGTGCTGCGGCCGGTCGAGGTGCGCGAGGGCGACAAGTTCATTGGCGTCTATCCGGGCGCGGGCTACAGCATTCAGTACGCGATTGACTTCCCTGCCCCGATCGGGCACCAGCGGGCCTATGTGGACCTGGCGGCGGAGACATATGGGCAGTTGATTGCGCCGGCGCGGACTTTTGGCTATCAGGCCGACGAAAAAAAGCTGCGCAACATGGGTCTGATTCGCGGAGCGGGACCAGAGAACACGATTATTCTGGACTGGAAGGGGCCGGTGAACGGTTCGCTACGCTTTGCCGACGAATATGTGCGGCACAAGATTCTGGATCTGATTGGTGATTTGTCGCTGGCCGGAAGGCGCATGGAGGGCCACGTGGTGGCCGAGCGCGCCGGGCACGCCATGCACACGGCGCTGGTTTCGCGGCTGCTGAAAGATCGCTCGGCTTGGGAGTTGGCGCATGTGCCTACGAAATCGACACAGGTGGAAGAAGCTGTACCAGAAACGGTGTTGGGCAGCCCGGCGCTGATGGGGGCTTAGGAAGCCTGAAGGACAAAGCTGCAAAAGGCCGGCCGGAGCTTGAGGCTCCGGTCGGCCTTTTTTGTGTTTGAGAATGTGGGAAACTGAGTTTTGCGCCTGGCTGGGATAAGCTGAAGGCTCAGGAGATTTCGCCGACGATGCAGACATTACGCCGCTTTTTCATCGCTGTTCCGATGGTTTTCTTGCTTGCCTTTGCCGTGGCACAAGCGCAGCAGGCAGCGCCCGACGCGCCCAAGGAAGACTACGTTCGCGCCCACTACACCAAGTACGAATTTCGCATCCCCATGCGCGACGGCAAGCGGCTGTTCACGGCGGTTTATGTGCCCAAGGACGCAGCCGGCGGGCCGTATCCGTTTTTGATCAACCGCACGCCCTATAGCGTCGGCCCGTATGGCGAAGACCAGTATCCGCGCAGCCTGGGGCCGTCGGACGAGTTCGAGAAGGGCGGCTACATCTTTGTGAATCAGGATGTGCGCGGGCGCTGGATGAGCGAGGGCGAGTTCATCGAGATGAGGCCGCACATCGACGAGAAGAAATCGGCGCAGGATGTGGACGACGCCTCGGACACCTATGACACCATCGAATTCCTGCTGAAGCACGTGGCCAACAACAACGGCAAAGCGGGAATTTATGGCATCTCGTATCCGGGATTTTATACCTCGGCCTCGATCATCGACTCGCACCCGGCGCTGGTGGCGGCCAGCCCGCAAGCGCCGATGACCAACCTCTTCGAGGGCGACGACGGCTACCACGGCGGAGCCTTCATGCTCTCGGCCAACTTTGGCTTTTATACCTTCTTCAAGCCCAACCGCAACCCCGAGACGCCCAAGGCCGAGACGGAGTTTGACTTTGGCACACCCGACAGCTACAAGTTTTATTTGCAGGCGGGCAGCATCGCCGAGCTGAACAAGAAGTATTTGCAGAATTCAAACTGGCTCTTCAACGACCAGGCGCGGCACTGGAGTTATGACAGCTATTGGAAGCAGCGCGACCTTTCGCAGCACATGAAAAACGTGCACTGCGCGGTGCTGGTGGTGGGCGGATGGTTTGACGCGGAAGACTTGAGCGGACCCTACAAGACCTTTTACGCAATCAACAAATTCAACCCGCAGACAGCCACCACGCTGGTCGAGGGTCCCTGGGTGCATGGAGGCTGGGCGCGCGGTGAGGGCGACCGCCTGGGCGACGTGCAGTTCAACGCAAAAACCGGCGAGTATTTCCGGGCCAATGTGCAGTTCCCGTTTTTTGAGCACTACCTCAAGGGCAAGGGCGCGGCGCAGCCCAAGGCTGTGGTCTTTGAAACAGGCGCGAACGTGTGGCGGAATTTTGACGCCTGGCCGCCCCAGGCCGCCAAGGCCAAAACGCTTTATTTCCACGCCAACGGCAAGCTGAGCTTTGAGGCTCCAACCGAGGCCAAGGGCGTGGACGAGTATGTAAGCGACCCCAGCCATCCCGTCCCCTTTGTGGGCTACACGACAGACACGGTTCCGCAGCGCTACATGGTCGACGATCAGCGCTTTGCCAGTTACCGGCCCGATGTGCTGACCTATGAGACCGAGCCGCTGGAAGAGGACGTGACCATTGCCGGGCCGATTGCGCCCAAGCTGAAGATTGCCAGCTCCGCGACGGACTCGGATTTCGTGGTGAAGCTGATCGATGTGTACCCGGAGGATTATCCCAATCCCGACGACTCGATGAACCACAACAAGCGGATTCACGACGCGCCGCCGGTGCTGATGGGCGGCTATCAGCAACTGCTGCGCGGCGAGCCCTTCCGGGCGAAGTTTCGCAATAGCTGGGAGAAGCCGGAGGCGCTGACGCCGGGCCAGCAAACCGCGCTGGACTTTACCATGCCCGATCTCTTCCACACCTTCCGCCGCGGACACCGCATCATGGTGCAGGTGCAGAGTTCGTGGTTCCCGCTGACGGATCGCAACCCGCAGACCTTCACGGATATTCCCAACGCGCGGGCGGAGGATTGGCAGAAAGCCACCGAGCAGGTATTCCGCGAGAAAGACGCGGCTTCGGGCGTGGAAGTGCTGGTGCTGCCGTAACCCCCTGCGCCACCTGCGGTGGGGCCAGCGGCTCGCTGACCGCTCGCACGAGCTTTGTGCCTTTCCGCCCTTTCGCCAGGGGTAGCGCCGGCCTCCTGGCCGGCTGTAGCGTGGACCTCCCGGTCCACGCCTGCAACCGTTGGCTCCGTCACAATTCGGACAAACTGCATTGAAGAATGAGGTTTCGCTCTGGCGGCGAGGACGCCGCCAGAACAGCCGACCAGGAGGTCGGCGCTACATAGCCTCGCCTTGGCCGTGAGAAACACAGGTTGGCCCCAGAAACAATTTCCAAGGGAGTGTTTTTGGCCATTCACCCAAAAACAAGCGGAAGACCGGGAGTTTGCGTCTATTTATTGGAGTTGGCTCCCGGCCACCCGCACAGATATCCATATAATTGGCAGAAGGGCAAGGAGAAGCGATGAAGATCAAGTTGGTTGGCGCGGGATTGGCGCTGCTGGTGCTGGCCGTAACGCCATGGATGACAGGCTGCGGTGATTTTTGGCAAGCACCGACGGGAACGACCACGGACACCACCACGCTGACGGCTTCGGAGACGTCGATCGTGTCAGGCGCAAGCGTGACGTTGACGGCCACGATCTCGTCCACCTCCGCGACCGGAACGGTGACTTTTTATAGCGGCACGACTTCGCTGGGAACCGGGACGCTGAGTTCGGGCGTGGCCACGCTGACCACCACCAGCCTGACGAACACGACCACGGCAGACATCACGTATTCGCTCACGGCAGCATACGGCGGCGACTCGACCTATGAGGCGAGCACCTCGGATGCTTTGAGCATTACCGTCACCCCTTTGGGTACAACGGCTAACCAAACCTCGCTCTCGATTTCGCCGAGCGCGCCGACGACGGCCGATGATGTCACCCTGACGGCCACGGTTTCCGCCGCGGCGGCCACCGGGACGGTCACATTCTATGACGGTACGACCTCACTGGGAACAGGCTCCCTGAGCGTATCAAGCCCCAACACGGCAACCTTTACCACCGCCTCAGGTTTGAGCGCTGGGTCGCACACGTTGAAGGCCTCGTATGGCGGCGACGGCACCTATAAAGCAAGCTCTGGCTCGTTGACAATTACCGTCACCACGCCGGCCAGTTCCGATTGCGGCTATCAAGACAGCACCAACGGCGTCTACGCGACCGCCGACGATTCCTTCCTCAGCGGCAGCACGAATGCAGTCGGCTCAACGCTGATCAGTGTTTCCACCGCCGACGAAAACGCCGTCTGCGCCCAGAACACCAACACGGCAGTCACGGCGACCGCTCCAGTCATCGTGTCGAGCAGCGTGGGCAGCAACGCGACCGATAGCAGTCTTTATGGCACCAATGCGGCGGTGCTGGCGTATGGAGCGGACGCAACCACCGCTTCGGGCGCTACCATCAACGTCACCGGCGGCAGCATCAGCACCAGCGGCCAATACGGCAGCGGGGTCTTCGCCTCAGGCGATGGCGCCGCCGTCACCCTCAGCGGAACCACCATCCTGACCTATGCGGCCAATGCCCGCGCGGCTGTGGCGGCCGAGGGAGGAGCGCTGACTTTGACCAATATGACCAGCGTGACGACCTACGGAGCAGAAAGCCCCGCGATTGCAACCGATCAAGGAGGCGGCACGGTTACGGTATCCAACGGAACCTTTACCGCCAACGACGCCGAGGCCGTTGTGGTTGAGGGCGCGGGCGCGGTGACGCTGAGCGGCACATCGGGAGCATCCTTGACCAGCACCCTGGGCGATGATCGGGGCATTCTGCTCTACCAGGACACAGCGACCACCGACGCCTCGGCGACCTCCAGCTTTACCATGACCAATGGCTCGTTGAGCTACACCTGCGACGCCACCGCGACAACAGCCTGCGGCAGCGGCGACACCACCTCGGGACAGAGCAATCCGGCGACGGTCTTTGCCGTAGCCAACACCACGGCCACGATCTCGCTGACCGATGTGACGGTGACCAACGACACCCCCACCTCTTCTGACAGCCAGGGAACCCTGCTGACGGCCGCGGCTCTCAACAGCGGCACATGGGGCGCTTCCGGCTCCAACGGCGGCAGTGTTACCTTTACGGCCAAGGGTGAAACATTGACCGGCGACGTGATCGTGGACGCCAACAGCACCGCCGCCTTGACGCTCAATCAAGACAGCGCGAAGGTTGCCTCAAAGCTGACCGGCGCCATCAACAATGCCAACTCTGGCAGCACAACCGTCAGCCTGACGCTGGATGCAGCCAGTTCGTGGGTGGTTACCGGCGATTCGTATTTGACCAAGCTGACCGATGCCAACGCCAGCTATGGCAACATTAGCTGCGCGACGGGGGTAAGTTGCACGGTTTACGTGAATGGAAAGGCCATCACGATCGACTAGCACCGCAACCGCATGATTTGAAGGTAGCGCCGGCCTCCTGGCCGGCTGTAGCGTGGACCTCCCGGTCCACGCTTGTCCAAGATGAACGACCAATTCATGCGGTCGAACCACTCGAACGATTTGGCCCGAAGCAACCGTGGGCGCTGCGTGTCTTTCGCCGTCAGGCCCAAGATGCGCGGCGTCCATATTTTTTTGGATTGACGGCAGATCGATGGAAGCTCCGGGCAAGCCGGCGGGGGTATGATGGGAAATCGGAAAGACACGGCAGAGGCGCTGTTGGCCTGTGTCGGCCAATCGTTGCTCGCCGCCCCGAGGCGCGCGGGCACAGAGATTCATGAGGATACTTATGTTCGCTCGTAGACTTCGCTCCGTTGTGCTGTTGCCGGTGGCGCTCCTGGTGGCCGCCGCGCCCATGATTCATGCCGAGGAAGGCATGTGGACCTTTGACAACCTGCCACTGAAGCAACTGGCGGCCAAGTATAACTTTCATCCGACGCAGGCGTGGCTCGACCATCTGCGCCTGGCCAGCGTCCGCCTCAACGACGGCGGCTCGGGTTCGTTTGTGAGCCCCGACGGTCTGCTGCTGACCAATCATCACGTGGCGCGGGGGCAGTTGCAGAAGAACTCGACCGCCGAGCACGATTATCTGCGCGACGGGTTTTATGCGGCGACGCCGGACGAGGAGATGAAGTCGGCCGACCTGGAAGTGAATGTGCTGGTGGGCATGGAAGACGTGACGACGCGGGTGCAGGGCGCGGCCAAGGGAATTGTCGACCAGGCCAAGGCTCTGAAGGCCCGTGAGGCCGCCATTGCCGCCATTGAAAAAGAGAGCAAAGAGAAGACCGGCCTGCGCTCGGACATCGTTTCGTTCTATCAAGGCGGCGAGTATTGGCTCTATCAGTACAAGGCCTATCGCGATGTGCGGCTGGTCTTTGCGCCCGAGCAGCAGGCTGCCTTTTTTGGCGGCGACCCGGATAACTTCACCTATCCGCGCTACGACCTGGACATGGCTCTGTTTCGGGTTTATGAAAATGGCAAGCCGATCCACTGCGACAATTATTTGAAGTGGAGCGCGAAGGGCGCGGCGCCAAATGAGCTGATCTTTATCAGCGGCCATCCGGGCTCGACCGAGCGTGACGACACGGTGGCGCAGTTGCTGATGCAGCGCGATGTGACCGGGCCTGCAGTGACGGAATACCTCGAAAGCCGCCTGGCCACGGCGCAAGCCTTCGCGGCCCAGAGCCCCGAGAATGCGCGTCTGGTAGGCTCGACGATCTTTGGCCTGCAAAACAGTTTGAAGGTCTACCTGGGCCGCCGCGACGCGCTCGCCGACAAGGCGATTCTGGCCAAAAAGCAGGCCGAGGAAGACGACTTCCGGGCCAAGGTGAACGCCAACCCCGAGTGGAAGAAGGAATACGGCGACGCTTGGGAGACGATTGCCCGCGTGGAAGAGCAGTTGAAGCCAGAGATCAAGGGGCAGATGTTTCGCCGCTCGGGCAGCCAGCTTTTTGGCCTGGCGCTGACCCTGGTGCAGTACGCCACCGAGACGAAAAAACCCGACGCCGAGCGGCTGGCGCAGTTTCACGACGCCTCGCTGGACACCGTGAAGTTTCAACTGCTTTCGCCCGCGCCGATTTCTACAGCGACAGAGAAGCTGTTCATGACCGCGGCGCTGAAGCTGGGCGAGCAGAAGCTGGGCAAGGACGACGAATTTGTCAAAGCCATCTTGCAGGGCGGCGATGTGGACGCGACAGTCAATGCGATGGTTGACGGCACCAAGCTGGGCGATCCTGCCTATCGCAAATCGCTGATGGAGGGCGGCGTGGAAGCCATCAACGCCTCGACCGACCCCATGATTGTGGCGGCGCGGCGCGTCGACCCGATCAACCGCGCCATCAACAAGCACATGAAGGATACAGTGTCGAGTGTGCTAACTCCAGCCGGAGAAAAGCTGGGCAAGGCGCGCTTCCTGGTCTATGGCAAAGACGCTTACCCGGACGCGACCTTTACCCTGCGCTTGAGTTACGGCACGGTGACGGGCTACCCCTACAACGGCACGGTGGCTCCGCCCTTCACCACTTATTACGGGCTCTATGACCGCGCGGCCAGCTTCAGCAATCAGCCGCCCTTTAACCTGACCGCCAAAGAAGCAGCGGGGCGCGACAAGCTGGACCTGGCGACGCCGCTGGATTTTGTTTCAACGGGCGACATTATCGGCGGCAACTCCGGCTCGCCGGTGGTCAACCGCGCGGGCGAACTGGTGGGGCTGATCTTTGACGGCAACATCGAATCGCTGGCCGGGGATTTTGAATATGACGGCACAAGGAATCGCGCCGTCGCGGTGCACTCGGCGGGCATGATCGAAGGGCTGCGCAAGCTTTACGGAGCCAATGCTCTGGCCGATGAGCTGGAAGGCAAGAAGTAGTTTTTTGTTCGGCGGCAAAAGGGGGGGAGCCAGTACGGCTCCCCCTTTTGCTGCCCGCGTGGGAGCGGCTTTTGGCCTCCGTCAAACCGCCCCAAGCCGGAATTCATATATGATGAAGAAGGCGTGGCGGACCCAAGCCCACGCTGGCTCTGAAGCGGTGAGCGCCAATCGAAACCGTGGTCAGGCGTACAAAGCAAAGAGCCTTCCCCTCGCGGAGGGATGGGTGAGCGGTTGATACCGGCGGTCTTGAAAACCGTTGTGCCTGAAAAGGTACCGGGGGTTCGAATCCCTCTCCCTCCGCCAAGACTTCTTCCAGGAACATTCTTACACATCCGAAAGAAAGACGTAAAGCCTAGCATATGCTAGGCTTTACGTCTTTATGCGTCCATGTGCATCCAAGTGCAGCCGTGTTTCGATGGGTGTACTTTCGGGTGTATTCTGTTTTTGAAGTGGGTGTACTTTTTCTGGACGAGGAGGAACGGGCATGACCGGACTGACCGATACGGAGATCAAAAGGGCCAAAGCGGCGCAAAAAGCCTACAGCATGGGCGATGGAGGCGGACTTTACCTATGGGTCAAGCCGACCGGCGGGAAGTTGTGGCGCTGGTCCTATCGTTTTGAAGGCAAAGAGAAGCTGATGTCATTGGGGAAGTATCCCGATGTTTCGCTGGCGCAGGCCAGAGAACGCCACGCTGAAGCACGCAAGCTGCTGGCGACAGGTATTGACCCGATGGCGCAAAGGAAAGCCGAAAAGACTGCGGAGAAAATCGCAGTCGAGAACTCCTTCCAGAGCGTGGCCACACAGTGGCTGGCGCATTGGCAGGTTGGAAAGAGTCCGCGCCATGTGGAGTACATAAAGCGGCGCATGGCCGCCGATATTCTGCCTTGCCTCGGGCCGCGTCCCATTGCCGAGATCGAAGCGCCGGAATTGGTGGCGATGGCCAACACGATTCAGGATCGCGGCGCACTGGATATTGCCAAACGTTCGCTGGAGACGGTGGGGCAGGTTTTCCGTTACAGCATTGCCCACGGATACTCGAAGCGCAACCCGGCAAGCGAGATTCGCCCCAGCGATATTCTGAAATCCACTTGCAAGGTGAACTATGCACGCGTGGATGCCAAAGAACTTCCGGTGCTGCTGCGGAGCATCGAAGTCTACCAGGGAACGCACGTGACCCGGCTGGCCATGAAGCTGATGGTCCTTACCTTCGTGCGCACCGGCGAACTAATTGGAGCCAAGTGGACAGAATTCGATCTGGAAGCCGGGCGTTGGGACATTCCGGCGGAACGGATGAAAATGCGCACTCCACACATTGTGCCGCTGGCGACGCAGGCATTAGAGACGCTTGCAATCTTACATAGCCTCACGGGAAACAGCGAATGGCTTTTCCCCGGCGACCGCAACGCTCACAAGCCGATGAGCAACAACACTATCCTGAAGGCGCTGGAGCGGATGGGATACAAGGGCCGCATGACCGGCCACGGCTTCCGTGGTCTGGCGTCCACGATCCTGCATGAGCAGGGATACACGCATGATCATATCGAATTGCAGCTTGCTCATGCGCCACGCAACGCCGTCAGCGCCGCCTACAACCACGCCCTCTATCTGGAGCCACGGGCCAAGATGATGCAGGACTGGGCGGATTTTCTGGAGCGCACCCAGAGAGGCGGCAAGGTGTTGCCATTTTGCGGAACAGCGGCATAGGTTTCAGTCAATCGGCCGACAGGGAACCAGGGATGCGCTGCTATCCAATCCAAGATGACTGCCAATTCCAAATCCCGCGCCGGATGTCATCTCGCCGACGAACGATTCACTCCAGTTCTCTGGCCGCAGAGTTCCCTGCTGGCCTCTATCTGGCAGGCAATCCACTCCTCGACCTCGGTTTCGATCCAGCCGACAGCCCTGCCCCCCAGCGACACCGGCCTTGGGAACCTTCCCTCCGTGACGTGCTGATAGACTGTGCTACGTGATAGGCCAGTGCGATCCAATACATTTGGCAGTCTCAGAATCTTTCTCGGCATCTCATTACCTCATTGGTTGAGTCGCATTTGAATTACGTGCGGATTTACCAAACCCACAGAGCAAAGTGCCGTCGAAATTGTCTCCAAGTCAGCGCAGACAACCTTGCTTCCCTCGCACTCTTTGTCGGGCTTTTCTTCAGGATGCATCGCACAGTTATATCCTTTTGTCTGATCCAACATCACCGCTTTTTTTCAAAATCGTTCGAAGGTTGTTGCGTGGCAGGATCATCGTTATAGCCCTTGCCTACAGCGGTACGTCCGGTTTTATTGCCAAATGTCCACCTGCTTGCAAACCAGATGTTGAAGGTTGTGTTTCCCCTTTGCGAACCTCGATTGCTAACGGCCCTTCAGCTTCTCTACTCAGTTTCTTCATGTAACCAGACAATGCTGTTGCGGTGATTCTTATGCCGTTCTCCTCAAAGATGCGGACCAGCATCTTGGGAGCCTCTGCACAGCCCACGATTTTGCAGTGTGATTGCGAAGCAGTAGGTCGCGACGCATTTACAGCCAAAAATGCGGGAAAAGTCGCATTGATAGGCGGGCATTACG
>Ga0224528_1001957_pt1 | contig 12499 bp, 10 predicted proteins | sample CBST25metaG_2_FD_179888 | JGI IMG/M metagenome (GOLD analysis project Ga0224528, IMG submission 179888) | Peat soil microbial communities from Stordalen Mire, Sweden - C.B.S.T25 | ecosystem: Environmental > Terrestrial > Soil > Wetlands > Peat | place: Sweden: Norrbotten County, Stordalen Mire...
TGCCATGGATACGAGGAGGCCGAAAATCATGAAACGAACGTCGATGGCGCAAGCCCTCAATGCTGCCGCTGGTCATGCCCATTCGCGCCAGTTGGACGGCATTTCCATCTCCGCGCAAGCCGAGCCTGTGAAGCTTCCCCGGACTCGCACACTACGTGCCGTAGCGCCCTCGCGCGAGGGCAAGAAGCCCGTAACCGGATTCTTTTCCCCGGAGACCTCGCGACAGTTGAAAAAGCTCGCACTCGATCAGGACAAAACGCTGCAAGAGCTTGTGGGCGAAGCCCTGAATGACCTCTTTCACAAGTACGATTTGCCGCCGATCGCCTGAGCCCCGCTAAAGGACGAGCCATGAAAAGCAAACAGGCCGAGCTTTTTCCGATTGAGATCGGCGACGACATCAAAACCCGGGAACTGATCGAACTGGTCGCCTCGATCAGCGAGCGCGAGCCGAACGACGAGGAGCGCGGCTTCATCGCGCGCATGTTGGTGCAGGCCTGCTTCCCTTATCGCCGCATCCCGAGCAACGAGTTTTCGCGCATCGCCAACAGCTTCCGCATGACCATCATGGCGCCGTCGGAGGTGGGTCTGCCGTTCGGCGTGATGCCGCGGCTGATCTTCATGTGGATGACGCGCGAGGCGCTGTTCAAGAAGAATCGCCGGCTGGAGCTGGGCCACTCGCTCACCGAGTTCATGATGCAGTTGAATCTTCCGCTGACCGGCGGCAAGAACGGCACCATCACGCGTCTGCGCGACCAGATGAAGCGCATGTCCTCGTCGACGCTTTCGGTCACCTATGACAGCGGCAGGTCGTGGTCGCTACGCCAGGTGGGCATGGTCGAAGAGGCCGAGTTGTGGTGGGAAGAAAAGCAGAAGCAGAAGGCGAAGAAGGACGACGAGCAGCCGGGGCTGTGGAACTCCACCATTCTGCTCACCGAAAGTTTCTATCGCGAAATCACCACGCGCCCGGTGCCCTTCGACATGCGCGTGGTGCAACTGATCCGCGAAAAGACACAGAGCCCGCTGGCGCTCGACCTGTTTCTGTGGCTCAACTACCGGCTCAAATATCTGAGCCGTCCGACGCGCGTTCCCTGGGAAAAGCTGCAACTGCAGTTCGGCGCCAACTACGCCGACACGCGGCAGGGCCGCTATGAGTTCAAAAAAGAGTTCCTCAAGCAGATGGAGACGGTGCGCTGGGCCTTCAAAAAGGCCGCGCCCAGCATTCAGGAACTCAGCGATGGCAAGGGCGTACAGTTGCTCCCCGGGGAGACCAGCGTGGCCTCGGCGATCACCATCAGTCGCTAGAGCGGTTCCAGAGTAACTATGCCCTTTCTGGAATCGCGCAAGGTCTGCGGCTCTGGATACAGCAACTTTGGAACCGCTCTGAGCCAACGGACCGGATTGTGCGAAACAATGAAAATGCCTTTTCACATCATGGCCAAGCCGATCGGCGCGCTCTGCAACCTCGATTGCACCTACTGCTACTACCTTGAAAAGCAGCACCTGTATGCAAGCGAGGGAGCGACACCGCGCATGAGCGATGCCGTGCTCGACAGCTACATCCGTCAGTACATCGAGGCGCAGCCTAGCGAGCAGGTCAGCTTTGCCTGGCAGGGTGGCGAGCCGACGCTGCTCGGCGTAGAGTTTTTCGAGCGCGTTGTTGCCCTGCAGCAAAAGTACGCGGGCGGCAAGCGCATCGACAATGCCCTTCAGACCAACGGCACACAGCTCGACGATCGCTGGGGCGCGTTTCTGGCGCAGCACGAATTTCTGGTCGGCCTCTCCATCGACGGGCCGGAGTCTCTGCACGATGCTTATCGCGTCGACAAGGGCGGGCGGCCAAGCTTTGCGCTGGTGTTGCGTGGCATCGAGATTCTGCAAAAGCACGGTGTCGCGTTCAACACGCTCACCGTCATTCATCGCAAAAACTCCTATCATGCGCGCGAGGTCTATGCTTTTCTCAAGGAGATCGGTAGCCGCTACTTGCAGTTCATCCCCATCGTCGAACAGCAGGCCGACGAGCCGGACGCGAACGGGCTGGTTCTGCTCAAGCCCTTCGCGCGACAGCCGGTGCACGTCTCCGACTGGTCGGTCGAACCCGCGCAGTTCGGCCGCTTTCTCATGGAGGTCTTCGACGAATGGGTGCGCCACGATGTGGGTCGCGTCTTTGTGCAGAGCTTCGATGTCGCGCTGGAGTCCTGGGTAGGGCTGCCGCAGAGTCTGTGCGTCTTCGCGCCCGAGTGCGGCCGCGCGATGGTGGTCGAGCACAATGGCGACCTTTACTCCTGCGATCACTTTGTTTATCCGGAGAACCGGCTCGGCAATCTGCGCGAACAGCCGCTGGCCCTGCTCGTGGAAGCGCGGCAGCAGGCGCGGTTCGGACACGCGAAGTCGATTTTGCCGCGCGATTGCCAGCAATGCGCGGTGCGCTTTGCCTGCAATGGCGAGTGCCCCAAGCATCGCTTTGCAATCAGCGCATCGGGCGAGCAAGGTTTGAATTACCTGTGCGCGGGCTATAAGGCATTCTTCACGCATATCGACCCGTACATGCGCTTCATGGCCGCCGAACTGGACGCGCAACGGCCGCCAGCCAACGTCATGGCCTGGGCGCGCGCCGCAGACCAGAGAGCATAACCCGCTGGCCTGCGTACCCGGTCATGGAAGCAGAGAAGAATTTGAACGAAGATAGAAACGAAGGAGCAACACATGAGTGATCTTTACGTTGCCGCCACGGCCAAAGCCCAAGAGGGCGCCGCTGCCCAACTACGCGCGGTTCTCGAAGCGCTGGTCGCGCCGACCCGCCAGGAAAGCGGCAATCTCGCCTACAACCTCTACACCGGAGCCGACGGCAAGAGCTTTCTGTTCTTCGAGCACTGGGCCAGCCAGGAGGCACTGGATCTGCACGGCAAGACCGCGCACTTCCAGAAGATGCTGCACGACTCCCTACCCTTGACCGACGGCGCGATGGACGTGAAGATCCTTCACACCGCTGCTTAAAAAACAACTGCACGACGCACTGTAACCACGAGGAGACACACGCGATGTCTGAACGAGAGATCCAATCGATCACGCTCAACGACGGCTTGCAGATTCCCGCCGTCGGATTTGGAACCTACGCACTGAAGGGACACGAGGGAGCGGCGGCGATTGCCGCGGCCATTCGCAACGGATATCGGCTGATCGACTCGGCCTTCAATTATGAAAACGAAGGCACCGTGGGCGAGGCCGTGCGCTTGAGCGGCCTCGCGCGCGAACAACTGCGCATCACCTCGAAGCTGCCCGGGCGGCATCATCGCTACCAGGAAGCGCTCACGACCGTTGAGGAGTCGCTCTTCCGCGCGCAGCTCGAACACTACGACCTCTACCTGATCCACTGGCCCAACCCCGCGCAAAAACTCTACGTCGAGGCCTGGCAGGCGCTTATCGAGGCCAAAAAACGCGGTCTCATCCGCTCCATCGGCGTCTGCAACTTTCTGCCCGAGCATCTGGAAACACTGAAGAAAGAAACCGGCGTTCTGCCCAGCGTGAACCAGATCGAGATCCATCCGTACTTTCCGCAGCAGGAGCAACTGGCCGCGAACGCTGCGCTGGGCATCGCCACCGAGGCCTGGAGCCCGCTGGCTCGCAAGAGCGCGCTGCTGGCCGAGCCGGTGCTCACCAAGCTTGCCGCACGCTACGGCAAAACCCCCGGCCAGGTGGTTTTGCGCTGGCATTTGCAGCGCGGCGCCATCGCCATTCCCAAGGCGGCCTCCGAACAGCGCCAGCGCGAGAACCTCGCGATCTTCGACTTCGCGCTCGACAACGAAGCGATAACCGCCATCGCCTCCCTGGCACGGCCCAACGGACGGCTGGCAAACCAGGACCCGGCGCGGTACGAGGAATTTTAGAGCACTTCTCTAAAACACATGCAGTGTTCAGAGGCGTGCCGAGTGACTTTTACTTCTCCCCTGGCGACGAAGGCCTGTCGCCAGGGACCCGGTTTTCTTAAAGAAAAATCCACTCTGCGTCCAGTCTTCGCTCCACAGCAATTGGAGAAATGCTTTATTGCACCGGGATTCGATAGACCGTGAATGAGTATGGCCGGAGTTCGAGAGAAAGATCATCGGAACTGAGTTGCATTGTCGAATTTACGGGCGATAAAGCCTTCGGATGTTCAAAGCTATTCTCTTCGTTCAGGTCGGAACTTGCCAGCGTAACAACTTTGACTGTGCCCATGGCATGTGCTCCGGTCAGCTTCAGGGTCGCGGAGCGAGTCTCGGGCGAGTTGTTGATCAGCTTCACGATCAACTCATGGCTACGTTCATCGAGCGTGGCACTGGTATAGAAGTTGTCCGCGACAAGCGGGGTGATGGGAATGACGCGCGTGCCGGCGTTATTGGCATAGACGCTCTGCACGTAGTAGTTCGGGGTGCCGTAGGAGCGCAGATTGTCAAACCAGATGGCGTCAGGCTTCCATTGCCAAGCATCCGCATGGGCCATGAGCGGCGCATACGAGGCCATCTGTACGACATCGCCGTTTCGCTCGAGACCGGTCATAAACGCAGCTTCGGCAATTGCCGCCCGCCAGTTGTTGCGATTTTCGTCACTCGTCATGCCAACGGTCTGGGCAGCATACTCTCCAGCGAAGACCTTGGGACCGTTGCGATCATATTTGTCATAGCGGGTGGTATTTGAAAGGAACCATGCCGGGGGCATGTAGTAGTGCTCATCGACAAGGTCGGGATGAAGCTGTTTCCAGGCCGTCCACATGCTCTGGAATGGCTCGATATCTGGAATGGGGCCGGAGGAGACGACAAGCTTAATCTCAGGATGTTTTGCTTTGATAGCCTCGGCAAAAACCTTATAGCGTTCGATGTAGCGATCTCCCCACTGCTCATTGCCGATGCCGATCATCTCCAGGTGGAAGGGCTCGGGGTGCCCCATCTGGGCGCGGAGCTTTCCCCAGGGGCTTGAGACTGGGCCATTCGCGAAGTCAATGAGGTCAAGAGCATCCTGCACGTATTCATTGAGCTCGTTCATCTTTGCTGTTTCGCTTGAATTGAATTGGCACGCCATTCCGCAATTGAGAATCGGAAGCGGCCGGGCGCCGATATCCTCGGCTAACTGGAAGTACTCATAGAAGCCAAGTCCGAAGGACTGGAAATAGTCGGGAGCCGGGTGCTTGTCGAACTCGTCATTCCAGCGGTTAATGATCGTCTTGCGCGAGGCAAGATCGCCCACCGTGGACTTCCACTGATATCGGGTCAAAAGCTGGCGCCCTTCCACAATGCAGCCGCCGGGAAAGCGGATGAAGCCGGGATGCATGTCGGCAAGGAGCTGAACAAGGTCTTTGCGAAGACCATTCGGATGCCCGGCCCAGGTGTCGACCGGGAACAGCGAGATCATGTCAAGATCAATCGTGCCTGGTTCGTCTACATAGAGGTTGAGCTGGGCATGATCAGCCGTTGCATCGGCATGAAGGATCGTCTCAACTCGCGCCCAATTGCCGGTAAACCCGCTGAGTTTTGCGGTACCGATAACTTTTTCACCATCGTTAAGCGTTGCTCGGATTGAGCCCGGTCCAGAGGTGCGAATATAGGCCGAAAAACGATAATCGCTTCCTGCATGAATGCCCATGCCGCGGAAGCCAGTGTTATAAAAACCGTAACTGCCGGACTTCTGAACCGTGACGCGCAGATAGTGCGGGTTATTGGCATGAAGCGGTTGATCGGTACCGACGGTGATCTCGCCATTGGATTCGTGGACGCCACTCTTGTCGTAGTTTAGTACCGCGTGCCAGCCCGTGAGAGGTTCGCTGAATTCAAACGAACGGTTTTTGACTAACTCCGGATAGAGTCCGCCATCGGCGGCGAAGTTGATGTCCTCAAAAAAAAGTCCGAACATCTGCGAAGAAATTGAAGCGCCCGGATGCGCAAGGTCAACAGAAAAGACAGTCGGCGTGGGCTGGCTGAAAAGAACGCACGGTAACATGCAAAGGGAAGCAGTTACCCATCGGAGCAGTTTACGCATCGAAATTCCTCCTAAAAAAGCATTCTCATGATGGAGGAGAACGGTTAAGACTTCGCCGTTCTCCTCCGCGGCCGGTATTGAAGAGCGGTCGCCTTGAACTTTATGAACTCTACTCGGAAGGCCACCGCTGACATGTCCCAAAAATCCGCACACTGATCATACAACTCCGTTCGTCGCGGAAGCACGAACAAAGATGAGACCTCATTTCTGCTGCGCTGCTATCAGGTCGAGACGTGGCTTCCATGAATCCGGCTCCTGCGTGGGGCCGTCGTTCGTGAAGTTCATCAGTACATCTTTATCGGTGTTGTATTGCGGCCACTCCGGAAGTCCACTCCCGTTCGGATTGCCGGTTTTGGCAAATTGCACCCAATACGCGTGCACTGCTCGCGCAGCCTTTTCATCGGCATCGGTTAGCTTGTCGGCATACTTGGAACGTGCCGTATCAAAGACAAAAGGAATCTCGGTAGCGTGAGGGGCACCGGGCCACTCTTTCCGCATGGATTCGGCCACGTAGGAAAAGCGGTATTCCCAGACTGGCTGGCCGACACGGCTGAGAGCTTGCGCAACAAAGCGGGCCGGTTCCACCATCATTTTATCGGAAGCTATTTCCAAAGTGATGGTTTTCAGATCCGCATTGCCTGCTGGGTCATACGCCTCGCGCGCGGCTTTCGCATCTGCGCCGAAGCTCGCAAACAGTTCGTCCTTGGTTTGAGCAAAGCCGAAGCCGATCTCTAAGCTATTGGCTCCAACGAGCACGGGGAGGTGAGGCTGGGTGTTCGCCAGATAGGCTGTCTGCGGATACTGCTGGACCAGCTTTCCATCAAGGATCGGCCCGGAGTAAGTTCCTGCGGCTTGCATCATGCTCGCCATATTCATTCCGTCCACGATGGCTTCTGCAGGCAGCGCGCGCAACTGTTTGAGCGCACCAGCATCCTCCCCGGCAATGCCCTTGCTGTTGGCAAATGCAAGCCCTGTATCTTCTGCCGAAGGTTTACCGTTTGCCTTCTCGTGCAGATGAGGAGATCCGCCAAAGCTCTTGCGTCCGCCACCTGACTCAATGATGATCTTCTGAAAAAGTCCCGCTGCCAAAGGCGAATTCATCATGACATGCACCGACTCACCACCGGCCGATTCACCGAACAAGGTTACATTGTGCGGATCGCCACCGAAGGCCTTGATGTTGCGCTGTACCCACCGGAGAACGGCAAGTTGGTCCATGTAAGCGTAGTTTCCAAGTTGCCCGTCCTTGCTCTCCTTCGTGAGCGCGGGATGCGCGAAGAAGCCGAAGCGTCCGAGGCGATAGTTGAAGCTGACAAATACGATGCCCTGGCGCGCGAATTCAGACCCATCATAGACCGCGGGGGAACTTCCGCCGTTGACGAAACCGCCGCCATAGATCCAGACCATCACCGGCAGCGGTCCTTTCGTTTTCGTTTCAGGCCGCCACACATTGAGGTAAAGACAATCCTCTGCGGGAGGCGTTCCCAACGGAGCGGCGTCGCTGGGAAAGGGCAACTGCATGCAATCGGCCCCATACTGATTTGCAGCGCGCACGCCCTGCCACTTGGCCGGCGATTGCGGTGGACGCCAGCGAAGTTCGCCAACCGGTGGCGCGGCATAGGGAACGCCCTTGAAGGCTGAGACCCCGTCCGTGACCATGCCCTGGAGCTTGCCGGAATCGATGGCGACGGTTGGTTGCGTGGAGGATTGCGCAATGCCCACATTGGTTTCTACTGCGACACAACAGAGAATTGCCAACATGCCATTCCGCATAGAGTGCTTCATGCCTTCTCCTTTTTATTGCGTTATCCCGAAAGAAAAGAGTGAGGTTGCAGTTACAGGATGGGAATGCTCTGCGCCGATTTCCACTCAAGCCACAGGCTGCAAAACCAGAGTTCCAAGAGAGTCCGGCGACAACTCAACCACCACGGCGCGATCCGCCACCTGCACCTGCAATAACTGAGCATAAGGGCGCTCGTTGCGCAAGAGCAAAACGGCAGTGCCATTGGGGTTGATAAAGGCCAACGCATCGTCGCATGTTCCGGTTGTCTCCAGGCACTTCGCGCCTACATCCACAAAGTGTGTCAAGTGTTTCAGTAAGTAGTAATCATGGTTGTAGCGATACGTTTTTGCTGCCATATCCACACTGACCAGAGAGTTTTGAGGCCATCCCCAGGTGCTTTTACCGCTCAAGTCGGTCACCGTATTCCAGTACATATAGGCGCAGGCGCCACTGCGGAAGTAATGCTTCATCAGTTGCCAACAATAGCTTGTGTAACTCCAGGTATTGGTTCCGTCGCCGCACTCCTGCTCCGATTGATAGATGGTCAGGTCAGGAAATTCGCGATGCAGCGCAGGCAATGCATTTTTGCCCGCCCACTGCGTACCAAGGCCTTTGATGTATCGTGCCGCTTCCTTGTCGGCCAATACTCTTTCAAACAGCTTCGGGTTGCCGCGTTCGAGTGTGCCAAAGAAGATGTCGACACTGCGCTTTTGCATCTCCGGGCCAAGCGAATGAAGAAATCGTACCAGGCCTTCCGGCGTCCACGTGCAACTCGGAAAGTTCTGCGCTGAATTGAATTCGTTCTGCGGCATCACCATGCCGATGCGAATTCCCTCGGCTTGATAGGCATCAATGAAGCGACCAAAGTAGCGTGCATAGGCATCGAAGTAGCGCGGCTCCTGGATAAACATGTCTTCGCCTTCATGACCTATCTGATCGGGACGAATGCCATTTTCCATAAAACCCATGCCAGGCACCGCCTTGGCCTCTGCGTAGAAGTGGTTGCGCTTCATCCAACTGGGCGGAGTCCAAGGCGAGGCCCACACGCGAAGTTTGGGTTGGTGACGTTGCGCGGCGTGAATGAAGGCAACCAGTGTCTGCTTGTCGTGCTCTATGCTGAAATGCTTCAACTCAAAATCGCCATCCGTCTCGTCATAGCTGTAAGCGCCGGTGGCGTAATCGTTCGGGCCTATCGGCATGCGGCACAAATTGAGGCGCGCACCGGCTTCTGGATCGAAGAGTTCCTTCAGAACGTTCTCACGGTCCTGCTCACTCAACGCACGGAGCGAAGTCCATCCAAGCTCAGTGAAACAACTGCCGAAGCCTTCCATTGGCTTGCTGTTGGGCAAGACGTTCGCCGGGTTAACGTTCAGGTTCAGCATGTCCCACTCAAAGGCGGGTTTGTAAGTAAGGCCATTCTGCCATGCATGTTTTTCTGTCGTACTGACAAAGCGGATTCGATCGTCCTTCAAGGGCTCCGGGCGAGGCAGCTCCAGAGCCACCGCCCTATTCCGCAGAACTGTTCCCGCAATTGCCGCGCCAGCTACCGCACCAGCACAATCCCTGATAACTTGCCGCCGATTCCAAATCTTCGTTTTCATAAGATGTTTGTGTCGCTCCTTCGATAGGTCTTCAGTCTGATATGCAGAGTGAAGGAGAAAATGCCTCGCCGCAATGCAGCGGGGAATCAGGCCAGAAGAGATTCAAACGGTCATGACATTGGGCTATTTCCTTAACCGCATGCTGTCTCTCATTTTTGTATCTTTATTACGTCAGCTTCTCCGCGCGGAAGAACCACGCCGGCGTGCAACTCCACGCATGACAAAAGCTGTTGATGTGTACGTCACCGTAAGGCGAATAGGTAGAATCTTTCGGGTCATACAACTCCCAGAATGTATCCGCACCGGCATCCGCCATGCCGCCCCAATACTGCCGGATCAACCCAAGGGCCTCCGCGCGCATGCCGCACACTGTCATAGCCTCCGCAACGTGGTGATATAGATACGGCGTAGCCGGAGGAATCGACTCTTTGCTCTCCAGCACGCCATGCCGCAACGCCGCCTGCGCTTCCTCGCGTGTCAGGCATCCGCCCAGCACCATCCATGCCTGCGAAGCCCATGAAAGCTGGTGGTTGGGACCACTTACACATACCCGCCTGCTTTCGTCGAAAAAGGCCTTGCGCGCCGCCGTGCGCATCCGCGCAATCTGCGCCCGATAAGGCCGCGCAACCTCCTCCTGACCTAACATTTCCGCCAACTCGCAGACGCGTTCGGCCGCGTAGATCATTAACCCCTGGCCGCTGGCGGTAAAGTCCACCTGCCGGTTCCAGTCGATGAAGATCCATTGATCGGGCGGCGTGCGGAAGATATCCGATGTGTCTACATATTTGAATAGAACTTCGATTTGTCGCAGCGCCACCGGAAACAACTCACGCGCGGTTTTCCTGTCGTTGGAGGCCCGAACGTAATCGAGCAGCACCGACCCGAACAGAGCCGAATAATCAAGCAAGAACGTGTCGGTCGTCAGCGGTTCTGGTTTTTCGAAGACACACGCCGTCAGCAGCCCATCCGACTCGCGCGCCAGTCCTGCGAACAAAAACAGGCAGCGCTTGACCAGATCGAAGTTTGGATAAGTAATATAACTCGCGCGTGCCTGCAGGCGAAGATCGCCCAGCCAGAGTCTCTGATCTCGTCTGGGGCCATCCTCAAAAGTGGTCTGCATGCAGTCGCGCAGCGTATGCGCGCTGATCATGTCCACCTTCCGAATCCACTCGGGAGTGTCTGCTGGCAACGACTGAGGCTCGCCCTTCGTTGCGCTCACGCCAATCGCCTCCACGTCGCGGAAACGTACACCGAAGTTGGGCGACGAGTCGATCACCTCGACCTTGACATAGCGAAACGCGTAGCGGCGCGGCATACGCACGTGCTGCGGAAGAAAGTCGACAGTGATGATCTCCTCCGGCAGCCACGCGCTACTCAACTGCCCGCGATAGGGATAAAGCGGCTCGGCAACATCACCCGGCACCTCCCCAAAAGTTAGCTTCAATCGCACTGGTGAATCTACCGACTTGCCCTCTCCCATGAGTTGAAAGGCAAAGTAGCCCACGCGATGGCCGCCAAAATCGAGAATAAAGTGGTCACCCTTGTGCAGCAGATGTTCTGCCAGAGCATCGCCCTTGTCTTCCTGCTCCATGCGCCAGCGCAGATATTTCGAGGAGTCCGCAATCGGTCGTACCAGCGCCAGCGGACGCTCACGCCTCTCCACAGGATCGCGACGGAGTGCCTGCGCCAGCGCGACCCAGCGGGCGCGCTGCGCCTTTTTACTCTCACCTGGATTGCCATGCAGCGGTGGCGCCGGCTCGGCGGAGTTCACTTCCGCCATGGCGCTTGCAGACAGAATATATGACGCGGTAGCCGCGCTGATCGACTTCAATAGCTTCCGACGCGATAGGGAATCAAACATACTCATTCTCCCGTGGCATGGTGCTCTTTATTGGGAACCAATATTCCTTGAACGATAACTAGGTGCAGATGCGCTCTAGCAGCGCACCTGCACCTGGATTAAGCTCTAAAACTGCAAACGAAGTGCAAACTGAATTTCACGCGGAGTGTATCCCGTCGTGATTTGCGTGAGCTGGCCAAAGTTCGCGCCTCCCAGTGTGTTGGCCGGAGCAGCAAAGTTTGCGGTGTTGGTTACGTTGAAGCATTCCGTTCTGAACTGCACGGTCTTGCCTTCGGACATCTGGAAGGTCTTAAAGAGAGAAACATCCGTGTGCCGACTGTGCGGCCCATAGTATTGATTTCTCCGTTCGTTGCCGAGCGTGCCCGACGTCTGAGCCGTGAACGCCGATGTGTCGAAGAACTCGTTGGTACTTTTGTTGGAAAGATTTGGCTTGCCGGTAACATTGGGACGATCTCCCTGATAGGCTCCGGGGTTAGTACCACTCATGTCGGTCACATTCAGCACGGTGAAAGGAAGGCCGGTTCCCCAAATTTCCATGACATTCATCTGCCAGCCTTTTTCCACGGTTTTTTTCCATCCCGTAGCGCCGATGCCAAAGGGCAATTCGTACATCACCGTTGAGGTGATATGGTGCCGGACATCGAAGTCGCTGTTGCCGTAGTCGCGTGTGTTGGAGTCGCTTATTACCGAACCGTATCCTGTGGTGTCGAAGCCCCATGGCCTGGCATTATCCAGTCCATGTGACATCGTATAGTTCACTGTTGCCGTCAGGCCGTAGCCGACTATGTGGGAATAGCTGGCTTGCAGTGCGTTGTAAGAAGAACTTCCGCCTGAATCGGTATACGCGAGTGTGGTCAGATTAGGATCAATCGAGTAATACGGACGGTATGTGTTCGGCGTGGACGAGGCATTCGGAGACGGAGCATTCAGATCGGGAAATTCACGCGAAATATGGCGCCCCAACGAGCCGACATAGGTCACATGAGCGGTGTCATGCTGACTGAGCGAGTAGTCAATTCCCAGGTTGAATTGGTCCATGGACATGTTTTTCAGCTTCTTGGCACGAACACCCTCCATCGTGCCGGAAGGATTCGTAGTGCTGGGCGTAGTAATCACCGGCAGGCCATCCGCCAGTTTCTGGTAACCTGTCGCGCAGGTCGTGGAAGAGCAGGTTCCGTAGGTATACGTGTACGGAGCTCCCATAAATACACTCCCATCTGCGGCGGGAGAGGCAACGATTCCGAATCC
>Ga0224528_1001963_pt1 | contig 12467 bp, 9 predicted proteins | sample CBST25metaG_2_FD_179888 | JGI IMG/M metagenome (GOLD analysis project Ga0224528, IMG submission 179888) | Peat soil microbial communities from Stordalen Mire, Sweden - C.B.S.T25 | ecosystem: Environmental > Terrestrial > Soil > Wetlands > Peat | place: Sweden: Norrbotten County, Stordalen Mire...
CGGGAGGGACGGGCAGACACAAGAATGCGGAGCCGGTCTAGCTGGCTCCGCATAGAATGTTTCGATGAACTGCACCTCTACGCTGCTGCCGCTCTCTTCGTGACCTTTATCGGTGCTTTGAGGGCTGGTTTCGGCGAGACTATCTTCGCTGCTTTCGCTTTTTCCTTCGCGGCGAATTCCTGCTTGACCGTGGCCGTGACTGCGGCCACGTCCACCTTGTAAAACTCGGCGGCATCGCGCAAAACGTGCGAGGCGTTACCGCGCGAGGCGGTGAGCAATACGACGGCCTCGACCGCAGCGCGGCCCAAGGTGCTTTCGTCGGCGCGGCGAAGAAAGGCCGCGAACAGCTTGCCGACTGATTCGTTCTCTTTGGTCTTCTTGATGCCGTGCTGTCTGGCGAGGATCGCGGCGCGGTTCTCGTCCAGCAGGTTAACCATGCGCTCGGCCAGAAACATAAGGTCGCGTTTCATCAGCCGCACCGGAACTGCCGCGCTAATCGCAGAGAGAACGCGCAAGGCGGTTGCATTGGCGATGGCCTCCTCCCTGCGCTGCTTTTCCTGTTCGGCCTTGAACTGCCCATCGTGCGCGGGCTTTGGCTTGCGAGCGTGGTGAATGGGGCAATCGGGATTGGCGCACACTTTGCGCAATTCGCCTTTCTCGTTGCCCTCGGTGACGATGGCCTCGGTGGTAAATTTGCAGGTCTTGTACTCCGGCCAATCGCGCTGCTTGGGATTTCTTGGCTTCTCGCTGCGAATCTCGACATACTTGTTGCGCGGCACAACGGCGCTGCCATCTTTCGGCGTTCCGTAGGCCGTACTGATCTGAACGAGTTTCGGCTTGGCGGCGATGGTCTGGCAGACGTGTTCTTCGACCTTAGCAGTCCAGCATTTTGGATCAGAGCAGGAATCATGCTGCGCCGCTAGCCCCGCGAAGAGTAGAACATTGTGCCCGGTGCGCTTGGGGCATTCCACACACGAACCGGCTTCTGGCACAAGCGCAACATCTTCTTTCGAGAACGGCGCGTCGGCCAGCTCCAACAGGATGTTGTGCTCGATCCACTGTTGCAGATGGCGAACCGGCAGCAGAACGCGCTTGGTAGCGCCATTGACGTACTGCTCCTGATAGCAAGCGGCGAGAGCTTCTTCCTGTTGTGCCGGTTGCAGCTTCGCCAGCAATAGCGCATGGCCGACGCCGATCTCGTCCCGGTAGAAGGCTTCAACAACGGGCGGCACAAGCTCGGTCAACTTCAATCGAGCGCAGATGAACGCGGGCGTCTTGCCCGTGCGGGCCGAGATTTGTTCAGTGGTGTATTTCGGCTCTTCCATGTCGAGCAAAATTCGGAAACCGCTCGCTTCTTCCATCGGGTGTACATCGGCGCGTATCAGGTTCTCGACGATGCTGGTTTCGATGGCCTGGGCGTCGGTCAATTCGACGATGCGCACGGGCGCGGTTTCGAGTCCGGCCAGCCGTGCCGCGCGATAGCGCCGCGCACCGGCGACGATCTCGAAGTGCTGGCCCATGGGCCGCACGACAAGCGGCGAGAGAATACCCTGTGCTTTGATTGACGATGCCAATTCATTCAGGCTGGCTTCGTCGAAACTCTTGCGTGGGTTGTTGGGTGACTCGGTGAGGGCGTCAAGCGGAAGGTCGCGGTACTCATTGGCATTGCTAACTGTGGTGGTCATGATAAGCTCCTTTCGAGCGCTTGAAAAGTGAAGATGCGCGGAGCGAAAACACATCGGGTCAGTTCCGCTCCGCAGGGAGCGGACTAGCCGCGAATCGATTTGTCCGTAAACGCTTCAAGAAAACCCTGTGCGCGGAGATTTTTGTCCCACTGCCGCGCGAATTGCTCGTGCTGCTGGTAGAGACCGGGAAGAAAAACGTAATTCTCCCCGTCCCGATAGCGCGAATACTGTTCCACGCCCATATAGTCATCGCGGTAGTACCAAGCCGATAGTGCAAGGCTGCATAGCGGCGGCTTTGACAGCTCAAAGCACATCTCCGGGTCGCGCATCAGGTCGCCGTTTTGCTCGCCGTAGTGCGCAACGGAGATTGAAGGCAGTCCGCACGGCCCCGGCTCCGGCGTGGCCTCGATCACCAAAGCCATATAGGGCGGGTTCTCGATTTTGAGGTAAAGCGCGGGCCGGAAACCACCGGCCCGCTCAAGGATGCGGAGAAGGGTTTTCATTACGCCACCTCCGCGATTGCTTCGTGTTCTTCGTTGGCTGTGGATTGTGGGCGTGAATGCCGCGCCCGCCGTGGTTCACGCGCTGGTTCTGTGGCGGCCTCTTCCTGCGCTTTCTGCTCCAAGGGATTTTCGAGCGCGGCCAGAATGACCATCGAGGTCTGCTGCACGACTTCCAGCGATTCGGCCAAAAGTGAGGCGTTACCGTGATAGAGTGCTATGTAATCGGCGCTCGCGCTCCCAGTCTGTAAGCCAATCGCCTTGCCAACTACAAAGGCAACTGCCTCGGCCTCGGTCTCCCTTACCGTCTTGGTTGTCGTCGTGCGGCGGCTGGCGTGCATCAGAAGTTCATGGCCCAACTCATGCAATAGAGTGGTGAAGGTTTCGGCCTTCGACTGACCGGGCAAAATGGCGATGCGTCCGCCGTAGCTCGCGCCGAGCGCGGGTGCGATGTTCTCGGTAAATACAAGCTCGATTCCCTGTCGCTCAACAAAGGCAAGCAAGCGGTCGTAGTTCTCGCCAACTTCGCCATAGACCTTGGCGGTTTCGGCAAGATCGGCTCCGGTTGTTTGCTCCACATCAAACACATAGGCATTTCTGAATCCAACCAGAAAGCGCTCATTCTGCGTGGTGATGTCTTTCTCGGCTTCTTCCTCCGGCTTGCGGCGAACGCCAAGGATGGGAGCCAAAATGCGGATGCCCTTTTCGCCCTTGTTGACGCGGCGTCCAAGCTGGTTCCATGCGTACATCCCCGCTACGCGCGAAGCTGTTGGGCGCTGCCTCGCAATTTCGAGGCAGTTCAAAAAAGAATATCGGTGAAAACGGCTCATCGCGTTGAGATAGGCGGTGAGCGCGTCGGAGTGTCCGGCCTCAAGCTGCACGATGAGGCTTTGGAGATTCTCGCGGATCATTTGTTGCGCGTTTTCAGGCTTCTGCTTTTCACTGGCGGAAGCCGAGTTGTTGGCGTTGCTGCTGGCGTGGTTGTTGCTGATTGCATAAGGCATGGTGTGTGCTCTCCTCTTGTGCCCGCTGAGGGGCGGAATTTGAAGGAGGGCGTCTCAACTCAACCAAATTTCTTTCGTTGAGTGCCCCCGCTTCATGTCTTGCGCGGCGGGCAGAGGCGAGGCGGGTTCAGTCAAGGGCGCGCTGTTCTTGCGCGTTCATCGCAGCGCAGCGGAGACCCTTGACGGGTTCCGACCGCTTCTGCCATAAAGCCGCATGAAGCGGGGGTACTTAACGAGAGAAGAAAATTGGTATTCTTCCGAATTGCTGTACGCTTGTACGCACGTCAGGGAGGGCGTTGCGGGGCAGTATAGCCGTTGAAATAAAGGCTCAGAACGAAGGCGGTATCGTCCCAGGTGAACAGCGACAGACATTCCAGTCGTGGCACATCGTCGAAATCAGGCAGCGCTCTGGCGTAGGATTTTCGTATGCTATACGATGGAGACAGAGTCCTTCGCATATTTCTGGGCGGTATCCATAACCGTTTTTCTTGCCCAGATTGCGCTTGTCGAAAAACATGTATTTCCCGACACCCTTGGAACAGATTGCCATGAATAATCGCAGTATCACCGTACAGGGCACCGAGGTCTCAATCGCGACTCGGCACGAGCAGGACTACATCTCGCTGACTGACATGGTGAAGAGCTTCGAGGGCGGAAGCGCACTGATTGAACAGTGGCTGAAGAACAAGGACACGGTACTATTCCTGGGCGTTTGGGAGCAGATCTACAATCCCGTTTTTAATTCCCTCGAATTCGAGGGAATTAGAAACGAGGCTGGGCGCAACAGTTTCTACCTGTCGGCAAAGAAGTGGATCGAGGCCACGGGTGCCATCGGTCTGCACGCCAAGGCTGGTCGGTACGGTGGCACCTACGCCCACCGCGACATCGCCTTCGAATTTGGCTCCTGGCTCAGCCCCGAATTCAAGCTGTACCTTATCAAAGAGTTCCAACGGCTCAAGGATGAAGAGGCCCGCGCCACATCGCTGGAATGGAGCTTCCAGCGCACACTGGCTAAAATCAATTACCGCATCCACACGGATGCGATCAAGGAACGGCTGATTCCACCGCAACTGACCAAGGCTCAGATCGTTACCGTGTACGCCAGCGAAGCTGACCTGCTCAATGTAGCCCTATTCGGCATGACTGCCGCGCAGTGGCGTCAGGCCAATCCCCAACTGCCGGGAAACATGCGCGATGTTGCGACGCTGGAACAACTGGTCGTACTTTCCAATCTGGAGAGCATCAACGCCGTCCTCATCCACCAAGGATTGATAGCACCGGAGCGCCTGACGCAACTGAATGCCATTGCCATCTCTCAGATGCGCTCCCTGCTCGGCGCCACTTCCGTCAAGCTATTGGAAAAGGCGCCGGAACGGTGACGGAGTTTTCTGGGGTTTGGGCTTACATCCCCATCATGGGTGAAAGTCTACGATAATTTCCAGTTTCCAAATTGGAAATTATCGGATTGCAATGGCTCTATGCAGGGCCAGGACATTGCACTTCTCCTCAAACTCGCTATCCGGAACGAGCCGAATCTTCCGTCGAAGGAGTTGGCCGCAAGCCTCTTCATCTCTCCTTCGGAGGTCTTGAAGGCGCTGAAACGCTGAGTGGATACTGAGCCTCGATTCCTCGATGTGCTGCCTGGATTTGTTCTGGAGGATGGACGAGTTCCACTCATCCAGAATCGGTTTGTCTTCGTTACCGCTGGCGCTCACTGAATTGCAGGCAATGTCGCGACCTTTACAGGCCCAACCCAAGGCCCGCACCCGGTGCAATTTTTACTGCCGCAGCCTGTTCCAAACCAACCTTAGCAACCGGAGTTTGAGCTTTGGCAATGTCAAGGGCCGACGCTTTGGTCACGTCGCGGCTGAGGCTTTCGGCAAGCGTGGTGGCATCGTTGGTAAAAATCTGCGCGTCTTGCGAGGCGCGGGAGACAGAGACATAAGCAAAGCGTGTATTAATGAGCTCCGGGTGAACATTGGTGTCCATGTTGACGAGGACGCGCTCTGAAGTTAGCCCTTGCGAACTGTGCGAAGTAACGGCATAGCCATGATCGAAGTGCCGCATCTCCGCCGGGGCAAACGTGACCACCTTCCCTTTGTCGCTGTCCATGCGGACAGTGATTTTGCCGACCTCACCGATCTGCTGGATGGTTCCGAGGTCGCGGTTGGCAACACCCAACTCCTTATTCGGCGCGGTAAATTGCAGCCGGTCGCCAACGGCAAATTCCCGTTCGATCTCGCGGTAGGCGGAGATGCCGCGCAGCCGGGACGGATCATAAGTCACCTGCTCGCCATTCTGCTTGCGCACGGTGACAAGATTTTCCTCCGGGTTCATTCCGACAACCTGGGCATAGCTGCCGCGCTTGATCCCATATTCCTTGCTCCCGCGAATGTAATGCAGCACATCGCCGGTCTGATAGCGAGCGGCCCACTCCCGGTCCGCACCGGTCATGTCCGAGCGCGGCGTGAGCACACGCATTGAGTGATTTTGCTTGTCTACCTTACCAAGCGCCTGCAACTCCTGGCGCACGGTCTGATTGATCGCCCGGCGCGAAGCGTTGTCGGGAGAGACGATGATGGTGTTTTCGGGTTTCTCCGCGTAGTTCCGGGAAATTGAGGCGATGCGTTTCTGCGGATCGGAAATCTCCGTGATCCGCCCCTGCTGCTCCAAGAGCGAGATGCCCTCGGCCACCTCGCCACGCGACAGGTGCTCGACGGCGCGCAACAACTCTGGATCTTTCTGACGCACGATCTGGTCGAGCCGCGCGGTTTGCATCCCGGCCTGTTGCAACTGCTCGAAGGGCTTTCCGGCGTCCACGCCCTGGTGTTGCCGGATGTCGCCGATAAGCAGGACCTTGTCCTGGGCACCAATCTTGCCGAGAAAGTCTCGCATCTGCTGGGTCGATGCCAGCGAGGATTCATCGACCATATAAAGATGCTTTGCCGCCGGATCGCCGGTGTTCCGGCTGCGGGCAAGAAAACCTTGCAGCGTATCGGCTCCAATACCCGCTTCGCGAAGTTGACGGGCGGCGCGGGAGGTCGGCGCGAAGCCCTCGACTACATAGCCGTTTTTCTCCGCCCCCTGTCGGATGCTTTCGAGCGTACTTGTCTTTCCACTCCCGGCCCTGCCTTGCAGCCCCTGGATACGATCACGGGAGGTAAGAACCTGTTCGATGGCGTTGCGCTGCGATGGATTGAGGTGCGGACGAGCCTCCGTGAGTGGAATAGCCTGCTGAATCGGCATCAGTTGTGGAGTGCGGCCCTGTCCATCCAACACGGTCCGGACGATTTCTTTCTCTGCTTGGATCATCTTGGCAGTTGTAAACTTGCGTGCCGAATCGTGCTTTTCGCCAGGAATAAGCTGGAACTCGCCGGAGGCGATCCGCGCCTCGAAGCTGGCGCGAACCTCCGGGTACGTCGTCTCTCCCATGCCACGCCGCATCGCCTCGACCAGCAACGCCCGTTCATCCTGGACGGCCTCGCGCTCGAAGCCACGGTCACGCGCAAAGGTCAGCGCGGAATGCGCCTGCTTCTGGCGTTCCTCTGCCACTGGTTTCTGAGCCTGAACGAGGTTCCGCTTCCGCGCCTCGGCAACCACATGGTCAGCCTGGTTGCCGAACTCGGCGGCAATCTGCCGATGGGCGGCCAACACCTCGTCGGGCGAGAGAATCACCTTTTTGTCGCGGGTGTTGTGAGCCGCAATCTGTGCCGCCTCCGGGCCGCTGAACCCGCTGTGTGCAAGGGCTTCTTCGATCTGCTGACGCCGCGGGCTGGAGGCATCAAGGTACTCCTGTGAGTAGCCCTTGATCTCCGGCGCACCGCTTTTGCCGGGTTCGATCTCATAGCCAAGATTGCGGAGCCGGTACATCAGCTCCGATTGATACACAGCAGTCGCGTAGCTTTGCGAAGCGAAGAAGCTGCGCTCCTGAAGTGCTCGCATCTGGCCGTTTTCGCGCTCAGTCATATTGAAGATGACGGAGTGGGTGTGGAGTTGCGGCGCGGCGTAGCCATCGACCGGGCGGGCGGTGTCATGCTCGAACTTGGCGACAACGAACTGGCCGGTCATTTCCGCTGGTTGATTGCCGCCGATGCGGGCTTGCGTGTAGCGTTCCAACTCGTTTAGCGCGACGTTCACAGCTTCCCGATGCGCCTCGCGCACCCGATCATCGCCACCGACAAGAGCGGTCAGCGATACCGACTTGGGTGCGCTAAAGGTCGCGTCCCATCCTGCGCGGTGCTCGACCGGTGCGACGGTCTTGCCGTCCTCGGTTTTGTATTCCTGCACCTTGCGATGGCGCACCAACTGTTCGCCGGTTTCAGGGTGCTGGCCTTCGGAGAGCCGAGCGAACTCCTCGGCTCCCACCGTACCGGCAAGGCCGAATTTTTCGGCCAGTTTGCCGTGCCACTCACCCTGAATCGTGTCGGCCTGCTTCCAATAGTTCTGTTCGGCGGCTGTAAATTCCTTTCCGTGATAGGTCTGGGCTTGGCTTGCGGAAAGCGGCTTGGAGATAGTCAGCATGGTTTACCTCAACCTCTCGTAATGAGATTTTGTTGCTCGTCCGCGTCGGGAGCTACCGTGAGTTCCGGTTCGATCTGCTGTACCACGGGCAGCGTGTTGGGCTGCGACGTGGGCGTGTCTTCCGGCACCTTGTTTAACTCTGTATTCGGCTCATCACTGCTCATGTGCGCCGGGTCATAGGGCAGCTTGTCATCGGGCCGCTCGCGCAGCACGAAACCTTTGGCGATCTCCGGCATATCGAAGTACGGGAAGGAAAACCGCGTCACATAGTTCTGGTATTTCATATAGGCGTGGAGGTCAGCGAGACCGGCGATTTCTGACTCCAGAACCAACGGTTCTACCTGCCTGTCGAGGGCGAAATTCCGGCCTGCGCGCGTGCCGTCAAAGTGGGTCTCGCGCAACCGCTCGATCTCGACTTTGCCGATAAATTTCGAAACCCACTCACCAGCATTTGGTTCCTTGGTGGTGAGCCAAACACTGGTTGCCGGCTGCGAGAGCATGACCTCGGCCAGATGCCCGTACAGGTACTCAAGCTGGGCCTTGCCCTGAAAGCCGAGGACCACTGGGTTATTGCTCTTGCGAGCCTCAGTGATCGCGGTATGGAGTTGCGGAAGTTTCTGGAGACTCGCCAGCTCATCGATCACGAACCAGACACGTTTCTGCACTGCGGTCGGCTCATTGAGCAGGCGCAGAACCAGCCAGTCGATCCATAGGCTCTGCAAGGGCCGAAGCGCTTCGCGCTCTGCCGGAAGCGAGGTCAGGAAGATCCAGCCCTGGCGCTTTTCTGACCACTCGGTTGCCGTCCACTGACCATTCGCTTCACTGCGTTTGGGCAACAGGCGGAGGCTGTCGGCAACGAGGCCGAGCGAGGCCAGAACACCGGCCCGCTGCTGGTGTGCGTGCGGGTCGATCAGGTGCGCGTGCTCGGTGCCCTGGACTCTGCGGTCGATCTCTTCCGGGTCCGACATCCACTGGACAAGTTGATCCGGCGTCGGCCCATAGGCCATCAGGAAAGCGAAGATTTTCTGCGGCGATTCGATGAAGAACTCGCCCTTCTTGTCCTGCGGCGGCTGAAACAAAGAGGCGGCCAGCGCCTTCGCTTCCGAACGGCTGCGCAACTCCTCTGCCGGCCCCCAATACGGGCAGCGCCGGTCGAGCGGATTCAAGATAATGTCACCTCGGGCAGGATCGTAAAACCGTTTCACATACTCCCGCGCCGGGTCATAAACGATGGCTGAATCACCCCGGCTGCACACTTGCCGGAGCAGTTGAAACATGAGCGCGGACTTACCTGCTCCCGTGTCACCGATGATCTGCATGTGCTGGGCTTCGGCACGGGCCGGGACGCGCAGCATTTTGCGCATCCCATCGATCTTGAAGCCTATGCCGTCGCCTTTGACAGTCCTGTTGAACTGGCGCGGCATCAACATCTCCGGGCCTTTCAGTCGCCGTCCGTAGCGGAGCTGTTTCTGCCGCTTCATATCTTTCCAAGCTGCAAATGGCAGCAGGATCAAAAGGACGACCGCGCCGCCTATCAGCGGCGGTCTGAAGAAGGCGGGCAGGTTGGTTCCGCCGTAGACAACATCCTTCATGTAGTCGCTCAGACGAACGTCGGAATAGCTGTGCAGCGGGCCACGGAAGAGGAGCGTGTATCCGTGCAGTGGAGCATCTGCCGAGAGTTGAAGTGGAATGGTTTTTCCGCCCGGTTCTGGAGTCCTGCCCAGCATTATATCGGTGTTCTGTGCGGGCCGCGGCTTGAGTCCTTGGCCAGCGACAAAGAGTACGCGGTAGTTGCTCCGGTGCGCTTTGCTGAATGCCCCGATTACCGAAGTCCGCTCATAGAGTGGCAGGTAATACCGTTGCAAGGGCGTAGTGGCAAAGTGAATCCAGCCGCATACAAAGAAGAAGGTCAGCACGGCGGAAAAGGATGCCGCGCTGTAAGCATAAATCGGAATCTGATAGGGCCAGACAATCGATTCCTTGCGTCCCCATGTGGTGTTTTGCATACAGCTACCTCCTGCGCTCGGATACGAGCTTTCCGGCCAGCTCGTACTTCGCTGTGCCGATCTCGTCGAGCAATTTGTCGAATGTTTCCGGGGTCAGTTTTTGCCCAGCGGCCAAAGGACGAAGCACATTCACCAAAAGCAAACGGATGCCAAGAACTTCCGCCAAAGAAGCGTTGTTCCTGGGAGTGCTTTGCAACTGGGCCAGAATCACATCCCGCATCCACTGACCACGCGCAACGCCGTGGGACTCGGCGAATTTGGTTACTGCGTTTCGTTCTTCTTTTGTCAGCTTCGTGGTGACAGGATAGACACGAAGAGCCTCCCGGTCGTTGCTTGCTTTCTTCACGGATTCTGCTTTCAGAATTGGCATGTGGACCTCGCATTTTTCAGGTGCACCCAAGTGCACCTGAAATCGCTATGTCATTGAGGCCGCAACAAGTGCACCGTGGTGCACTTGCACGACCCTACTAGGGATGGAGTGTCTAAATTCTTCCGGTGCGTAGCACCGCAGTGGCTTTGCCACCCTTGTAGGCGCAGGATCATGCCTTCGATCCCGCCACCGATGCGGCTGTTTGGGATGTCGATTGAGCCACCGAAACCGGCTTGCTACGAGACGGTTCGGTTGGCTCATTGGCGAGTGGTCTACGCACGCGCAACGTGGGCGTGGTCCGCTGGGCTTCAGGAGTGCGAAGAAACTCCTGAAAGTCACGGTCCTTCGAGAAGACATAGGCGAGCGCTTGGTCGATGACTTCGTCGGCTGAAGCATGGATGAATGCGGCGTACTGATCGAGTTGCAATGCGGTTGAATTCGTCAATCGAATTGAGGCGCTAACGTAGCGGGTTTGGGTGACTTCAAGCAGTGGCATATCGGTTCTCCTTGGCGTGTGGAATCAGGCCGTCTTTCGACGGGCGATCATGCGTTGAGCAGTGGCCGCAATCTCCCGCGCACGAGCAGTGCAAAGTGCGGGGGGAATCTCGAAGCGGCGGCGGACTTCGAGCGTGGTGATTACGTCGTCGATGGGAATGCCGCTGCCAAGCCAAAGGCAGGCTGAGGCTACATCGACGGTGCGTTGGGCATAGTAGAGAGGATCAGGTTTATCAGAACGATGAACCACCAATTCATGCGTCAGCTTTGCGGCGTCATGGCCGTGGGTAAGCCGTGCGCAAACCCAAGCCCAATCGTCTTCGGAATGCGAATGCTTACCTGTGGGCGATTTCCGCGCGTTCCCGCGTAGCGGCAGCACGGAAGAGCCTGTTACGGTATCGAGCCGGAAGTCTGCGGGACCATAGGTCGCATCCGCCGAGTATTCGACCGCGACACGATGCGAGGGAGAATACTTCCGGTTGTAGAAACCGGGGACGCGCAGCACACGGTTCCGGTCCGTGCAAGCGGGATCGCCGCCGAAGGCAATGGCGAGCAGTTTGAGCGTCTGTTCTTGGTTCTCGAAGTCGAAGCCAGCAACACGCCAGAGCGCCTGATATTTGCCGGGCGAAGTCGAGATAATGGTGGTGGGCGCTGGCACTCGATCCGACGCCCGCAGCGCAGTGAGCCGGGCGTCGCCGTCCTCGTCAATATCTATATAGATGTGACGGACAGATGCAATGCATTCCTTGGTCCGTTTGCGGCTGCCGGGACGAAGCGGATTGGCGGAGACATAGATGTTCGCGCCGTTGTCGTTCTCGTAAGCCAGCCATGCAAGATAGCGAGACGCGAGAACTTGTTCGAGCGTGACCACGCGCTGCTGTGGCCGGGGTGCATCTTCCCGGCGCAGTAGCAACGCAATCGTTTCGCTGGAAGCGAAACAACGGGTAAGAAAGTTGGTGGCGACTTGATTCATATGTTGACCTCTCAAGAACGCGATTCCACGGGTCATTGTCAATTGGCATAGGGGGGAGAGTCGCCTCTCCACCCCTGCCACACCACCGGACAAGCGGGTCCGCATCCGGCGGTTCGATGGATTGAGCTACACCTTCGTGTACAGTCTTGGGATACCCAAGGAGTCGAAGTAGGAAATTCGTAGCGCGTAGGATAGGGCGGGGCTATTCGCTATACGCCAAACGCCGAGAGGACTCCCTGCCGTTTGAGCAGCAAGATCCTTACCAACGCCTAGTGCGCATAGTTTCTTGTACCTCGTCGTTCCATGCTTCCACTGCTTCCATAAGATGGCACGCAATCGATGTCGCAGCCATTCATCCAACCGTTGGAACATATATGGGGTCTCGCAGAAGCCGAAGTAGCTTTTCCAGCCACGTAGGTAGCTGGCTAAACTCTTCGCCACCTGCTCGATGCTTATCCCCTTAGTCCTACTCGTCAGCTCCCGTACTTTCCGCTTGAATCGCAGGATGGATTTACGAGCGATGAGCCGTCTCTTTCCCTCTCTGGATATGCTGAAGCCGAGAAACTTTCGTTCCATAGGTCGCGCCACCGCGCTTTTCTGTTCATTGACCTTGAGTTTGAGGCGGTTCGAGATGAAGCGTGTGATACTACGCATCACCCTCTCCCCTGCTTGGTGGCTGCGGACATAGATATTGCAGTCGTCCGCGTAGCGCACATAGCAGTGGTTCCGTTTTTCCAACTCGCGATCAAGTTCATCGAGCACGAGGTTCGACAACAATGGGGAGAGCACGCCCCTTACACAAAAGGTAATTTCGAATTCGAGCGGGTAGTGAGGGGTTGGCGAAGTAGTTTCCCGGTGCTTGACCTTCGCCTCAAGAGGTAATACGTTAATGGCAAATGGCCCGCTCGACCAA
>Ga0224528_1001965_pt1 | contig 12454 bp, 13 predicted proteins | sample CBST25metaG_2_FD_179888 | JGI IMG/M metagenome (GOLD analysis project Ga0224528, IMG submission 179888) | Peat soil microbial communities from Stordalen Mire, Sweden - C.B.S.T25 | ecosystem: Environmental > Terrestrial > Soil > Wetlands > Peat | place: Sweden: Norrbotten County, Stordalen Mire...
GGTAGCATCCTTGCGTTCTTGAGCAGAGGCGCGATGCAGGATGAGCTTTTGCTGTGCGGATAATCTCTTGATTCTCTCCTGAAGCTGTTCGTATCTTTTCTTCTGCTCAGGCGTCATTTTATCGATAGCCGACATAGGGAACATCCTTTCCGAAGAATCAGTGTAGAATAAAAAACAAATTTAGGCACGTCGAGAACCCGAAACAACGTGAAGGGCGCACTTCAAGGTTTCCTTCGGAAACCGTGCGCCAAAGGCTTCGCCTCTGGACTCCGAAAAACAACGACAACAGCAACCGCAAGAACAACCGCAACGGCAACAACAAAAGCAACCGCAAAAGCAACAACAAGAACAACGGCAAAGGCATCGTCATGGCGATCTATCATCTCTCGGCGAAAGTAGGCTCTCGCAGTACCGGCCAGAGTGCCGCTGCGAAGTTCGCCTACATCTGCCGTGAGGAGCGCTATCGCGAGAAGTGCCTCGACGCCGAAAAGCGCGAGCTGGTTCATGCCGAAAGCGGCATGATGCCCGAGTGGGCCGAAAAGTCGCCCGCGCTTTATTGGAAGTCGGCCGACCTCTACGAGCGCGCCAATGGGCGGCTCTTTCAGCAGGTCGAGTTTGCTTTGCCGCGCGAGCTGGACCGCGCTGCGCAGATCGAGCTTGCCCGCTACTTCGCCGAGGAGCTGACCAACACCAAGGACGGCTTCCTGCCCTATACGCTGGCCGTCCATTCCGGCAAAGGCGAAAACCCCCACGCGCATCTGATGGTGAGCGAGCGCGTTCATGACGGCCACGAGCGCACCCCTGAGACGTGGTTCAAAAGGGCCGCGGTTGGCGACAAGGCACCGGAGCTTGGCGGCGCGAAGAAGACTAACGCTTTTCAGGGGCGGGAGTGGATTGACCAGGTGCGGGAACAGTGGGCGGCGCGGGCCAATCGTTCGTTGGAGCTGGCGGGCCGGGAAGAGCGGATCGATCACCGTTCCCACGCTGACCGAGGCTTCCAGCAGATTCCCACGGTTCACGAAGGCCCCAACGTGCGCCAGATGCACGCGCGAGGGCTCCCCGGCGCCACCGTGGAACTGAACAACGAGATCCGTGCCGTCAATGCTGAGCTGAGCCGCTTGGACCGAGTGATTGCCAAGGTCCAGAGTATGGCCGAGAAGATCCGCGAGAGCTCCTTTGTGCGGAACGTCGAGCGCGGTCTGGCATCGGTCAACGATCTTTTCAAGCAGTGGCAGCAGGACCAGCAGCGGCAGAAGCAAGCACAGGAACAAAAGCTCGCGCTCGAGCGAGAACAACGGTTGGAACGGGAACGCGGGTTTGATCGGGGGCATGGGTTTAGTCGATGACCAACGAGCAGGAGATTTTCGCCCTGATGCAGATGGCCAAGGACCAGCAGGTGGCCGTTGAGAGGGCGCTGGCCGGACTGGCGTCCAGAAATAGCGAGTTGAAAACGACGGTTGCTCAGATGCAAGGGCTACAGAACAATGTGGCTGAGGAAGCTCAAAAAGGGGCCGAAGCCGGGCTGCGTGGCATGTCCAGCAGGGCGATCAACGACCTCGATGCCGAGGTGGAGAAGGCAAAGCGATTGATTGGTGAGGGAGCACAGACCCTGCGGAGGAGAGAGTCGTCCAACCTGTTTATCTGGACCGTGATGGGGCTCCTTTTGGGTGTTGTCTTAGGGCTGACGTTGAGCTGGTACACATGGGGCCGGGACACGCGTGCTGCCGTAGACCGCTTGGATGAAATCATCCAGGCCAACACTCACAAGGTGCAGGAGCAGGACCAGAAGAAAGCTGTCCAGAAACCGGCGCAAGCAGGACATTCTGCTACGAGCCGGAAACCAAAATCCGCGTTGCAAGCGCAGACGCCACAAGGGCAGCCATAAGGCGTAGGGGAAAAGATGCCAAAGCCGCTTCTTCACGGATCGATGGCATCGAAAAAGCTATTGTGAAGATCCAGCAGGCCCAGCAACAGCATGGGCCGACCGGCCAGAAGGCGACGCAGTCGGCCCATGCCGCGACTACGCACAAGGCAAGCCGCAGTCAATCCGTGCAAGCGCAAGAGCCACAGGAACGGCCGTAAAGTCGTTCTTAAGCAGTGCCGGATTAATCTAAAAAACACAGGAGTCGGAGCCTTATTTTTTTGTAAAGGTTAATTATCCGAAGGCCTTTCGACATGTCCGATTTTCCGGGGCCACGACACAACTCGCCAGTTGTTTTTTTATGTAGAAAAGTGATAGGCTGACAAAAATCAAAATAAGTCAAAGAAGGTTCTTAAGATAAGTCGCGAGTTTTGTTTATGTATTTGCATGTACGTTGGAGATAAACTGGAGGCAGTGGAGTGGCGTTGCGATCTCTGATTCAGAGGCTGACCTCATGCGCATTGAATGCATATACCATTAACGCAGTGCTTGTGGTAGTCAGCGCATTAACGGTAGTGATAAATATTCGCTTCTATAACGAAAATAAAATTCTCCGTAGTCAACTAGAGTTGCAGCAGGAAGTTAAGGTTGGAGAATTAGTCCAAAGCGTAGAGGGGTACGACTTTGGAGGTCATAAAATATCTATTTCTCCACTTCGTCATGATTTGACTGTTCTTATGATTTTTTCTCCGACATGCCATTATTGCGAACAGAACTGGCCAAAATGGAATTCAGTTGTTAAAAACCCAAGACATTTGGATGTTGCATTTATTTTGGTGGACATTACGGGGAATGCCAGCCTAGATTTTGAACAAAGTCACTTGGGCGGATCCCTGTATTTACACCAGATAGCTCCGGAGATTGCACGAAATCTTCAGTTGCGAGTTACTCCTGAAACTATTGTAATTGGACGGGACGGAAGAGTTAAGGGAGCATGGTCGGAAGTCCTTTCAAGCAGTGCCGTGGAAGCGATTGGACATATGATGTGATCGCTGAGGAGAAATGTGAACCTCAGCATTTGATATTCAAACGCGAAAGCATGAATACTCAAAGGAGAATTGGCATGAAAAGAACACTGACAGGTGTGTCAATCTTTATGGCTTTTCTGATGGTAGCATTGATCATAAAAACGACACGAGTAACCAGAGTTTATGCTACCCAAGCTGCTTGTTCGGGCGTGTGCTATTCTAACGAAAATTGCAAAGTATCGGGTTGTAGTTGCTCTGGGACTTCGAGCGGAGGATATAAGTACTGCAAATGATAGTGCACGTGTAAGGACATCTCAAGCTCATGCGCGCCGTCCTATGCATATAGTGCAAGGGCTTGAGATCGATCGCTATGTGCATATTTGATGTATCAATAACCAGCGCATCCTTTGTTGAATAATGGATGTGCTTTTGTTTATCGAGAATAGGCGGCATGATAAGCATGAAATGTAAAAATAGCTTGACGGTTTCTTTCGGTGTGCGCAGGGTTCTATTCATTGCTCTGCAGACCGTTCTTGTCGTAACAGTAATAAATATTGGTGTGGAAAAGTCGAGATCTCAGTCACGCGACTCAAAAACGAGCCATGTTCTTCCACGGTTTGAAGTCGCAACGGTTAAAGCTTCTGACCCCAACGGACATCAGTCGGTAGGTTTCCATAACTATCCAGGGGGTAGTGTAGTCATCACTCGATACACGCTGCAAATGCTCATCATGAAGGCCTTTGATGTTGAAGCATTTCAGATTAAAGATGCGCCGCACTGGAGTGAGACGGAGGATTTTTCCATTCAGGCCAAGCCTCCGGCATCGTCTGATTTGGCTAAATCGAATCCAGAAAGTGACAGAATTCCTCTCAACAAAGAACAACGTGAGATGCTTCAGACGTTGCTGGTTGATAGGTTTCAGTTAAAATTTCATAAAGTTATTAAAACCGGTCCAGTCTATTTTTTGACTAAAGGAGGCAAGAAAATTCTATTGAGCAAGACGGCTTATACGGGAAGTAATGCATACCCTTGGTTTGGAGATCCCGAGGGAGGGATAATTTATAGGCCTACGGGGATTGCGGCCCACAACATATCAATGCCCATTCTTGCATCTAAACTTAGCTTTTACTTTGGACGTCCCGTTATTGATCAAACGGGAATAGGTGGCCTCTATGATATTGAGTACAGATTGACAGAGGATGCGGGTGCCGATGTCCTTGCTTCTATCATTACGTCGATTCGCGGTATCGGTCTTAATCTTGTCTCTGCCAAAGGTCCCGTGGAGACAATAGTCATCGATCACGTGGAGAGGCCATCCGGTAATTATTGACCTTGTTCTGAGGCCTTTCTATGCCGCGGTATTAGGATAAGTCTTTCTGTCAAGAGTAGTTCTCGGCGTGTGCGCGCTGTTTCTGGATACTGCGTAAGCCCATAAAAGAAAAATTTTTGTTTTTATACAAATCAAAACGACCGTTTAGGCTCTGTGTGCATGATTGGCAGCCAAAGAACGATGCCCCTGGCTGCCAAATTTACGCGGCCACTGGCTCGAGATCGTAGTTGTATTCGTCCGTGGCGCTGGCGACGTCAATGCGGATGCGCTGCGGTAGCGGCTGAATTTCTTCGAGTTGCTTCAAGACAATTTCTGTCTTCCCGAGTCGGTTCATCTTCTCCAAAAGCTCCGGCTTGTGCAGCAGCACGAGAGCGCGAACCAGCCGATCCGTCTGCTTGCTGATGGCCAGTGAGCCGTTCTCTACGCGCGACAAATGCGAGCGATTCACGCCCAGTTTGCGCGCGAACTGTTCGATGGTTTCATCCATGAACTTGCGCAGAAAGCGCACCTCGGTTCCCTCCAGCTCGGAGGGTTTTGCGATCATGGCGACAACAATGGTCCTCATCAGATCGTTGAGGCGCGGAATGCGCGGAACAATGCTTCCACACTGCTTGCAAACCAAAACCTCAATGTTTTTGAGAATTACGTTGTCCAGGCCGGATTCCTTAAATTGGTAATCCTGGCGGAGCAGCTGCGTCTCCCCCGCGCATGCGCGGCAGCTACGATGTGTCTGTGTCATGTCTCCCCAGCCTCTAGGGTCCTTGATGGGGTTAGCTCAGTTGAGAGCGATAGCCGTGATTGCCAGAGTTTGGTCGTCCTCTGGAAACGAAATGATCAGCGCGATGGCTTGGCCTTCCGGTGTTGTCCACTCAACTCGGTATCTCCATTCTCCAAACTTGGGATCGAGTTCAGGTTCCCGATAGATCGTGCCCTTTTGCAGTGCCCGAAGAGCATCCTGCAGATCGATGCGTCGTTCTCGGCAGCGGTGCTTGAAGTGTGGATGGTATTCCACGATGCCGAATTCGAGACACCACCTCAGCCGTTTCGTCGCGTCGGATTTGCTGAGGCGGTCGGTGGTCATGTGTGACAATATATCACACCGTGACATATTGTCACATCGGCACTCTACGCCTTTTGATGAGGGGAAGGCCAGAGTTTATTCATTTCTTTGCCGACGACACGCAGTTTAGGAAACTGTTGCTCTGAGGGTTGTTCATTCGCGGGAAGGTAAACGGATTGTTACGGCATTATATAGGTATATATACCTACATAATGCAATCCAAGAAAATCTTCCAGTAAACCATTGCAAACAAAAGAGATGCGTTTTTGCTTCCATATTGTTTGTATTAGGTATATATACCTAATACAAACACATGGTTCAAAAACACGTAAATTCCGTGCAGCTTGCTCGCCCGAAGATCCTCCGCTTCTTCGAGCAACAGCCCAAGCGCGTCTATTTGGTGAGCGAATTGGCTGCGATTTTCCGTGACCAGCGCGAAAAATGGCATTTGGCCATGAGCACGACAGCGGACGACTTCCTCGCGTTCTTGTTGAAGGAATCGCCGCTGCGCCGCATCGTCGTCGAACCCCAGAACCATCCGGACGCGCGCAGCGAAACCCGCTATACCTGGGGCGATGTCTCTCCGTTCTTGGTGGGAGCTTCCTTGCGCCGTGGAGGCTATTTTTCGCATGGCAGCGCGGTCTTTTTGCATGGGCTGACCGACCAGCTCCCCAATCTGATCTACGTCAACAAAGAGCAGAGCGTTAAGCCCGCAGGGGAGAAGCACGAGCTGCAACAGGCGGCCATCGACCGAGCTTTTCGGAATCGGCAGCGCCGGTCGCTCTTCGAGTTTGCCTATGAGGGCGGGCGCTTTCTGGTTTTGAGCGGCAAGAACACCGGCCGGCTTGAGGTGGGCACCGTGGCGCTCGATGGCGGCGCGTCCGTGCCCGTCACCAAGCTCGAGCGCACGCTGATCGACATTACCGTGCGGCCAGCCTATGCCGGCGGCGTCTACCAGGTGCTCGAGGCCTATCGCCGCGCCAGGGAAAACGTCTCGGCCGCGACCATGCTGGCCACGCTCAAGAAGCTCGATTATGCCTACCCTTACCATCAGGCGATTGGCTTCTACATGCAGCGCGCCGGTTATGCGGAGCCGCAGTACGAGCGATTTCGCAATCTTGGTTTGCAGTTCGATTTCTACCTGGCGCACGACCTGCGCGAGTGCGAGTACGACAGCGCGTGGCGGCTACACTACCCCAAGGGCTTTTAGCTTCTCGATCTGCTCAAGCACAAAGTTAAAGTAGAAGTCGAAGTTTTCGACGTGGCCGGCGGCGGCCGTCGTCTCCACGTCGAGCCAGTCGGGACGGTGAAACTCCCGCGTGCTCTCGACCTGGCGCAGCAGCGCAAGCGGAACCCGCTTGGCATCGAAGATCAGGCGCAGCAGTTCCCGGTTGGCCTCGCTGGTTAGATCGATCTTGCGCTTGGTGACGGTCTCGTAGATGTCGAAGAAGTCGCGGGCGCGCGCCGCGGTTGGGGCTGAATCCGCGTAGGCGGGCATCTGTTGGCAGATGGCGCGCAGCTTCTCAACGACGATCATCTCCGGCGAGTAGACGTAGATCGCGTAATCGTCCAGCTCGCGTTCTTCCCGGCCGGCGATGTACTCGTTCTTGCTCAGATCCACCTTGAAGACGCGCTTGTTGCCGGGGCCGGTCGTCATGGCCTCGATGGAGAGCTTGCCGGGCTTGGTGTGCAGCAGTTGCTCGTAGCGGTCGCGGGCCATGAGCTTGAAGCTCAGCTCGTAGCCACCCCACCACGGTTTGGTGTCCTCGCCCTCGACGCGCGGTTTCGGCGTGAGCTGTTCGCCAAAGACGACGTATCCGGCCGAGTCGAAGCGATCCTTGAGCACGCGAAAGATCCGTTCTTTGGCGCGCGGGAAGTCGGGGAAGTCCTGGGCAATCGAGAAATCGAGATCGACCGAGGTGCGGCTGGTGATGCCGTGGACCAGGCTCAGGGCATTGCCGCCCTTGAGCGCCAGCATTCCGGCCAGCTCGTCATCGGCAAACAGGGCGATGATCGTCGTCCGGCGGATTGTGGCGAAGTCCATGTCCATCTGGGATATTGTCGCAGAAAGAAGGAAAGCATCACTGCCCCACGACTTTTTTTGCCGTCGTAAATCTTCACCTTTTAGACACAATGCCCGAACGAGTGACAATTCGGCCTGCCCGGATCACGGCTCCGGGCGGGCCGAATTGTTGCTTAGTCCACGGTCAGCGTGATCGCTGTCGTGTGTGTGGTGCCGGATGCAGCCTTGGCCGTCACCGTGACAGTGCTGGTCGTACTGGTTGGTGTCGTCGTGCTCGATGAAGAGCCCTTGGTGCCACTGCCGCAACCAACAACTCCCGAGCCCATTGCCAAAACCACAAGCAACGAAAGCAAACCAAGAGAAGAAAGGAAGGTTTTGCGGCGCTTGATCGAAAGTAGCAGCACGGCCGGAATCAGTGCCGTGTAGATCGGCGCGGCCGAGAACGGCGCGCGGTCAGCCTGGGCAGTGGTTGCGGCCGTCTTGATGCTGAGTGCCACGGTTGAGCCGGTCGAGGTTGTTACCGGCGTGCCGAAGGTGCAGCTTGCGCCAGTCGGTAGGCCAGAGCAGCTATAGGTGATCGCCGCATCGCCCGTGAAGCCGCCCGCATCGATCACCGTCAGCGTCGTGCTCGCGGTCGAACCTGCCGTCACCGTCAGCGTCGAGGGCGAGGCCGTCAGGCTGAAGTCTGGCGTCGTCGTCGAGGCCGAAGAAACCGCCACTGTGACGGCGCTGGAGGTCGAAGAGCTGAAGGCGCTCGTTCCGCCATAGACGGCCGTGATCGAGTCAGTGCCCACCGGCAAGGCCGTAGTGGTCAGCGTTGCGGTTCCGCTCGACAGCGTACCAGTGCCAAGCGAGGTCGTGCCGTTGTAGAAGGTCACAGTGCCGGTCGGCGTGGTCGATCCGCTACTGGCCGCGACCTTGGCCGTCAGAGTTTCCGTTCCGCCATAGGTCAGGCTCGTCGGCGAAGCCGTGAGCGTCGTCGTCGTGCTGACCGCCGAGGCCGTGGTGGATTGAATGGTCACAGTAATGGCGCTAGAGGTCGATGCGGCCATCAGAGAATTGCCCGCATAGACTGCCGTGATTGTGTCCGTGCCCACTGGCAAAGCCGCTGTGGTAAAAGTGGCGCTGCCTTGTGTCAATGTTGCCGTTCCAAGCGAGGTCGTGCCGCTGTAGACTGTCACTGTTCCCGAAGCATAAGTGCCATAGAAGGGCGAGGGCGTAACGGAGATGCTGAATCCGAGGTTTGATCCCTGATACCATGTCGAATTGCCCGCAACGATGCTTGTCGTCGTCGGCGTCAACGCGGTCACGCTGAGAACGGGAGAGAGGCTTTCACTAAAAGTAGACGATCCCTGAAAAGCCGCATAGACAGAGTTCACTCCGGTAGGCAGAGATGAAGTGGAGAGGCTGGCCGTGCCGTTGGCCAGCGTTACGGTGCCAAGTTCGACTTGGTGCTGCTGCGTGCTCACAACAGGATCAGCATAGGCGTAATAGAAAACCACCGTTCCCTCGGGAGTGGTCGATCCGCTATTCCCCTTGACCGTGGCCGTCAGTGTCACAGTGTCGCCATAGACCGGGCTGATATTGGAAGAAACAACCGTGGTCGTGGTGCCAGTCAGGCTGTAGTTGTTCCACTCGGTCACAAGGTTATAGGCATCGACAGAACCAAGGCCCGTCACCTGATCGTAGCCAGTTCCGGCCGAATAGCCGTAGCTGCCACTGCTCGGGCAATCGGTCGTACCAGACGTGCAGGGGACGATATTGCTTCCTGAAGTAATGTCGTGGAACACGTCCGAGGTATTCGCAGCCATCAAATAGAGATGGGGGTTAATGTTGCCCAGGCCCGGAGTTGTAAGCGCGCCCTGCTGCACGAGGTGCTGATTCAGAAGAGCGACAATACCAGCAAAGACCGGAGCCGAAGCGGAAGTGCCTCCCCACGATCCGCCATTGGCCGCGCCGCTCGCGCAACTGCCGACCTCACAGATCAGATAGCCAAGAGAATCATTTGTCGCACCATCAGCGCTGAACATGGACACATCCGGCACATCGCGATAGCCATCCGCAGGCACGCCTGTTCCCTCCTGCCATGCCGGCTTTGTAAAAATTATTGAAACGCCCCCACCCGAGGCATCAAGATGGCTCTGCGAGATCGTGTCATTCCATGAGGTCTCAGGAACATACGAAAGAGCTGAGGCACCGTTCGTTCCATTCGTCGCGCTAAAGTAGCCAGAGGTCGAACTAAACGATGTACCACCTACAGCCGTATATTCTGGAACGCTTGCAGGAGCACTTACCGAGGGGCCATATTTAGCAGACGATGACGTAGCCGCGTCGCACCCCGCTGCGCCTGTGTCTCCCGATGAAGCGAGCAGTGTCATTCCTTGAGCGTTCGCCTCTAAGCCATAAACCTCATAGATTTTTGCGATACTCCCCATCAGAACTTCACACCCGCCATAGCTTTCGCTTACCACCTGAGCCTTACCCTCCTCAATAGCTTTCTCCATAGCCGTATCTACGCTACCCGAAGCGTAGTAGAGGATCGTTGCTCCGCGTGCAACCGCGCCGATCAACTCAATGTCAAGGTCCGCTTCCACCTCATAGATCGAAACATGCCCCGGATCATTTCCCGCAATAATCGTTGTCGGCAGGGTGGAGTCCAGCCCCCAGGCACTGCGATAGGTGGCAATGTCGTTGGTGTCAATGTCCGACTGTCCAACAATGGCCACCGTGACCCCAGAGCCAGTTACGCCAGCGTCATAGAGCTGTTGAATGTTGTAGATCTTTGCAATGTCTGTCGGAACCAACGCGTAGGCATCCGTGCCAATGGTGTACTGTGGAGCCATCTTGCGCGCCATAGGCTTCGGCTTGAAATCATTCAGACCACGCACCCCGCCGATCACATCCGAGACGGTATCGGGGATAGCAATCTCGGAGATATTCGCATAATGCAATTCTCCGTTGACCACCATCGAGCGGATGGAGGTATTGAAGGCCGTTTGTGCCGTGCTTACTGTTCCGGCAAAAGCGAAGGCTGCACGATTCTTGCTCAAGGAAACATTGGTGAAGCCCTGGCTCTTGAGCCAGATTTTGACACGAGCCTCGTCGGCCGTCGAAATACCGAATTGCTTGCCAAACTGCTCCGGCGTAATCCACTTGTGATAATTGGCCGAACCGGGCGTGCGCTGGTCGGCCACCAACTGCTTCAAGGTGCGCAACTGCGCCGCTGAAGGCGTGTAGTAGGCGTGCAAGTCGCTCAGTGTGGTCGAGCTGTTCATGGCGGTCAAGGACTGCGCCTTTGCCACCATCGGCGAAACTGATCCACGGATCGTTGTTTGGCCCGGTGCAAGCGGGGCGAAAGAGACAAGCACAAGCAAAAAGAAGAGAGAAATGGCCCGAACAGAAGTAAAATATCTCATGATGAATCAACAGGTTGAGCTGGTTTATCTCTAAGTTACCTGATTGATCGCGCCTATAGGAGATCGTTGCCATGGAAAAGAGGATGCATACGGTCCTTTGGTAATGTGGGACTGCTGAGAGCAAGCAAAGTGCCGGGCATGGCTATTTCACTTTCATGACGGCTTGTCGTACAGATCGGGCGATGTCTTCTCGGCAACCACAATCCAAAGCGAGCTGATAAAAAGCGTTGTTTAAGTCGATATTTTGCGGATGACGAGGAAGGTCATACTTGCGGACCAAGCTGCCAGCAAACGCAGCAAGCTGCAGCGGCTTTGTTTCGCCGTCTTTGGCCTGTGCCTGGAACTCGGCTTTTAATGCAAGGGGGAGATTCGCGCCATAAATGAAATACCGTAGGTATTTCACAAAGTGCGGGTGGCGGAGCATGTCTGCTGGAGTGTGAATATTTCGGAGGAAGAGTTCTTTTCTGGATGCCCGCGTGTTTTTTGGATTGTAGTCTGGATCGCTAAAGTAGCGGATGCGGTTTTCAGGAATGGCATTGCGTAGGCAGAGGCTCTCAAACAGAGCGGCAATACGTTCTCCATTGGCGTGAGTGTCTTCATAGGAGAGTCGGGTTTCTGATGTCGCAAAATTGATTTCTTTGGCAATGGCCTGCTCGTCCTGGGTAAGTTTAATCTCTCCGATCATGTTTATCATCATCGCTTGTTGCTCTTTGCGTTGTCATGGCCAATGCTGAATGACACTCCATTAAGAGAAATGTGGATGGGTCCGATGTGCTTGAGGACAACAGCTACGACCAGCAGGCTGACGAGCCAAGGGGAGTTGGAAGCAAGGAGGCTGAGAGTGTAGCGCGTGAGTGGGTCCATAAAAAACTTATCTCCCGGAATCCAAAATTCGGTCAAATTCAAGCTGATTTCGAAGAATTTGCTCTTACCCAGTGGGCCGTAGTCGGCATATTTGATGCGCGCGTCTGAGCTGGTTGTGAATAGTGGCATCTTGCCGTTTTAATATCTGCTAATATCCTTTATCAGATATATGGGGAGAGCCGAATGACATTCGACAAAGACACCGTACGCGAGATCCTTCTGCGCATAGAAGCAAGCAGTGACCCTCGGGGGTGGATCGATATTGATATTCCAGGCAGATCGGAAACAGAGGTTTCTTACCACGTTCAGATTCTCGATGAGGCTGGTTTTATTGAGGCTGAAAATCTAAGCGACATGCAAAACTATACCTGGAAGGCTAAAAGGCTTACATATCAAGGGCATGAACTTCTTGATTCGATTCGCGATCCGGAGGTCTGGAGCAAAACGAGGGAAGGTGCCAGCAAGGTCGGAGGGCTTGCCCTTGACGTGCTGATGTCTTTAGGCAAAGCCTATGCAAAGCAGATCCTTCGTGAAAAATTGGGGATCGTTCTGCCGTGAGTCTACTCGCTCCTATTACGAGTGCGCGGCTTCCTATTCTGGTTTCGTCTTCTGGAGAGCGCGTCGGCGTTTGCTTCCTCGAGTTCTTCACCGCGCAGATCCGCAACCCGAACACGCGGCGGGCCTATGCGCGGGCGGCGATGGAGTTCTTGACCTGGTGCGAGAGCGTCGGCCTGCACGGGCTTGGCGAGATCCAGCCGACGCACGTTGCCGCGTGGATCGAGATCGAGGGGCGTCGGCTTTCGGCGCCGAGCGTCAAGCAGAGCCTGGCCGCGCTGCGCCATCTCTTCGATTGGCTGGTCGTGGGCCAGGTC
>Ga0224528_1001966_pt1 | contig 12451 bp, 14 predicted proteins | sample CBST25metaG_2_FD_179888 | JGI IMG/M metagenome (GOLD analysis project Ga0224528, IMG submission 179888) | Peat soil microbial communities from Stordalen Mire, Sweden - C.B.S.T25 | ecosystem: Environmental > Terrestrial > Soil > Wetlands > Peat | place: Sweden: Norrbotten County, Stordalen Mire...
ACCGGGCACAGACGGCTGCCTTGCGGCTAAAGCCGCTCGTCATCTCCATCACCGATGCCGGGCGCGGTCAGGTCGTGAACTATGCCGATTTTTCCAAGATCCCCGTGGAGCGCGTCGGCAAATACTACCTTGCACGTTGGGCGCAGCTCTACTACGGGCGTAACCATGCCACGCTCCAGCGCGACTTTTCCGAGTCGCTGAGTTTCTTCTCGAACGACATGCAGTCCGCCACACTTGCGCGGGTGAACAAAGCCAAGACGCTGGAGACGTTTCTGCTCGACCCCAGTGCGCCCAATGTGGACATCGAGATCAAGGCAGTCGTGCTCGACGATACCCGGCAGGCTCCTTACCGTGCCCACATCGAATTCGAAAAGGTCTTCTATTCGTCCGGCGACCAGCAGGAGCAGAGCCGGGAACGCTGGACCGCAAACGTCGTTTATGGCTTCCGCGACGAGGTGCCGAACGCCATGCTGCTGACCAATCCGCTAGGCGTCGTGATCAGCTACGTCCACGAAGACCAGGCGTTCGGGAGTTGATGATGAACGCGAAGAATCCCATCCTGCTTTACTGCGCCGACCGCGAACTGCTCTCGAGCATGGCGTTCGCGTTGCGGCTGCATCCTTATCAAGTCACCGCGACAGAGAACAGTATGGAAGCGTCTCTCGTTGCTGGCGACCGCTGTGCGGGTTTCGTCTGCGGCGTACTCATCCACGCGCAGCAGGGTGACCTTGCCGGGAGACTCATCCACCGCATCCTCGAAGTCGCAGACCACATGCCTTTGCTGCTGGTAGACCGCGCCGGCGATCTGGCGCCCGTCCGCTACGCGGACATGGTGCTGTATGGCCGCAACACTTCGATGCAACACATCCTCGGCGCGCTTCAGGCGCTCTGCGCTCGCAAGCGTGGGCCGCAGCCCCGGAGTGCCGCGTGAGTGAGCTTATCTACATTGGCGGATTCTCAGGCGGCATCGATTCGCAGGCCGCCACGCGGTTCATGCTGAACCGTCACGGCGCTGCCCGTGTCGTCCTCGTGAACTCGGACGCTGGCGGCAACGAGCATCCATTAACCGTCGAGCATATCGGCTGGTACTCAGCCCATGTGCATCCGGTCGTGAGGATCACGGCAAAGGTCGGCGACTTCCGCACCGACGAATGGTGTGAGAAGAAAGGTGTTGATCCAAAAGCAGACCTCACCTTTCCGGAACTTGCGAAGATCAAGGGTCGATTCCCATCCCGCAAAGCGCAGTTCTGCACCGAAGCATTGAAGCTCGCGCCGATCCGCCGATGGATCGCTGAGCACTATCTCGATGGAAACTATGCCCGCTTTACCGGCGTGCGCCGCGATGAATCGCTGGCACGTTCTCAGCGCGAATGGATGGAGTGGGACGGCTACTACGATTGCAAGTTGTATAACCCGGTCTACGACTGGTCGAAACAGATGTGCTTCGACTATGTGAAACTCCATCGGGAACAGATCAACCCGCTTTATTCCCTTGGTTTCACGCGCGTGGGCTGCGCCCCCTGTATCAACTCCGGCAAAGACGACATCCTCAATTGGGCAACACGCTTCCCGGAAATGATCGACAAAGTCCGTGCCTGGGAGCGGCACGTCGGACGCACCTTCTTTGCGCCCTGCGTGCCGGGCATGGCGATCAATTGGATTGATGACGTTGTTGCATGGGCCAAGACCGACTATGGCGGCAGGCAGAACAATATGTTCCGCATTCTGCCGCCACCGGCTTGCGAGTCGAGATACGGGCTGTGCGAATGAGATACCTCTCCGTGTGCTCGGGAATCGAAGCCGTCTCGGTTGCATGGCAACCTCTCGACTGGCAGCCCGCTGCCTTTGCGGAGATCGACCCTTTCTGCTGCTGGCTGCTGCGCTCGCGCTATCGCGCCTCGCGGCCGCAGCACATGCCCAGCCCGAACGACGCGCCGACGCGCAAAGAAGCCAAACAGCGCGCGGCGGCCATTCGCAACATCGTTGCTCTGCCCGCCGATGGCGCCGTTGTGAACTTCGGAGATTTCACGAAGATTGGAGCCGAGCATGTGGGAACAATCGACCTTCTGGCCGGAGGAACACCTTGCCAGTCTTTCTCCGTCGCCGGTAAACGAGCGGGACTGGATGACCCGCGTGGCAACCTCACCATCGAGTTTGCTCGACTTGCTGATCGACTCAGGCCCTTATGGCTGGTGTGGGAGAACGTGCCCGGAGTCCTGTCGATTGACGACGGACGGACGTTTGGAGCCTTCCTCGGCATGCTGGTCCAACTCGGGTATGGCCTCGCCTGGAGAGTCTTGGATGCTCAACACTTCGGAGTACCCCAGCGGCGGCGCCGCGTCTTCGTTGTCGGATGTGCTGGAGACTGGCGAGCTGCCACGGCGGTTTTATTTGAGCGGTCGTGCCTGTCGGGGTATCCTCCGCCGCGCCGAGAAACGCGGAAAGACCTTGCCCCCACCCTTAGCGCACGCGCTCATGGCGGTGGCGGCCTCGGAACAGACTTCGACCTCGACGGCGGCTTGATTCGCCAGCTTGCATTCGGCGGGAACAACACCGCTGGTCCCATTGATGTGGCGACGGCCGCCAATGCCTGCGCCAGCGCGTCAGGCCGCATGGACTTCGAGACTGAAACTTTCATCGCGCATTCGCTCTCCGCCGAGGGCTTCGATGCCAGCGAAGACGGCACCGGGCGCGGCGTGCCGCTGATCACGGGAACGCTGAGCACGCGCTATGGAGCGTCCTCCGGCCGGGACCTCTCTGACAGTTCCGCAATCCTGCCCTTGGCCTTCAACCTGCGTGGACGCGATGGCGGGGCCATGCCGGAACCGGCAGATGCTGCCAGTGTGCGTGCCGCGTCTGGCGGCAGCAGCAACAGCTATGTCGCGTTCTCCGCGAAGGACTACGGTGCGGACGCCGATGAGATTGCGCCAACGCTGCGCAGCATGGGGCATGACGACAGCCACGCGAACGGAGGTGGCCAGGTGGCCGTTGCTTTCAGCACCAACCAGCGTGGTGAGTTGCGACAACGCGAGGTGCATGGGAGCCTGAATGGTTCCCGCAGCGGCAAGCAGGTCGATGGGGTGCTCCAGCATGCTGACTCACCCCCGGCGGCTTCGTCATCCGCATATACGCTTCACGGCAGTGATGGAACGGTGAGCGCTGCGACCTCAACCGATATTGCTGGAAGCCTTCGTACACGCGCGCCGGGTAGTATCGAGAACAGCTCGACGACCGCGGTGTTGCAGGAGCAATCCGTCGCCTCTCCACTGACCGCCTCTTACGCCAAACAGGCCGATAGCTCCGACACCAGCAGCGGCCCCCCGAATCTGTTGCACTCACAGATGGCCGTGCGGCGTCTGACTCCGCGTGAGTGCGAGCGCCTGCAAGGTTTCCCCGATGATTACACCCTGGTCGAGTACCGCGGCAGGCTCGCTGCCGATGGGCCGCGCTACCGTGCTCTCGGCAATTCGATGGCCGTGCCCGTCATGCGCTGGATCGGACAACGCATCGCGGCAGTCCACGAGATCGTCTCGCGGAGGTCCTCGTGAGCCGGCAGGTGCGAACACGCGCAATGCCAGTGCGTACCTCCCAATGGATACGCGGTGCCGAGTCTATTCCTGCCCTCGCCGATACGTCGCAGAGTCTGTGCAACTGGTCTTCGATTCCGTCGACCCCAGTTGAGGCCCCTCGCATGGCGGGATGCGGAGAACGATGCGAACCACTGGAACGTGCGGTCCACCCGCTCTCTGCTCTTGCGGCCGGAAGCATGGCAGGCAACAGGTTATGGTTCCTCCGCCGTGTAGCTGCATCGGCATCCTTATATAGGCGCCCTTCAGACAGGCATTTCCATAGAGTGCCAATTCTCCCGTATTTTCCCTGCTCACCCTCGGTCACTCGCTTCGGTGCTTATCCCGCGCCCTGCGGCACGGCGCGGCTCTGCTTCGCATGGGCCAGAACGACAGCGAGGCAATGCACGGAGAGGTTCTGGCCCATGCGCCCTGCGGGTTTCGGCTTTCAGAAAATCTTTGTGCAACGAACGCAAAAAGATTTTCCGAACCTTCCGAAAAAGACGCCGCTTGTCCTTGGGAGCGGGGCACACTCGCGTCGCTTCGCGCAAGAGTGTCCCGAGGGTAATCCGGGCAAATACAAACAAGGAGAACTAACATGGCACTCTACGAAAACAAGATCACTCTGAAAGGCTACCTGGGTAAGGACGCCGAGAACATCGCAACCAAGCAGCAGCGGACCTTCACGGTTCTGTCGCTGGCCACCAAGTCCGGCTACAAGGACAAGCAGACCAATGAGTGGGTGAACCACACCGAGTGGCATCGCATCGTCGCCTTCGGCAAGCCCGCCGATTACGCGAAGGGCCTGAAGAAGGGCGACTATGTGGAGATCGAAGGCGAGTTGCGCTCGACCGAGTATGACGCCCAGGTCGGCGATGGCAAGAAGAAGACCACGGTCAAGCGCCGTGGCTGGGAAGTCCGCGCCAGCATCGTTCGCAAGCTGGCGCAGCCCGAGAGCTCGCGCGAAGAAAACCTCGACGCCGAGCCGGTCACGGAGGACGACGCCGCGTAAGCGGCGTTGTCCTCCCCAGGAGGTGCAACCATGACTACTCTTTTTGAAAACAGCCTCAAACTTCGCGGGTTCCTCGGCAGAGATGCCGAGGTGCCTTCGTCGGAAGGCATCACCGATGATGCTTTTGCTGTGCTCACACTGTGCGTGGAGTCCGGCGTGTGGTGGCGGCCTTCCAACGAGTGGATCTCGCGCACTGCATGGTATCGGATCATCTGCCCTGGACCGTTCTTCTGCGGCTTCACGCGCGGCATGAAGCAGGGCGATTACATCGAGATCGATGGACAGCTCGTGATTCACCATTATGGTTCGCTGCATTTCACAGAGCCTGTCTACGAAATTCACGCCACGCACATCCAGAGATTAGAGATTCCTCTGGTTGGCGTGATTGAGAAGTATGACGGATAGGATTGTCATGCTTTCGCGGGGAGGCTTGCGCCTCTCCGCTTTTTTATGACCATGCCGCTCTTTCGTTACGGCAGAGAGGATACCAATGATCGCCAATGCCGCTTTCGTCGCCACGCTGATCTTTCTTGCATCGGGTTTTGGCCTGATGCGTGAACTGCATTTCCTCGTGCCGTGGCGCAGCCTCATCCTGCATAGCTACCTCCAGAGCATCGCGCTTTACTGCGCTCTGCTCTTCGCCAATCTTCTCGGCCTGACCATCTGGATCGAGCGCAAGTTCTTTCTGCGCGACACGGGCCGCAAACTCAGACACCTCGATCAGGAGATACACAGTGGACACTCAGAACTCTCAGAAGAAATCACCACGCAGTTCGGCCAGGAGTAAACACGAGTCGGCTGGCACTCCTGCGCCGCCGCGCCCACATCGGGGCGGGTTCGGCGATCTCGACGACGAATACATGGACCGCTCGATCGACCACGTGGCCCGTGTCCGCGCGGCCCGGGAGGCTGCCCAGCGCGAGATGGAGTCGTTCGGCGATGTCTCCGAGTACGACGTCACCATCATTCAGGGCCAGCTCAAAGAGGAACCGGCTGGCGCTCCGCAGGCATCGCTCGACTTCTCGGCTGATGTCACGCCCGAACAGCAGGAGGCTGAGTAGTGCGGCTCGATGTTCCCCACGAGGTCCCGCGCCGGCGCACGCCAGAAGCGGCGCCTTCGCTTGAACCCTCTCCGGTCGAGAGACACCGGGAAAACCTTGCGGCTCGCGCCGATGACCGCCGTGGACCGCAGGTTCCCCATGTCAAACATGACAGACCAGCGAGCCATGAGCGTCCCCGCGAACCACGGGAACGCACAGCGGCGCATGACCGGCCTATGGATCAGCGCACCCGCAGACAGGCAATCCCACAGCAGGCCGTGGGACTGCCGCTGCGCGAAGAGGAACGGAAGGTCCTCGCCGAGGTGGGACGCTTCCGTGTCGTCACTACCCGCGATCTTGCCGAGACAGTCTATGACAACCGGCGCTCCCGCATGGAGCGCGACCTGGCCTTTCTGCGCGAAAAGGGACTGGTCCAGGTCGATTCCGTGAACGCCCGGCGCGATGGGCGCGGCGGCAGAGTCGAGCGCATCGAGGTTGTCACGCTCACCCGCGCGGGCCACGACGTAGCCCGTCAGACCTCGGGATTACCGCAGGATCAGAAGCTCTACGCAGGCATGGTCAAGCCGCGCGAGGTGGAGCATGACGCCCAGATTTATCGCGCCTACCGCAAAGAGGCGGAGCAGATCGAGCGCAAGGGGGGTACGAACCTTCGCGTCCAGCTCGACTTTGAATTGAAGTCGCAGATTCAGAAAGCCATCTACGCCGAACGAAAAGCAGATCCCCAGCGGGACATGGCGGAGATCAAACAGCAGGTCGCCGAGAAATTCGAGTTGCCATTTGTCGATGGCAGGATTCAGATTCCCGATGCGCGAATTGAATACGAGCAGCCTAGCAAGAACGATCGAGACATCGAACAGGATCAGGATCAAGGCTCCCGCACCGGCCACGAGGACATCGAGGTCCTTACCGCGGCCTACCGGCCCGGTCACCTTCGCAACAAGGCGCAGGCTGGCTTCCATGTTTACGCGTCGTCCTCTGACCGCGCCACTCTGACCTCAAGAATCGAAAACGATCATCACCTGATGGAAAACATTCTGGAGTTATGACCGTGGCTGTTGATCCCATCGCAGCGTTCGAATCGCTCGGCTACACGGAGCGCGAAGCCACGTTCCTGTACCTCGTGGCCGTGCACTCCGGCTATTTCGTGCGGCGGCAGTTCGATTACTTCACCGACCGCAATAAGGGCGCTCTCGTCATGCGTTTTCTGGAGAAAGCGCGTGTCGCCGGCCACATCGAGTTTCTGGATTACAAGCAGGGGTGGCATGTCTACCACTTGTTCTCGCGGACCATCTACCGGCTGCTCGGCAATGCGGAGTCGCAATTCCGGCGCAGGAAGGGCGACGCCCAGGTGCGCGCGCGTCTCATGGCTCTCGATTATGTACTCGAAAATGACACGGACCATTACCTCGAATCCGATACGGAGCGGGTCCGTCTCTTTTCGGAAGGTCGTGGAATTGCTCCCGGTATTTTCACGGATGGCGATGGGCAGTTGCTGCCCTTGCTCGCGTCGTTTCCCATTTCACTCGCAGACCGCACGCAGCCAGCACGCTCGGCTGTGCGCTTTGTCTTCGTTGACGAGGGACTCGCCACAACCGAAAGGTTCCTGCGCTTTCTCTTTGCCGCCGATCCTCTGCTGCACGCTGTCGGCAACTTCGAACTGGTGTATGTATCCGGCTCCGACTTCAATTTCCCCGCCGCCAAAGATGCTTTCTGGAACCGCTTCTCCGATGCTCCGCCCCGGAGTGCGCGGCTCTTTGACGATGGAGTGCGCCCGGTTGCTGCGCAACCTCGCGTTGCACTCCAGGCCCGCTTCACCACTGTGCTGCTGGAGTACAGCTACCCCAAACTCCAGCGAAGTGAACTCAGGGGTTCACAGAAGGGTTCACATGCCCGCAGATAGAAAACAAAATAACCACTTTAAAAACAAATATATAGCGGAACAAGACGTGGATAGTTGGGTGGGGTGTGGGCGGGAGCGACCCGGCTTTCAGCCTGCCGCGCCGGCTCCGCCGCGCTTGTCGCTCCCGCCCACACCCCAGAAGAGCGTTCTGGAAAATATCTGGCGCCGATCTCGAACCGATCTCTGTTGGATATGAATGCTATCCGATGCCGATCATTCGTTGATCCATCCGGCATCCGAGAATGATCCAGCTTTGATCCACAACAGATTCGTTTCGAAGTAAAGGAGGGATACACCATGAGCAAGCTGAAGATTGAACACGGAGTCAGCCGGGTACGCCGCGCAAAACTCCAGGCATCCATCGATCAATCTGTGGCGGAGGACATTCAGTTGCTGGCCGACTGGTCCAACAACGAGCCACAGTATGTCATCAATCACTTGCTGCGCTTCGCACTGGCGCGGGAAGAAGACTTCCAAAAGTACAAGGTGGGTCTTGCTACGAGTCCACAAAAATCTTCCAGCAGCGTGAAGCCGGGATCGTCGCCAACCAAGGCCGGTCCAGACGCGATGCCGAAGGCTGACCAACCAACGACAGTTCACGCATAAGTGAGGTGACCTCCCCATGAAACTTCCTTCGTCTCTTCAGGACGCGCTTCATCTTCTGATCGAGTACCGCCTGTTGCTGTCCATCGGATTAAGCGCGGCCTGCGGCATCGTGCTCCAGACGCTCTATCCGGTCCACAATTCCGATCCGCTGTTGCTTCTCGTGGCATTCGAGCGGCCCGCGATCTACCGGGGATTGGTCTGGAGCTACGACCTGTTTCTCTACAGCACGCCGTTCCTGCTGTTCTCGATGTTGTTCTCGCTTGCCTACGTTCACCTATACGCGCCCCGGCACGAGCAGATCGCCGGGCCATTGCCTCCGTATCCCGATCCCTTGCTGCGCGAGGAATTGGAGCTGATCATCGGCGAAGTACACCACCAGTTGAAGCCAGACCCATCGCCCGCGCCGCGCTGGCTCTCGATCTCGGAACTCGGCCTGTACACGGGCATCTGCGTGGTTGGTGCAATCGGCAGTGGAAAGACACGGGCCATTATTCTTCCCGCCATGCGCCAACTATTTGCCTACAAGGCTGAGGATCAGGAACAGAAACTCTCTGGCATCGTGCTCGAAGTCAAGGGCGATCTCTGCCGCAAGGCGAGACGTATCCTGAAAGACTGCGGACGAGCGGAGGATTATATCGATGTTTCGCTCAATGGCGATATCCGCTACAACCCGTTGAACAACGATGCTGATGCTTACGCACAGGCGTTCAACATCGCCTCGGTCATCGTCGCCATCTGGGGAAAAGGCCGCGAGCCATTCTGGCAGCAGTCCTACACCGATCTTGTCCGGTACGTGATTATGCTGCACCGCGTCCGTGACGGGTACGTCACCATGCTCGACATCTTCCGCACCGTGATCAGCGCCGGGACACTGGAGCAGATGCTGACAGAGACTGGGAGGCGCTTCACCGCTGTCTCGTTCGTCGGGATAAACAAGACCGGGTACAAGCAATATGAATCCGTGCTGGCTCCGTTCGGATTTGCATGGGATGAAAAACTGGGTCAGCATATCGCCAGGTGGACGGAGGAACTGGAGTCTACGATTCTCAGTAAGACCGCAGCCAGTGCATCGATATATAGTCGCAAACTCGGCGATGAGGATGCGGGCGACACGTGGCGGAGCATCCACTACTGGTACTGGGAACACTGGAAGTTCTTCCGCGATGAGGTCAAAACTTCGATTGTGCAGGGCATCGCCGTGTTCCTCTCGCTATTCGAGACGGACCGCAAAGTGCGCCGCATCTTCTGTCCACCGAAGGAGCTGTACGAGGGCCAGCCCTCAGTCAGCGATCCGCGCGGGCGGGTCCTGCCACCATTCGATGAGTTGATCGAGTCGGGCAAGGTTGTGGGTCTGAATTTCCCCACGGCCCTCAATCCTGCATTGGCAAAGGTAATCGGCACGCTCATGAAGGTGGACTATCAGCGATCCGTGCTGTTGCGCATCCCGGAAATGGACGAGCACCCGGAGCGGCACTACCGGCCAACGGTGTTCATCTGCGACGAGTATCAGAACTTCGCCACTGTGGGCGGCGACAATCCCAGTGGAGACGAGCGATTTCTCTCGCTGTCGCGCCAGCCGAAGTGCATTCCCGTAGTCGCTACGCAGAGCATATCGAGTCTCAAAGAAGCCCTGCCTAACGAAGGCGTCAAGACCCTGCTTCAAGCCTTTCGCACCAAGATCTTTCTCTCAACGGCGGACCCGGATACAGCCCGCTATGCATCGGAGTTATGCGGCAAGGTGGACCGGACGCGCATCAGCTACACGGTTTCCGAATCATCCAACAATGCCAACGTCGGATGGTTGTCGGGTCGCACTTCATCCAGCAAAGGATCGGTCTCCGCTTCCAAGCAGTACCAGAAGCACAAGGAGCCGTTGTTTGAAGAGAACGTCTTCTTCGATCTCAAGAATGCGCAATCGGTCATCGTTGCGTTCGACGGCATCAGCCCGCTGCCCCCGACCTACTGCTATCTGAAACTCGACTTCCTGCCTGTGAGCATGACCTGGTTCGATCAGGAGCGGATTCGCTTCAACCCCCGGAGGCTGCGCAAATGAGCTATGAGGTTATCATACCGTTTTTGAAACCGATTCAATCGCTGCTCGAATCGGAATCCATTTCCGAGATTATGGTCAACCCGGATGCGTCTGTCTGGATCGAAGAACAGGGCAAGATCCAACTATTACCCGGCATTCGTTTCGAGAATGGCACACTCCAGACTGCCCTTGAAGTGATCGCCAACCGCTTCGGCAAGAAGCTGGACGCCGATTCACCGATACTGAACCTGCGCCTTCCCGATGGCAGCCGCATGGCCGCATTGATTCCTCCCGTCGTCAATCCGCAGCCCATGCTCACTATTCGAAAGTTCACCTCTCATGGATTCACCATCGATAACCTGATCGAACGGAAGACCTTGACGGAAACACAAGCTGAAGCCCTGACAGATTATGTCAAACGTGGCGACAACCTCTTGATCTCCGGCGCAACCAGTTCAGGAAAGACCACACTCGCTAATGTGCTCGCCAGTTTTATCCCGGACAGTGATCGCATCCTGATCCTGGAAGATGTAGCCGAACTCCATATAAGGAAGCCGCACGTCATCTCCGCCGAGGCTCAACTCGATACGCACAATAGCCAGATCGGCTTCGCCGACCTGTTGAAGGCAGCTCTTCGGCATAGGCCAGACAGGATCATCGTGGGCGAGATCCGTGGCGCTGAAGCGCGTGTCTTCCTCGATGCCTTGAACACAGGCCATCGCGGGTCGCTTACGACCATCCATGCCAACAGCGCCAGAGATGCACTCCGGCGCCTGGCGCAGCTTGCTATGCGTGGCTCGGGAGGGGGCGTCCCTCTTCATGACGTCGAGGAGGAGTGCGAAAGGTCCATCGATGTAATCGTGCAAGTAATCAATGAGGACGGATGGCGTCACGTCACAGAGATTCGCAAATCCCCTGGACCGGAAGATCACCATCAACTGCCGGTCGCGCCATGAATCCCTTCCGATGCAAGAAACCTACTGGTCTGGGACTTCCCAGCCCTTGTTGGTCAACTGCAACCCTGCAACCTCCGTTGCTTTCGATGCTCCAGCTATTGTTGTGCGAATATCCGAAAACACCTGCTGAACTTCGGGACGCTCTGCCCAACTTGCGGGGTCCACGATCCTGTAGGTGTACGTAACCTCGGTCTGAGAGTATGCCCCAGCCGTCGCCGGTTCCGTCCACTTGACGATTGAATCGACGCTCTTCTGTCCATAGCAAAAGGCGCTGGTCTGCTCCAAAGGGCCAGGAGTCTCCCGGAGATACTTCTTACCTTCCGGCGTCAGTTCGTATCGCTTCACAGGTTGCGGCGGAGTCGAACCCTGTAGGGGCTCAAGCAATCCGTGAATGACTGCCATCGTATCGTTCGAATGGACCAGGCCGACCTGTTCGAGAGCCGCCAGCTTTAGCCCAATCCCATACTGTTCCCTTTGCTCCGATTGAGGAACATCGATTGGAAACTGGCGAACGATCATAGTACAGGACTCCCCGTGTTTCGCAAGATATTGGTTGATAGCCTTCGTGAAGTTCGCGCCGTTCGGTCTCCTTGTGCTGCTGCAAGCGGCAAGCAAAAGAAGACCTGCAATTGAAATGAAACGGATGCTTCGCATGATTGATCCTCCCTAGAGTAGATTGATCCAGTTGTCGTGCTGCATTCATGACCGTGATTATTGGGTTTCTTCCGATTTTGGCTTGGCTGGTTTCGGCCGTAATGCAGCAGTCGTAGCCGATGCAGCGTCGATAAATTCCTTGATGTAGCTGATGTGGTGATCGCGGCGGGCGAAGATGCCGCTCTTCACTGTGAGGAATTTAGTTGACAGTGGCCGTAACACCACATCGGGACGCAATGGCGTGGCGAAAGAGCGGCTCATAAGCGCCAGGCCGATTCTTCTGCTTACGAGCCATTGAGCCTCCCTGGGTAGATAGGCGTCACCGACGAACCGGAGAGAGATACCTTCGCCTTCGAAGTATTCCGTAATCTCCTTGTGAATGTCGGGGACCGCTCTACGCGCTACAGCAATCATCGGTTCGTTCTCCAGTTCTTTTACGTCAATGCTCGGTCTGCCACTCAAACGATGGCCTGCAGGCAGGCACGCCATGAGTGACTCCTGCATGAGAGGCCGCACCAGAAGCTCCGGTTCGTGAACAGGCAGGAAGCCGAAACCTACGTGCAGCTTGCCGTGGAGCACGCGTGAAACTACCTGGTGCGTCAGCAGACTCTCTCGCCCGGAAGGGCCGATGCCTTCCGGGTAAAGTTGCACGATGGTCTCAAGC
>Ga0224528_1001970_pt1 | contig 12447 bp, 10 predicted proteins | sample CBST25metaG_2_FD_179888 | JGI IMG/M metagenome (GOLD analysis project Ga0224528, IMG submission 179888) | Peat soil microbial communities from Stordalen Mire, Sweden - C.B.S.T25 | ecosystem: Environmental > Terrestrial > Soil > Wetlands > Peat | place: Sweden: Norrbotten County, Stordalen Mire...
GCGTGCCGGCACATCGTCCAGTTCAAGCGCCCGATGCACCAGCGTTTCTTGATATTTCGGCAGCAGCCCCATGCGCCGCGCCGCCGTGGCAATCAGCTTCAGTTCCTCCGGCGAATGCACCGAGGCGCGCTCCGTCATGGTCACATCAAAGCCGCGCAGCACCCCGGCCGCCGATCGGCTCAGCAACCGCACCGCCGGCCGCGCCAGCGCCATAAACAGCAGCATCGGCGGAGCCACCGCCACCGCCAGCGCCTCGGCCCGCCGCAATGCCAGTGATTTCGGCACCAGTTCGCCCATCACCACATGCAAATACGTAATAAAACAGAAGCCGATCGTGACCGCCACGACCGCTGCCACATGCGCGTAGGCCAGCGAATTTGCCGGCGTATGCGGCAGCATCCGCATCCAGCCCAAAAATATCTCCGCCGCCAGCGGCTCCCCGATCCATCCCAGCGCCAGTGAGCAAAGTGTCACGCCTAATTGAACCGCCGGCAAAAAATCGTCCAGGTCGCGCTGCAAGCGTCGCACCGCCCGCGCCCCTGGGACTCGCGCCGCCAACATCTGTTCTATGCGCGTGTCGCGGATCGAGACCAGCGCAAACTCCGCGGCCACGAAAAATCCATTGGCCAGAATCAGCATGGCCACAGCGACACATTGGAGCAGCAAAAGACCGGGCATCTCGCCTGTGAGCATAGCATTTAGGGCCGCGACCCTCGCGTTCCGCAATCCCCCCGCCAAATCCCGCGAGCCTCCACACTTGCCTCAAAATCATTCCCCTATTCCCCAGCTCTGGAACCAACGCCTTCTGCCCTGCGTATGAACACACAGCGGTTGACAGTTCGCTCGTCCCCGCCGTCAGACACTTGGCCTCATCTATTTCCGGTCTGTGTCTTTCCTGATAATTCGGAGGATTCCCTTGGCTGCGTCGCGTAAGAGTAAGAAGTTCTGGATCTGGCTGGGTGTCGGGGCCGTAATCGTCGTAGGCGCAGCCGGCGTTGCGCTCGCGCGCATGGCCTCGGGCACATCCATTGACCCCAACAAAATCGCCAAGGTTACGCGCGGCGATGTTGCTCGCTCCGTCGTGGCTACAGGCAAAATTCAGCCAATCACAAAAGTCGAGGTCAAATCCAAAGCATCCGGTATCGTTGAAAAGCTTTATGTCGACATCAACAACCACGTCCATAAAGGCCAGCAACTTGCGCAACTCGATCAACAGGAAATCCTCGCCCAGGTTGAAGCCCAGCGCGCTCAACTCGCCGCCGCACAGGCCAATGTCGGCACTTACGAAGCCAACATCGAACAGGACAAGGTCAACGCCGCCGCTCCCGACCTGCCCATGTATAAGGTCACTCTCGACCGCAACCTTCAAATGCAGAAAGACGGCATCGTCAGCAGGCAGGCCCTCGACGACGCCAACAAAGACTACCTTGCCGCCCTCACCCGTCGCGATTCCTCCAAAGCCCAGATCGGCGTCGACACCGCCAAGCTGAAGCAGGCTCGCGCCCAGGTCATGCAAAACCAGGCCAGCCTCAAGCAGCTTGAAGAACAACTCAGCTACACCACCATCGTCGCCCCCATGGATGGCGTGATTCTTTCCCGCGACGTAGAAATCGGTGACGCCGTCAGTTCCATCCTTGTCCTCGGCTCAACCGCCACACTGGTGATGACCGAGGGCGATACGACCCAGGTTTACGTGCAAGGCAAGGTCGATGAAGCCGACATCGCACACGTCTATATGAACCAGGCCGCGCGCATCAAGGTCGAGAGCTTTCGCGACCGCGTTTTCAACGGCAAAGTCACCAAAATTGCTCCGCTCGGCGTCGAAAAAGACAACGTAACCACCTTTGAAGTCCGTGTATCCATTGATAATCCAGGAGGCGAGCTCAAAGCCAACATGACCGCCAACGCCGAAATCCTCCTCGATGAGCACAAAGGAGTGCTCACCGTTCCCGAAAACGCCGTAATGTACGACGGTCAGAAGAATGCCTCCGTCGAAATTCCCGACAAAAGCCAGAAAGAAGGCAAACGCAAAGTACCCGTCAAAGTCGGCCTTTCCAACGGCTCGGTGACAGAGCTCTTGAGCGGCCTCAAGGAAGGCGACAAGGTTGTCTTACAACAGTAAGACACTTGTAAGACACGCGAGCGGCTGCAAAATCCCTCGCGAGCACCATTGTCTGTCCACGCGCGCACACTGCTGTCCGTAAGTGAACAGGCGACTGACCGCCGAATCTCATGCTTTAAGCGCAACCTCATGACTTGATTGGATTTTGATCGAATTCGACTTTGGCCTTCCGGATGCTTTTCAATATCCCGGCAAGCTCTACGCGTCAATCCGGCACCACGAACGGTCCAAAAGTGGCAAGACAGTTCGCGCAAGCATAACTGACCACTGTTCACCGTTGAACGAATCGAGGAACTCCATGAAACTTGCATTGGCAGTAGCGGCGGGGCTAGCCCTGGCAACCCTTCCTGCGCTGGCCTCGGAAGCCAATTTCGAACGCACTCTCTCGGTCAGCGGCCGTGTCGAGCTTTCCGTTTCCACCGGCTCCGGCAACGTCCATCTCACCCGCGGCTCCGGCACTCAAGTCCATATCTACGGCAAGGTCAAGTCAAATTGGGGTGGAAGCGATGAACAAGTTCGCCAAATCGCCGCCAATCCGCCCATCGAGCAGACCGGCAACATCATCCGCATCGGCGCACATCACGAAAATCTCCATAACATCAGCATTGACTACGAGATCCAGGCTCCCGAAAATGCCTTCCTCGAAGCCAGTTCCGGCTCCGGCAATGTGACCGACGACGGCATCGGCGAAAATGCCAAGCTCACCAGCGGGTCCGGCAACATCCACGCCACCGGTCTTCACGGCAGTTTCAGTGTCAACACCGGCTCCGGCGACATCTTCGCTGAACAGTCCGGCGAGGGCGACATCAAGGCTCAAACAGGCTCTGGAAACATAGAGTTGCGCGACTTGAAGGGCAGTCTTCGCGCCGGCACCGGCTCAGGCGATATCAAAGTCGCCGGTTCGGTCGCAGGCGATTGGAAGCTCGAAACCGGCTCCGGGAACATTGAATTTTGGCCGGGCAGCGGCGGCTTCGTTCTCGACGCCTCCACTGGTTCGGGAAACGTCCACACCGACCACGAAATGCAGGTGCAAGGATCGTTCGATAAACATCACATCACCGGAAAAATCGGCGGCGGCGGTCCCACAGTCCGCGTCCAAACCGGTTCCGGCGACATCAAGATCCACTGATTCGCGTGGCTGATTGGTGACCACGTCCGTCCCAATCAGCCGCACGCAAGTTTGTTCCTCAGGCGAGGTCCGGCAGCTCCACGGGAAGGCCTCGCCTGTCTTTTTCCTAAATTCCTTCCAATTGGGTTGCTTAAATTACTGCGCAGCCGGAGTTTTACTCTTTTTCGGATCGATTCAACTTCCAGCGGATTTTCTCAAATCCCGTCAATTGATGGCCGTCTCTGACGAATGGAATTAGCCGTTTGGCTATACGCTCAAGTGAAACTCGTTCCGACTCGAACCACGCGGCGTCGCGCTGCCGGATTTGGGACCACGCTATCGACTGAACGAACCCTGCGGCGCCAAAATTATTTGAGAGAAGAACGTCCTCGACAAAGACGCGAATCGGCCCCGCAAATTCGTGAAGAGCATCGTGGAATGCGACCAGCCCCCCATCGAGAACGTAGCTGATGAAGCCGTCGAAATCTGCCTTGACGCCTTTGTAACTATGATCTCCATCAATCCAAAGAAATCGGATTTGCCGGTTCCAAGTCGGAAATACATCTTGAGAACAGGCCCGGTGGATCTCCACGAAGTCAGAAACGCCAGCGTTATGAATATTAGATAAGAACTCTGAGTAGGTCGAGGAGTCTGGGTCGGATCGCTGATCTAGAAGCTCGGAAGAGTTGAAATTGTGGGGATCGATTGCAACAACTGGCCCAAGGCCGTAGTGCTTGGCGACCGTGCCAAGCATGACCGTCGATTTACCTTTAAAGCTTCCAATCTCAACAATCTCCCCCACCACCACCCGCGCCAGCGCACGCCGCAACGAGCCCGATAAATCGAGCTTCGGCCTCTACCAGATAGCCTGGAATGTCTTTGCACGCCGCCCAAGCCGTATCCAGGACTTCATCGATATCATTGGGAAGTTGTATTTCCGTCAAACTGCAGTTCTCCCAAAACGTACTCGGTTCGCGGGGCCAAACAAACCTGCAAATCACTCATGTAGATTATATGGGCTGAATACAGTCCAAATTTAGCTCGCCACCGGCGGTTGCGACTGCTGCTTCGCCATCACACTTTTGTGATGCCGTACATCGGCGCCCTGCACCCAGAAAATCACATCCTCGGCGATGTTCGTCGCATGGTCGGCCACACGCTCCAGACTGCGGCTGATCATCAGCGCATTCAACGCCTGCGGAGCGATATGGCTCTGCTCCTCCATCACCTTCGTCAGCGACTTATACGCCGCACGGTTCATCGCATCGACAGCATCGTCCATCAGCAGCACAGACCGCGCCATCTCCGCGTCAGCCTCAATGAAGGACTGCAGGCTTTTGCGCACCATGTCCGCCGCCAGCGTCGCCATCCGCGGAATATCTACGGGCAGCTCGGCCACCGCCATCTGTTCCATGCTGCGCACACGGTCGCTAATGCTCTTGGCCGAGTCGCCTACGCGTTCGAGGTCCGCGTTGATCTTGATCACGCTCAAGATAAAACGCAGATCGATCGCCATCGGCTGCTCCATCGCCAGCAGGTCGAGCGCCGCCTGGTCAATGTCGCGTTCCATGCGATTAATCGCCACTTCACTGCGGCTCACCAGATCGCAAATCGAAAGGTCGCGCACACGATACGCCTCAATCGCGCGCTGGATCGCCTGCTCGGCCAACCCGGCCATCACCAGCAGGTTCTCCTTCAAATCATCGAGGCTTTGTTGAAAGCGTATCCGTGTCATCCGAACCTGCCTGTAATGTAGTCTTCTGTGCGCTTGTCGCTGGGGTTGGTAAAAATCTTGTGCGTCGAGTCGAACTCCACCATGCGCCCGTTCAAAAAGAATCCCGTCTTCTCGGCCACGCGCGCAGCCTGCTGCATATTATGCGTTACGATCACGATCGTGTACTGTGACTTCAACTGGAAGATAAGGTCCTCGATCTTCGACGTTGAAACCGGATCGAGCGCCGACGCCGGCTCATCCATCAGCAACACTTCCGGGTCCACAGCCAACGCCCGCGCAATGCAAAGCCTCTGCTGTTGACCACCTGAAAGACTGGCGCCGGACTTCTTCTTCAGATCGTCCTTCACCTCTTCCCAAAGCGCCGAATTCTTCAGCGACTTCTCAACAATTTCATCCAGAGAACGCCGATTGTTATACCCGTTCAGCTTCAATCCTGAAGCCACGTTGTCATAAATCGACATGGTCGGAAACGGATTCGGCCGCTGAAAAACCATTCCCACGCGCCGCCTGATCTGCACCGGCTTGGCGTCTTCATAAATGTCCAGATCGCCAATCCTGACCGTCCCCGTCACCCGCGCAATCGGATTGGTTTCATGCATCCTGTTCAAGCACCGCACAAACGTGCTCTTGCCGCAACCAGACGGCCCAATCAGCGCCGTCGCGTGGTTGGCCGGTATGTGCAGGTTGATGTCCTGCAATGTGTGATTGGTCCCATACCATGCATTCAGGTTGGTTACCTCGATCCCAACACCCACTTAGCTTGCCCCTTTCAAAACCCCGCGGCCCGTCACATAACGAACCAGCGATACCGCCAGCACAATCAGCACAATCAACACCAGCGCACCCGCCCAGGCCATGCGATGCCAATCGTCATAAGGCGAGATCGCATACACATAAATCTGCAGCGGCAGCGCCGCGATTGGCTCCTTCAGGCTCGCACTCCAGAACTGATTTCCCAGTGCCGTAAACAAGAGCGGCGCCGTCTCGCCCGCCACGCGCGAAAACGCCAGCATGCAGCCCGTAATCACGCCCGGCGACGCCGTCTTCAGCGTGATCGACAACACCGAACGCCAGTTCGGAACGCCCAATCCCAGCGCCGCTTCCCTCACCGCGTGCGGCACCATCAGCAGCATCTCTTCAGTCGTGCGCGTCACCGTCGGAATCATCATGATCCCCAACGCCACGCCGCCCGCAAACGCCGAGAAATGATGCTGCGGAATCACCACCAGCGAGTAAACCGCAATCCCCATCACTATCGACGGCACCCCGTTCAACACGTCAGCCGTGAAACGGATCGCGTTCGCCAGCTTGGTTCCGCGGCCAAACTCCGCCAGGTAAATTCCCCCGCCAATCCCCACCGGAACGCCCAGCAAACTACCCAGTCCCAGCAAAATCGCCGATCCAAAAATCGCGTTCGCCATGCCGCCGCCCGACTCACCCGGCGGCTTCGGCACCTTGGTAAAAAACGCCAGGTCCAGCGAACTCGCTCCCTTGTAAATCAGGTAGACAAAGATCGCGACCAGCGGCGCTACTACCACGATCGTGGCCAATACCGCGAGTCCCGTAACTGCGCTATCGGTAAATCCGCGCAGCCGCGATCGGAATGTGGCTTCTGCTACGTTCACCCGAGTCTCCTCAATTCACCTGCGCCGGCGTACCGCGTGTCACCGCCCACACCAGCATCCGCGCCAGCGCGTTCACCACAATCGTTACCAGGAACAGCGCCAGCCCAATCTCGATCAGCGCGCTGCGATGCAGATCGTCGCTCGCTTCGCTGAACTCGTTCGCAATCACCGCTGCCATCGAACTTCCATTGGCCAGCAGCGAGTGCCGCATCTCCGGGCTATTGCCAATCACCATCGTTACGGCCATGGTTTCACCCAGCGCCCGGCCCAGACCGAGGATCACTGCGCCCACGATGCCGATGCGCGCATTGCGCAGCACGCCCATGCGGATCATCTCCCACCGCGTCGCACCCAGCGCCAACACCGCCTCACGCTGCGAATGCGGCACGGCCGACATCACTTCTCGGGTGAGAGACGAAATGATCGGCAAAATCATGATGGCCAAAATCATTGAGGCCGACAAAAATCCCAGCCCCGTCGGATTATCGTCCGCAAACAGCCCCGTCCAGCCCAACAGCCGAATCAGCCACGGATTCACGTGCTCCCGCAGCAGCGGCACCAGGACGAATACCGCCCACAATCCATAAATCACGCTGGGAATCGCCGCCAGCAGCTCGGTCAGAAAGGCCAGCGCACTGCGCAATGCGCGCGGACACATCTCCGTCAAAAATACGGCCACCCCGATCGCCAGCGGCACCGCCATCACCAACGCCATCAGTGACGACACCAGCGTGCCATAGATAAACGGCAGCGCGCTGAAGTGCCCATTGACCGGGTCCCAGTACATTGGCAGCTTGGTTACGGGGTCTACATCGGCGCTAAAGAAAAAGCGGAATCCAAACTTCGCCCACGCCAGGTTCGACCGCAGCGTCAGCTCCGTCGCGATCAACACCACGATCCCAAAGATGCTGAGAGCGCAGAGAATCATCAGCGCCTTAAACCCGCCGTCCGCTATGGCCGAGTTGCCCCGCGACAAAAGAAACCTGCGCACATCCGAAGTTATAGGGGCCACATCTGAAGGCTTCGGGGGCGGCGGCCCCGCCTCAGTTTGGAACTGGCTTTGGGAGATTCGAATCTCAGGCACGTGTACTGTCACCTGATTCAGGCTAACGGGCCAGTGTGAACAGGAGGTTACAAGGCTGCTAAATCAAGCCCATACAACCCCGAATTCCATGAATTCCCCAACAATCTCAGCGCCCTCCCAGCAAACCCGATGCCGACATTCACTCAGGCTGCGCAGTATCCTCTCAAAACGAAGCGAGCCGGCCACTTGGGCCGGCTCGCTCGGTTAGCCTCAATTCGCCTTAGAAAAGGATCTTCAAAGCGAGCTGCGTGTTGTAGGGTTCACCGGCGCCGATGCCAGGCGCGCCGTAGGAGACGCCGATAGTCGAGGTGCTGGCGCCGAACAAGCCACCGTAGCCCAAGTTGTTCAACGGCTGCGCGAGGTTGATGCGGTTCAAGACGTTAAACATCTCAACGCGGAACTGCGCTTTAACACGTTCCTTGTAGAGAGGCGTGGTCTTGATCAGCGACATATCCACATTTCCGAAGCCGGGTCCGGTGATCTGGTTGCGGCCCAGGTTGCCGTAGCTGCCGCTAGCCGGCGTGGTAAAGCTGTTCGGGTTGAGGTACTGCGCCACGATCCCATTATCGGTCGATTGCACCTTCTCGCTGCCGGTAAGAGCCTTGCCGGTGATGCTGGCACGGTCCTCGTTCTCGCCGGTACCGCTGTTGTCCGCGCCGGTCAGGATGTTCACCGGTTGGCCGTCCTGGAACTTGAGGATACCGTTGACCTCCCAGCCGTGCGTCAGAGCGTTCGGTCCGTGTGCGAGTGAGGGAATCGCATAGTTGACATACGCGCTGAAGTGGTTACGGATGTCGTTGTTGGCGTTGCCCCAGTCATTCTTCAGGTTGAGCGAGTCCTGCGGAATGGTGTTAAAGACGCTGGAGTCATCCAGATTATGGCTCCACGCATAAGCGAACTGGGTGCTTAGCCCATGCCACAGACTACTGCGCAGCGAAACCTGCAGCGCATTGTAGCTGGAGGTGGCGGCGGAGTTGATCTGGTTGATGATGCCGAAGTTGGGAAACTGGTTGAAGTAAGGTCGCGTGGACTGTTGGTAGGAGAACGTGGATCCGTTCGGACCAACAACTGTCGCGGTGCTTTGATCAGCTCCCAATGCATTCTGGTTGATGTCTTGCAAGACAAGGTTGTGGCGGCTGACGGTGCCTGCATAGCCGATGTTCAACAACCACGACTTGCTCAGGCTCTGCTCGATGTTGAGTCCGAAGAGCTCGGCGTAGGGCGTTTTGAAGTTGCGGCTCGCCGAGTAGATGGAGACCACGTTTGCGCCCGTAGGCGTTCCATCGGCGGGCGTAAAGATCGGGTTTGTCTGGTTGTAGCTCCACACCGGAGTGGGGTTTCCGTTGCTGTCTACGCTGGCCCCGTTGGCGATCGAGTAGTTTGGCTGGCTGCCAACGGGGTTGTTGTTGGCGCCGCCAGCACCGTTGTTAGGAATGCCGATATTGCCGAAGAAGGCCTGGCCGGCAGGCTGGTCAAAGTAGATGCCGAAGTTGCCGCGGACGACCGTGCTCGGAAGCGCCTGGTAGGAAAATCCGATGCGCGGCGACAGGTCCGTCTTGTTGCTGTTGTAAATGTAGCCCGGCGTGCCTGAGCCGCCGCCAGCAACAACCAGACCGGTGCTGCTCTTGGGATCGAAGACGGAGAGGTTTGGATCGTTGGTGTAGAAAGGCTGCTGGTAGTCGTAGCGCAGGCCGAGGTTGACATTCAGCTTCGGCGTAAGTTGCCAGGAATCCTCTGCGAATGCGCTGCCGGTGTGGGTGTAGATGAAGCGCTCTTGCGTACCGAGAGTAATGTTGGACTGGTACGTGTAGCCGGCGAGGTAGTCGGCCAGCGTGATGATGTTCGAGTCGGTCGCGCCGGTTGAGTTGGTAGCGGTGGCGCCAGACCAAGGACCCTGGGCGCCGTTAAACGAGAAGGCGCCGCGTGCGCCCCAGTTGTAGTAGAGGTCGATGTAGGCGCGGCGATACTCAAGGCCGAAGCGAAGCTGGTGCTTGCCCACCGTCCAGGAGAGCGTATCCGCAAGCTGGCCGGAGATGTCGTTGCGGCCCGAGGTCGGTGTGATGCCGATGGAGTCGAAGCCGTTGATGGCGATCTGCGGAGCCCCGGACAACGTTGCGCCGGTATTGAGACCGGCTAATGTCAGGGGATTCTGAGAGTGATTCAAATCGGCGAAGTCCTGCATGAAGTAGTTAACGCCCGCGGCAAGCTGATTGCTCAGGCTGGGACGGATGCTGTAATTCCACACCGTATTGAAGTTCTCGATGTGCGTGGGCACCGTTTGAAAGTACTCCGGCAAGTATCCGCAGACGAAAACGCAGTCAGGAGCATCTGCATAGCCCTGACCGAAGTACCAGATGGCCGAAAGATGGCTCTTGTCGCTGAAGTTGTGATCGAGGTGGGTAACGGCGTTGTGGCTGTATCCGGCTTGCGGCGCGCCGGTGGAGTAGTTGCCAGGCGCATCGCCAAGGCTGGAGATGACGCTCGGATCCCACAGCGTGCTGAGAATGTTCTGCGAGACCTGGCTGGCGGCCACATTTGACCACGTGTGAACATTGCCATTACTGTCTGTCCAGTTGTAGGCTCCATTGGCGTTGGCAAGCACTTTGAGGGCGTCCGCCACATACGCCTGCGAGGGTTCGGTGACGGTGTTGGACTCGCCGATGAGGAACTTCTGCTCCTCAACCAGGAGGAACAAAAAGGTGTGGTCCTTCCAGATTGGCCCGCCAATCGAAGCGCCGTAATTCTGGTTGCGCAGGGGAAGCGAGGGGCCGCCGGTAGGGGCAAACGGCGAAGCTACAGCCAACGCTTCGTTACGGTTGTAATAGTAAGCATCGCCGTGGAACTGGTTCGTTCCCGACTTGGTGGTGACGTTCAGGTTGCCACCGGGGCTGCGGCCCGATTCACTATTACCCGTCGTCTGCAACGAGTATTCGTCGAGCGCGTCAATGGGATAAACCACACCCGCAATGCCGCTGATGCCACCCTGGTTGACCGCGTCCGCGTTCAGATACAGATCGTTGTTGTCCGTGCCGTTGATGGTGTAATTAATCTGGTTGCTGCGGGTACCGTTGACCGAACCACTGTTGTTGTAGCCGGAAAAGGCCACCGAGGTGCCCAGGAGCTGCGTGAAGTCGCGCCCGTTGAGCGGCACATCCTGCAACGTCTCTGAATCAAGCGTCGTAGTCTGCGTGGCGGTGGTTGTGTCAAGCGAAAGAGTATCGGCGGAAACTTCAATCGTGGCGGCTTCCTGCGCAACGTTCAGCTTGACCGGCAGCGTATAAATCTTGCCCGCCAGTACCTGCACGCCTTTGACTTCGGTCGACTGAAAACCAGTCGACGCCACCTTAACGGTATAGTTGCTCAGCGGAAGGTCGCTAAACAAGAACTCGCCCGCGCCGGATGAAACCGTGTCACGGACCGCCCCTGTGGAGACGTCGGTAGCCGTGATCTTCGCGCCCGGAACGACCGCGCCCGAAGGATCTGTAATCGTGCCATTGATACTACCTCGGAACGTCTGTGCCGGCGATACCACCGACAGTAGCGACAGCAGGGCAAGCAGCACTGATGATGCCTGCAGCCACCTTGTGAATCGTTGCATTGTTCCTCCTAAAGAGATACAGATAGACCGGCCCTGGCTGCTGAAAGAACTGCAGAGGAATCGCGGATCGTTGTTGGATTACGATGATTAAACCCGAAGGCTGCAAGTACAGCTCTTACAGGTACAGCTTCACTACAGGGTGCTCAAGGACTGCAACAAATGAATCGAAAAGTGCCTGGTGGTTTCGAAAACAGTTGCCGAAGAGTAGGCAGTAGGGAGTTTAAAGCTCACGCGCGCCGGCAGCGACAACAAAGAAAACAACAGCGCGTTTTAGGAGCCTGGGTGAACATCGTGTGAAGAAATAATAACACGCACTCTGGAGTTTGCCCCCCCATTTTGGGCACCCTTGCTCCCGCATTTCTTAACCTTCACCCTGCTCCAACTTCCCGCCCGCCGCTCTCGATCCGCAATTCCTCCCACGGCTGCACGCTCCGGGTTCAATGCCTTGGACTCCGCTCTAAGAACCGCTCATCTTTGCCGTGCGGCTGCGCGAAGTGCTCCCCGTTCGGCATCGAGGCGAGTCCTTCACCCACCTCCTCACACCGCTACTTCTCAGATCACTTCAAGTTCAACCGGTACCCCGAGCGTAAGACTGGCCACGCCGATCACCAGTCGCCCGACCATGTTGAGTGATCCCATAAATCGGGGTCTTTTGGAGCGAACCATCCCAATTTTGAAGATTTTGTCGCTTTTGCCGATGAACAGCCTGGGAGATCGCATTTCACTCAGGAGGAAGAACCATGTTGATCACCGCAATTTCATCCCATTCGTCAAGCATGACGGTCTTGAATCCGGCAGCCGCCACTCCGATAAGGCCCGCTGCCAAATCGACTGCAACCGCATCGGCCGCTTCGACGACGCCCGCTTCCAGTTCAGCGACCGCCAGCTCAGCAACTCCCTCGCGAAGTGGAAACGCCCATGCTTCCGGTGGTGCGAGCGACAGCAGCGCCGCCGAAGAAATGCAGGAGACCAGCTTCTCAACTACCGTGGCCGGCACTCAGTACTCCGCCAGCGTGGCAGAGTCCGGCGGCGAATACGTGGCTACCGCTTCAAGTCTCGCCGGAGCTAGCGCCGACGGATCGAGCCTGATCGCTGCCGAAAACAGCCTCACTCTTCGCATCGACGAACTCGTCTGACCCATGACGTGATCGCACTTGGATTCTTCAATCAACCAT
>Ga0224528_1001976_pt1 | contig 12425 bp, 6 predicted proteins | sample CBST25metaG_2_FD_179888 | JGI IMG/M metagenome (GOLD analysis project Ga0224528, IMG submission 179888) | Peat soil microbial communities from Stordalen Mire, Sweden - C.B.S.T25 | ecosystem: Environmental > Terrestrial > Soil > Wetlands > Peat | place: Sweden: Norrbotten County, Stordalen Mire...
GTGTTTTTTTCTCTCATATGGATGACCGCCGCGGTTGGGGTGGGTGTCGCTCCGGCGGCGCTGGCCAAAACCCACGGACATGCTGCGCCCGCAAAGACGCAGGAGGCGGCCCCGAGTTCTTCGGTCCCGACCGGACGCGCGCGTAAATCCGCGCCGAAGGCCGCGCAGGACGAGGACGCGCAGGTGCCGGCTCCAAAACGCGGCAAGCACGGTCGTGTCGCGGCACAGAAGCAGGCGGACGATACGCCTGTGCCAGCGCGTTCCACGGCCCCAGCCAAACGCGGTCGGGCTGCCGCGCAGAAGTCGGCGCAGGCAGACGATACCCCAGCTCCCACCTTGAAGCGCGATCAACACGGCCGTGTTGTGGCGCAGAAGCCGGCGCCGGACGACGATGCCGCTCTCCGCGCCTCAGCACGTGTTTCAGCGCGTGCTTCAGGCCGCACCAAGCACGGACGCAATGCAGCCGCAAAGGCTGCCCCGGACGATACGACGGCCGATGCTCCGGCTCCGCGCCAGACCCGCAGCAAACATGGCCACGCCTTGGCGCAGGTCCAGCAGACCCCTGCCGCCGATGCGCCGCCGCCGGTGCGCAAACGCGCTCGCGCGAGCCGCGCGCTGAGTGCCGGTACCTACGATGACGGCTACAGAGACGGCTTTGCCGCCGCTCTTGCGCAGATGCGCGCCAGCCCGGCGGCGAGCGCAATGGCGTTGCCGATGCCCTTGCCACGCAGTAGCCGGGCGGCGCAGCACGCGCTGGTCGAAGACGCGGGGATTCCCAGCGGACCGACCTCGGGCACGGAACTGCTTGAAAAGGCATCCTATGATCTGCGCGGTGCCATGCCGGCTCCGCTCAAGGGCTCGACCGCTTCGCTGGTGCGCCAGAATACACGGCTGTCCGACGATGGCCTCGAACGGATTGAGGACGAGCACGATCTGGAGGGCCGCATCGCACATAAGCTGCTGGTGCCGGTGCCCGTTTCTTCGATGCTGTCCATCAATCAGGATCTGCCCCTGCCGCGCCGCTATTGCCGGCCCTGGACGGCACGGTTTCTGGCCGACATCGCGCGGTTGCACTATGAAACCTTTCACCGCCCGCTGATCGTCAGCTCGGCGGTGCGCACTGTCGATTACCAGAAGCGCCTGATGGGCGTGAACGGCAACGCGGCGCAGGCGGTGGGCGACATCGTCAGCCCGCATCTGACCGGCGCGGCCGTCGATCTTCCCAAGGATAATCTGAGTCGCCAGGAGATGGCCTGGATGCGTCGCAAGCTGCAGGCGCTGCAGGAGGCCGGAAAGATCGACGTGGAGGAGGAGTTCCAGCAACCCTGCTTCCACATCTCGGTCTACAAGGAGTATCTGGAGCTGCCCGGAGCGGCTTCCGACATCCTCGCGCATGCTGCGCAGAAGAACGCCACAGCCGTGCAGACGTCCTTCGACACCAGCAGCGCTGCGGGCAAGGGTGGCCAATAGAGCCGTCTCGATAGAGGTAGATACAGAAAGCCCGTTCACGGCAGCCGTTTACCGGCTTTCCTGAACGGGTTCTTCTTGTGCCGCGATAGCTGCCGACGGTCAGGCTGCGCGTCGACGGCTGCGTGGGATGGAATCGAAGATTGGACCAGAAGAAAATCGCACTCTGGAAATGATTTTCCATGGGGTGTTTGGCGCGAGCAGGAAGGGTCTTTCCGGGCGGCAGCCGGTCCAATTTTTTTGGCGAACTCCGCCTTGTCGAACTTTTTTGAGGCGGAATGTTGCGGAAGAAATTTTTACGGCGGAACGGCGCGTCTCGCGCTACAATCGCGGGCAAGGCCTGTAAGCGGCCTTCTATGAGGTATATCGAGATGAGTGAACCCGTCGTAGCGGCTCCGGTGGTCGAAGCCCAGGGCTTGAACCAGTGGCAACGCGTGGGCAACACCTTGACCGCACCGGCAAAGACCTTTGCCGAGATTCAAGGCGGGCGCAAAAGCTGGTGGCTGCCCTTTGTGATTCTGACCGTGGTCACCTACATTCTGTTTGCCGCGATTGCGCTGAAGGTTGGCTGGCATCAGGTGGCCGAGAACGCCATCACCCAGAATCCGAAGGCTGTCGAGAAGCTGGCGCAAGCCACTCCGGCGCAGCGCGATTCGACCATTCAGGTCACCGAGGTCATGCTGAAGGGCAGCTTCGCGGCCACGCCGGTCATCATTTTGCTGAGCGCCGCGGTGGTGGCCGCCGTGCTGTTGGCGACAATCAACTTTGTCTTTGCGGGCAAGGCGAGCTTTGGCGCGATCTTTACCGTCTGGATGTACGCCTCGCTGCCGAGCGCGATCAAATCGCTGCTGGGGGTGGCCGTAGCCTGGTTCACCGCGCCCGAGTCCTTCAACATCAAGCTGCTGGCACCAACCAACATCGCGGCATTTCTGAGTCCGACCGAGACGAATGCGGCGGTGTACGCGCTGCTGAGTTCGATCGACGTGATCACGATCTGGAGCCTGATTCTGCTTGGCATCGGACTGTCTGCCGTGGCCGGAGTCAAGCGCAGTGCGGGCTACATTGCCGTCTTCGGCTGGTGGGCGTTGATCGTGCTGGCGAGTGTGGGCTATGCGGCAATTGCGGGATGAGACGGGCTTTTTCCTATGCTTGTTTTAGGCTGTGCCAAGACAATAAAAAACGCGCATCTCTCGCGAGATGCGCGTTTTAATAGCTCCAGCTAAGCTCGACATACAAAGAGCTGGAAGCTAATCGCTAAAGGCTGCCTTGCTCCTGCCAGCGGCGCAGAATCAGCGTGGCGTTGATGCCGCCGAAGCCGAAGGAGTTCGACAGGGCATACTCAAAGCTGCAGTCGATGGCCTTGTTGGGCACATAATCGAGCCTGCAATCGGGAGAGGCCTCGACGAGATTGACCGTCGGGGGCAGCTTCTGATTTTCCAGCGCCATTACGGTGATGCCTGCTTCCAGACCGCCCGCGCCACCCAGCAGATGCCCGTGCATCGACTTGGTGCCGGAGATCTTCAGCTTGTGGCTGGTGGCGTGCTCACCGAAGACCGCCTCGATGGCCTGCGATTCGTTGCTGTCGGCCTGGGTCGAAGTGGCGTGCGCATTGATGTAGCCGACCTGCTCGGGGCTGATTCCGGCGTCCTTCAGTGCGGCACGCATGGCGCGCTGAGCGCCCTTGCCCTCGGGGGCAACGGAGGTCATGTGATACGCGTCTGCGCTCATGCCGTAGCCGACAATCTCGGCCAGAATCTTGGCTCCGCGGGCCTTGGCGTGCTCCAGTTCCTCAAGAATCAGGATGCCGGCGCCTTCGCCGATGACGAAGCCGTCGCGATCCTTGTCGAAGGGGCGGCAGGCATGCGTCGGGTCGTCGTTGCGCGTCGACAGTGCCTTCATTGAAGCGAATCCGCCCACGGACATGGGCGTTACCGCGGCTTCCGCACCGCCGGCAATCATCACATCGGCATCGCCGTGCTGGATCAGCCGCATCGAATCGCCGATGGAGTTCGAACTGGTGGCGCAAGCCGTCGCAGTGGCAGAAATCGGACCCTGCGCGCCGTAGCGGATGCTGATTTGCCCGGCAGCCATGTTGACGATGGTGGCGGGAATGAAGAAGGGAGAGATCTTGCGCGGGCCACCGTTCATCAGGTTGGTGTGCTCGCGTTCGATGATCTCGAAACCGCCGATGCCGGAACCGATGAAGACGCCAACGCGCTCGGCATTCTCCGGAGTGATCTGGAGACCGGATTGCGCCAGTGCTTCCTGGGTTGCGGCGAAGGCAAAATGGATAAAGCGGCCCATCTTGCGGGCCTCTTTCTTCTCCAGGAACTGCAGCGGATCGAAGTTCTTGACTTCGGCGGCGAAGGTGACCGGAAAGCCAGTGGCATCGAAGCCCTGGATGGGCGCCATACCGCTGACGCCGTCCAGCAGATTCTTCCACACCTCAGGCGCGGTGTGACCTACACCGCACACCAGCCCCTGGCCGGTGATAACGACTCGGCGTGCCAAGGGCTACTTGCCGCCTTTCGCGTCTTTACTCGCGGGCTTCGCGTTCTTTTCGATGTAGTCGACGGCGTCCTTGACGGTCTTGATCTTCTCGGCGTCTTCGTCGGGAATCTCAAGGTCAAAAGCCTCTTCGAACTGCATTACCAGCTCGACCACATCGAGCGAATCGGCACCCAGGTCTTCCTGGAAGCTCGCGCCGGGGGTTACCTCGGCCTCGTCCACCTGCAACTGCTCGACGATGATCTGCTTGACTTTTTCCTCAACGGCCATGCGTGGTTCTCCTCTTGAATTCTTCTAAAACCGGAATGTTGGGGCTGGGCAAACGGCCTGCCCCGAATCGTCAGCCTACGCTACCGGCCGGGGCTGGGGCAAGGGTCCAGAGCGCAAAAAATCCGCGCATCTCCCCGAAGATTTTAGTCTAATGGGCGCCCCCCGTCATGTAAAGGCGGCGCCGGGGGTGCAGCCCAGGTTTTTTTAGGGAGTGGGGCCGTCCTGCGCGTGCAATCCACAGCCAGATCCGCTGCGTGAGGTTTTACAGTAGCCCCAGGGCATTCATGCCCGGAGGAAGCCACCGTTGACCCTAGCGACAATTCTCGGAGTTTTCATCGTAGCCCTGTGCGCGGGCTTTCTGCTCAGCAAGCTGGCATCCAAGGGCGAGGTGGCCGCGCGACAGCTTCTCGACCAGCAGAACCTCGCGCTGGGCGATCAGAACCGCGCGTTGACCGACGAATTGGCCGCCGTGCGTCAGCAGTTGGACGCGGCCCGGGGCGAACTGGATCGTCGCGCCGGCTTCGAGCGGTTGGCCGAGGAGCGCGGCGCGGCGCTTGGTCAGACGGCGACGCAACTGGCCCAGGTGCGCAACGAACTGGCCGCCAAGTCCGAAGCCGAGGCGGCGGCGCGAACCCAGATCAGCCGTCTCGATGCCGAGTTGAAGGCCGAGCGGGCCAGCCTGCAGGAAAAGGTTGCGCTGCTCGAATCCTCGAAAAAAACTCTCTCTGACCAGTTCGAGGCTCTCGCCGGCAAGATTCTCGACGAAAAATCGAAGAGTTTTTCCGAGAGCACGCAGAAGGATCTGGGCGGGCTGTTGTCGCCGCTGCGCACGCAGATTGACGAGTTCCGCAAGAAGGTCGAGGAGTCGCAGTCGGACGCGAAGACCGGCGTGGCCAAACTCGAAGGGCTGATCGGCAACCTGGGCGGGCTCAACCAGCAACTGGCCGCCGAGGCCAAAAATCTGGCGACGGCGCTGCGCGGCTCGGCCAAGACGCAGGGCGACTGGGGCGAGTTTATTTTGCGCGATCTGCTGGAAAAGGCCGGGTTGCGCGAGGGCGAGCAGTACAGCTTCCAGCAGGCGTTCACTGGGGTTGTCGGCGACGACGGCAAGGAAAAGACGGCCCGCACCGACGTGATTCTTTATCTGCCCGGCGGACGCAATCTGGTCATCGATTCCAAGGTATCGCTCACGGCTTACAGCGACTACGCGAGCGCCGAGACCGACGAGGCGCGCAAGGCTGCGCTGAAGCTGCATCTGACCAGCGTGCGCGGCCACGTCACGGAAATCGCCAAGTCCGGCTATCACAAGCTGCCGGGGGTTGAAGCGCCGGACTTCGTGGTGATGTTCGTGCCTGTGGAACCCGCGTTTTTGCTGGCCTTGCAGGCTGAGGGCGAACTGTGGGCCGAGGCCTACAAACAAGGCATTCTGCTGGTGGGTCCGACCACGCTGCTCTACGTGATCCGCATCGTCAACGTGCTTTGGCAGCAGGAGTCGCAGGCGCGCAACGTGCGCGAGGTGATGGACCGGGGCGCGGAACTCTACGACAAGTTCGTCAACTTTGTGGCCGATCTTGAAAAGGTGGGCACGAGCCTGCGCTCGCTCGATACGAATTACACCAATGCGATGAAGAAACTCTCGCAGGGCCGCGGCAATCTGGTGCGGCAGGCCGAGATGCTCAAGGAACTGGGTGTGCGCAGCACGAAATCGCTGCCGAAGACGCTCGTGGATCAGGCCGAAGAACCGGCGCTGGAGTTGGCTGCTGCGGCGGAAGAACCGAAGCCGTAGCCGCTACTCGCAGTCCCACTCATTCTCGATGGCCGCAATCGCTTCCCGGATCTTCTTCCGCGTGATGGCGAGTTCCTCAGGAATGACGCGGGTTTCGGCGATGGTGGTCATGAAGTTGGTGTCGCCGGTCCAGCGCGGCAGTCCGTGCATGTGCAGGTGACCGGCAACGCCGGCACCGGCGGCGCGGCCCACGTTGAGGCCGAAGTTGAAGCCGTGGGCGTGGTAGACGCGATCGAGGGCGCGCTCGGTCAACTGCGCCAGATCCATCAGCTCATGCGCGGTTTCCCGTGGCAGCTTCGCCAGCCGGTCCAGATGCGCGTAGGGCATCACCAGCACATGGCCATTCGAGTAGGGAAAGGCGTTGAGGCAGATAAAACAGTGCTGGCCGCGCAGGACAACGTTGCCGGCCTCTTCGGCCTTTTCGCGCTCCATGCCCTGCGCCACCGACCAGTCCACGGCGGCAATCAGGTTGCAGAAGACGCAGTGATGGTCGCCGGGCCAGTCCGCAAGGGCGGAAGGAACGCCGGGCCGGGCATCGGAGTCGACCGTCGAAATGTAGTTGTAACGCCAGGGAGACCAGAGGTAATCCATAGAATTTGAACCGTCTGCAACAGTATAGAGGCCTTGCGGGCCAGCGCGTGGAGAGAACCGCGCACCTCTTCGTGCGCACCAATGGCACTTTTCACCAAAAATAGCGGCACGCTTTGATTGACGCTTGAAAGTGTGCGTTGCTACACTCAAGGAGTAGCTTCCTGCGCGGATTCCAGCAGTGAGTTGCGGCCGCCCTCCCATCGAGCCGCCGCCTGCGGGGTAATTTCCTAGGAAACTCGTTCCATACCTATACATCCGGTCTCTGGACCGGGAGGAACGCGTATCCGCCAAGAGATTGCCTAAACAGGCACGACTTCCATGGCGTAATCCGGTCGAATATGGCGTAAGCCGTTCGACGGTCCTACGGTCAAGGGTCACCGCTGTTTGGAAGCCAGGAGTCCCGGAGCTGTCCGTAATGGCAAACGTCCTTAATTCCGAAACCGAGAGCACAACCCTGAACACCGAATTGGAAACCCCTACGCCCACACCTGCGACGGAGGCTGAGAAGCCGTCGCCCGAATCCACGTCCACCATTGAGACCCCCGTAACCGTCACTCTGGACGCCGATGCCTCAACCACGCCTGAACCCGAGGCGGTTGTGCCTGCCGCAGCAGAAGTAGAAGCTGCGCCGGCACCGGAAACCGCAGCCGATGCGGAATCCGACCATGCTCTAGACGCCGTCGACTTTTCGGCCGCCCTCGAAGCTTTCGAGCGCGAGCAGGCCGCCGAAGCCGCTGCCGTCGAGGCGTATGGCGACAAGATTGTTTCCGGCACCGTGATCAAGCAGACGGAGAAGTTCCTGGTCGTCGATGTGGGCCTGAAGTCGGAGGGCATGGTGCCCCTCGAGCAGGTGCAGGATCATACGGGCGTCGTGAAGTACGTTGCCGGCGACGTGATCGACGTGGTGATCGAGCGCGAGGAGCCGGAAGGCGGCTATCTGGTCAGCTACGAAAAGGCCCAGAGACTGCGCGTGTGGGATTCGATTGAGAAGGCGGCCGCTGAAAAGACGACGCTGCTTGGCACGGTCGTCAGCCGCGTCAAGGGTGGTCTGACCGTCGATATCGGCATGAAGGCCTTCCTGCCCGGTTCGCAGCTTGAGATTCGCCCGGTCCGCAATCTGGACGGCTATCTCGGCCAGCAGATCGAAGTCCGCGTCATCAAGCTGAACAAGAAGCGCGGCAATGTGGTGGTCAGTCGCAAGGAAATCCTCGAAGAAGAGCAGACGGCGCGCCGTTCGGCGACGCTTGAGCATCTGTTCGAGGGCGCGGTGCTGACCGGCACGGTCAAGAACCTCACCGATTACGGTGCGTTTGTTGACATGGGCGGCATCGATGGCCTGCTGCACATCACCGATATGAGCTGGGGCCGCCTGACGCATCCGCGCGACCTGGTCAACGTCGGCGACGAGATTCAGGTCAAGGTTCTGAAGTTCGACAAGGATAAACAGCGCGTTTCGCTTGGCTTCAAGCAGTTGACGCCTGATCCGTGGCTGGATGCCGCCGAGCGTTACCCGGTGGGTGCCCGCGTCAAGGGTCGCGTCCTGTCGGTCACCGATTACGGTGCGTTTGTTGAGCTCGAGCAGGGCATTGAGGGTCTGGTTCACCTCTCCGAGATGACCTGGTCGAAGCGCCTCAAGCACCCCTCCAAGCTGGTCAAGCCCAGTGATGAAGTGGAGACCGTGGTTCTGAACGTGAATCCGGCCGACCGCCGCATCTCGCTCGGCATGAAGCAGTTGATGGAGAACCCCTGGGAGAACCTGGCGGATCGCTATCCGGCTGGCACCATCGTCGAGGGTCGCGTACGCAACCTGACCGACTTCGGCGCCTTCATCGAGATCGAGGACGGCATCGACGGACTGGTACACGTCTCGAACCTGAGCTGGACCAAGCGCGTCAAGCATCCTTCCGAGATCGTCAAGAAGGGTGAGAAGGTCAAGGCTGTTGTTCTCGGCGTCGAGCCGCAGAACCGCCGCCTCTCGCTCGGCATCAAGCAGTTGCAGCCTGATGTCTGGGAGAGCTTCTTTGCCACTCATCGCATTGGCGACGTGGTGCACGGCAAGGTTCTGCGCATGGCGCAGTTCGGTGCCTTTGTCGAGATTGCCGAGGGAGTTGAGGGCCTGTGCCACATCTCCGAGGCGGGCGACGACGAAGTGAGCCGCGCGAAGCTGGATGTTGGCTTCGAGAGCGACTTCAAGATGATCAAGATCAACGTCGAAGAGAAGAAGGTGGGCTTGAGCCTGCGCGCCATCGGCCAAGAGGCCACGCGTGCTCAGGTGGAAAGCTACAAGGCCGAGCACAAGCACCCGGTCTCCAGCGCCACCACGACCTTGGGCGATTTGATCAACTGGAAGAGCGAACGCGAGTAACAGTCTCGCAGTTTGGCACTTTCAAGGATGGCCACCTCTTCGGAGGTGGCCATTTTTGTTGGCAATTCTATGGTGGTAAAAGGTTTACAGAATTAGAAAAAGCCTAGAAGATTTCGTTCCCGTTAGCGATAACGAAAATCCTTGACGAGGATGTCTTGATCGCCTGATAATTCCAGAGTTCACCGATGTGAATAATTTTTCAATTGAATTTTTGTGCGGGGCGGTGGGTGCCGAAAGATAGGTCCCGCAAGTGTTCCGCGAGAGTGAGAAAAGAATTTCTCTCGGGTTTTTCTCTGCATTGTCGCGGAGGGCAATAAGTGAAGACTGACGAACGCCGGAGATGAGTACGAGTCCAGGCGGCAAGCCTTCACCCATGAAATCGATGAGCGGCTGAGCACGAAAAAGGCCAAAAGGCCCAGAAAAAGGTGCGTGCCTTCATCGAAAAACTGGCTGTTTGACGGCGCGGAAGATGTAAAGATTTTCAGCGCGGCGAACGAGGAGGCCACGGAATGAATTTCTCCAAAGTAGCGAGGCTCTTTTCTTGTCTCGTATTGTTTTTATTGCTTGTGATACAGCTACGTGCACAGACAGGTAGCGGCGGCTCAATCCGTGGCACGATCACGGATGCCTCGCACGCGGTGATTGCCAAGGCCAAGATAACGGCGCTGAATACCAGCACGGGCATGACGACCGAGGCGAGCAGCAGCTCGTCTGGCTACTATGTGATTCTGTCGCTGGCTCCTGGCGCCTACCGCGTGACGGCGGAGATGGACGGCTTCGAGACCTATACGCAGGACAACGTCACGGTCAACGCCCTGCAAGACGTGGGCATTAACATTACGCTGAGCGTCGGTAGCGCCAGCGAAGTGGTTACGGTTACGGCGGCTCCTCCCGAGCTGCGCACGGAAAACGCGACGCAGACGGCGACGGTGGAAAACGAAACCTACACGGCATTGCCGTTGAACATGGGATCGGGCGCGCAGCGCGATCCGACCGCCTTTGCTGCACTGACGCCTGGCTACTCGGGCGGCGGCCGTTCGGGCACCTTCAATGGCGCCGGTGGTTCAAGCAACTCCAGCAATGATTCCGGCGCTGTGACCTACATTGATGGTTTGGCTGTTTCGCAGGGCGATAACCGACAGGTTTCGTTGTCGGTTTCCGTCGACGCGGTCGATCAGTTCCAGGTGACCAGCAGTGGCGCCAATGCGGCGCAGACCGGCATGGGTTCGCAGAACTACAACGTCAAGCATGGTACCAACAACTTCCATGGTTCGGCCTACGACTTCATGCGCAACACGGCCTTCGACAGTTGGCAGTTTTTGACCAAGGGCTCGACCTATACCAAGTCCGACGGCACCACGGCGCGGGTGCCGAAGCCGGCCGAGCATCAGACCGAGGCTGGCGTCACCTTTGGCGGTCCGATCATGAAGAACAAGATGTTCTTCTTTGTGTCGGGTGAAATCTACCGGTATACGGCGCACGAAAGCCCGACGTGGATGACGGTTCCGACGACGAAGATGCGTGGCGGTGACTTCAGCGAGCTGAGCTGGCCGATCTATGACCCGACCACGCAGACCATCAACGCCAAGGGCTATTACACGGCCACGCCGTTTACCAGCAACTACATTCCGAGTAGCGAGCGTTCCTCGATCGCGCAGGCGATGATGAATTTTCTGCCGACTCCGACCAACAGCGCGGTTTCCAACAACTACCTGTCGAATACGACGACGGGCAACTCCAACTACGAAATGACGCTGCGCTATGACTGGACGCTGACGCCCAAGCAGCGTATCTCGGTGCTGGGCAATGTCGGCAAGAAGGGCTACATCGGCTACGATCTGGGGGCCGACGCGGTTCTGCCGGCGCCGTTCACCGATGGCAACATCGTGTCGCAGTTCATGGATTCGGGCATTTTCGAACACACCTACATCTTCACGTCGAACCTGGTAAACCAGGCCAAGGCCGGTTACATCCGCATGGATGCGCCGGTGAAGGCTTCGGCCCAAAAATCAAACTGGGCGGCTTCGGCGCTCGGCATTGGCAATCTGCCTACGGGCCAGGCCTCGACGACCTTCCCGGGTGTGACCTTCAGCGGTGGCCAGTATACGCAGAGCACGTGGTATAGCGAGCCTGCATATTCCAGCACCAATGACATGTTCTCCTTCCATGACGATCTGTCGTGGGTACGCGGCCGGCACATGGTCACGGCCGGCTTCGATCTGCAGTTTGTGGAAAAGAACTACTCAAGCTTCAATACGCAGACGGCTCCGATGAGCTTTACGGTGAGCCGCGCGGCGACGGCTGGCTTTGCCGGCACGAAGGTCAACACCACCACGTTGACCACGCAGTCGGGTGACCCGGTGGCCAGCCTTTTGATGGGCGCCATCGATTCGAGCAGCGTAACACTGCAGAACTTCTCGACTCTGGGACTTCGCCAGCATCCGTTCTCGCCTTACGTGCAGGATGACTGGAAGATTCGTCCGGATTTGACCCTGAACTTTGGCTTGCGCTGGGATCTGATTCAGCCGGTAACGGAAACGCTGGACCGCGGTTCGTATATGGACCCGACGGCGACCAATCCGGCGACCAGCAACCTAGGCGCGATTGCGTATCTGGGCGGTGCCAACGGTCACTCGGCCGCGCACACCTACCATGCCAACTGGGCTCCGCGCGTGGGCTTTGCCTACTCGGCGACCCCGACCACCGCGATCAGCGGTTCGTTCGGCATCAACTATAGCCGTAGCGGTGCCCTGCAGATTGGCGCCACTTCGGGCACGACGGGCCTGACCAAGAAGACCAGCTTTGCCGATTCGCTTGGCGGTGAGCAGCCGGCCTTCTACCTGAACCCGAACCTGGGCAACTCGTCTCTGCCGACCTACGCCACGGCCTTTACCAAGTCGGCCTCGGAGAATGCCGGTAACTACTACAACGCAAGCACCAGCTCTTATGTGACGGCCAGCGGCGTCACGATGGCCAATGCTTATCGCGGCAGCCGTCCTCCGACGGTTTACAACTGGAACTTCGGCGTGCAGCACGCGCTGAACAGCAAGATGTCGTTCACGCTGACCTATGCGGCCAGCATCTCGCACTTCCTGACCAGCAGCGCCTCCAGCGGCGTCAACTACCTGGATCCGAAGTACTTGGTCATCGGCCAGTATCTGGGCCAGTTGGCCAGCAATTCGACGGCTCTGACCGAGGCGAAGTCTCGCTACTCCGGCCTCGCCGGTTCGAATACCTATTCGAGCTTCGGTGGTAGCAATGCCTACATCACGCAGATGTTGCGCGCTTATCCGCAGTACTCGAGCGTGTCCGCGGCCTGGTATGGCGCGGCGAATGCCGACTATCATGCTCTGCAAGCCACCTTCGATCAGCGCAGTTGGCATGACTTCTCTTACTCCGCGAACTTTACCTGGAGCAAGACGATGGACAACACCGGCA
>Ga0224528_1001977_pt1 | contig 12425 bp, 6 predicted proteins | sample CBST25metaG_2_FD_179888 | JGI IMG/M metagenome (GOLD analysis project Ga0224528, IMG submission 179888) | Peat soil microbial communities from Stordalen Mire, Sweden - C.B.S.T25 | ecosystem: Environmental > Terrestrial > Soil > Wetlands > Peat | place: Sweden: Norrbotten County, Stordalen Mire...
GGGCGAGGTGCTGGCCGAGGCGGGCCTGGATGCGGGGCTCGAGGTCTCGTGGCTGCCGTCGTATGGGCCAGAGATGCGCTCGGGGACATCGAATTGCCATGTGCGGCTCGCGCGGCAGGGGATCGATTCGCCGCTGGTGGCCGAGCCCAACGTGCTGGTGGCGATGAACGAGCCGTCGCTCAGAAAGTTTGTGAAGAGCGTACCTGTGGGCGGCTGGATTCTCTATAACGGTGCGGATTACCCAGAGGATTGCGCGCGCGAGGGTGTGCGGGTGCTGGCGCGCTCGTTTACCCACGCGGCCGATGAGCTGGGCGACCCGCGAGCCTGCAACATGGTGATGCTGGGCGCGCTGCTGGAGATTACCGGCGTGGTAAAAGAAGTCAATATCGATGCGGCGCTCCGGCGGCTGGTGAAGAATCCGCGCTGGAAGGAATTGAATGCGCGCGCGCTGGCCAAGGGACGAGAGATGGTGAGGAATTCGCGGCTCGTGCGGCAATAGGGGGAGGGCCGCGCGGCCCGGGTGTCCGAAAACGGACAGCCGGGGGCCGGAAGCGGTCACTTTGGGCCAGAACGTCCGCAAAGCTTGGCGGCTAACTCTTTTATTCCCAATAAAAAGATTGTTCGCCCTTTGGCACGGCAAGTGCTTGATCAAGAGCGATGGATATCGCACGCCCTGACTTATTGCAAAAGAGGAAGCGCCGTTTAGCGGCGTATGTCGCCGTCGCGTTGGTTGTGCTGGCGGTGGGGATGTTTTTCGTCTACCGGCTCAAGCCGGCCTCGCCCTCGGTAGACCGTTCGACGATTTGGCCGGACACGGTGAAGCGCGGGCCGATGGTGCGGCAGGTGCGCGGGTCCACGGGAACATTGGTGCCGCGCGAGGACAAGCTGCGCCTGATTCCGGCCGAGACCGAGGCCACGGTGGCGCGGATTCTGGTGCTGCCGGGTGCGCAGGTGCAGGCCAATACGGTGGTGATGGAGCTGTCGAACCCGGAGCTGGTGCAGGAGGCGATGAACGCCAGCCTGGCTCTGAAGGCCGCCCAAAGCGAATATCACAACACGCAGGTCCGGTTGCAGAGCGACCTGATGACGCAAAAGGCAGGCGCTGCGACGGTGGGCTCGGACTATCGCCAGGCGCAGTTGCAGTCGAAGACCGACAAGGCGCTTTATGACCTGGGCGTGATCTCGGGGCTTACCTACAATGCCTCGAAGGGCAAGGCCGACGAACTGACCACGCGCAACAAGATTGAAGACGAGCGCTTCGCGATGAACGAGAAGGCGATTGCTTCGCAGTTGGCCGTGGAACAGACCAAGGTGGACCAGGCGCGCGCTCTCTTTCAACTGAAGCAGCAGCAACTCTCCGCTCTGCACGTGACGGCGGGCATCAGCGGTGTGCTGGTGGACCTGCCGCATCAGGTGGGTGAGCACGTTGCGCCGGGCGTCACCCTGGCCAAGGTGGTGCAGCCCGATCAGTTAAAGGCCGAGCTGAAGATTGCCGAGACTCAGGCGCGCGACATTCAAATTGGGCAGCCGGCTTCCATCGACACGCACAACGGCGTGATTCCTGGCCGTGTGCAGCGCATCGATCCCGCGGTGCAGAACGGAACCGTCACGGTGGACGTAGAACTGACTGGCCCCCTGCCACAGGGCGCGCGGCCCGACCTGAGTGTGGACGGAACCATCGACCTGGAGCGCATGACCGACGTGCTCTATGTGGGCCGCCCGGCGCTGGGCAATGAGAACTCGACACTGAGTTTGTTCAAGATCGACGCCGACAACAAGGGCGCAACGCGGGTTCCGGTCAAGGTGGGCCGCGCCTCGGTGAACAGCATTCAGGTGATCGAAGGATTGAAGGAAGGCGACACGGTGATCTTGTCCGATATGTCGCGCTGGGACAACGTGGACCACATCCGGCTGGAGTAGTCCTGCGCGGACGGCGGGCGGCGCTTCGCGCATAACCAAAGAAACAGAATTTCGCTGACACGATTGTGGGTGACCGACGTGGCGACGGAGTCAAGAAAGAAGGATATTTAACCAATGACACGGAGCGTTGTTGCCGATCCAAGGCGGCGATGGATGTTTTCAGCAGGCATCCTTGTAGTCCTTGCCGCTGTGAGCTGGATTCACAGCATCCTTGCATCTTTCGACGTTTATCGCATGTTTCACAAGAATTATCCATACTACTACGCCGAGAGTATCGACAAGATCGGTGGCGTTGTCCTGTGCGTGGCGGCTATCTGGCTGCTGCGACGCGCGCGTTGGAAGAATATCGCACGCGAACTGGGCTTGGCCAAATCGTTTTTGCCCGGTATCGCCTTCGGGTTTGGTGTAACACTGCCCTTGCTGGTTGGCTTCGCTTTGGCCAACAAAATTACTCCTCATATGAACGTGGTGGAGATCCTCTTTTTGGCAGTCTTATCTTCAATCGCTGAAGAAATCGAATTTCGCGGTCTTGGAGTGCTGGTCTTCCGACGTGGAACAGGTTGGCCTTTCTGGGTGGTCGTGTGGCCGCAGGCGCTGCTCTTTGGGCTTGGCCATATCGAAAAGGGTCAGAACATGGTCGAGATGGCCGGTTTGCTTTTGTTGACGGGTACTGGAGGCATTTTGTTTGCCTGGCTGGCCTATCGTTGGCAGAGCCTCTGGTTTCCCATCAGTGTGCATATCCTGACGAATCTGTGGTGGGCGGTTTTCAGTGTATCTGATACCGCTCTTGGAGGCTGGTTTGCATTTGCCTTGCAGTTGACCTCGATCGTTGCTGCCATTGCAATCACTTTGCGCTGGAGCAGGCGGTCAGTTCAAGACAAGAGTGGAATTGAGGCACTGGAGCCAGGAGTTTAAGGCAGAAAGCTTTTCCGGGACGGAAGAAAAGAAAGGGAGAAAAGATGGCATCGAACGACAAGCTGATTGAAATTGAAGGTCTGACCAAGGTCTTTTATACCGACGAAGTGGAAACACACGCGCTGAGCGGCATTCACCTGACGATTTCGCGGGGCGAGTATGTGGCCATGAGCGGCCCCTCGGGCTGCGGCAAGTCAACCCTGTTGTCGATCATGGGTCTGCTTGACACGCCTACCGGCGGCAAGTATCTGCTCAATGGCAACCCGGTGGAGAACCTGAGCTTCAGTGAGCGCTCGCGCATTCGCAATCAGGAGATTGGCTTCATCTTTCAGAGCTTCAATCTGATTGGCGATCTTACCGTGGAAGAAAATGTCGAGTTACCCCTGACTTATCGCGCGGGAATGCCTTCGGCCGAGCGCAAGAAGCGGGTGAAGGAAGCGCTGGAGCGGGTGAATATGGCGCATCGGATGCGGCATTATCCGGCGCAACTCAGCGGCGGTCAGCAGCAGCGCGTGGCCGTGGCGCGTGCCCTGGCGGGGTCGCCGTCGATTCTGCTGGCTGATGAGCCGACCGGCAATTTGGATTCGAAGAACGGCGAAGCGGTGATGCACCTGCTTACTGATCTGCATCGCGAGGGCTCCACGATCTGCATGGTGACGCACGATCCGCGTTTTGCCAAACACGCGCAGCGTGAGGTGCATTTGTTTGATGGCAAGGTAGTCAGCGAACAGGAATTGATCAAGCTGGAAGAAGAAGTGGAGGCGTAAGAATGATGCTTCAGGATCTTCGCTATGCGTTAAGACAGTTGCGCAAGACGCCGGGCTTTACGCTCATTGTGGTGCTGATGCTGGCGCTTGGCATCGGCGCCAACACCGCGGTCTTCAGCGTGATGAACGCCGTGCTGATGCAGTTGTTGCCGGTGAGCCGCGCGGAAGGATTGTCTTATGTGCGCATGGCGAATGGACAGTGGGGACCGGATGGCGCTGGCAACACCGGAGACTCGACTACGTCCTTTTCCGAGGCGACCTTCGAAGCGCTGCGTCAGCGCACGGATGTCCTTGAGGAGTTGATTGCCTATGTACCACTTAGCTTAACTGGCAGCGTAGCAGTGCGTCATGGCGAGTTGCCCGAAGAGGCCGAGGGCGAAGAGGTCAGCGGTAACTTCTTCTCTGGCGTCGGTGCGCGGATCGAGCGGGGCCGCGGATTCACGATTCAAGACGAAAAATATCACACGCCGACGGTTGTGTTGAGTTATGACTACTGGACGCGGAGTTATGCGCGCGATGCTTCTGCCGTGGGGCAAACTCTCTACGTCAAAGGCATACCGATGACGGTGGTGGGCATTGCGGCGCACGGCTTCAAAGGCATTGAACCGGCAACGGCAACGGACTTTTGGATTCCGTTGCAAAATCGCCCGGAGTTGAATGCCTGGGGCATGCCATCGAAAGTCAATGCGGCTATCAATGGACTCTATAGTTCGCCTACGTGGTGGTCTTTGCGCATGATGGCGCGGCTGCGCCCCGGAGTTACGCCGATGCAGGCTCAACAGGCGCTTGCCGGCACGTTTGGCGAGGCTGCCAAGTTAGGTATCGGCACGATCGATCCCAAAGCGTGGAAACCGCTTTTAGACTTTGTGCCCGCGCGCGGCATCGCCGGATTCAACGATTATTATCGCGAGCCGGTGCGGATTTTGATGGGTCTGGTGGCGCTGGTGTTGTTGATTGCCTGCACCAATGTAGCCATGATGCTGCAAGCGCGCAACAGTGTGCGCCAGCGCGAATTCAGTTTGCGTTTGGCGATTGGCGCGGGTAAGTCGAGAATTTTTCGTCAACTGCTGAGCGAGAGTCTGCTGCTGGTCACGGCCGGCGCGGTGCTTGGTTGGCTCTTCGCGCTTTTAGCCACGCGGATGCTGGCATCGTGGTCGGAGATTGAAACTGGCCTGAACCCGGATCGCAACGTGCTGCTGTTTACGCTGCTGGTCTCAGCGGTGGCGGCGCTGATCTTCGGGCTCATTCCGCTGTGGAGCGCGACGCATGCGCCGGTGGCTGGGGTGTTGCGCGCCACCGCTACGAACACCACCACCAGCCGCAGTCGCATGATTGGCGGACGCATCGTGTTGGCCGCGCAGATGGCTGTCTGCCTGGTGCTACTGATGGCCGCGATGTTGCTACTGCGCACACTGCGCAATTATGCGACGCAGAATCTGGGAATGCAGACGCAAGGGCTTTTGGTCTTTGGCGTCACGCCGCAAGGGCAAACCGATACGCACGTTTTCTATCGCACACTGCTTGACCGGTTGCGCCAGACGCCTGGAGTGGAGGCCGTATCGATGGCAGAGAATCGCCCTGGATCAGGCTGGACCGACAACAACGGTTTGGTGCTGGACGGTGTTCAAAAACGCGGTGAGCCGTTGCGCTCGAATGGAGTTGGAACGGGATTTTTTCACACCATGGGCGTGCCTTTGCTTGCCGGACGCGACGTTGCTGATTCAGACACGCAAGAGACGCAAAAGATTGTGCTGGTCAATGAGACCTTCGTGAAAAAGTTTCTGGCCAACACCAATCCATTGGGCCACCAGTTAGGCAGCGGCCAGTACATCACCACCATTGTCGGCGTGGTGCGTGATAGCAAATACAACGGGGTGGATGAAGAGTCAAGGCCGATGGCTTACTACGCGCAAATGCAGGGAGCTTCGCTGGGTACTATGCACATCGAGGTGCGTACGCGCGGGGAAGCAATGGCCGCCTTGCCGGAATTGCGCAAGATCGTTGCCTCGCTCTATCCAAATGTGCCGCTGGAAAAGCCCATGTCGCAGCAGGAACAATTCGACAAATCGTATGCGCAGCAGCGGATGTTTGCGGCTATGGGAGGCTTCTTCGGAGTACTGGCCGCGCTGCTGGTTGCCACTGGCCTCTACGGTACACACTCGTTTCGCGTGAGCCGCCGCACCACGGAGATTGGCATTCGCATGGCGCTGGGAGCAAGCCGTGGGCAAGTGCTGGCGATGGTGTTGCGCGAGAGCTTGTGGGTGCTCGTGGCAGGTCTGGCCGTGGGCATTCCGCTGACGTATTTTGCCGCGCGTCCGCTCAAGTCGATGCTCTACCAGATGTCGCCGCTGGACCCCTTTAGCTTTGTTGTTGCTATTGTCGCGATGTTCGTGGTTTCAGGCGGTGCGGTGCTGCTGCCCGCGCGCCGCGCCGCTTCCATTGACCCCATGCAAGCGCTACGTGCGGAATAAAAATCGAAAGGTTGAGTCATGATTGTGCAGGATCTTCGCTATGCGGTGCGGCAGTTGCGTAAGTCGCCCGGCTTTACGCTCACGGCAGTGTTGACGCTGGCGCTGGGCATCGGCGCGTTGACGACGGTGGTCACGTGGACCAACGCCATTCTCTTCAATCCCTGGCCGCATGTGCAGAAGCCCACGCAGTTGCGCTTTATCTCGGCCACCGTGCTCGGTTCGACAGGCTACTCGGTCCACTACCGCGAGTTGGAGTTTGTGCGTGAGCAGGCGCGCAGCGTCTCCGATGCCGCGGCCTTCAACCTTATCAAGATCAGCCTGGGGGCTGAGGGCGGCGAAGCGCGCTCCCTCTGGGTTGACGAGGTCTCCTCCGGGTTCTTTCGCCTGCTTGGTGTTCAGCCGCAACTGGGCCGCTTCTTCGATGCCAATGCTTCGGATCGCGCCTACGGTCAGCACGACGAGGTTGTGCTCTCCGATGCGCTGTGGCGCGCGCAGTTCAACGCCGACCGCGCAATCGTGGGCCGCACGGTGAGCGTCAATCGCCACGTGTTCACGGTGATCGGCGTGGCGCCGGCGGGGTTTGCCGGCATCTACGGCGGCATGGCGGATGAGGCATGGATTCCGCTTTCGGCCATGCGCTCACTCTCCGCCGACGCACCTGCCGATCCGCTTGCCGACCGTGGTTTACAGGCGGTGGTGCGCCTGCGCCCGGATGCCTCCAGCGCCGTGGCTGCAACCGAATTGCACCAGCTTGCGCGCCGCTTTGCCGCGCTTCATGCCGAAGACAACCTCAACGGCTGGGATCTCAATCTGCGCGATGCGGCGCACTTCGATCGCGGCTTGTTTGGCATGATTGGCGAGCAGTTGCCGGTGCTCTACGGCGCGTCGATTCTGTTGATGATTCTGGTCTCCATCAATATCGCTTCACTGCTCGGCCAGCATGCCGCGCGCCGCCGCCGCGAGGTAGCCATCCGCACCGCGCTGGGCGCGCCCATGCACCGCATCGCCGCGCAGATCTTGACTGAAACCGCTCTGCTGGCCGCTGCTGGAGCCTTCTGCGGATGGCTTGCCTCTATCGTCCTTTCGCGCGCTCTCTACGTGCTGCTGCCCAACTTCGGCGGAACGCTGGCCTTCAATCTCGAAACCGATCCGCGCATTCTGGTCTTTGTCACCGCCGTGGCCGTATTGGTCACGCTGGTCTGCGGCATGGTTCCGTTGCGTCAATCTTTCCGCGCCTCGCAGAAGGAAGCGCTCAACTCAAACGCCGCGGCGGTTGTGGGCGCAACGCGCAAGCAGATGCTGCGCCGCGTCGTGCTAGGCCTGCAACTGGCGCTCTGCTTCGTGGTGCTGGTTTGCTGCGGCCTGATGACGCGCACCGCGATCAACATTCTCACCCGGCCGGTCGGCTTCGATCACTCGAACAGCCTCACTGCCCAGATCAACTTCTCGCGCTCCGGTTATAAGACCGATCAGGCTCGAGCCTTCCGCGCGGCGCTGGTCGAGCGTGTGCGCGCGCTGCCCGGCGTCACTGGCATCACCTACTCTTCTCATCTGCCCATGGGCGACGAAGGCTCCGGCAATACGCAGGATTTCGCCGTTCCCGGTTACACGCCTGCCAAGGGCGAGGACATGGAGATCGTCACCGACTTCGAGGGGCCCGACTTTTTTCCCACCATGGGCATTGCCCTCGCGCGTGGCCGCGACTTTCTGGCCAGTGACAATGCGCAATCCATGCCCGTGGCTATCGTCAACGAAACCATGGCCCGCAAGTATTGGCCGAATGGCGATGCGATTGGCCATAGCATCACTTATGACAAAAAAGCCTGGCAGATCGTCGGCATCGCGCCAGGTTTTACATATCACGATCCTTCGGATGTAGACCCCGCGCCACTGCTCTTTCTGCCCATGGAACAAACCGATGCGAGCAGATATGCTCAGTTCACTGCTCGCTCCAATTCCAGTCTCTCCACGCTGGCGCCTGAATTGCGTCAGGCCGTCGCCTCGCTTGACCGCTCGCTGCCGCTTGACAACCTGATGAGTTATGACGAGGTCACCGCAGTGATGTATCAGATGGCGCGCATTCCCGCCGAGTTGCTGATTGCCTATGCGCTAGCGAGTCTGTTGGTCGCCATGCTGGGTCTTTACGCCGTCATGGCCTACGCCGTGGTGGAGCGCAACCGCGAGTTTGCCTTGCGCATGGCTCTGGGCTCGACGCGCGTGGGCATCTTCCGCCTGGTGCTGGGCGGCAGCGCGAGTGTGCTGCTGGTGGGCCTGATCGCCGGAGGCTTGGGATGCGTGGGAGCTGTGCGCCTTCTGCGCTCGATGCTTTTTGGCGTGACGGCCTTCGACCCCATCAGCTTTTTCGCCGCCGCGATTCTTCTTGTGTTGACGGTCATGCTTGCCGGCGTGGGACCGGCGCGGCGCCCGGCTTCCATTGAACCCATGCAAGCGCTGCGCAGCGAGTAACCAACTACAAGGGAGAGATACGGAAATGAAGACTCTGCTTCAAGACATTCGTTATGCGCTGCGGCAATTGCGCTGCTCGCCGGGCTTCACCTTCACGGTGATTTTGACGCTTGCGCTGGGCATTGGATCGACGGCAGCCGTATTCACGGTTTTTGATCGGGCGTTGATGCGTATGTTACCGGTCTCTCATCCGCGGGAGTTGGTTCGCTTTCACTGGACCGGCACGTTTCACGGCACGTCGAGCAGCTTCGGCGGTAATCAGCACGACTTTTTCTCGTACCCGATGTACCGCGATTTGCGCCAGCAGAATCAGGCATTCAGCGATATTCTCGCCACCGACAGAGCCAACGTCGGAGTTTCATGGCGCAACTCGGCGGAAAACGAAGACGCCGAGATTGTCAGTGGCAATTACTTTGAGCTGCTCGGGCTTCGGCCTGCTTTTGGCAGGCTCTTCAACGAGCGCGACGAAACGGCAAAGGATGCCAATGCGGTTGCCGTGCTCAGTTACGATTACTGGAAAAGCCGTTTTGCTGCGGATCGTAATGTGATCGGCCAGACGGCGCTGGTCAACGGCCATCCTTTCACCATTGTTGGCGTCGCGCCGCCTCACTTTGATTCGGCCATTGGCGATTTCCGGCCAGGAATTTTTGTGCCGATCACCATGGTCGATATAGCCGACCCCTGGCGCAATGTGCTGGACGATATTCACAACCACCAATCGGTTTGGTTGACGCTGGTGGCGCGTCGCAAGCCGGGAATCTCTGCCGCGCAGGCTGAAGCAAGCCTGGGACCGGTCTGGCACTCGTTGCGCGCCAGCGAATTGACGCTCTACAAATCGCACACGACGCGTTTCGATCACGACTTTGTTGACGCCTCGCAACTCAAAGTCATCGACAATGCGCGCGGCTTTGCGCCCCAGCGCACGACGCTGCGCAAGCCGCTGTTCATCCTGATGGGCATGTCGGTGATGCTGATTGCGCTGTGCGCGATCAACGTGGCGACGCTGTTGCTGTTGCGCGCGACGGCTCGCGCCCGTGAGATTTCCATGCGCTATGCCCTGGGCGCGCAGCGTGCGCGTATCGTGATGCAACTGCTGGTCGAAGGCGGCTTGCTGGGACTGGCGGGCGCTGGGGCTGGCGTCTTGCTGGCGCAACCGGTGGCGTTGTTCCTGGTGCGCCTAATGACCGCGTCCGATCCCGGCGCGGAACCATATTCGGCGGCGATCGATCTGCGTGTGCTGCTGTTTACGCTGGGAATTTCGCTGCTGGTGACGCTGCTATTTTCCGCTGCGCCGCTCTTCTATTTTCTCCGTCCCGACCTGGCCAATGCGCTGCGGCAAAACTCTGGCACCGCCTCGCGCGGCTCGCAACGCTTCCGCAAGATCGCCGTCGGCGTAGAGATCGGGCTGAGCGTTGTGCTGCTTGGCTCGGCTGGCTTGTTTGTGCGCACACTGGCCAATCTTCGCGCCACCAACGTTGGTTTTGCGACCGATCATCTGGTGACCTTCTCACTTGATCCGACATCGTCCGGGTACGACGAAGCGCATACGGCGGCTATTGTTCACAACGCGGTTGATGCTGTCAGCCGCATCCCCGGCGTTGCTGGCGTGGGGGCAACGGACGATCCGCTTCTATCGGGTTCATCCAGCACCAGCGGCTTTTCCGTTCAGGGGTACAAGCCCGCCGAAGAAGAAAGCATGGATTTTGAAGCGGGCGCGGTAACGCCCGGCTATTTCGCGGCGTTGCATCAACCCGTGCTGGCGGGGCGCGAGTTCGCCGCAAGCGACGCTTCTGGGCAGCCGCGCGTGGCCGTGGTCGATCTGACTTTTGCCAAGCGATTTTTTGGATCGCCGCAGAACGCTATCGGGCGCACAATCTCAAACGATAGCGCTAGCGACACCAACCACGATAGAACGATTATTGGCGTCGTCGGCAGCGTTCTGCATCGAGATCTGCGCACACCGATGACCGGTGCCGTGTACTTCTCGTATCTGCAAGAAGAGCACCCGACAGGTGTGCAGATGTACCTGCGAACCTCGGGCGATTCGAAAGCGGTGCTGAGCGGAATTCGCGGAACCATTCATCAGCTTGATCCGCTTTTGATTGTCGATGGGCTGCGCACCATGGATGCGCAGATTGATCGCATTGCCTCCGACGAGCGGGCGCTGGCATATCTCGCGCTGGGCTTTGCCGTGCTGGCCGTGCTGCTAGCCGGTGTTGGACTCTATGGAGTGCTGGCGTATTCGACCGGGCAGCGCACACGGGAGATCGGTATACGGCTGGCACTTGGCGCATCGCGGGCGAGCGTGGTCTCGCTGGTGATGCGCGAGATGGCCTGGGTCGTGGCGGCGGCAATCGCGCTGGCATTGCCTGTGACCGTCGCGCTGGCGCGGCTTGTCCGCAGCCAGTTGTATGGCGTGCAGAGCTTCGATCTTCCCTCCCTGTCGATTGCGCTCGGCGTCGTGGCGGCGATGGCCTTGGCCGCCGCTGCCTTGCCCGCGCAGAGAGCGGCCGCGGTTGAACCCATGCAGGCGCTGCGCACGGAGTAACGCGCGCGGAAGGTAAAGATCAAAGATTGCAAGGAAAGGACAGGAAGAATGCGATCAATTTTGCAGGATCTGCGTTATGCGCTGCGCCAGTTGCGCAAGTCACCGGGATTTACCTTTACGGCAGTTACAGTGTTGGCTCTGGGGCTGGGCGCGAACATTGCCGTCTTCACCATTCTCAGCGGCATTCTGTTGCGGCCACTTCCCTACGCCAAGCCAGACCGTGTGGTCGCTCTCGAAGGCGCTGGTGGCGGAGAATACTATGGCATGTCTTACGCCAACATGCTGCAACTGCGCGATGCCGCCGGATCAAAAGTGCAATTTGCGGCAACCATTTGCTGCGGTCAGACAGCCAGTGTTGTTGGCCCCGGCGGCCGCTTTCAGTTGGTGCAAACGCATGTGACCGCTGGCCTGCCGGAGTTGCTCGGTGTGCAGCCCATCTTGGGCCGCTCGTTCCGCCCCGAGGAGAATGAGCCCGGGCGCAATCGCGTGGTGCTGATCGGCGAGGATGTGTGGCGCAAACTCTATCGCTCCGATGCGCGCATTGTTGGCCAGACTCTTACGATCAAGAGCCAGCCCTACACCATTCTTGGCGTCATGCCCAAAGGTTTTTCGTTTCCCTATGACGACCAAATGCAGATATGGTCGCCCGCCAAACTGGATGCGGTTGCGCGCTCCTCGATGAATAGTACCGCCATCATCGAGGGAATGTTTGCGCGACTGCCCGATGGAATGACCGAGGCGCAACTCGCCGATCAACTGAGCCGCGCGCAGGCATCGATTGCCAAGCAGGTTCCCAACGACCCAGCGCCTACGCGCATCAAGGTGACGAACTATCAACAGTCGCTCAATCATGAAGCGCGCAAGCCTCTGCTGCTGCTCTATGCGGTGGTTCTCGGCATCTGGCTGCTGGCTTGCTTGAATGTCACCAGCCTCATGCTGGCGCGCGCCGTCTCGCGCAGTCGCGAACTGGCAGTGCGCGCCGCTCTCGGCGCTAGCCGCTTCCGGCTGTTGCAGCAAACGATCATCGAGAGCCTGCTGCTGAGCTGCATTGGCGCGGTCTTTGGACTGCTGCTCGGCGAGAGCGCCATCAAACTGCTCTGGCGGCAGATTCATCGCAAGCTGCCGCTGACCGGCGCCATTCATCTGGATGGCCGCGTAATTGCCGCGATGCTTGCGCTCACGCTGCTGACCGCAATCATCGCCGGCCTCTTTCCCGCGTGGCGCGCCATGCGCCGCGATGTGCAGGGTAACTTGCGTGGCGTGAACAGCACGGCCTCGGCCAGTCAGAATCGCACTCGCGAAGCGCTGGTCGTCGCGCAGATCGCCCTCACGCTGATT
>Ga0224528_1001984_pt1 | contig 12393 bp, 8 predicted proteins | sample CBST25metaG_2_FD_179888 | JGI IMG/M metagenome (GOLD analysis project Ga0224528, IMG submission 179888) | Peat soil microbial communities from Stordalen Mire, Sweden - C.B.S.T25 | ecosystem: Environmental > Terrestrial > Soil > Wetlands > Peat | place: Sweden: Norrbotten County, Stordalen Mire...
GCGCGCCCTTCTGGTCGTCGGCATCCATAAATAGGCGGCCCGCCGCCGGTGAAAGACCGAAGACACGGAAGTAGTTGCCGGAGACAAACGTGCCCATCACGGACTTCGCCACGGTCTGGGGACCGGCACGGCGGACGGTAATGGGCCGCCATGCGTAGCCGGACTCCATCGCGGCAAGCTCCTCAAACTCCGGCAGGTTCTTCTTGAACATGGCATAGGTGTCCGTCGCGAAGAGTGAGTAGGCGCCGTCGTCCTGCCAGCCACTGTTGACGCAGCAGTCGTCTTTGTCGCCGATGCGGATGAGGGTCTTGGGATCGGTTACCGGCAGGTTATGCAGCAAAATTGCATTGACCAGCGTGAAGATGGCCGAATTGGCTCCGATGCCGAGCGCGAGCGTCAGCAACACGGTCGCGGTGAAGCCCGGCGTCTTGCGCAGTTGCCGGAAGGCAAACCCCAAATCCTGCAGCAGAACTCTCATCGTTCCATCTCCTCACACTTCAGCTTGCGCATTCAGAGAGCATTTTGTGTGCCACAGAATTTTCGCGCGGGCTCCATAAAATCAATGGGTTAGCGATCTCACCATCGCTCACCTGCGTTCACAACCGAAAAGGAGTGTTCACAATCGGACGCTCCGCGACAGACATGGGCGCAATCCGCTGTCCCGGTGGGTCCGCTTGAACTGTCCCGGCTGCCCGGTGTGAAATCCATAGGTACCCCAAAGCGCGGCTGCGCTAGGTGCCTCGGACACACGCTCGTGGTGCTGGGGCATCTTTTCAATCATGGCGAATCGCGGATGGGCGCTTGCGGGCTCGACCCGCCGGAAGCGCGATTTGGCCTGCTATCATGAGCTGAAATATCGAATGAAATGCGGATTGTGTGGATTGCCTTCAAACGGCAAGGGTTGCCGGTTTCAGCGCGACGAATTGTCTTCGCGACGCGCGGCACGTGCAACAATGCCACTCCGAGGTCTCATGAAACGGATCGCTCTGATTACCGACACGCGCAATTCCCAGTTGGACGACGTGCTGACGGGCGATCTGGGGGATGTATTCAGCGGGCGCGTTGATATCCGCAACTACTTCTTCGACAGCCTCAAACCGGACAATCTCATCGATGCCGACGTGGTTCTGGTCACCACCCAGAGCAAAGCGCTGGAGATCCAAAGTCACGTGGCCGAAGCGCGGCGCATTCTGGTGACCCAGCGTACGATCCGGGAGAGCGATGCCTATCGCATCTCCACGATCCCCGCCGGCACGCGCGTCCTGGTGGTGAACAACCTGCCTGAGACCACGATGGAGATGGTGGCTCTGATGCAGCAACTGGAGTTCAACCACCTGGAGTTCATTCCTTACGAAGAAGGCATGGACTGCCGCAACATCAAGATCGCCATCACCCCCGGCGAGCGGAACCTGGTCCCCAAGGGCATTCCCACGGTCATTGACATCGGCCACCGCTGCATCGACATCTCCACATTCATCGAGATTATGAGCCGGCTGCGCATCGCCGATCGCTCACTGGACCATAAACTGCTGCGCTACGCGCAAAGCAATGTGAACCTGGACACCGGCGTCAATCGTCAATACAAGGAGCTTTTCAAGCGCAATATCGAGCTGGACGCGGTCATCAACCTGGCCCACGAAGGCATTCTGCTGCTCGACAACCAGGGCAAGATCGTCCTCCACAACCAGGCGCTGGCGGAGATGCTGAGCCTGGAAGACAGCGTCGTCGGCAAGGGCACCGAAGTCTTTGCGCCCGAGATCCAGGAAATTCTGAATCAGCATCAGAATCAGGAATGGATCGTGGAAACCACGGGGCACGCCATTGTTGTCAATCGCAAGGAGATCCACTACTTCGGCGAGAGAAGCGGCAACTATTTCAACTTTCAGGAAGTGACCTACATCCGGCAGTTGGAGCAAAACCTGAGCCGCAAACTCAGCGAACGCGGCCTCACCACGCGCTACTCCTTCGCCGACGTGCTCTACCAGTCTCCGCGCATGGGGGAGTGCCTGGAACTGGCGCGGCGCATCGCGGGCTCCGAGTTCACCTTACTCATCATGGGCGAAAGCGGCACCGGCAAGGAATTGCTGGCGCAGTCAATCCACAATGCTTCGGCCCGCTCCCGGCAGCCTTTTGTGGCCATCAACTGCGCGGCGGTGCCGGAAAGCCTTCTGGAAAGCGAGCTCTTCGGCTATGTCGGCGGCTCCTTTACCGGCGCCCTGCGCGAAGGCAAGGCGGGCCTGTTCGAGCAGGCCAACAACGGCACCATCTTTCTTGACGAGATCGGCGATATGCCCCCCATGCTGCAAGGCAAACTGCTGCGGGTTCTGCAGGAGCGGCAGATCATGCGCGTGGGTTCTTCCAAGCTGACCATGGTCAATATCCGGGTGATCGCGGCCACCAACCGCAATTTGCGCGAGCGTATCCAGGCGGGGCACTTCCGCGAGGACCTCTACTACCGCCTGAACGCGCTCTCCCTGCTGGTGCCGCCACTCAGGGAGCGACGCGAAGACATCTTCCTTCTCCTGGAGCACTTTTTGGCTCAGCAGAATCAGTCCCACCTGAAGTTCTCCCCGGAGGCGCGCAACCTGCTGCTGGACTATCGCTGGCCGGGAAATATCCGCGAGTTGGGCAATGTAGCCAACCATATCGCCCTGATGGGCGGCGACACCGTCACCGCCCAGGCTCTGCCGTCTTATCTTGTGGGCCGCACGGAGAACTTTGAGACGGAGGAAAAAACTCTGCGGGCGCGATGCGGCCTGGAGCGGGCTCTCAGCGTTTTGGCCGTTTTGGACCAGTTCTCCGGCGAGGGCCGCAAGACCGCCGGACGCAATAGCATCAAGGACGCTCTCAAGGCCAGGCAACAGTCCCTGAGCGAGGCCGAAGTGAGAGGCGTTTTGCAAGTCCTGGGAGAGTTGGGGCTGGTGCGGTCGAGTGTGGGCCGTCATGGCACGCAGCTTTCGATGCAGGGGCACCAGTTCTTTAACTGGTTATTTAACAGGTCGGTTAATTCGCCTATTTAACCTATTTAGTGATTAGAGGCGCGCTTTCCCGCGGCTAGATCTTCTTGAAATGTCCGTAATCGCAGCCAATCCGGCGTTTCGACGGAAGCAACCCCGTCTCGCATATTTGGCACGCCGATTGCTATTAAGGCATGTACCCCAAAAACATGCCGGCCAGCCATCGGTCTCATGTCTGTTGTTTTCCCGGGGCTGGGTCAAAGAGATTGTCCAACGCGGATGAACAATTCCGCGCAGGACCGGGCTTGCGAAAAATCACGAGTTTCGAGTTTGTGGTTTCCGGCACGTGGCAGTTTAAACCGAGCGAGTTGAAGCGGCCTGGCAGCAAGGCCGCTCCAACGCAACACACAAGAGGAAAAGATGAGCAACGAACCGATCTTTGAGACCATGATTCCGAGACGCAACGCGCGCGGTGCAGAAGTGAGAAGCCTGCTGGCTGCCAGCGGGCTGGAAATCGAAAAGGATATTCAGATTTTCGTGGTTGCCTGCGACGCTGGCCGGATTGTGGCCTGCGCCGGTCTGGCGGGAGAAGTGGTCAAGTGCGTGACCATTGCCGAACCATACCGCGGCTCCGCGCTGGCGTGCCGGTTGATGTGCGAAGTGCAGATGCTGGCCATGAAGCGCCGACACAGCCATCTGTTCCTTTACACCAAGCCGGGCAACGCGGTGCTCTTTGAAGGTTGCGGCTTTCACATGCTGGCCGAGGTCAAAGGCCATGCCTGCCTGATGGAAAACACTCCAGTGGGCATCCGCGACTATTGCGACAAGCTGCAACCCTTTCGCCAGACAGCCCAGCGCATCGGGAGCGTGGTGATCAATGCGAACCCATTCACCCTGGGGCATCTCCACCTGGTTCGCGAGGCCCGGCGCGCGTGCGACTGGCTGCACGTATTTGTCGTCTCTGAGAACGCATCGGCCATCGCTTACGCCGAGCGCCTGGACATGGTGCGCGCGGGCCTGGCCGGAATGGACCGTGTGACCGTCCATCGCGGCTCCCGCTACCTCATTTCCAAGGCCACCTTTCCCGGCTATTTCATTAAGGACTCCTGCGTGGTGGAAGCGTGCAGCACGGCCATGGACCTGCTGATCTTCCGCAAATACATTGCTCCGGCACTGGGCATCACTCACCGCTTTGTTGGCAGCGAGCCCTTTTGCCGGCTGACTGCCAAGTACAACGAAGACATGTTGGACTGGCTCGAGACCGCCGCAGAAGAAGGCGCGCCGATCCAGGTGGTCGAGTATCCCCGTTTTGAAGTGGACGGACGCGCCGTTTCAGCCAGCGAAGTGAGGCGTCTGCTTGCCCGGGGCGACTTTGCGGCGATGGACTCGCTGGTGCCCGTCGCGACGCTCTCCCAACTGCGCGCCAGTTATCCACGCGTGCGGCCGGCAGTGGATTGTCGCGCAACGGAATTGATTGGGGTGATGTAAGTGGATATCAAGAGAGAAGCCATGTGCGGGACCCTGGAGTCCAACGATCTTCTGGTGAAGGTCGAGCCCCGGAGCGAATTGGAAGTAGTCATTTCCAGCGTCGTGATGCGCCAGTTCGGCGTCCGCATACGGCAGGTGGTAGATGAGACCCTGCAGCGCATGGAAGTGACGCACGGCCTGTTCGTGATCGAAGACAAGGGCGCTTTGGACTGCACCATTCAGGCCCGGGTTCAAACCGCGGTGATGCGCGCCAGCGAATGCGAAGAGCTGGACTGGAGCGTTCTCTAATGAAGAAGCCGCGTCGCAGTATGTTGTTCATTCCCGGCTCCAATGCCGCCATGCTCAGTACGGCGTTTGTCTACCGGCCCGACTCCATCATGTTCGATCTGGAAGATGCCGTCTCGCTGCGGGCCAAGGACTCCGCCCGCATGTTGGTGTATCACGCGTTGCAACTGCCCATGTATCGCGAGATGGAGACCGTGGTGCGCATCAATCCGCTGGATACTCCGTTCGGACACAAGGACCTGGAAGCCGCTGTACGCGGCGGAGCCGAGATCATCCGCCTGCCCAAGACCGACTGCGCCGAAGATGTGCTGCGGCTGGAGCGCGAAGTGGAGCGCATCGAAAAGGAGTGTGGCCGCAAGGCAGCTTCCACGCGCCTTATGGCTGCTATCGAGAGCGCTTCCGGCGTGGTCAACGCACTCTCCATTGCAACTTCAAGCCCGCGTATGGATTCGATCGCTCTTGCGGGATTCGATTACGTCGTCGATATGCAGACACAGAGGGGAGACGGCATGGAGCTGTTCTACGCGCGATGTGCTGTCCTGCACGCCGCCCGCGCCGCCAAAATCGACGCCTTCGATGTGGTCTTCTCCGACGTCAACGACGATGAAGGCTTTCTGAAGGAAGTGAATCTGATCAAGCGCCTGGGCTTCAACGGCAAGTCCCTCATCAATCCCCGCCAGATCGAGCTTCTCCATCAGGCCTATACGCCTTCCGAGGAGGAAGTGGCCAAGGCAAAGAGGATTGTGGAAGCCGCGCTGGAAGCAGAACGCGCAGGGCACGGTGTGGTCTCCCTGAACGGAAAGATGGTGGATGCGCCGGTGGTGCTCAGTGCAAGGCGGATTCTCGACCTTGCCCGGTCTTCTCGCGCTTCTGCTTATTGATCCGGCCATTCAAGACCGTCGCGCTCTCACACCCATTTCGCGATAAATCCTGCGAGATGGCCTTTTTATTATTCCATCTATCTCGGTACCCGTCAGAAAGGTTCTTTCATGAACGACAATCGGCGCACCCTTCTTCTTGACGACCCATGTCTGCAAGGGCTGGAGCGCTTTCAGGATTTCGCGACCCACACGCCGTACCTCAAGGGGCCGGAAAAGCTCACCCGCAAGATGGTGGACTCTCTCGAAGAGGCGGTGCGCCGCTCCGGATTGCGCGATGGTCAGACCATCTCTTTCCACCACGCCTTCCGCGAGGGAGACAAGACCATCAACTTCGTGGTGGACGTGCTGGCGCGCATGGGCTTCCAGAACCTCACTCTGGCCTCCAGTTCTCTCTCCAACTGCCACGCTCCGCTGGTGGAGCACATCAAGGCCGGCGTCATCTCCAAGATCTACACGTCGGGCGTGCGCGGCGAACTGGCCAAAGCCATTTCCAATGGCCTCATGGACCAGCCCATACACATTCATTCCCATGGCGGCCGGGTGCAGTTGATCCAGTCGGGCGAACTCGAACTCGACGTGGCCTTCCTTGGCGTCTCGGGATGCGACGCCTTCGGCAACGCCAACGGCGTCAGCGGCAAGTCGCGCTGCGGCTCCCTCGGATACGCGATGGTCGATGCCCAGTTTGCCGGCAAGGTGATTCTCCTGACCGAAGAGATCGTGCCGTTTCCCAACGTTCCGGCCAGCATTTCGCAGGATCAGGTTGACTGGATCGTCAAGGTCGAGCAGGTGGGCGACCCTTCGAAGATCAGCGTAGGCGCGGCTCGCATCACCAAGGATCCCCGCGAACTGCTCATCGCCCGTCTGGCTGCGGATGTGATCGAACACTCCGGCTACTTCGAGCAGGGGTTCTCCTTGCAAACCGGCTCGGGAGGCTCTTCCACAGCCGCCACGCGCTTTCTGGAGCAGCGCATGAGGCGCAACGGCATCACCGCTTCTTTTGCCCTGGGAGGCATCACTAGCGGCATCGTGGATCTCTTCAACAAGGGACTCATCGAGAGAGTGGTTGACACGCAGAGTTTCGACGCCGTGGCGGTGGAATCGCTGGCCAAGTCAGCCAATCACATCGAGATCTCCACCAACGAATATGCCAATCCCAGCTCCAAGGGCGCCTACTGCGACCGGCTCGATGTGGTGATCCTGGGCGCGCTGGAGGTGGATCTCGACTTCAACGTGAACGTGATCACCGGCTCGGACGGCCTGATGATGGGCGCCTCAGGCGGACACAGCGACGTGGCCGCAGGCGCCAATCTCTCCATCGTGGTGGCTCCGCTGATCCGCGGCCGCATCCCCACGGTCGTCAAGCAGGTCACCACTCTGGTCACGCCGGGAAGCTGTATCGGCGTCCTGGTCACAGACCATGGCATCGCCGTCAATCCGAACCGCCCTGAAGTGGAAGCGCGCCTGCGCGATGCCGGCCTGCCGGTGATGACCATCCAGCAATTGTATGAGCGCGCCTGCTCGCTGGTAGGCGAACCAATGCCCCTCGAATTCCTCGACAAGATCGTCGGCATTATCCGTTATCGCGACGGCAGCGTCATCGACGTCGTCAGGCAGGTCAAGCCGTGATGTCAGGGACAGCCGAAGTTACGCTGCAGCAGGTTCTGCTCAGCCGTGAGTGCCGTGTGCTTCGCCAGCGCGCGGCCATCAAAGCCTTCGGGTGTCCCCTTCTTTCCATCACGCTGGTGAATCCCGGTCCGGTCAAGGACTCCAGCACCGCGCGTGATGTAATGGCGTGTGCTCTCCAAGCCGTGGACTGCCTCATGGACGAACAGCTTTGGCCGGTTGTGCATCGCGAAGTGCATTTTGCTTCTACCGGCCCCGAAGCGCTGTTTGCGATCGATGCCGCTCCCAATGCGCTCAAAATAGCCACCACGCGCCTGGAGGATGCGCACCCACTCGGCCGCCTCTGGGACATCGATGTTATCGATATGTTGGGCGTTGCCTGTAGCCGCAGCACGGTGGGACAGCCTCCCCGGCGCTGCCTTGTCTGCGAAGAAGATGCGCACATCTGCGTCCGCTCCAAGGCACATCCGCTGAAGAGAATTCTGCAAGCCGTTGAGGAGATCGTGGATGCGAATGTGCGCACGATGGAGGTCGTAAACGATCCGGTGGCCGTCGGTGGGCTGGAAGCGAGCGTGAGTCCTGAAGCCGCCGCCCCGTTCGGTCACAACGCAAGTGTGGCAGTCGAAAGCTGGCCGTAAAGCGGGCAGATTATTCATCGAAAGCAATCTGATTATTCTGTGCCAGCTGGCGTCGTGCAGCGCAATCGTCGAAGCTGATCTTCACCCAATCCGCGCAACAATGCGGTGGAGGGCGCACTACGGTTGCGAGTTGGGCGCGGAGTGTGTCGGCCGGCCGCCCTGCTTGAGCGTGCATGCCGCGATGGCCTTGTCTATGTTCGTGTCGTCGATCGTTACGGCAAGAATCTTTTCCCCGAATGCGACAATGCCGGAGCAATCGGAGTTCTTGAGAGCGGCAAGATACTGTTCGCGATTGAAAAAGGCTATTCCATAATCGCTCTCCTTCTCGCTCGCATAGGGGTCGATCTCGCGCGCTTGCTGCAGGTGCGTCGCGGCCTCAGACAAGTTACCCTGCCATTCAAGCGCGACAGCAAGATTCATGTGTGCCTGGGCATTGCGAGGATCAAGTTCGAGCACCTTCTTCCATGCGGCGATGGCCTCATTAAGCTGGCCTTTGGCGGTGAAGCTGATTGCCAGATCGTAAAGCCGGTAGGACTCAGCGGCGGGTACATCAATGTTCGTCATCCCATCGGGAGGGATATTGACGAATTCGGGGATATTCACCGCGCGATTGGCGGCGGTTGCATTGTCGATCAGAATTGCCGGACTGGAGTTGCCATCCGCGTCGATGTGAGTGAGGAACATCTGCGTGTAAGGCGAACGGCTCTTCGAGGAAAAGACCAGCCAATGTCCGTTGGGCGAAAAGCTGTGCCAGGAGTTCATCAAGGGCGTGTTGCAGCGCAGACGCCGCGCCACTCCGCCTTGAGCGGGAACAATATAAAGCTGGCTATCGGGGCGCATCAAAAGCCCATTGCGGCTCTTCACAAAGACAATCCAGCGTCCATCGGGCGAGACCTTGGGAAAGCTGTTACTCATGCCGTCCTGGGAAGCGCCTTCGATCGGCACTGCTTTACCGCCCTTGCCATCGTTGAAAGGAATGCGGTAGAGATCGAATTTGATCGGTGTTTCCTCCGGTGCGAGGGCATGATCGGGAAGTTTCTGGCCGGGAAGCAGCGGATCCCGGGCCTCGGCGCGAGCGAAAACCACATATTTTCCGTCGGGGCTCCAGACGGGATTGGTTTGCACGGATTGCGGGTCGTCGGCGCCGGGCAATGGATGTTTGGTTCCAGAGGCGCGGTCATACCACGCAAGGATGCCGCGGGTGGGATAGAAGACCTGCAGGAAGCGATAGTCTTTGAAGTTGACGGCGAAGTAACTGTTCGGCAGTTCTGCCTTTTGTCCGCGTAACATGGTGACCACGTATTTGCCGTCAGGCGAAACCTGAGACATGAAACCGATGCGCGCGGGCGAAGACGATTGATCGCGAAGGGCGCTCCAGGAGATAACATCCTGATTGCGAACCGTCATCTGCCGCTTGACGGAGGCCAGTATGTAAAGCCCCTTGTCGTTGGCAGGGCCATCCAGATCCATGCCCATGGTTTTGCCGTCGGCAGAAAATGAATGACAATTTGCGCAGGTATGCATGCCGGTTAACAACAGGCGGCTGCGAGGCTCGGTGATATTGCGTAAACGCCAGGCAAGCAGCGGCAGATCACTTTGCGCCAGCGGCTTGATCACGCCGGTCTCCGACTTCGATGGAATCAAGGGCACGTCGCGATAAAAGATCGGCGCGCCGACGGGATCGATCGACGTTTCAATCTGCACGGAGCCGCTGGATACGGGGTGATCGAGGTGGCCGCTCTTGAAGCCTGTGATGGTGAGGTACGCGGGATGGCCTTTGGAGTGTCGCTTGATCGTCTGCCAAGTCGACTCGTCCGGGACCCAGGTGTGGGCCGCAGCTTGTTGTGGCGTCAATCTGGGCGGCTCATTGCTTGCGGACACACAGCGCGGATCGATCTCGCCGATGCGCAACTTTTCGCCCGCTGACCTCGCCGTGAGTTTCTGCGCGCCATCGTTGAAAGCCACATCGATGGTCCACTGAGTGGCCTCGTTCGAACTGTCACGCCAGATAAAAGTGGGCGGAGTAATTTCGGGTGGAAAGACGGATTCGTTCTCAGGATAGTCGAGCGTAATGGATGCCAGCTTCTGGCCGTGCTCGCTGGAAGCGGCCGCGCCGGACTGCTGCTGCGCAAAGACCGGGCCGAGCGAGACTCCGCCCCGCGGGAGGGCTCGGACACCCAAGGCCACGCCCACCGCAGCCACTGCAATATAGATGCAAATAGTGAGGGTTTTCCACGGTTTCACAGCATCCCCTTTTTTACGCGGCTATAGCAGAACCAGAGTTGGTGTATCCCAACAGCAGTGCACCCCAGTCGACGCGACCATCAGGAAGCGGCGACCCCGCATTCACTGGAGAGGGCACAGGGACTCTGGTTCTGCTCTGGAATCCTATCGTTCTTCTAGAAGTTGGCCGTAGCGTGTCTTCTGATTGCTCTCGCTGGCTTCCGATTTGCGGAGGTCGGTCAGCTTTTGAACCAGATCCTTGAGTTCGCCTTTCGAGTTGGTCTTGCGCAGCGCGAGGATAAGGGTATAGAGCGCTTGCTGATCATTGGGCGCAATTTTGAGAGCCACGCGGCTTGACTTGATGGCAAGATCGATCTGCTCAATTTGCAGGTAGAGCGAGCCCAGTAAATCGTAGGCCTGCACCAACTGCGGATCCAGTTCAATAGCCTTTGTGGCCTCGGCGATAGCTTGATTGACAATCCCCCGATGATCGACCGACTTGGCATCGGGCGCAGACCAGGAGATGGCTTCCGCAAAGAGATAATGTCCGAACGCATCCTTTGGATGTTCGCGCACCTGGCGTTTGAAATCTTCGAGGGCAGCTTCACGATTGTGCCGCTGCGACTGCGCGATCCCCTCCGCGGTATCAACCATGGAGTTCGATGGATCGAGCGCGTGAGCACGTTCAAAATCTGCCATGGCCTTCTCCATGTCGCCATTTTGTCCGTAGAGAACGCCGCGCGCCATGAAAAGAGGAGCCGAATTCGGAAGCTGTCTGATGCCCAGGGTGACGATGTCCACTCCCACCCCAAAAGAACCGTGCGCGGCGGCGAGCGTGGCGAAGTCGAGGTAGTTCGCCTCGTCGTTGGGAGCCGCGGCAATTGCCGCTCGCAGGAGTGCAATGGCCTGCGGCGTTTCGTTGTTCGACTCATGGATCGCAGCCGCCAGGCGCAAAGCGTGCCCGTCCGCCGGCTGCGCATCGAGCAACGGTTGGAGGGTCGTTAGCGCGTCGGCCGCATTGGAGGCGCGCCATTGCGAAAGAGCCAGATCGTAACGCGCAGCGGCGTTGTTCGGGTCAGACGCGACCAGTTGCTGAAAGCGCGCGACGGCCTCGGAGGCGCGATCGAGATGAACAAGACAGATGGCGTAATCTGCGAGCGCCCCGGGTTGAGAGTTAAGTGCGTCGCCCGCGGCAGCAAAATCCTGCGCGGCTGTTATGTAATTCTTCTGCCCGTATTCGAGCACGCCCAGCATGGCGTGGGCCGTCGCACTACCTGGCTGCAACGACACGATGTGGCGAAGCAATGGAATCGCCTGCGGAGATTGCGCTTTGTAATTGAGCTGCGCGGCTCCTTCGAGGGCGGGCAGATAGTCCGGGGCGAAGCTCAGTGCACGCCGATAGGCATCGAGCGCCTCGCCGGAATGACCAGATCGTTCCAATCCGACGCCGCGAAGGGTCCAAAGTTGGCAAGAGCGCGGATCAGCGCGAAGCATGGCATCGGCCATGCGCACGGCTTCCTCGTTCTGACCTTTTTGCAACGCGGCGATCACGGCGGCAGACGAGGCCGGGGTGGCTTGAGTGAAAGCAAAAGTAGGAAGCGCAATCACGAAACTGGTCACAACGATCATCAGCGTGGCTTGGCGCAGAAGCTTGCGCATGAATTCCTGTTTCCCTTTTTCCGGACCGTCCACGATCGGTTTTCCTTTCGAAGACAACTTCAGCGGATTTAAGCGGTCACTTCATGATAAAGCCGGTAGTGCACGTCTTCGATCGCCTGAACTGGCTTGAATGCCAACTTCCCGGTTGCGGTTGCTGCCTCCCCGTCGAGCGAATCTGCCGAGAGTGGTCTTGCGCTCAGTAAGTGTCCCCCGGCAGAGGCCCGGGAATTCCCCGCTGGATGAGCGCCTTCATCGAATTGCGCCGGTTCTCTCTACAGCCGATAAGTTGGCAGAGAAACGGATTTCATTGTCCGCCTGCTGCTCAGGAGGCGAAGCAAATTGGAGCGGCCGATTCGAGCGGTTGCAGAGAAGATCTTCCCATGTTGGCTTCATGCAAAGCCGGCGCTCCCTGACGGTCGCGCCGGCTTGACTGCATTGACTTCGAGGTTCGGCAACTCTGGAGCCTCAATAACCAGCGGCTCCGGCCTTCAATAAGAGCATTGCAGGCCGAGAGGCGGTTCTCAGTGCTCCTAGTGGTGTGTCTCATTAATAGAGTCGCTTAAGTGGCGAGGGTCATCTCATAAGCGGGAGACCTTGAAATGCGCGTAGCTCAGCCCATTGAATTGAACGAAGAGGACC
>Ga0224528_1001985_pt1 | contig 12389 bp, 10 predicted proteins | sample CBST25metaG_2_FD_179888 | JGI IMG/M metagenome (GOLD analysis project Ga0224528, IMG submission 179888) | Peat soil microbial communities from Stordalen Mire, Sweden - C.B.S.T25 | ecosystem: Environmental > Terrestrial > Soil > Wetlands > Peat | place: Sweden: Norrbotten County, Stordalen Mire...
AGATGCAACCGCCGTGCGCGCCTTCAAGCGCTGGAACAAAGCAGGAAAGAAGCTGCGGCGAGCGTTGCAGCCGGTGCGCGATGCAGACGTGCAATTGGCCAAGCTGGACGGCCTACGCGAAGCAGTTGGAAAAGCTGACGGAAAAGCCAAGCTGAGTTCGCATTGCCTACGCGAGATGGATGAGCTGGAAATCTGGCTGAAACGGCAACGCCAGAAGAGCGCCGACAAGCTGGTGGTTGCGATCGAAGCACAGGAGAAACGACTGAGCCGGTCAAGCCAGGAGATGGAGTCTGTACTTGCACCTCAAATGCTATCAAGGAGAGGCTCCAACGCGTCGGCGGCCATGCGAATATTCGCCAGGCTGGCCAGCGATCTGCCCGACCTGGACCGCAGCAACCTGCACGAATATCGCAAACACCTCAAGGCTGCGCTCTACCTGGCGGAAAACTCCGCCGCCGCCGATCCAGTGGCCGCGAGGCTGGCCGACATCTTCAGGAAGATTCATAACGCTGCCGGTGAATGGCACGACTGGCAGACGCTGGCCCAGAAGGCCGACCGCATTCTTCCAGGACGCGTCCGCAAGGGTGGCTTGGTTCCCGTGCTGGAGACACTGGCAGACGTGGCACTGCAAAAAGCCATCGACCTCTGCCGGAGCTTCGCGCCGCGATTCCCAGGAAATATGACGGCGCGCGGAACCGACGACGCACAGAACGAGAGCGACGAACAAACCGCACGCCAAGGGTAGGAGCAGTTCCGCCGATCCTCTGTTAGCCTGAAAAGGCAGATTTTTCACGCAGTCCACTCCTCTGCCTGTGGACGAAGAGGGGTCATTTTGGACTGGGTCATACTTTTCGCGATTGCATTTTCCCTTTCGCTGGACGCCTTTGCCGTGGCCACGATTGCAGGCATTACCTTGGGAACTCCGTCACAAGCTCAGCGCTTCCGGCTGAGCTTCCACTTCGGAATCTTCCAGGCGCTTATGCTGGCCGCGGGATGGTACCTGGGCAGCGCCGTCGCACGCCTTTTGCACGGGCTGGACGTCTGGGTGGCCTTTGCGATGCTGGCTCTGGTCGGCGGAAACATTGTATGGAACGCCGTTCGCGATGAAAAAGAAGAACGCAGCATCACAGACCCGACACGTGGTTGGAAGCTGGTTTTTCTTTCCGTAAGCACCAGTCTGGACGCCCTTGCGGTCGGCATCTCCCTGGCAATGGTCAACTCATCGATCCTCCGCGCGGCGGTGGTGGTCGGCGGCGTTTCGCTGGTCATGACGCTGCTGGGGATGGGGATTGGACAGAGGATCGGCACGATTTGGGGACGCCGCGCGAAACTGTTCGGCGGATTGGTTTTGATTTTGATCGGACTGAACATCCTGCGGCCGACGCTGTGGGCGCTTTTCTCCTGAAGCTGATTGCATTGACATCTCAAGCGTTCAGGCATCAGGCGCGCCTATAATGAGGGCGCTTGATGCTCTTATGCTGAGGAGACGACGAAATGAGAGATCTGCCCCTGTCAAAGGTCTACCAACTGCTGGAGCCGGGACCAGTGGTTCTGCTGACAACTATCCAGAAAGGCCGGGCCAACGTGATGACGATGTCCTGGCACATGATGGTCGAGTTCGAACCGCCGCTGGTGGCTTGCATTGTGAGCGAAGCCAATTACTCCCATGCCGCGCTGCGGGCAACGAAAGAGTGCGTGATCGCCATTCCGGCGCGGAAACTGGCGACCAAGGTCGTGGGCATCGGCAATTGCAGCGGCCGGGATACAGACAAGTTCAAGAAGTTTGGCCTGACACCTCGGCCTGCCGTGCTGGTGGCTCCGCCGCTGGTGGAAGAGTGCTTTGCCAACCTGGAATGCAAGCTGGTGGACACACGGCTCGCGAACAAGTTCAATCTCTTCATTCTGGAAGTGGTAAAAGCCTGGAGCGATCCGGCGCAGAAGAACCCGAAGACGATCCACCATCACGGATTTGGCAGTTTCATTGTGGATGGCGAGCAGATCAAGCTGAAGTCGGAAAAGCCGTAGTTCGAGCGAAACCGGAAAGATGCGCGGTGGGTGAAAAAAAGAATTGTTCGATTCGCCTTTTATTCGCTATAATGCGCGCATGGCTGTCACTCGAAGGCAAAAAGAAGTTCTCGACTTTCTGGAGTCGTTTGTGGGGCGCAACGGCTACTCGCCGTCGTTTGAGGAAATTGCACGCGGGATGGGCCTGAAGAGCCTGGCGACCGTGCACAAGCACATTACCAACCTGGAAAAGAAGGGGCTGCTGGACCGGGTGCATAACCGAAGCCGGTCCATAGATCTGCTGCCACCGGGCTCACGTACCCGATCGAGCTCGCGGCTGCCACTGGCCGGGCGCATTGCCGCCGGACTGCCCGTGGAAGCGATGGAAACGCAGGAAACAATCTCACTGCACGACGTGGTGGGCAATCGCGACGTTTTTGCACTCGAAGTGCGCGGCGACTCGATGCGCGACGAGCACATCATCAGCGGGGACTACGTGCTGGTGGAACGCACACGGACCGCAAAGCAGGGCGAGATTGTGGTGGCGCTGGTGCGCGGCTCGGAGACCACGCTGAAGCGGTTCTTCCCTGAAGGTAATGTGGTGCGGTTGCAGCCATCCAACGTCGAGATGGACCCCATCTACGTTCCGGCGGCGCAGGTGGCCGTTCAGGGCCGGGTGCTGGGCCTTCTGCGCAAGTACAGATAAGCGGTCTCTGCTGCCCGTGTACCTCCGCGGCGGCGGGGGTGTGGAATCAAACACTTCGCAAGCTCGCTTGAGCCTGCAATAATTGAACCATGCGTACAGTACTGACAGCAGAAAAACTCTGGAACGACAATACCCTGATTGAACATCCCGTGGTTGTGATCGAGGACGGACGGATCACATCAATGACCGGCCTTGCAGACGCAGGAACACAAGCTCCGGGCCAGGCCCACGTGTTTGACTTCCCCGGCGCCACGCTTGCCCCGGCATTTCTCGACGTGCATTTCCACGGCGCTGCGGGACACGACGTGATGGAAGCAACGCCGGAAGCCCTCGGCATCATCAGCACTTTCCTGGCTTCGCACGGAACCGAGAACTTCCTGCCGACCACGGTAACCGCTCCCGTGGACACGACACTCCGCGCACTGGACGGGCTGGCAAAGATCATTGAGCATCCCGGCCTGATGACGGCTTACAACAACGGCAGCCGGCCCATGGCGCGGCCCATCGGAATTCATATCGAAGGGCCGTTCCTGTCCGAAGCCAAATGCGGAGTCCAGCCGAAGGAATACCTGCTGACACCGGATATCGCCATCTTCGACCGCTTTTTCGATGCCGCGCAGGGGCACCTCCGCCTGATGACGCTGGCTCCCGAACTGCCGGGAGCAGCAGAGTTAGTTGCACACGCAACCGCGCGCGGCGTGCGCGTCTCACTGGGCCACTCGAACGCAACCGCAGACGAGACCCGCGCAGCAATCGCAGCCGGAGCAGTGAACGGGACACATACGTTCAACGCGATGCGCGCCCTCAACCACCGCGAACCCGGAATTCTTGGCACTGTACTGACCACCGATTCCATCTATGCGGAATTGATTTGCGACGGCATTCATGTTGCTCCGGAGATGGTGAAGTTGTGGTACCGGGCCAAGGGGCCGAAACGCGCGATTCTGGTTACGGACGCGATGAGCGCCGCCGGCATGCCCGACGGAGAATATACCTTAGGCGGATTTGCAGTGCAGGTGGCGGGCGGCAAGGCGATGGCGCGGGGAGTTCTGGCGGGAAGCGTGCTGACTCAGGACAGAGCGCTGTCTAACTTCATGAAGTTCACGGGCGCGCCGCTCAACGAGGCGCTGCGGCTGTTGACCGTAAACCCGGCGGCCATGACAGGATTCGGCGAGCAAGCTGGATCGCTGGCCGTGGGCAAGGCTGCAAATCTGGTCGCCGTGGACGCGGCGGGTAAGCTGGTTGCGGTAATTGTGAACGGGAAAGTGGCTTAGCAGCGTTTGCTCTGAAACGAACGGCCTTGCGCTTGAAACGCAAGGCCGTTCGTTTTCAATAGACTGGAAATCTTCCTCCTGATGCGTTCCAGCGGATTCAGGGGTTGGCTATTGCGCCAGCCGTTTTGCCCGCCAGAGAGCGCCTTCGAGAGAAACGATCCCCTGTTGCCCAACCGGCATATCGGGAGCTCCGGCGTGGAGCCCGGCAAAGAACCGTTCGCGCACAATCGCCATCTTTTCGATAATGCCACCGGTCCACACCACGGGAACCTCTCCCGCAATATTGTGCTTCCTGCGGAGCTTGGAGCGTACAAGAAGAACAAAAGCCACGAGGTCATCGGCGGCCTGATGCAGAACGCCAAGGGCGACCGGATCACCAGCCTCAGCCAGTTTGTAGATGGCCGGCGCCAGAGCAGCGAAGTCTGGTCCGGGGGTGCTGTCCCCCAGGTTAACCATGTCTTCGATGGTGGGCGTGTTCCAGATTTCGCAGACTTTCTTGAGGATCTGAGTGGGTTCCTCGCGATCATGCGCGTTGAGAGCGCGGCGAACGCTGTGCAGTCCAATCCAGTAGCCAGAGCCCTCGTCGCCAAGCCGGGAGCTCCACCCGCCGGCACACTCGCGGCTGCCGTCCGCAGCCCTGCCAATGGTATTGGAACCGGTTCCGGCGATCTGCAGGATTCCAGGACCGCCTTGGAAGGCCGCGTCAAGGGCGATAACCTCGTCGCCGACAACCTCAGAGCGTTCTACACCAAAGTCATTAAAAACATCAGTAATCCATTCGGAGACACCAGGCAGAGAGGCGCTTGCCACGCCGCACGAGGCGGCATGCACGCGAGTTACATCTGCCTGCGCGTATACATCTTTCAGAAGGGCACGCAAGTTCTTTTCCGCGGCTTCCGCACCAACCCGCAACCTCTTGATTGAACCCCCTTCGGCATGAGCCAAAACGCGTTCACCCTCAAGGATTGAGGCGCGAGTACGGGTGCCACCGCCGTCTATTCCCAACACAACTTTCATTCGCTACAGCTCCTTCATCTTTTGGCTATTTCTCCGCCATCACGGAGGGTTCTGGCCTACACATTCAGGCTACCGTCGGTTCTGGACACAGCAGAGGAGCAAGCCATGGGGACAAGTTAACGTTATCAAGCAGTACTACTGTTATTTATCAACTATATCCGGTCCAACGGCAAAAATGCTTGCTTTCACCTGGAGAGTCTGCTGAAAAAGCGCCATTAAAGCTTGACGGGGCTGTGCCATCAAGCAAAACCCGCGCTGCATCCTACGGCGTTACACGATGGAGTGCTTCATCCAGTCTCTGGAGCCATGGAAACGACAAGATGCTGAGGCAATTTTTGCTGCTTCTCGCAAAGACTCAACAAATCCGAAGCCAGTGGAAGCGAAAGAGCAGAAGGCACCGTGAAAGATGTCTCCGGCGCCCATTGTGTCCACGGCCTGAACCTCGGGAACCGGCACGACACCAGACGCGGAACCGGAGACATACAGCACCGGCTCAGCTCCACGAGTAACGGCAATGCGGGTTACGCCGCAGTTTTTCAGATAGGAGAAGACGTCCTCTGCCGTTGCGCACCCAGGAGGCAGGAAATCCGCCGAGCAAATGGCGATGTCGACGCTCTGGAGCAGTTCGCTGGTTCCCTGTTTCCAGCTTCCCGCATCGAGCACAACCGGTGTTCCGCAAGCCTGCGCCGTGCGAGCCCAAGCCTGACATGCCTGCATGTAATGGCCATCAACCAGAACCATGCCGGCCTGCTCACAAAGCTCGAAATCCACCACGGCGGGAGGAACCGGCACACGCGTTGCGTTGGCGGAAACGACATTGCGCCTGCCAGCGCTGTCAACGGAAACCGAAGAGATGACCGGTACCTGATCGAAAGCTGGATTCAGGTCGATGAGCTGGACCGAATAGTTGCGAAGCTCCTGTTTGACCGCGCCGGTCAATGGATGGCAGCCAACAGCCGTGACAAGAACTGACTTGCCACCGAGGTGAGCGAAAGCGATGGAAGCATTCGTGGCCGGTCCGCCAACGAAGGCGTCCTGACCGTGCGCGGCGACTTTTGAATTTGCCGTTGGGAACTCATTGACGCCATAGACGACATCGATTGTCGAGAGTCCCACAAAAATGCCGTGCGCCACCGCTCACCCTTTCCGCTCAGAACCTAGTTTCTGCTGCGCATCTTGGAGAGCAGATTGAGAATTTCGATGTAGAGCCAGACCAGAGTGACCATGATGCCGAAGGCACCGTACCACTCCATGTATTTGGGAGCGCCGTACTGCACGCCCTGCTCGATAAAGTCGAAGTCGAGGACCAAATTGAGGGCGGCGATGGCGACAACGAAGAGCGAGAAGGCGATGCTGATGGTGCCGGATCCATTGACGGCGAGGAAGCGGACGCCGAAAAAGCCGAGCAGCATCTGGAGAAGGTAGAAGATCATGATGCCGCCAGTGGCGGCGACGATGCCGAGGCGGAACTTCTGCGTGACCTTGATGACGCCTGAACTGTAAGCCAGCAGGAGCACGAAGAGTGTGCCGAAGGTAAGGCTCACGGCCTCAAAGGCTATGCCGGGATAGCGCATGTCAATAAACGCCGAAATGCCGCCGAGGAAGAGGCCCTCCAGCAGCGCATAAATAGGTGCCGTGATCGGAGACCACTCCTTTTTGAAGCAGGTGACCATGGCGCAGATGAAGCCGCCGAAGACACCGAGCAAGAGAAGGCCTGCAACGTCGGACGGATCGTGCGACTGCATGAAGGTACGCCAGGTCCAGGTGGCCGTGGCCAAGGCGCAGAGAAGAAGAATGCCGGTCCTGTTGACTGTGCCGCTGAGGGTCATACGAGCCGTGGCGTCAATGACGCCGCCGTACTGGCTATCGGAAAGATTGCGGAAGGTATTGGCGCCAAGAGCGGGATTGGAAGTCTTCATCAGGGGCATGCGATTTTTCTCCGTGGTACAAAAACCGGGCATAATATGCGCCGGGGTTGAAGCTGGAATGACAGATTTGATTCTAAATCGTGAGGGGAGGCTGCGAGATTTACTGGCGCGCGTCGAAGCAGGCTGCGCCCTCCACCGTTGCAGCCATGTGGTAAGGTTCGAACCGTGAACAATGAGGCGCAGAGAAAGACAGGCAAAGCGGCAAAGAAGAAACGGCGCCTGCTGCCTGGGCTGGCGGTTGGGGACGGGTTCATGCGGCATCCGTTCGATGTGAAGTTTGGTGTGCGAACCAGCGGGCTGATTGCGGGGCGGAATCTCAAGAACGGGCACCGGAATGACCGATATGCGACGGCTTACTACGGAGTTGCCCCGTCAATATTCAAAGAGATGCTGGCGCGGTGGCGGCGGTCAAAACCGGCGGGAGCACTCGACGAGTTCACGTTTGTGGATATGGGAGCAGGGATGGGGCGAGCCGTGCTGCTGGCCGCCGAGTTCCCTTTCCGCGCTGTGGTGGGGGTGGAACTGAATCCAACGCTGGCGCGGATTGGACGACAGAATATGGCGCTGTGGCAGGCGGCGGGACGAGCGCAGGCTCCGATGCGGATGATGTGCCGGGATGCGGTGGAGTTCAAGTTGCCGGAGGGGCCGTGCGTGGTGTTTATGTTCAATCCCTTCGGAGCGCCGGTGATGCGGAGGCTGCTGAAGAACTGGAGCCAGAGCTTTGCTGGGCGCGAGGGGCGGCTGGACATTCTCTATGTGAACAACGAGCAGGAGAAAGTGCTGGCAGCACAGGCGGGCTTCAAACGGCTGTTTGCGGGAGAGGTAAGGCGGTCGCGGGCGGATGCGGTGGCCGACCTCAGGATTCTGAACAACCAGCCGGACGGGGAATATGCCGCAACGAATTGGGAAGACTGCTCGATTTTTCGGTGGATGGGAAGCGCAGAAGGCAGAGATCAGGGGCCAGAGATCAGGAGGCCAGAGACAGGAAATGGGCGCAACGGTTGACGAAAGTGCGGTGGAGCGGAAAAGCTTGTAGAACACAAGAACACTTACCGTCCGGCGGGTTGAAAAGGTTGCACGGCAAAGGGAGCACAAACTTGACTGAATCGCATCTGGTATTGGGAATTGGCGAGCTGCTGTGGGACCTGCTGCCTGAGGGGCCGAGACTGGGCGGCGCACCGGCGAATTTTGCAGTGATGGCGGGGCGGCTGGGCAATCATGCCGCGATCCTGAGCCGGATTGGACGGGATGAGCTGGGACGGCAGGCTGTGGAACGGCTGGACCCGATGCCGGTGGACACGAGTTGCCTGGAAGTGGACACGAAGCACGAAACCGGGCGGGTAACAGTGAGCTTTGCCGGAGGCGAGCCGCATTACACGATTCACGAGCCGGCGGCTTGGGATTTCCTGGAACTTACGGACGACTGGGTGCAGCAGGCAGAGCGTGCGGACGCAATCTGCTTCGGCTCGCTGGCGCAGCGGGGCGCGGAGGCACGGCAGACGATTCAAACGCTGGCGGCGCAGACACAGGCCAAGTGCATACGGGTGTTCGACGTGAACCTGCGGGCTCCGTACTACTCGGGCGAGGTGATTCAGGAGTCGCTGGAGCTGGCGACGGCGGTCAAGATGAACAACGACGAGTTGCCACAGGTGCTGAGCCTGCTGGGGCTGACGCGGAACGAAGAGGCGGACGGAGAACTCCTCAGGCGGGGCGCGGAAAGGCTGCTGGAGGAGTTCCCGGCGCTGGAACTGGTGGCCATAACAAAAGGCAGCCATGGCAGCCTGCTGGTAAATCGCGAGGAGTGGAACGAGCACCCGGGATTTCCCGTGAAGATGGCCGACCCGATCGGGGCTGGGGATGCGTTTACCGCGGCGTTGACGCACTACATGCTGCGCGGAGCGGACCTGGCCACGCTGAACGAGGCGGGAAACCGGTGGGGCGGATGGGTGGCCTCACAGTCGGGCGCAATGCCCGCATTGCCGGAAAAAGTACGCGCCGAAATTGCCGCTGCGATCGAAAGATAAGCGGAAATGGTGGGCGAGACTGCGCACAGGGAGAAAGCGATTTTTCAGGAAACGTTTTCCAGTTGTCAGAGGCAGAGGCGCGGGGTTAATATGACGTGGTTATGAAGAAGACCTCTTTCGTGCTCGTAGTTGCGGCAGCTCTTGCGCTGCCTCTGAGTCTGACCGGTCAGGCTCCCACGCTCACCATTCAGGCAGATCACCCGACGGCCAAGGTCAGTCCGATGCTGTATGGGCTGATGACCGAGGAGATCAACTTTTCGTATGACGGTGGATTGTACGGAGAGCTGGTGCGCGACCGCGTGCCGGGACGAGGCTGGGGAGGACTGACGCACTGGCCAATGGCGGCGCGGGGAAACTCCGCCGTGAACATTTCGCTCGACGGGAAAACGGGACCGAGCGCAGCACTGACGCACAGCCTGAAAGTAAGCGTGACGGCAGCGACGGAAGCCGAGCCGGCGGGCGTGCAGAATGACGGATTCTGGGGAATCCCGGTGCGGCCGCGTACGGTGTACAGCGGGTCGTTCTATGCAAAAACGGACAACGCCGGAATTCCGGTGACGGTGAGCCTGCAGAACGACCAGACGGACGTAACTGCGGCCACGACAACAGTGACGGGGCTGACGGGTGAGTGGAAACAGTACACGTTCACGCTGAAGACTGGGGATGTGCCGGTGTCAGCGAACAATCACCTGCTGCTGACGATGACGCGGCCCGCGACGGTTTGGTTCGACCTGGTTTCGCTGTTTCCGCCGACGTATCAGGGACGGCCGAATGGCAACCGCATCGACCTGATGGAGAAACTGGCGGCTATGCATCCGAAGTTTCTGCGCCTGCCGGGCGGAAACTACCTGGAGGGCGACCATATTGCCGATCGGTTCGACTGGAAAAAGACGATCGGCCCGTGGGTGGACAGGCCTACGCATCCAAGCCCATGGAATTATCGTTCATCGGATGGCATGGGGCTGTTGGAGTTTCTGGAGTGGTGCGAGGACTTGAAGATGGAGCCCGTGCTGGCGGTGTATGCCGGCTACTCGCTGCAACAGGAGCATGTGGAACCGGGGCCGGCGCTTGAACCGTATGTGCAGGATGCGCTGGACGAGATTGAGTACGTAACCGGCGGAACGGATACGAAGTGGGGCGCCGAGCGCGCCAAGAATGGGCATGCAGCGGCCTTTCCGCTGCACTACGTGGAAGTCGGCAACGAGGACGAATTCGACAGGTCGAAGTCGTACGACGGCCGGTTCGCGCAGTTCTTCAAGGCGATCAAGCAGCGGTATCCGAATCTGCAGGTGATTGCGACCGCGCCAGTGAAGAGCGTGACGCCGGACGTGGTGGACGATCACTTTTACATGTCCGCCGAAAAATCATTTGCCGAGGCGCACCACTACGACAAGACCGACCGCAACGGACCGAAAATCTTTGTGGGCGAGTGGGCAACGCGAGAAGGCGATCCGACACCCAACCTGCAAGCAGCGCTTGGCGATGCGGCGTGGATGACCGGCATGGAACGGAACAGCGACCTGATCATCATGTCCAGCTATGCTCCGCTGTTTGTGAACGTGAACGCGGGCGGAATGCAGTGGGCAACAGACCTGATCGGGTATGACGCGCTGACGAGCTACGGATCACCAAGCTATTGGGCACAGGTGATGTTCGCCGGCCACGTGGGAACCGAAGTGGTAAGCAGCACGCTTGAGAACAGCGGAACGAAAGTGTATGCATCCGTAACGCGCGATGAGAAGCAGCGGAAGCTGTTCGTGAAGGTGGTGAACGCAACGTCGAACGCGCAGCCGCTGGCCATCCAGGTCAAGGGAGCGGGCAAGGTTACAGGACAAGTGAAGCGGATTACGCTGAGCGGGAAGACGCCGAATGCGACCAACAGCATTGCGCAACCCAATGTGCTCGTGCCGGTAGAACACACGATTGCGGTGGCGGGCGAGAAGTTTGAACAGAACTTTGCGCCCTACTCAATCAACGTTCTGGAAATGAGTTACTAAGGTGGTTCACGCTTCATTTCATTGCGGCATCCCGGCAGTGTGCCGGGATGCCGTTTTCGTATAAGCGCACTTCTGATTTGCTCCGAACATCTGCGGCGGACTGCAGAAAGTTTGCTTGGAACGGCAGGAAACCGCGCGATTGAGCTTTCAGGCTGCAAGCGGAAAAGCAGCAGACAGGCGGCAACCCTAGTAAAGTGGAAACATTGTGATTATCAACTTTGCCAGACGCGCGCACGATCACAACTGGGAACTGGACCCGATAACCCGCTCCCTGCTGGACACGGATTTCTACAAGCTGTTGATGCTTCAGTTCATCTGGAAGCAGTTTCCAAAGACCCACGTGTCGTTCACGCTGCTCAACCGTACGCCCTCGATGCGGCTGGGCGAGATTGTAGACATCGATCAACTGCGGGAACAACTGGAAGCAACGCGGAGGTTGCGCTTCCACAAGTCCGAACTGATCTGGTTGGCAGGTAACACGTTCTACGGGCGAAGGGGAATATTCGAGCCCGCTTTTCTGGAGTGGCTGGAGCACGATTTCCGGCTTTCGGACTTCGACTTGTCGGTTGAGGACGGACAACTGTCGCTGAGTTTCAGCGGTCTGTGGGCAGAGACGACACTGTGGGAAATCTACGCGCTTTCCGCCATCGACGAGCTGAAGACGCGCGCCAGCCTGAAACATCTGAGCGAACTGGAACTGGACATCATGTATGCGCGGGCCAAGACGCGGCTATGGAAAAAGATGGCGCAACTGCGCGGAGTTCCGAACCTGAACGTAAGCGACTTTGGCACCAGGCGGCGCCACAGCTTCCTGTGGCATGAGTACGTGGTGAAGGCGATGAGCGACGTGCTGGGCGCCGCGTTTACGGGCAGCTCGAATACGTATCTTGCCTACAAGCATGACCTGGAAGCGATCGGCACCAACGCGCACGAACTGCCCATGGCGCTGGCAGCACTGGCGACAAACGACGACGAGCTAAGGTCGGCGCAATACCGCCTGCCGGAGTTATGGCAACAGAGTTATCAGAGCGAGTTGCTGATTCTGCTTCCGGACACGTTCGGAACAACGCAATTCCTGGAAGGCGCACCGGATTGGGTAGCGGACTGGAAGGGACAGCGCGTGGACAGCAAAAATCCCTACGTGGCGGGAGACGAGTACATTGCATGGCTGGAGCGGCGAGGGCGCGACCCGCGCCAAAAGCTGCTGATTGCCTCCGACGCGCTGGATGTGGACCAGATACTGGGACTTCACGCGTATTTCAACGGGAGGCTTCTGAATGGAGCCACGCCCGAGGATTTCAAGAACGCGAGTGACTTTCTGGATGAGAAGAAATGGCTTGCGGAACGCCGCATACGGTTCAGCGCGGGATGGGGCACTCTGCTGACCAACGACTTTCGCGATTGCAATCCGCAGGGAGATGAAAGCTTCGATCCTGTAA
>Ga0224528_1001987_pt1 | contig 12381 bp, 10 predicted proteins | sample CBST25metaG_2_FD_179888 | JGI IMG/M metagenome (GOLD analysis project Ga0224528, IMG submission 179888) | Peat soil microbial communities from Stordalen Mire, Sweden - C.B.S.T25 | ecosystem: Environmental > Terrestrial > Soil > Wetlands > Peat | place: Sweden: Norrbotten County, Stordalen Mire...
CGTCGCCCCCCACGCGGGGGGCGTGGATTGAAACCCATCTGGATTGCAATCATATGGGCTGTCGCGCGTCGCCCCCCACGCGGGGGGCGTGGATTGAAACCCATCTGGATTGCAATCATATGGGCTGTCGCGCGTCGCCCCCCACGCGGGGGGCGTGGATTGAAACCAGGAGGAAAACTCATGAAACTCCGTGAACTCCGTCGCCCCCCACGCGGGGGGCGTGGATTGAAACATGAAGTCCGGTGCGCTCATCACCATCCCCAAGGACGTCGCCCCCCACGCGGGGGGCGTGGATTGAAACACGGCAGCCGCCAGCGGAGTTCCAAAAATTCCGCGTCGCCCCCCACGCGGGGGGCGTGGATTGAAACTCAACCACGCGGTAACCCTGCCACCAATTGGTGACGTCGCCCCCCACGCGGGGGGCGTGGATTGAAACGATTCCGAATGTATCGTTTGTGATCCAGGGTAAGTCGCCCCCCACGCGGGGGGCGTGGATTGAAACGACGGTAGGGACTCGGATACTTAGTAGCCCACGGGTCGCCCCCCACGCGGGGGGCGTGGATTGAAACTTAACCTTGGGGAGTTTGCTCACGAACTTGTGCTCGTCGCCCCCCACGCGGGGGGCGTGGATTGAAACTAAGCACTGGACGCACATTCTGGCGTTAGGTGAAGTCGCCCCCCACGCGGGGGGCGTGGATTGAAACGAGATGGCCTCCACGGTGAACCTCGCGCCGGGCCGGTCGCCCCCCACGCGGGGGGCGTGGATTGAAACATTTATCACATCGTTGGAATCGTGAGGCACTGATGTCGCCCCCCACGCGGGGGGCGTGGATTGAAACCGCCACTATGACTACACTGGCAGGGGTAGTCGCGTCGCCCCCCACGCGGGGGGCGTGGATTGAAACGGACAGGGCCGCGTGCTCACCGCGCAGGATGCCGGTCGCCCCCCACGCGGGGGGCGTGGATTGAAACCAGGAGGAAAACTCATGAAACTCCGTGAACATCCACGCCCCCCACGCGGGGGGCGTGGATTGAAACAAACCAAGGCTGAGGGCGGCGCATCCACTCCGGAGGTCGCCCCCCACGCGGGGGGCGTGGATTGAAACCAAGGTGTGCACGCCGAATCCGGCGGTGCTGGCGTCGCCCCCCACGCGGGGGGCGTGGATTGAAACGGCCGTGGGCGTGGCCATCATGGTAATGGGGATTGAGTCGCCCCCCACGCGGGGGGCGTGGATTGAAACCCAAGTCCATCGAGCGCAAGAAGCAGCGCGGCGACGTCGCCCCCCCACGCGGGGGGCGTGGATTGAAACAGGACTTCCGGCGCAACGTTCTTGCTCAGAGCCTGTCGCCCCCCACGCGGGGGGCGTGGATTGAAACAACTCATGGCCACCATCACCCATGACATCGGCGCGGTCGCCCCCCACGCGGGGGGCGTGGATTGAAACCACGAGGGATGGGTAGGAAACCCGGCCAACTTGCGCGTCGCCCCCCACGCGGGGGGCGTGGATTGAAACGCTGAGGGCCAAACGCGGACCTCTCAAAAAGAAGCACTGAACCCCAGGAAATCCTCAAAGGGTGTACTTTTGGGTGTATTAATCTGGTGCGAATTTATATCTGCTTCATTTTACGCATTTTATGCTTTGGTTCGAATCCCTCGCTCCCAAGAACGTCCAATGATATCCAATAAAAGACGTAAAGCCTGGCAAATGCTAGGCTTTACGTCTTTCTGCGTACAGATGCATCCAAATGCAGCCGTGTTCTGGTGGGTATATTTCTGGGTGTATTCGGTTTTTGAAGTGGGTGTACTGTTCCTGGACGAGGAGGAATGGGTATGGCCGGACCGACCGATACGGAGATCAAAAGAGCTAAGGCGGCGGAAAAAGCCTACAGCATGGGCGATGGAGGCGGACTTTACCTCCGGGTTAGAGCATTTTTCCTGATGGTATAGAGGAAGAAAAAATCCCTCAGGGGCTAAGGCCCCGCCGATTTTGCGGCCTTTGCGGCACGGCTGAAGCCGTGCCCTTTCAAAACCCCTCTATACATACGAGTGAAATGCTCTAAGCCTACCGGCCGGATGCTCTGGCGCTGGCCCGAGAACGCCATGCCGAGGCTCGCAAGCTGCCGGCGACAGGCGTTGATGGGAAGCAGCAGGGTAAGGTAACGGCTCGGGTTGTTCATCTGGCCGCCGCCCAGGGGCACACAAACAGATTCTTCTTCAATCACATGCGGTCGTACATCATCCAGCCCATAAAGGCATGCTTGGGCCTGCCGTTCAACCTGCTCATGCAGTTCACTTCGTCGGAGTAAGTGGAACTCGATCCCATCTCCGGGGAGTTGCCTTTGGGGTCGCACGCTCCGCTGGAAGCGCCACCGCCGTATTCACAGCCAAGATCGCCGGTAATGGTGAATGCCGCTTTGTCAAAGAATGCCTTGGGCTTGTCGTAATACTTGACCTGGACGCTGTGGTCGGCATGGATGCGCGAGTGGCCTGGGAAACGTGCGACGAAATGCCGGTCTTGTTAGTATCCGCTGTTGTGCGTTGGCCGTGACAAGCAATCTGCACTGCAAAGATGCAGACCGCAAATCCTGTTCCGATGGAAGTTCTGAACTTATTCTTTATGGGTACGTGACCTCCGCGACGCTTGACGCCGCCGGGCTACAGCGGTTCTCCAATTGCTATACGCCGAAACCACTGCGGCCGAGTGGCTTTTTCACCAAGAAAAAGCCACCTTGCACGAACTGGATCAGTGCACACTCATTGGAGAACCGCTCTAAGAAGCGCTGGCTCTTACTGAGCAGTGACTGGTTTTAGTGTTCCGCCATTCATTCCAATTATTGATCCAGCCCCAAAGAATTGCATCACCCAAGAGCTGTCATCCTGAGCGAAAGCGAAGGATCTGCAGTTGCTTTTGCTCTGTTCCGTTTCAACCCAATCGGGCCGGATCAATAATTGCGAAGCGGCATAAAGAAGTCGCGAGAAAATGCATGGAAAATCGATAAGATCTGCTAACACTGCTTGTTATGATACACACGATTCCTGGGGCCGTTTTCCCGCTAAGTGGCAGGGCCCATGGTTTTTGAGTATGTCACCAACGATTTTCCGAGTAATCATTGATTAGCATGAGGATCGCATGGCGAGTTTCACAAGAATGCGGAGTGATTGTTGGTGGATTTCGATGAGCGCAGACTTTCTGCGAAGGCGCACACTTTCCGCCGATGGAGGCCGATCTGGCGCGTGCTTAACATGGGTTGTTGCTTTCGCAGGCCGTTGCGCCATGATGCGCTACTGCGCTAACCGACCATGCGCAAGTGCTGCGACCGGGCAACGTGACGGCAAGTGGCTCAGGCGCTGGGAGCCACTCACGGATAAAGTAAGGCGAGTGCAGCGGCATCCGCTTGAGACAGTTGCGGCGACATTCGCGGCAGGCATTGCGGTTGGAACAGCGATCGGTTGGATGTTGAGGAAAAGCAATCCATGCTGCAAAGCAGATGCGCGCGAAAAGGGGCTAGGAGTCTTGATGCTCTTCGCAGAACGGCACTCGGTCGTAGATCGCGACATCATCCCTGTGTTCAACGCGAGCCGTCAATAATGTGTGCAATTGTGAACTTCGCATGCATGTGTGGGCTGTTTAAGATTGCTCGGTGATCAGTCCGGTTGTTGAAATAGAAACTCTTACCCGCCGCTTCGGTACGTTCACGGCGGTTGACTCTCTAACTCTGACGGCCAATGCCGGTGAGGTGTTCGGCTTGCTTGGCTCCAACGGGGCCGGTAAGAGCACCACGATCAAGATGCTCACCACCCTCTTGCCGCCGTCCTCGGGCGAGGCGCGCGTGGGCGGGTTCTCCATCACCACGCGGCCGGTGGAGGTTCGCCGTGTGATCGGCTATGTGCCGCAAGCGGTTTCGGTGGACGGTTCGCTCACCGGCTACGAGAACCTGCTCATCTTCGCCAAGCTCTACGACATTCCGCATAAAGAACAAACGGAGCGCATCCGCGCGCAGCTGGAGTTTGTGGGCCTGACCGCCGACGCTGGCCGCTTGGTAGGGCAATACTCCGGCGGGATGGTCCGCCGTCTGGAGATCGCCCAGGCCACGCTGCATCGTCCGCGAGTGCTCTTCCTCGACGAGCCGACCGTCGGGCTGGATCCGATTGCGCGCGACGCGGTTTGGAAACATCTCATCGATCTGCGGAACAACTACGGCACTACGCTATTCCTGACTACACATTATTTGGAAGATGCAGAGAGCCATTGCGATCGCATCGCGATCATGCACATGGGCAAACTGGCTGCGCTTGGCACCTTGAAGGAACTCGAAGCCTCGCTGGGCGCCGGCACCCACACGCTGGATGAGGTCTTTGTGCATTATGCCGGCACTACCCTCGATTCTGGTGGATCCTTCCGCGACGTATCAGCCGAACGGACTACGGAACAGCGGCTTGGTTAGCCCCATTTTATGAGTAATACATTCATACCCGCGTTGACCGGCTTCGTCTTCAAGACGTTCGTGATCACCGAATTCGAATTGCGCAAGCTGCGCCACGACTTTACAGAACTCATCACCCGCGCCCTTCAGCCCGCACTCTGGCTGCTCATCTTCGGGCAGGTGTTTGCACGCAGCGGCATGATGCACACGGGGAACATCCCCTATCTGGACTTCATTGCTCCTGGTATCCTGGCGCAAAGCGTTCTCTTTGTGGCCATTTTTTACGGAATCAACGTCATCTGGGAACGCGATCTCGGCATCGTACAGAAGTTCCTCGTCAGTCCAACTCCGCGCTCCGCTCTGGTGCTCGGCAAAGGCTTCTCAGCCGGTATCCGGACACTCTCGCAGCTTATTGTCGTGTACGGTCTCTCCATTCTGCTCGGAGTCAAGCTGAATTGGAGTCCGCTGGCGCTCATCAATGTGTTGGCTATCGTTATTCTTGCGGCCACACTGTTCTCGACATTCTCGCTGGTCATCGCCTGCATCGTGAAGACGCGCGAGCGCTTCATGGGCGTCGGTCAAGTGCTTACCATGCCGCTGTTCTTTGCCAGCAACGCGATCTATCCCACCTCTATCATGCCCGCCTGGCTCAAGGTCATTTCCCATCTGAATCCATTAACCTATGTTGTCGATGCCCTGCGCACTTCAATGCTGGCCAGCAGCCCGAGCAGCTTTGGTATGGGTCTCGACTATGCGGTCATCCTGGTCACCACGGTCATTCTGGTCTTGATCGGCGCGCGCTTGTATCCACAGTTGGGAGTGTAGTGCCTGGTCCGAAAGGTAACGAAGAGATGGCAACGCCTGATACGAACCACGCGGTGGAGAAGACCCCAGTAGAGGCGAGTTCCGGAACATCCGGCGTCGCAGAGACTCTGCCGTCACCTGAGGCTTCTCCGATTCTCGCGAAGGCAAAGGAACATAACATCCGCGTTTCCCCGGCTGTTCTCGATGCGGCAGCGAAGGAAGGCGATGAACTGCTTCAGTCCTTGCGCACTGCTCCCGAGGGCCTGACGCAAGCCGAGGCCGAAGAGCGAACGCGCACGTCAGGTCCGAATGAGGTGGCGCAGGAACGGCGGCGCGGCTGGTTTATCCGCCTCTTGATCATCCTGCGTAATCCACTGGTTATTCTGCTGGCAATCCTCTCGTCGATTTCCTTTGCCACCGGCGATGCGCGCGCCGGAAGCGTCATGGCGGGCATGGTGGTGCTCAGCGTGGTGCTCCGTTTTGTGCAAGAGGCCCGTGCGGACTCTGCGGCGGCAAAGCTCAAAGCCATGATCCACGTTACCGCTACGGTGGTTCGGGATGGCAAGGCCCGCGAGCTTCCACTGCGCGACCTGGTTCCGGGAGACATTATCAATCTCTCCGCCGGCGACATGATTCCGGGCGATGTGCGCGTGATCGCAGCGAAAGATCTATTCGTCAGCCAGGGAACGCTCACCGGCGAGTCGCTTCCTGTGGAGAAGTTTCACGACGCCGATCCCAAGCCTGTGAACTCGCCGGTTGAACTCAAGAACATATGCTTCATGGGCACGAGCGTTCAGAGCGGTACGGCGACCGCAGTCATCGTCGTAACAGGAGTTCACACCTATCTAGGCACAATGGCGAGTTCCATCACGGAGGAGGAGCCGCCGACAAGTTTCGACAAGGGCCTGAGCCGTTTCACATGGCTCATGATTCAGATCATGGCCGTCATGGTGCCTTTGGTGTTCGTGATCAACGGTTTCACCAAGCACGATTGGAGAGGCGCCTTTTTCTTCGCGATGGCCGTGGCCGTGGGGCTGACTCCGGAGATGCTGCCGATGATTGTTTCGGTCTGCCTCTCCAAGGGCGCGCTTGCCATGAGCCGCAAGAAGGTGATCGTCAAGCGCCTCAACTCCATCCAGAACTTCGGTGGCATGGACGTGCTCTGCGCCGACAAGACCGGCACGCTGACTGAAGATCGGGTTGTCATTGAGCGGCATTGCAATGTCGCGGGACGCGAAACGGATGAAGTGCTTCTCGATGGCTACCTCATTAGCCACTTCCAGACCGGCCTCAAGAACCTGTTGGACACGGCGATCCTCAATAGTACGGATTTTCATCAGAAGGATTTGGTCGAGAAGTTCAAGAAGCTGGACGAGATTCCCTTCGACTTCACGCGGCGCATGATGTCGGTGCTCGTCGAGACTCCGGAAGGCAAGGCCATTCTCCTGACCAAAGGCGCTCCGGAAGAGATTTTTCGTCAATGCTCTCAATTCGAGTTGGATGGAAAATTCTCACCCATGGACCCCGTCCTGATGAAGGGGTTGAAGGACGAATACGCGAGCCTGAGCAATGATGGGTTCCGTGTTCTGGCTGTGGCCATCAAGGAACTGCCGGGAAAACAGGCCTGCTCCAAGGACGACGAACACGATCTCATTCTGAAAGGGTACGTCGCATTTCTCGATCCGCCCAAGCGTACCGCCGCAAGTGCAATCGAAGCGCTGCACAAACATGGTGTGGCCGTGAAGATTCTCACCGGCGACAACGACCTGATTAGCCGCAAGGTGTGCAGTGAGGTGGGACTCGCCGCCGACCCGATGTTGCTGGGTGACGACGTGGAGAAAATGTCGGACGCCGAACTGGCTGAGGCAGCTGAAAAAACAACCCTTTTCGCCCGCCTCTCTCCGGCCCACAAGCAGCGCATTGTGCGCGCCTTGCGCGGCAAGGGACACGTTGTCGGATTCATGGGAGACGGAATCAACGATTCTCCCGCGTTGCGCGCCGCGGACATTGGCATCTCTGTCGATACTGCCGCCGACATTGCCAAGGAGTCGGCGGACCTGATTCTGCTGGAGAAGGACCTCATGGTGCTGGATGGGGGCGTCATCGAGGGGAGAAAAGTCTTTGCCAATATTCTCAAGTACATCCGAATGGGAGCAAGTTCCAACTTTGGAAACATGTTCAGCGTGCTGGGTGCGAGTGCCTTTCTTCCTTTCCTTCCCATGGCCCCTATTCAGATTTTGACCAACAACATGCTCTACGACTTCTCCCAGGTTCCCATACCCAACGATGCAGTGGACGACGAACAGGTGGCACGGCCTCGGCCCTGGAATATCGACGAAATACGCCGTTTCATTCTCTGCGTAGGCCCCATCAGCTCGATCTTCGACTACTCGACTTTCTTCGTGATGCTCTGGGTCTTCAAGTGCTGGGACCCATCGCGCGCTTCCGTGTTTCAGACCGGCTGGTTCGTGGAATCGATTATCACGCAGACACTTGTCATCCACATCATTCGCACCAATAAAATCCCCTTCTTTCAAAGCCGTGCGAGTTGGCCGCTGATTATTACGACGCTGGCCATCATGGCATTCGGAGCGTGGCTGCCGTATTCGCCCCTGGCCTCTTCGCTGGGCCTCACCCACTTGCCGGGGATGTACTGGCCGATCCTGCTGGTCACCGTCCTTGCCTACGCGGGGCTGACGCAAGGAGTTAAAGTCTGGTTGCTGCGGATGAAGTGGATCTAGACGAAAGCAAGTTGCCGCCAGAGTTCTCTGAATCGAGGTTGTATGAGAAGGCATTTCGGAATGAAGGAACAACATCATACCGAGCGGTTTGGCTGGCTTCGTGCAGCGGTCCTGGGCGCGAATGACGGCATCCTGTCAACATCCAGCCTGGTGCTGGGTGTTGCGGCAGCGCATGGAACTCACAACAGCATCCTGGTCGCAGGAACAGCCGGCCTGGTGGCTGGAGCCATGTCCATGGCTGCCGGGGAATATGTCTCCGTCCATTCCCAGGCGGACACTGAAGGTGCTGAACTGGCTCTCGAGCGTACGGAAATCAAACAGGACAACAAGGGAGAACACAAGGAACTGGCGGCAATTTACGAGGCTCGTGGACTTGATGCCGCGCTCGCCAAACAGGTGGCCCAGCAACTGATGGCTCATGATGCATTGGGGGCACATGCGCTCGATGAACTCGGGATCTCCGATACGTCCCGCGCACGCCCCATTCAAGCCGCGTTGGCTTCAGCCGCCAGCTTTGCGGTCGGAGCATTGATGCCCCTCATGGTCACAGCAATTTCGCCGGTGGCGGCATTGATCCCACTCGTTTCCGGATCTTCGCTGGCGCTGCTCGCGCTTCTGGGCGCACTGTCCGCACGCGCGGGGGGAGCAAAAGTGATGGTAGGCGCACTACGCGTCACGTTCTGGGGTGGGTTGGCCATGGCGGTCACTGCGGCTATCGGATGGCTATTTGGAGCAGTGGTGTGAAGGGCGCCAAGCTTCGCGGCTATCCGTTTTGAAACCGGAGTTATCTCTTGATTTCTGAACGTGCGCATCTTCCATTCGTCTGGAACATCTTAAACAGCAGGACATTTGTCATCGAGGACTCATACTATGGCTTCTTTGTTGGACCGCATTCAGATCGGCGACATCAGTCTGCCGAATCGGGTTATCATGGCCCCTCTCACGCGTCTGCGCGGCACGCCTGACCACATTCCCACGCAACTCATGGTCGATTACTACACACAGCGAGCCAGCGCCGGCCTGATCATCTCCGAGGGCATTCCAGTTGTGCCGCAGGGCGTTGGCTACGCAAACGTACCTGGACTCTGGTCGCCACAGCAAGTCGGCGCCTGGAAGCTGGTGACCAGCGCTGTGCACAATGCAGGAGGCCGCATCTTTGCACAGATATGGCATGTCGGTCGCATCTCGGACCCGCGCTTTCTGGAAGGTCATCTTCCGGTTGCGCCCAGCGCAATCCAGCCTGCCGGCCACGTTAGCCTGGTGCGCCCCGTCTCGGAGTATGTAACGCCGCGTGCGCTGGCAACGTCCGAGATTCCAGGCATCGTCGAGGGATTCCGCAAGGGAGCGGAGAACGCGAAACTCGCGGGCTTTGACGGCGTGGAGATACACGGAGCCAATGGCTACCTGATAGATCAGTTTTTGCAAGACGGTTCCAACCATCGCACCGACGAATACGGCGGATCGATTGAAAACCGCGCCCGGCTCATGCTTGAAGTTGCCGATGCAGCGATCTCCGTCTGGGGAGCCAAACGCGTGGGCATGCACCTGGCGCCACGTGGCGATAGCCAGGATATGCATGACTCAAACCCGGCAGCCACCTTTGGCTACGTGGCGCGTGAGCTCGGCAAACGTGGGCTCGCCTTTCTGTTGGCGCGCGAGTATTTCGGCCCCGACCGATTGGGTCCGCAACTCAAGAAGCAGTTTGGCGGCGTCTACATCGTGAATGAAAAATATACCCTCGTACAGGCCGAGCAGGTTATCCAGGACGGTGAGGCGGATGCAGTGGCTTTTGGCCAACTCTTTATCGCCAACCCCGATTTGCCTGCACGCTTTGCCAACCATGCTTCGCTCACCGCGCCGGACTCCAGCACTTTTTTTACGCCGGGCCCTCATGGCTATACCGACTATGCCAAACTGAGCGCGTAACGAAAGCCCCCATGGCCTTCTTGGAAAGTGAGTCGAGCAGATTCACCTTCCAAGGATGTCCCACAAGATAGAGGATTCACCATGAATGAGACCGTCCGCCTGTTGCAGGCTCATTGCAGCAGCCGCAGTTATAAGAGTGACCCCATCCCCGCGGAAATTCTGGATGCCATCGTCGAGTCCGCACATCGCGCTCCCACATCCATCAACAGCCAGCAGATTTCGCTTGTGGTGGTACGCAGCGCCGCCAGCCGCGCACGCATCGCAGAAATTGCCGGCGGGCAGCCATGGATCGCGCAGGCCCCTGTGTTCATCGTGGTGGTCGCTGACCTTTATAAAACCAGCCTCGGCGTCGAGAAGGCCGGCGCCGAGCAGCTCATCCAGCGCAGCCTGGAGGCGATCCTGTCCGCGGTGTGCGATGCCGGAATTACCATGGCAACCCTCATGACTGCGGCGCGCGCCTTCGGTCTCGGCATCGTACCTATCGGCGGAATTCGCCGCGATCCGCAAGCGATGATCGATCTGCTTGAGTTGCCGAGGAATACCTTTCCTGTAGGCGGAGTCGTGCTTGGCTACGTCGCCGAAGAGGCAAAGCAAAAGCCGCGCATGATGATCGAGAGCTTTCGCCACGAGGAGAAGTATCATCCGGAAGCGCTGAAGCCGGCGATTGACGCCTATGACCGGACTCTGCAGGAGTATTGGCAGAAGATTGGGCGCGCGGACGGGCTCACATGGTCGGCGAATATGGCGCAGCATTACAGCGTATTTTCTCGACGTCTCAAGGCCGTCGCGCAAAAGCAGGGCTTTACGCTCGAGGTGTAACGAGGGGCTACAGCGGAATCAGAACAGATGTACCCGGATGCAAGCCCCTCAAGTGGCTTTTTCCTTAAGAAAAAGCCACCTTCAAGAGTCTAACCAAGAGCACGGTTATTCTGATTCCGCTCCAACAAAACTTGCGCGGCGGAGACAATTCATGGCTTCTCGGAGTTCTGTTCGGCAGTCGGTCGATGGCATCGGTCCCGAGCGGCGTGAACGGATCGCCACTGCGTGGCAGGAGGGTACGGAGATCTCCAAGGGACAATCTTCGAATCCCTCGCTCTCCGCCCCCGCCTGAAATCCGGAAAACTGAACGGCTGTAGTAGACTTGCTGGCGGTTTCGGCCTCTGGAAGCAGGGTTGCCGAAAAATTCCAGAGGAGTTTTCCCATGCCGTTCAAGACCATCATCGAACCGTTTCGGATCAAGAGCGTCGAGCCGATTCACTGGACGACGCGCGAAGAGCGCGAGAAGCTGCTGAAGGCTGCGCACTACAACCTGTTCCTGCTTTCCGCTGACGATGTTCTGATCGATCTGCTGACGGACTCGGGAACGGGCGCCATGTCGACGCACCAGTGGGCGGCCATCATGGAAGGCGACGAGAGCTACGCGGGCAGCCGCAGCTTCGAGCGCTTCCGCAGATCGATCCAGGACATTTGCGGCTACAAGCACGTGATTCCGACGCATCAGGGGCGCGCGGCCGAGCGGATTCTGTTTGGCGTGATGGCAAAGAAGGGAGACGTGGTTCCCAACAACACACACTTCGACACCACGCGGGCCAATGTGGAGTTTACCGGCGCCGAAGCCGTGGATCTGCTGATTGCCGAGGGGCGGCAGCCGGCCTTGCAGCATCCTTTCAAGGGCAATATGGATGTGGCAGCGCTGGAGGCTCTGATCGGGCGAGTGGGCCGGGAACGGATTCCGCTGGTGATGCTGACGGTGACCAACAACTCGGGCGGCGGCCAGCCGGTCTCGATGGAGAATGCGCGCCAGGTGAGCGCGGTCTGCCGGCGGAACGGGATTCCGCTCTACTTCGACGCCTGCCGGTTTGCCGAGAACGCCTGGTTCATCAAGCTGCGCGAGAAGGGATACGAACACAAGACGCCCAAGGAGATTGCGCAGGAGATGTTCAGCCTGGGAGACGGGTGCACCATGTCGGCCAAGAAGGACGGAATGGCCAACATCGGCGGCTTTCTGTGCACCAACGACGACCATCTGGCGCAGCAGGAGAAGGACCTGCTGATTCTGACCGAGGGCTACCCGACATATGGGGGACTGGCCGGGCGCGATCTGGAGGCGATTGCCGTGGGAATCCAGGAGGCTCTGGAAGAGGACTACCTGCGCTACCGCATCGCCTCAACGGCTTACCTGGGCAATCACATTGCGGCGGAAGGAGTGCCGATTGTGCAGCCGCCGGGTGGGCACGCCATCTATCTGGACGCGCGGGCGTTTCTGCCGCACATTCCGCAGGAACAGTTCCCCGGAGTGGCGCTGGCCGCCGAGCTTTATCTGGTGGGAGGCGTGCGGTCGGTGGAGATCGGCACGCTGATGTTTGCCGCGTCGGCGCAGATGGACCTGGTGCGGCTGGCGATTCCGCGGCGCGTCTACACGCAGAGCCACATCGACTACCTGGTCGAGGTGATCCTGGAGGTGTGGAAAAACCGTGCGCAGATT
>Ga0224528_1001993_pt1 | contig 12359 bp, 8 predicted proteins | sample CBST25metaG_2_FD_179888 | JGI IMG/M metagenome (GOLD analysis project Ga0224528, IMG submission 179888) | Peat soil microbial communities from Stordalen Mire, Sweden - C.B.S.T25 | ecosystem: Environmental > Terrestrial > Soil > Wetlands > Peat | place: Sweden: Norrbotten County, Stordalen Mire...
TTATCGGCTGCTGTGCGGCCCACATGTTCCTTGCGCCCAGGAAGAAAATCCCTGATCTTCTCCCACTGCAAATCGCTCAATTCATAGCGGCTAGCCGACATACCTCCACTTCAACAGCTAAGAACCAGGCTGCAAAGTGTATATGTCGATACGGCCTAGGGAATCAGCACTGCGCGGCCCCTGATCTTCGCCGCTTTCAAATCCTGCAATGCCTGATTCGCATCCTTGAGCCTGTATTCCTGGGTGGTGAGATCGACCCGGCCTCGGTCTGCCAGTTCCATAAGTTCCACGAGTTCTGAATAGGTTCCAACCAGATTCCCGACGATGTTTTTTTCGGTGGTAATCAGGTCCATAGTCGGAAGGCGCAGTTCCCCGCCGTAGCCGACTACGTAGTAATAGCCGGCGTTCCGGGTCATGGCGAAGCCGGAGTGCACTGAATTTCCTTCACCCACGAAATCGATCACCGCCTCGGCCCCCTTGCCGTGCGTAAGCGCCCGTACTTCTTCGACCCCATTACTGTCGGCTGCTACGGTGTGGTCGGCTCCAAGCTTTTTGGCCAACTCGAGCGCGACCGGGTTGCGATCAACCACGATGATGGTGGCCGCACACAAGGCTCGCAGTACCTGAATGCCGATATGCCCCAAACCGCCGGCTCCGATAACCACGGCAAACTGCCCGGGAAGAAGATGGCGCGAAGCCTTCTTGGTGGCCCGGTAAGCAGTAAGCCCCGCATCCGCATAAGGAGCCACATCCTTGGGCGCCAAGGTCGCCGGCAGTTTCACCAGGGCGCGCACGGAGGTCTTCAGCAACTCTGCATAGCCGCCATTTGCGTCGATGCCGGGAAAAACACTGTCCGCGGAGTGCATGTCTTCCCCACGGCGCGCGGCTAGGTCATGGCCGCACGTAACCAGCGGATGGCAGATCACCGGGTCGCCGCGCTTGATTCCCTCCACTTCCTTGCCAACATCTTCCACCCAGCCCGCGTTTTCGTGTCCCATGACATAGGGCAAATCGATGTGCACGCGGTTTCGCCACAGGCCCTCGACAACATGGAGGTCGGTCCTGCAGACGCCCGCGCCACCGATCCGAACGATGACATCCGTGCTCGTTTCAATCTTCGGGTTAGGAATCTCTTCGAGGGACACAAATTCCGGACTGGATAGTTCTTCGTCGTATTGATGGAGGACTGCGGCTTTCATGCCAACACCTCCCGGAAGGACAGACAGAGTCGCAACATGCCCAGCCTGAAAGCAATTGACGTGCCATATCGGGATTGTTCCGGAATCGGCGAGAACTGACAATACGCGAGATTTTCGGTGACAATTTGCTGTTCACTCGTTGAACAGGCCGGAGCACAACACTGTTCCGTTGCGGAGCAGTACCAGCAAGAGTTAAAACTGAAGTCGAACCGAATCATCACTCTTGACAGTCGTGCCTCGCCGAGATTATTACTGCTATCGGCTACGGCCTTCTCCCGGGATTGGTGCATTCGGGCATCAAATCCGCGGCCTGCCACCCAAATAGAGGTTACAGATCGATGTTATCTACGTCAGATCATCTTGTGCGGGCGCGCGCGCTGCTGGAGCGCTCCCGTTCGACCGCGATTTCTCACGATCTGCTGCGCCCAGAGATTCGAGATTCCTGGCAGCGATGTCTCGACTCGGGGCTTGACCCGGGCCGGCCGCCCCACCAGTCCCGCCTGACGCAGCAGGAACTTAACCCATTAATTGAGCAAGAATCCTACCTCGTGCTTCTCGCCAGAGCTGAATTCCGAAAGCTGCAAAAACAGATTCCGGGCGACAACTTCGTCATCGGCTTTGCCAATCGCGAAGCCGTGCTGCTCGATGTTATTTCATCGAAACTGTCCCCAACGTCCGAGGTGCTTCCGGGATTTTGTTGGAAGGAAGGTATCCGCGGCACAAATGCGCTCGGAACTTCTGCCTTGGACCGGCGTCCAGTATCGGTTCACTCGCTCGAACACTTCTTTCGGGACTACAGCGGGCTCACATGCACAGCGGCTCCCGTCACCGACCCACACGGCGAAATCGTCGGCATACTCGATGTGTCTTCTGACTGCCACTCGCGCCAGCAACAGACCATGTCCCTGGTCTGCATGTCGGTGCTGCACATGGAAGCCGAACTGTTTCGTGAACGCTTCCGTTCCGACATCATCCTTCAATTCCACAGCCGCGATGAATTTGCCAATACTCTAGATGCCGGCCTGATCGCGCTCGACGACGAGGGTGGAATTCTGTGCAGTAACCGCCAGGCCCGCTTTCTTCTGGAAGGCCTGCCCATCGAAGCGGGACATCATTTCGATGAGGTTTTCCGCATCTCCTTCCGTGAGCTTGCTTCCCGCCCGCACTCTGCCGGAAATCTCACCCAATTGGTCGACGTCAAGGGAAGTTCCTATAGCGTTCGCGTCTACAATCTGAGCATCAGCCCAAGAGTAACTTCTGCTTCCCCGCGACCCACTCCGACCAACCTGGCTGAAGACCTGCCAATCGGATTTGTTTGCCAGGATTCTGTTGTGTCTCGGGCCGTCTCGCTGGTCAAGCGTGCCGTGGAAATGTCCATTCCGATTCTCATTCGGGGTGAGACCGGTACAGGCAAGGAAATGCTCGCCCAATATGCTCATCGTCTGAGCAGAAGACGCGGAAAGTTCGTTCCCATCAATTGCGCATCGGTCCCCGAAAGCCTCATTGAATCGGAACTCTTCGGCTATCGCGAGGGCGCTTTTACCGGCGCCCGCAGCGGCGGGTCGGCGGGTCTCGTCCTGCAGGCGGACGGAGGAACGCTTTTTCTCGATGAAATCGGGGTATGCCGATTAGCCTGCAACCGGCGCTGCTTCGCTTTCTGGATAACTGGACGGTCCGGCCAATCGGCTCAAGTAGAGATCAGAAAGTGGACGTTCAACTCATCACCGCCACGAACTGCGACTTGGAACAAGCCATCTTAGAGAGAAGATTCCGGCGCGACCTGCTGCACAGGATTGATGGCATCGAAATCTTCCTGCCTCCGCTCCGTGAGCGCTCCGATTTTGAACTCATCGCCTGGGATCTGCTGGGCCGCATATCGCCGCGTACCAGTATTACCGAAGACGCACTGCAACTGTTAAGAGCGCAACCCTGGCCTGGGAATATTCGCGAACTGCGCAATATCCTCACCCGCGCGGTGATTTCCTGCTTCGGCTCCATTCTTTCCACCAAGGGAGTTGAGTCGGTCATGCACAATGGCCAACGCCACTCGCCAGCGCCATTCTCCAGCACATCTGTGCTTCTGGACCTGCGCCGTCATGCGGTGCTGGATGCTTATCGCAGGAATGGCGGCAATATCTCTAAAACAGCGCAGCATCTCTGCGTCTCCCGCAACACCGTCTATCGGGAATTGAAAAGGGCTGGTATTGCCGCAAAAGAAGATATTGAGCCTGATACAGTCAATTGGCAGGATTGAGCAAGATCGGTGCCGTACTTCGTGGGGCTGGCGCCGACTCTCCGATTAGACCCGATCCAGAATCACTAAAAAACGGGGGGCCGCAGTTTTCTTTGCGCTCCCTCTCGCCGACCAACTCGGGATCAGGCTGCTGGGCGAAGTGAGATTTCGCAACCCGCTTCCATTTCTGGATACTAGCGTATGAGAGTGTTTCGCAGATCGCCGTTCATCACTTGCGTGCGAACCTTCCGGGGGTTGTTGCACGGATACCTAAGCCTGAATCAGATTCGCGCCACCTGAACACAACATGGACCGTAAGCGGGCACCTTCCATACTGATCTTGGGAAATGATTCCGTCTCCACTTTTGATGTCGGCTGTGCTTTCGATGCGTTATCAGTGGTTCATTTGCATCCGTCTCTCTGGTTCATACATGAGGGGTTCAATCCCGCCTTTTGCCCAGTTCTCTCTCCGGTAGCGGACAAGAAAGTGAGACGCCCCTGCCGCCACAGCATCGACGTGTTTTTCGTCAGCCACATTCGGCCATCCAGATAGATCAGCTCATTGAGGAGTTCGCGGCTGGGATCGGGATTTGCTGCGACAAAACTCTTCTGCCAATAGTCCATGCCCGTCAGACTGCCACCGTCATACGCGTGGCGGTCTTCCCAATACAGCTAGTCGAAGTGTGCTCGGCTCAACCCAGTGAAGCGCAGAGCAGCATCGATGGCCTCCAGGCCCTGTGGTCCCGTCAGCACCATTCCATAGTCAAAGATCACGGCCTTCACCAACGAGACTTCTCCTATACTTTGCGGTCTGCCTGCTGATCCGCTCAACACGGCTGCGGTGAGCCGCGCAGCGGCCCACCGCAATTAGCCTCATCAGGGACGCAGATAGGCAAGATTGTCAAAGCGTAGCCCCTGCCCGTCTGCGAAAGAAAACGACACGCGGGAACTTGGATCACTCCACCCACTACGGATGCGCAGCACTTGTTTGGCCTTAACCGTAAAGCTCTCTTCGCGATTCTCTGGGGAGCGAATGGAGATGGTTACGTCATAGCTTTCATCGTTGTACGCATCGATTCCCACAAAGATATAGGGAACGGGAAAGCTGAACTCCGCTGCCTTCGCCTCCGGATCGGCCAGGGCGAGCGTAAAGGTGCCGAACTTGCCCGAAGGCACGGCGATCTTCCAGCCAGCCTTCCCCCAGTCCACCACACCGGTCGGATATTGACCTACCAACGGTGTCCCAGCGGCGAGATGCGGTTGGTCGAAAGTGATATAAGACGGAGGCTTCTGGCCGTCTTTGCCTTGAATGTCGATATCCCTGGAGCTTGTGTGGCGAATGGTGAGCGTGCGCGTCTTATCATCGAAGACATACCCTTCCAGCGCAAGGTCCTTGCGGCGCGCAATCACCTTTCCTCCGGCGCTGATCGACTCCGGCACAAAGTCAAGGCGGAGAACATCCGTCGACTCGGCATCGAATGTTGAGTAGGTGACCGAGCCCGCGCCGTAGGCGATTTTCGTCACCACGGAAAGACTCCCGAGCAGATGCGATTCATCTTGCGGCGCCCACTCCGGAACCGCCCAGAAGGCATCCATCATGCGCCGCGGCCCATCGGCAAATTCGTCGGTAAACCACCATTGATTGCTGAAGGGCGCGTGTCCGTCGCCGGGAAGTCCCTGGTAGTAAGTCACCCAGTTATACGTCCGGTAGGCCGCGTCCTTGTAGGATATGTCCTCGGTCTTGGCGAAGTAGAAAGCCTCTGTCGCCGCCAGGCGTGCGCTGTGGCTGTCGCAGCACTGGCTGGGAAGATTGCAGCAGAAATTCTTGCCGTCGCCCTGTTCGGTGGTGATCAGCGCTCCGTGGACGATGTATTTGGGCCACCGCGGCGTTGTCTTTACCCAGTCAATCAACTGCCGGGAATGGGCCTCCCAGTTCGGATCAAGTTCCGGATGCAGGAGGACGTAGCGCGCCAGTTCCAGAGGAATAACCTGATTCATGTTCTCCATGCTCGCGTGCACATCTTCAAAATAGCCAACCCAAACGTTGTTCTGCATGGGGTATTTCATCAGCCACGACCACGCTCCGGCGCGAATCGACTTGTAAGCGGCAGTGTCTCCCTGGCCGATACGAATCAACTCATCGAACAGCATGATCGGCTCAACCACATTGGCAGAATAGGCAAACATGCCCTCGCCGCCCTCGATGCGACCATCGCGCGCAAAGCAACGATACGGCCACGGCGATTTCTTTTCGTTGCCCTCGGTGTAGTTCTTCACCAGCGCCTCGGCGCAGCGAATGGCGGCCCGCAGATACTTCGTGTTGCCGGTCATCTCGTAGAGCCGAAGGTAAGCGTAGCCATCCTCTCCAACGACGTGCGGCTCCACAAAATCCTCGCCATGACTGCTCCATCCGGTATAACGGCGCGCGCCTGGATTCGCCGATGGATAGGGCACTTGCGCCCATGCATATCCTTCCGGCGTGAGTCCGTTGTCCAGTTCGTAGTCCACGAAGTTCTCGAGAAACTCCAACGTGCGCGGATCGCCGCTGTAGGGATAGAGGCGCTCGATGAAGCCGGTCATCATGGCGCGCAGGTAGCCGGTGGAGTTTGCCCAGTGCTTGTCCGGCATCATCTCATACGTTGTCCTGTCGAAGTCGAAACAACAGTAGAAGTAGGGCAAGCGCTCGCGATCGAACTGATCGGAGACAATGGTCCACTGTGACAGGAAGTACGACGAGTAGGAGTAGCCCGTATTGTCGGCCATAGGCCACGGAAGCAGTTTGTTGCCGTGGTCCAATTGCACGGGCCGGCCGGCGATGGAAGAGACATCGGCCGTGGAGACTGCGCTGAAGCTCTGCTGCGCGAAGCAGGAGGCAGCGGCCAGCACGCAAACGATCAGAAGGCACGAGTAACTAGTAACTCTTGTCATAGCGTCCCACCAGGAGGGTTGCAATCAGGACAATCGCCGCGCCGGCAATGGCCGCGACACTCAGTCTCTCGCCCAGCATGGTAACAGCGAGAATGATGCCAAAGACAGGGACCAGATAGAGCGAGGTCGAGGCAACGGTTACGTCAAGATGCTGGAGGGCCGTGAAGAACAGCAGCATCGACGCGCCATACATGAATAAGGCAAGAAACATGAAGGCGAGAATGCCGCGCACATCCAGCGCGAGCAGCGCGCGCAAGTTCAGCGGCTCAACCCAGATGAACAGTGGGATGCTGGCCAGCGATGCGGTGATGTAACTGTAAATGAGGATCTCCACTTCGTTGAAGCGGCTCATCAAACCCTTGCAATAGACGTTATAGAAGGAGGAGCCGAAACAGCCCCCGAGAATTAACAGATTGCCCGCAAGGAACTTCATGGAGCCGAAGGACGCCTGGCGCAGATCGCCGACAGAAAGAAACGCGACGCCCATCAACCCGATGGCCAGCGATGCAATGCGCAGCGGCGTGAGGCGTTCCTTGAGCATCAACGATGCCAGCACCGCGCTGATCACCGGAATAAGAAGGTTGAGGATGGTGCCGTTGGAAGCGAGGGATTTGCTGATTCCCCAGGTCATGCCTAACTGCGCCAGTACCTGGCCGCCAACACCTGCGATGAGAAAGCGGCCCCAATCCCTGGGCGAAGGCGTGGATTTTGCGGGATCCTTGTGGCGCTTCCACACCAGCACCATCACAAACAAGAAGGTCGCAATGTAGAACGGTAGAAACGTGATGGCGATCGGCCCCATGTGGGGATCGAGCGTCTTGACAGCGATGCCCTGCCCCGACCACATCAGCGATGCAAGCAGCAGAAGGACGAAGTACCAGGCAGTCTTTGCCGGCCGGGGACGTACACATTCGGCGACGCTCATTTCCCCTCCGGCAAAACGCGAATTCCAAAAGCGTCTGCACCGATGGAACTGCCCTCAAAGACGTAAGGATCGAAGGATCGCAGCCGTGCATATTCTGCTACCGCTTTTCTAAATGCATCGGCACCATGGGTGGAACCGAGAACAGCCACCGTTCCGCCTGCACCGCCGCCGGTCACCTTTGCGCCGAACAGAAGATCTTCACCACCATGCTTGCGCACCAGATCAACCAACAGATCCGTTGCCTCGCAGCCGAGTCCGGTTTCTGTGTACGACCAATGCGACTGGTACATCAATTCGCCCATTGCGCGGAACACCGCGACGGAAGGTTCCTGATGTGCACCACGGGCAAGATCAATGAACAACTGAATGCGCGAATTCTCTTCGGCCGCATAGCGCACACAGCCCCTGACGCGATATGTGACGCCGGGACGAATGACGGTGAATGGATCTGGATGCACCGCGCCGTGGGCGAGTATCTCGTCACCGCTGAGCAGTTCCGGAAGGCGTTGTTCATACCTGGATCGGAACAACGATGGGGTGAGGTTGGAGAGATAGCCGTGCCAGAGAGGGTCGGTGTAGCGCGGAATATTCGACTGCTCATCCAATGTGATGTGAGAGCCTTCCCATTCGCAGATCATCCGGTAGCCGACAAAGGCCGCTGCGCGCGTAGCCTCGTACTCAATTCCGGTGACCGCGTGCCGCACCCCGGAGTCCACTGCCCAGCACTCCAGGCCGGCGGGCAACTTGACCAATGCGCGCGTCACGCAGGGTTGGCAAAGAAGGGGCAGCACATGTCCCTCGTCTCCCAGTACGCTTGCCGCCTGATCCATGATTCCGCAAGCAGAGCCGGCAATCACGTTTTCCACCCACTGGCAGGCCTCGGCGAGTTCCACGCCTGCAAGCTCGATTCCGTAACAGGCAGCGGCGGCCTTCATAACCGCGACCTCAACGGCTGCAGAAGAGCTGACGCCTTTGTTCAACGGCACATCGGATTCGATAAAAATGCTGGCGCCGCGTGTGATCTTCTGGGGATAACGCGAACGCAAACGATAGAAAGCGCCCAGCACGTACGATGTCCAGATTGCCAGCGGATCGGCGCTGACCAATTGGCGCACCGCCTCTTCATTGGTCAGCGAACTCAACTGAAACGTGACGCGCTCTCTCCATCCTTCTTCCTTCATCTGCGGATTCCAGAAGACGATGTCGTCGTCGCTACGCTGCTGTGCTCCAGCCCATGTAGCTTCGCGAATCGTACTCTGAAACACCACGCCGCCGGTGTAGTCGACATTGCCGCCCATCAGGTCGAGCCTGCCTGGCGCGCGGCTGATGCATACGGGCCGATCCGCGGCGAAGAATTGGCCCACGCCGCGGATTGTCGAGACCGCTGATACAAAGTCCCTCATGCAAGCTCCCGAATACTATCGATCACATATTGCGCGGATTCATTGGTCATCCGGGGATGAATGGGAACGCTGACGTATTGCTGGAACAGCTTCTCCGCCACCGGGCATTCACCCTCGCGGTGACCAAGCTTGCGATAGGCCGTGGTGAGGTGAATTGGCATGTAGTGTGACCATGCCTTGATCTGTTTCTTGGTATACAGATCCCACATGAAATCTTCCTTCGAGAGTTTGAAATCTTCCTGAATCAGGACACAGTACACATGAAACGCGCTCTCATTGCCTGGTGCAATATACGGCAAGCCGAGGCCCTTGATTCCCTTCAGGCCCTCCGTGTACAGGGCAGCAATCTCCGACCTGCGTACATTGAAGGCCGCAAGTTTTTGCAACTGCTCCAGACCAACGGCGGCCTGAGCATCCGTCATGCGATAGTTGAATCCGATATTGTCGAAGTCCAGATACCAGTACTGCTTGCCCATGGGGCGAACCGCTTCGTCGATCCCGATGTATTTGCCTTTGGGATCGTACGACATGCAGCAGAGAGAGCGATAGGAGAGCATTTTCTCATAGAGCTTCTTGTCGCTGGTGGTGGTCATGCCGCCCTCGCCGAGGGTCACCATGTTCTTCTGCTGATGAAAACTGAAGACCGCGATGTCGCCGAGCGATCCTGCCTTGCGGCCTTTGTACGTAGCGCCCGATGCGTGTGCCGCGTCTTCCACGACACGGATGCCGCGCGGCATCGCCAAGTCGTTCAGCGCGTCCATATCGGCGCATTGGCCGAACAGGTGCACCGGCAGAATGGCCTTGGTGCGCGAGGTAATCTTCTCTGCCACGCTCGTCGGATCGATGTTCAGGGTACGCCGATCAATGTCGGCAAAAACCACGCGCGCGCCCAGAACGGCAGCGGCGTTGGCGGTTGCAATCCAACTGATAGGGGTGGTGATGACTTCGTCGCCAGGACCAACGCCAGCAGCAATCATGGAGAGCTGAAGACCAGTCGTGCCTGAAGTGACGGCAAGCCCGTAGCCGGCGCTGCAGTACTGCGCAAACTCCTCTTCAAACTGCTTTACTCTGGGTCCACAGGAGGGTGCGCCGGCGCCCAGTACTCCAAGCAAAGCGCGCTGTTCCTCATCGCCATACTTTGAACCATGACCAAACTCCAACTCCTGCACTGCCTTGGGAAGTTTCATTCAAAACACCTTTCGATTACGTGTGTACTGGTTCCAAACTCGATGCCGCAGTCTGTTTGAATTCTGTTTGTGAGAAGAAAATGATCGGCTCCACGCGGCGCGCGCCCGGGAATCGCAGTGTCCAGCGCACGCACCAGGTCAGGCGAAACACCAAGGCGCCTGGCAAGGCGGATACCAAGTTCATAGCGCGAGATGCTGTCGCTTGCGCCCACATGATAGAGCCCGTGCAATGCGAGGTTTGGATCGCTGATCATACGCAGCATGACGCCTGCCAGCGTGGCCGCATCAATCGGATTGCGCAGCTCATACGTGGGGAATGTGACCGGGACACCGGACTTCCAGCGCGCAGCGATATTGTCGAGCATGGCATTGGTGCCGCCTTTTCCAGCGAACCCAACAACCAGAGCGATGCGCAAGGTGATTGCCGAAGGGAGCAGTTTGCTGACCGCTTCTTCCGCCCACACCTTCGTCTTGCCATAGACGCTGAGCGGGTTCGGTTGATCCTCTTCGGAATAGCCATGCTGCGCGCCATCGAAAACAGCCGCCGTGGAAGTGAATAACAGTTTTGCGTTGTGGCGCGCGCAGGCATTGGCAACGTTCTCCGCGCCTTGCGCATTGACCGCGAAGGCCAGTTGCGGCGCGCTCTCGCATTTGTCGATATCCGAAATGGCCGCCAACAGCAACACCATGGCTGGGCTGGTATGCTGAAAGGCACTTTCAACGCTCGCCGCATTGGCAATGTCCAGTTCCTCGATGCCGGCATCCTTCGATGCCGATCGGTCTGCAAGGTGCACATCGAACTTCCCTGCCGACTTTGCCGCCTCCAGAACATGCGAGCCAAGAAACCCGTTCGCACCGATCACCAACAGTCTTTGTTTGTCCATCACAATCGATTACTCCGGCCGTGAACAGCCTGTTTGTCCGACTCGCAGGGATGCAACAGCGGCCCCTGCTGGACGGTGGAAAGAGAATGCAAGAGAAAGAAGAGGCAGCGGAATCCGAGTAATCCGGCTGCCTCTTGCGCTTTAGAAGGAATACCTGAGCGCAAACTGCATACGGCGATTGTCGACGGAAGTGGAAGAAATCTGTCCCTCGGCGGCGTCGCCAACAGTGGAGTCGGGAGGGCTGAAGTTGGGATGATTGAACGTGTTGAAAAGGTCGGTCCGCAACTCGATCTGATGACGCTCCCTGATGGAGAAAGTCTTTGAAATCGAAGAATCAAGCTGCTGCTGTCCGTCGCTGTAGAGCGGGTTGATTCCCGAGTTTCCATAAGTCATCGGCGTGGTGTGCACGATGAATGCGCTGGTATCGAACCACTGCTGGACCGTGGGGTGACTTACTGTTCCATTGCCGATGCGGTCAGGCCGGTTGGTCTGTCCATTGTTCAGCGTAGAGGTGTCGTTGTCGGTCACATCGAAGCGGACGCCGCTGCGGACGTGCCAGAGCGCCGAGTATTCCCAGCCACCCAGCACGCCATCGACCACCGGGTTGACTCTACCAAGATATTTGCGGCCGCGTCCCACGGGAAGCTCGACGCGGAATTCCGCGTTGAAAATGTGCGCGATGTCTTCTTGCGTCGGTCCGTAATATTGATTGATCTTCGATTGGTCGAGGTTATTGCCATTGGCAAAGTTACGGCCATGGGCATAACTGGCGTTGGCGAAGGCGCTCTTGCCGAGGTTGGCGGCAAAGCGCACGGTGAGCGCCTCGTACCACGAGCCGGCCACCGCTTGGGAGATGGGAACATCGCCGAGCTGTGGGTATTTTGAATAGAGAGGACGCTGAGTGCTGTAGTCGACCCCTTGCGCCACCGGAGGCGCCTGGTTGATGTTGACCGAGTGATTATTGTGGCGGCCACGCACGCTGAGATAGCCGATGTCGAGAATCATTCCCGGATGCAGCTCGCGCTCCACATTCAGCGTTGTTTGATCGACACGCTGGTTCTTCCAGTTGCTGCTGACGCCTCGAATCAGCGCGTTGTCGGGAATCGCCAACGTGCCGTCGCTGTTATATTCGGCGCTGGCAATCGGTATGCCATCGCTCGAAAGCTTCAATGTAGGCGTGAGGCTGTTGGGAGTGAGTTCAACGTTCTTGGCATAATTCGGATAGGTGAGGCCAAGAATGGTAAGCGGTCCGGACCAATACGCCATCCAGTAAGAGGTTCCGAATCCGGCGCGAATACTCGTCTTGCCGTGATCCGGGCTCCAGGCGAATCCAACGCGCGGGCCCCAGTCGTATGCATCGAGATTGATCGATGGGCTGCGATCCCTGGAAGTGGCAACCACGAGTTCGTTCGTGCGCGTGTCCCAGTTCGACTGGTGGTTCTGGCGCTCCACTGGCCGTGTGGTCAACTCATAGCGCAAGCCGAGATTGAGCGTAAGCGAGGGCAGCACCTTGAAGTCGTCCTGCACGTACCAGGCATTTTGCCAGAAGCTCTGATAGGGGGTGCCGTTGATGAAGCGGGCGCGCGCTGTGGAGATCATA